>JACCDT011725918.1_pt1 | contig 27987 bp, 18 predicted proteins | sample 7446291 | NCBI WGS metagenome assembly JACCDT01 (sample SAMN15323446, study PRJNA562643) | freshwater metagenome | isolation source: river surface water | place: USA:Blue River Watershed | collected 2017-08-17 | reverse complement strand
TTGATTGTCCGTTCGCCTGCCGGGATGAAGCGCCCCGGGTTGGTCTCGAGCTTCTCGAGAAAGATGCCGTCGCGGGTGATCTTGCCCTTGATGTTGCGGTCGGCGGAACAAGACACGCCCATGCCGACGGGGCAGCTCGCGCCGTGGCGCGGCAGACGAATGACGCGCACATCGAGGGCGAAGTACTTTCCGCCGAACTGAGCGCCGATGCCGCTTTGCTGGGCGATCTTGAGGATCTTGCCCTCCCACTCGAGATCGCGGAAGGCGCGACCGTGGGCGTTGCCGGAGGTGGGCAGCGTGTCGTAGTACTTCGTCGAGGCGAGCTTCACCGCCTTCAGGCAGGCTTCGGCGCTGGTCCCTCCGATGACGAACACGAGATGGTAGGGTGGGCAGGCGGCGGTGCCGAGGTAGGGGAGCTTGTCGGCGACGAATTTCTCGAGGCTCTTGGGGTTGAGCAGGGCGCGCGTTTCCTGGAAGAGAAACGTCTTGTTCGCGGAGCCGCCGCCCTTGGCGACGCAGAGGAATTCGTAGGCGGAGCCCTCCGTGGCGTAGAGATCGATCTGCGCCGGCAGGTTGGTGCCGGTGTTCGTCTCGTTCCACATGTCGAGCGGGGCGGTCTGCGAGTAGCGGAGGTTCTCCTTCGTGTAGGTCTCGTAGATGCCCTTGGAAATCCACTCAGCGTCATTGGCTCCGGTCCAGACCTGCTGGCCCTTCTTCGCGACGACCGTGGCCGTGCCGGTGTCCTGGCAGAACGGGAGGATGCCCTCGGCGGAAATCTCGGCATTCTTCAGCAGCGTCCGCGCGACGTAGTGATCGTTGTCGGAGGCCTCGGGATCCTTGAGGATCGCGGCGACTTGCTCGAGATGCTTGGTGCGCAGGAGAAATTGCGTGTCCCGCAAGGCGTGTTGCGCGAGGAATGCCAGAGCTTCGGGCTCGACCTTGAGGATTTCCTGGCCCTCGAACGTCGTGGTGCTCACGCCCTCGCGGGAGAGAAGCCGGTACTCGGTGCCGTCGGCTTCGAGAGGGAACGGATCCTGGTAGACGAAAGGAGGCGTGGGCATGGCGTGACGGAGAAGACGATAACCAGCCGGGCGGCGGAGACAAGCCGGTGCGCGGAGTTGCGCTGACGGGCATGGGAGGGCGCCGCGACCGGCCCGTCAGCGCGGCTCAGACGATCTTGAGCTTGGGCAAGTCCTGGCCGTCGACGAGACCGACTGGGCGGCTGCGGCCGTCGACCACGATCAGATCGTCGATCTTGTGGGCTTCGAACAAGCGCAGTGCATCGACGCCGAGTGCGGTGTCGCGGATCGTCTTGGGGCGGCGCGTCATGAACTGCGCGACCGGGGCGGTCAGGAAGGTCGGACCCGTCGACAGGGCGGCGCGGCGGACATCGCCGTCGGTGAGGATGCCGCTGAGCCGCCCGCCGCGGGCGGAGGTGAGGGCGATGGAGCCGCTCTTGGCCTTGGTCATGGCGAGGATGGCATCCTGGACCGAAACGGAGTCGGGTGCGAGGGCGAGACGCTCACCGGTGCGCATGATGTCGCGGACCCGCAGCAGCAGGACGCGACCGAGGTTTCCGGCTGGGTGAAACTGCGCAAAGTCGTCGCGGGTCAGCCCGCGTGCCTCGAGCAGCACCATGGCGAGGGCATCGCCGAGGGCGAGGGCCGCGGTGGTGCTGGCGGTGGGAGCGAGGGCGAGTGGGCAGGCCTCGCGGGGGACGTGGTAGAGGAGCCGCAGATCGGCGTTGCGGGCGAGTTCGGAGTCGGGTGTGGAGGTGAACGCGACGATGCGGACGCCGAAGCGCTTCAGGCACGGTACGAGGCGGATGATTTCCTCGGATTGGCCGCTGTTGCTGAGCAGCAAGGCGAGATCCCCGTTTTCGACCAGACCCAGATCGCCGTGGAGGGCCTGGGTGGGATCGAGGAAGCACGACGAAATGCCGGTGCTGTTGAACGTGCCGCAGAGTTTTTGGGCGATGTGGGCGGACTTGCCGACGCCGGAGAAGATCAGCCGTTGGCCGCGGATCGCGGCCTCCTCGATGGCGGACGCCACCTCCACGAATGACGCGTCGAGGCCTCGCGATGTGGCGCGGATGGCGGCAGTTTCGATGCTCAGGCAGGCCCGGGCGCGGGCGAGAGCGGTTTTGGAGTTCAGCGCCATTTCGCGTTTGAGTCGGTTGCGGAAACGGTGAACGGTGCCGTGCTTCGCTCTCCCAGACAATCCCTTTTCGGACGATGCCGCGCCGCTTCCTCTTGTTTCCGCTGCTCCTCGTGGGACTCCACCTTGCGCTTGCGGGATGCGAGGGTGGTGAGCGGATCGGTTTGACGGCGGAGACGGATGACCCGGGCTACCGGCGGGGCAAGGAGCTCCTGCGCCAAGGGCGGAATCAGGAGGCGCTGAGTGCGTTCCAGAAGGTGATTGAACGTCGCGATGACGACGCTGCGGAGTCGCACTTGGAGGCGGGCCTGCTGTACCAGCAGCATATCCGGGACCCGATCGCGGCGATTTACCACTATCGCAAGTTTCGTGAGCTCAAGCCCAACTCGCCGCAGGCCGATCTGGTGCGGCAGCGGATCGATGCCGCGAAGCGGGAGTTTGCGAGCACGCTGCCTGGCGATCCGCTGAACAACGCGGTCGACCCCCGCTTCAATTCCTACGATCAGGTGGAGCGGCTTCGGCGGGAAAACGAAGCCCTCAAGGCCGATCTCGCGGACTTTCGGGCTCGCGGCTTGGCCCGCTCGAGTGGCGCGGCGGCCACCGGGCCGGAGCGGGAGACGACGTCCACCGCCACGCTCGACGCCGGTCCGTCCCCCGTTGCTCCCGTGGAGGACGGGTCGCCGCTGGTGGCGTTGGATGTTTCGCTGACGGATCGTTCGGCCGGCACCCTCTCGGAGCGCCCCGCCGTTCCCGAGCAAGAGGCGCCGTTGATTCGCGCCCAAGCGCCACCGGTGGCGACGCCTGCTCCCGCTGCCGCGGCGACGCCGCGCACCCACGTCGTGGTCCGGGGGGACACTCTGCAGAGCATCGCGCTGCGGTACTACAGTGACCGCAGTCGCTTCCGCGACATCTATGCGGCGAACCGCGGCTTGATGAATTCGCCGAACGACCTGCGCATTGGCATGGAGCTCAAGCTCCCGTGAGCCCGAGCGCCGCGCGGGCTCGCGCGTGGTCGGCGGGCGTGTCGATGTCGAGCGCGAGTTCCGGAAAGTCCTCCGCTTCCGCTTCCCCGCAGTCGTGGGCGGCGGTGATCAGCTCGCGGGCGCCGTGATCGCCGTTCAGTGATTCGAGCGCGGCAAAGTGTGGTGCGGTGAAGAGCGCCGGTGCGCCGAGGCGCCCGTTGTAGCGGGCGGCGACGATGCCGGCCCCGCTTGCGTGCTGTCGCGCGACCAAGCGCGCGATCACGTCCGCGTTGAAGTGCGGCTGGTCGCAGAGCGCAAACACCGCGCCGTCGATCTCCCGTGAGAAGCAGCGCAGCGTGGCCAGGCCGGCCCGCAGCGACGAAGCCATGCCCTCGGCCCAGGCCGGGTTTTCGGCGACGAGCACGGGCAGCGTGGCCAGTGCCGCGCGCACGCCAGCCACGTGAGCCCCGGCTACCACCACGACTGGCCAAGCGGTGGAGGCCAGCGCCGCTTCCGCCGCTCGGACGACGAGCGGACGTCCGCCTAGGTCCAGCAAGGGTTTCGGTTGCCCGAGGCGCGAACCGGCGCCGGCGGCGAGGATCACGCACCCGACGCGTTGGCAGGGCGCGGCTTTCATCGCGGGTGAATCGGTTGGCTCCGCTCGCGGAGCGGGCGACCCTCGCGTCCGGAGAGGCGGCATTGAATCTCGGAGACGATGGACAACGCCACCGCGGCGGGCCCGTCGCCGCCGAGGTCGAGCCCGACCGGCGCGTGGAGACGATCGTCCCCAAGAGGGGAGGCAATGGATGGCGAAGCGAGCACCGCGGCCTCGCGGAGCAGGCGCTCCGCCCTGGCGCGCGGCCCGAGCAACCCCAGGTAAGCCATCGTCCTAGGGCGCAGTCCGGCAAGCAGGGGTAGGTCGTGGACGTAGTGATGCGTCATGATCACCGCCCCGGTCCTGTGGTCGGTGGCCGCCGCGCCGAGGAGCGAATCGATGGAACCGCTGTGCCACGCGACGGCCTCCGGAAAACGCTCCCGAGTGGGAAGGGTGGGGCGGGGGTCAAACACGCTGACCTCCCAGCCGAGGGCGGCGCCGAACCGGACCAAGGGTCGGGCATCGTCGCCCGCACCAAACACGAGAAGGCGGAACGGCGGAGGAATGGCATTGATGAAGCAACCCGCCGTGGAGACCGAGGGGTCGTCAGGCGTAGTCAGCGCGGTGCCCCACGTCCCGCGCCTGTCCGGACCGAACGTAACGCCGAGTCGGGCTTCTTGCCGGGCACGGGCTGCGGCCAGCACTGGCGCCACCCACGCAGGGCTGGCGGGGAGGGGCTCGATCAGAATCCGGACGACTCCATGGCAACCGAGGCCCACGCCCCAGATCAGGTCGTTCTCCTCCCGCGTGTCGTAGGTTGCTACTTCCGGCGTCCCGGTTTCGCGGACCCGGGCGCAACGCGCCAGCACGTCGGCCTCGAGGCAGCCTCCGCTGAGGGTGCCGAACGAGGTCCCACCGGCTGTGAAGAGAAGTCTGGCCCCGGCCCGGCGGTAGGACGACCCTGACACGTCCACCAGCGTCGCCAGAGCCGCTGGGAAAGTCCCGGGGTCGGCCAGACGCTCAAGAAGGGTGGAAAAGTCGTTCACCAAGGCCAGAGGCTGGGGAAAATCAGGGTCTCGGCAAGCGGGTGGAGCGGATCGGTCGGGATAAGTGAACTCCCCTTGCGTCAGCGGCTTCGCCGCGTCTGCTCCGCCCGGGAAACGACCGTCCGCAGGGTTCCCGCCGCGACGTCCGGCGTCCGGGTCGGCCGAGTCCTGGTACGCCCACCAGCCGCTGCTTGGCTCCGCTGGATCCGAAAGTCGGCCCCGCGCCCGCCTCCTTTGCGAGCCCGCACGGCTTCCGTGAGGCGCCCGCTCGTTCCCTGCTCGTTAACCGCGTGGTCGGGTTGCGGACTCCCGAGCGGACGCCTCATTACGCGCAGGGTCTTTCGCTATAAGCTAATTGAAAGTTACTTATGTGACTTTGACCGGCAGGAACAGCGGTCAAACGCCGCCATTGCAATCTTATATCAATTGCTGATTTCACATGACTTCTCGTTGCGCGTTTGACTCGGGCTTTTGAACTTCTCGCCCTTAAACGCAAGTCCTTCCCACAAGGGTATGTGCGTTTAGCAAGCACACCAACCACCCACCACACCCATGAATACTGATCAATCGAAGGAGAACGCTCCGGGCGTGCCGCTGTTTCGCGGCGTGCGTCCGTTTGCCTCCACCCGGATCGCTCGCCTGACTGCCGTCATCGGTCTTTCGGCAGCGGTTTCCCTGTCCGCCCAGACGACGTCCTCGTCGTCCACGGCGGCGAAGGCGTCCGATGACAAGACGGAAGAAGTGAAGCTCGAGAAGTTCGAGGTCACCGGCTCCCGCATCAAGCGCCTTGACGCCGAGACTCCGGCTCCGGTCGTCAATTTCAGCGCCGCCGAGATCCGCCAGGGTGGCTTCACCTCCCTCGGTGACTTCGTGCAGAGCCTGCCGTTCAACACGGGCTCGTCGAACTCGGTCGTCCAGACCGCTTCGTTCACCCGCGGTGCGGCGACGGTTAATCCCCGTGGCCTGGGCAGCAATCGCTTCCTGGTCCTGATCAACGGCCGTCGTTCCGTCGGCTATGCACTGACGAATTCGAACAACCAGACGGTGTTCGACTTCAATTCCATCCCGATCGCCGCGATCGACCAGATCTCCTACCTGAAGGACGGAGCCTCTGCGATCTACGGTTCGGACGCCGTCACCGGCGTGATGGACATCAAGCTGAAGAAGAACTTCTCCGGCCTGCAGTCCGACGTCCTCGTGGGTAACACGATGGGCCACGACACGTTCACCAAGCAGGCGTCGTTCCTCGTCGGTGCGCAGTCCGGCAAGACCTCGATCGTCTTCGTCGGCAGCTACTCCGGCGCGAATGACAACTTCATCAAGGACTACGCTCGCTCCCGCTCGACCGACTACTCGGCTTCGGCGCCCAAGGGCATCAACCAGAACAGCTCCCTGAACTGGCCGGCGAACCTGAACCTCACGGCCGCTCAGGCGACCGCGGCGGGCTTCACCACCGGATCCGGCCTCTACGTCCTCAGCGGCGGCCAGCCGACGGCGAATCCGAACAAGTCCCAGTTCACCCGCGTCACCGCGGCCCCGAACGCGAACCGCTACGACTTCGCCCAGACCTACCAGCTGTTCCCGTCCTACGACTACTACGGCGTTTACACGAATCTCCGCCACGAGATCAACGACCGCCTCTACGTCTTCGGCGAGATCATCTACTCGAACAACAAGACGGACTACAGCTTCACGCCGTCGGTCATTCAGAGCGTCCAGAACCCCGGCACCGGCCCGACCGGCCTGCTGAACATTCCGGCGACGAATCCGTACAATCCGTTCGGCTTCGACATCACGAACTTCCTCTACCGTACGAACTTCGGTCAGCCGCGCCGCTTCGACACGTCGTCGACCGCGTCCACGTACCTGCTCGGTATCGGCGGCACGCTGCCGAATAACTGGACCTGGGAAGCCGGTGCTTCGCTCGCTTCCGGCGAGGTCAATGGTGTCTCGCGCAATCAGATCCGCGCGGCCGACCTGCAGGCGGCCCTGAACGGCACGACCCGCCAGACGGCGCTCAATCCGTTCGGTCCGTCCGACAACCAGGACGTCGTCAACCGTCTCTTCACCGTCTCGAACAGCGTCTACGCCGCCAAGGCGCAGATGTTCGACTTCACGGTCTCGGGCAATCTCTTCGAGCTGCCGGGCGGCGACATCGGCATCGCGGCCGGTGCTGAGGCCCGCAAGGACATCATCGATCAGGCTCCGGACACCGCCTCCTTCGTCGGCTCCGGTGGCGGCACCCCGTACCGTGGTGATCGCGAGATCTTCTCGGGCTACGTGGAAGCCACCTTCCCGATCACCCGTTCGATCGAAGCCCAGCTGGCGGCCCGCTACGAGGACTACAGCGACTTCGGCAACACCACGAAGCCCAAGATCGGCGCCAAGTGGAAGCTCCCGCAGACCAAGTGGGTCGACGTGCTGCTCCGCGCGTCCTTCTCGCAGTCCTTCAAGGCTCCTGATCTCGGCCGTCTCTACACCGCCGCGACCGTGGCCTTCAGCTCGACCGTCCGCCAGGACCCGAAGCGTCCGCAGGATGCCCCGACCCAGCTGCGCATCATCACCTCCGGCAACTCGGCGCTGCAGCCGGAAGAGGCTGACGCCTACTACGCCGGCGCGGTGTTCGATGTGAAGGCCGTCAAGGGTCTCTCCTTCGCCGTCGACTACTTCATGTTCGAGATCAACGACGTTATCTCGAGCCCGTCCGACACGACGCTGCTCGCGCGCGAAGACCAGTTCCCCGGCGCCGTCGTCCGCGACACCACGCAGGGTAACCCTGGCCCGATCCTCTTCATCCGCCGCGTTCCGTTCAACGTCGCGAAGCAGTGGTACGAGGGCATGGACTTCGAAGCCAAGTACGAGATCCGCGACACGCGCCTCGGCCGCTTCCAGTTCACCGCCAACGCCACGCGCACGCTGAGCATCAAGTCGAACTCCGGCATCCGCCTCGCGAACGGCGACCTGCCGTCCGACTTCGAGAACATCGGTCTCTACAACAACCCGAAGTGGAATGGCACGTTCGGCAGCGCCTGGGCCTACAAGAACTACAGCGCCGCCGCCCGCCTGAACTACATCGGCTCCTACTATAACGACGCCTACACCCTCGCGGGCTGGGGCGAGAAGGCGGTTGCCACGGTGAACACGAGCTTCACGTACAGCGGTTTCTGGGACACCCGGATGACTGTCGGCGTGAACAATGTGTTCGACCGCGAGCCGCCGTTCAACGGCTACGAGACGACCAGCTACGACCAGGGCACCTACGGTGCGATCGGCCTCGGCCGCTTCGTCTATCTGCGTCTGAGCCGCGACTTCTAAGCCGCGCCCGTCGCGGGCCTCCTCCGGCCCGCACGGTTTTGCACTCCCCGCCTTGCGCTCCGTGCGCAGGCGGGGTTTTTTTACGCCCATGAAGATCCGTTTCGCCCCGCTCCGGCTGACCACCGGCTTCGCTCTCCTTCTGGCCCTCGCCGGCACCACAATCCCCGTCCGCGCCCAGCCGTCGTCGCCACCGCCGGAGTTCCCCGTCGAACACTTCTTCCGCAATCCCGCGATCACCCAACTACGATTCTCTCCGAGCGGGCGCTACATCGCGGCCCTCATCCCGCACGAGCGCCGGCTCAATCTCGTCATCATGGACCGCGAGGCGAAGACCAAGAACCTGATCACCGCCTTCAAGGATTTCGGCATCTCCTCCTACCGCTGGGCCAACGATGATCGTCTCGTGCTGCTCATCGACGACGATGGTGACGAGGATCTGCTGCCGTTCGCCATCGATCGCGACGGCAAGAATTTCATCAAGTTCGACGACACCAAGGCGTTCATCGAGATCTCTCGCACCGATCCCAAGAACCCGCGCCGCGTCCTCGCCTACTCCAATCAAACCCACCGCGACCGGGTCGATCCGGTCTGGCTCGACGTCAAGACCGGCAAGGTCACCGTCATCGCCGCCAACCCGGGCGATGTGCGGAGTTGGGTCCTCGACTGGAATAATGTCGCGCGCTTCGGCATCGCCGGTCGCCTCCTCGAACAGACGATCCTCTACCGCGACAAGGCCGGCGACGACTGGAAGACGCTCGCCACCTTCGCGGACGGCGAACCGAGCTGGCGGCCTCTCGCTTTCGCGGGTGACAACCGCACGGTCTACGTGACGTCCAATATCGGACGGAAGACGTTCGCCATCTACACGTACGACACCGTCACCCGCCAGCGCAGCGCCGAGCCGGTCTTCGCCGATCCCGAGGACCGCTACGATGTCACCGAGGTCATCATCGGCGGAACCGAGGGCAAGGTGGTCGGCGCCCGCTACATCTCGGATCGAGTCACCGAGGTCTACTGGGACCCGACCTACCAGCGCCGCCAGCGCATCCTTGACCAAGCCTTGCCCGGCCTCGTCAACTCCCAGCAACTCGTCACCGACGACGGACGGCAGGTGCTCGTGATCTCCCGCTCGGACCGTGAACCGGGCGTCTATTACCTGTTCGATGAGCAGAACAAGAAGATCGAGGAGCTCGCCGTCATCCGGCCGCACCTGGATCCCGCAACGCTCGCACCGATGAAAGCCATCCGCTACCGCGCCCGCGATGGTCTGGAGATCGAAGCCATGCTCACCCTCCCGGCTGGCCGTACCCCGCGCGGTCTGCCGCTCGTCATCAATCCGCACGGCGGGCCATTCGGGGTCCGGGACGAGTTGCGCTACAATTCCGAGGTCCAGCTTTTCGCCAATCGCGGCTTCGCCGTTCTCCAGCCCAACTACCGCGGCTCCGGCGGCTACGGGCAGTGGTTCGAACAACGCGGCTACCGGACTTGGGGACGCGCCATGCAGGACGATTTGTCCGACGCCGTGAAGTGGGCCGTGGAAACCGGCCTCGCGGATCCGAACCGCGTGGTCATCGCCGGCGCCAGTTACGGCGGTTACGCCGCCATGGCCGGACTGACCTTCACCCCCGAACTCTACGCCGCCGGCGTCAACTATGTCGGGGTCACCGACCTCAAGCTCATCGCCTCCCAGCGCCGCTCCCGCGACGATCGCAAGCTCTGGACCAAGACCCGTCTCGGTGACTACTACGAGGACGCCGATGAGCTGTACGCCCGCTCGCCCGTCAACTTCGCTCAGCAGATCCAAGCCCCGGTGATCATGGCCTACGGCCAGACCGACCCGCGCGTCACGCGCGAGCACGGCGATGACATGCGCGCCGCGATGTCCAAGCACGGAAAGGAATTCGAGTTCCTGATCGAATCCGGCGAGGGCCACGGTTTCCGCAAGGAGGAGAACGCGATCGCGTTCTACACGCGCGTCGACGAGTTCCTCAAACGGCACGTGCTGGCCAAGGTCGACGTCAAGATCGGGCCGACCGAGGTGCTCCAGTTGCCGGCCAAGTCGGACGAGTAAACATTCGCTCGCGTGGGCTCGCGTCCTATTCCGCTTCCGCGCGTGGCGCAGTCCGTCCTGCGTCACGCGCAAGCGTGACGCGAGACGCGCGCGGGCATGGCCCGGGACCGACGAGCCGTTCGCGTATCGCACCGAGGCGAACGATCCCGCCGCGCCTCATCAGCGACGCGAGTGAGCTGAGATCACTCCGGGACGACAACCGCTTCGCCGATGGTCACTTCGGCGCGCGCGTCGGTGTAGACCTGCAGGCCGCGGCTGGTTTCGCCGAAGAACGGGGTCGCGTTGCGGACGAGCATCTTGGCCACGGCGGAGAAGGGCTGGGCGCGATCCTTGGGCGCCGCCACAAAGGTTGTCCAGAGTCGCCGGGCGGCTTTCCCTTGGGACTTGAGTTCCGCGTAGTCGAACGCATCGACCACGATGAGGTGGAAGTCCCGCGTTAGCTCGTACTCGGTCAGGCTCAGCGGCCCGCTCCCGGTTTGTCCGAGCAGGGCGGGATTGGTTCCGCCCGCGAGTGAGGAGGGTGAATCGCCGCCGCCGCCTCGACCGCCCGCCGAGGCCTTGCCGAAGATCGATCCGCTGGACTGATTTTCCCGGGCGGCGGAGAGGGCGTCATCATTGCCCCCGGCTCGGCTGTCCCAGAGCACATCGCCGCCCAAGGTATGCAGGCCGCGGCCTTGGGGCTTCGGTTCGAGTCCATCGCGCCACGTGAGCTGCTCGGTCCGCACGGTGGGATTGCGCCACGGGCGCGTGCCGTAGTGGACACGGAGCACGAGTTGCACGCTGCCGGGCGCGCGGATGAGCCCTTGCTCGTCCGCCGCGTTCTGGTCACCCCGGCTGGCCAGCGCCGGCGTGAGCAGGCGGCAGAGGTCCTCGTAGGTCACGTCCGCGGCATAGATTTCCCCGGGCAGGAAGACGAAGAGCTGGGGCTGCGCGAGGGCGCTCGCGGTCGGCGCCGCCGGATTGACCTGATTGCGTGTCGCGACGCTTTCGAGGAGTTTGCCGCGCTCGGTCGTCCGGTAGTTGGCGGCCGACACCGAGACGGGGGCCGGTCCCTTGATCTCGTCGGCGGCCGGGAGCAATGGGGCCGCGAAGCTCCCGAGCGCGAGCAGCGCCAACCCGGCCAAGCCGCGCCATGCGCGGTGATCGGGCGTGCGAACACGAGCAACGCGCTCCTCCGGGCAGGCGCCGCGAGTCGCGCCCGAGCCGCCCGAGCCGCCGTGCGTCGCGTGGCGCTCGCCTGACGGCGGCGGAGTTCGGGGCGGGAGAGCGACAGACGTCATGGAGCCTTCGCGGCCGGTGTCGCGTCGGCGAACGCTTCCATGCCTACGCAGGAGCAGACAAGGTGACGGTCGCCGTACACGTTATCGACGCGTCCCACGCTGGGCCAGAATTTGGCTTGGCGTACGGATGCGGTCGGGAAGGCCGCCAATTCCCGCGAGTAGGGTCGGTCCCACGTATCCGACAGCACCACTGAGGCGGTGTGCGGCGCGTGCTTCAGCGGGTTGTTGGCGCGATCGAGCTCACCCGACGCGATGCGGGCGATTTCCCCGTGAATCGAAATCATCGTATCGCAGAACCGATCGAGTTCGGCCCGCGATTCGCTTTCCGTCGGCTCGATCATCAGCGTCCCGGCGACCGGCCAGCTCATGGTCGGGGCGTGGTAGCCGTAATCCATCATACGCTTCGCGACGTCCTCCACCTCGATACCGGACTTCTTCCAGGAGCGAAGATCGATGATGCACTCGTGCGCCACCCAGCCGGCGGCGCCCTTGTACAACACGGGGAAGTAGGGATCGAGGCGCCGAGCGATGTAGTTCGCGTTGAGGATCGCGCGCTTGGTTGCTTCAGTCACGCCGATCGAGCCCATCATCCGGATGTACATCCAGGAAATCACGAGGATCGACGCCGAGCCGTGGTTCGCGGCCGAGACGGCGCGGTTGCCCGGGGTCTGCTCGGGCCGCGCGCCCGGCGTGCCGGGCAGGAAGGGGGCGAGGTGGGCGGCGACGCCGATCGGCCCCATGCCGGGACCGCCGCCGCCGTGCGGGATGCAGAAGGTCTTGTGAAGGTTGAGGTGGCAGACATCCGCCCCGATGAAACCGGGGGAGGTCAGGCCGACCTGCGCGTTCATGTTCGCGCCGTCCATGTACACCTGCCCGCCCCGCTCGTGGATGAGGGCGCAGATGTCGCGGATCGACGCCTCGAACACGCCGTGGGTCGACGGGTAGGTGACCATCAGCGCGGCGAGGTTCGCGGCGTGTTGGTCGGCCTTCGTCCGCAGGTCGACGAGGTCAATGTTGCCATCGCCATCGCAGGCGACCGGCACGACCGACATCCCACACATCACCGCGCTGGCCGGGTTGGTGCCGTGGGCGCTGGTGGGGATCAAGCAAACCGTGCGGTGCGCGTCGCCGCGGGAAAGGTGGTAATCGCGGATCGCGAGCAGCCCCGCGAATTCCCCCTGCGAACCCGCGTTGGGCTGCAGTGAGACGGCGGCGAAGCCGGTGATTTCCGCCAGCCAGCGCTCGAGGTCGCGGAAGAGCCGCGCGTAACCGCGGGTCTGCTCCGCGGGTGCGAGCGGGTGGATCCGACCGAATTCCGCCCACGTCACCGGGAACATTTCGCTGGCGGCGTTGAGCTTCATCGTGCACGAGCCGAGCGCGATCATCGAGTGGCACAGCGAAAGGTCCTTCGCCTCGAGTCGCTTGATGTAGCGGAGCATCTCGTGCTCGGTGTGGTAACGCTGGAAGACGGCGTGCTGCAGGAAATCCCCGCGCCGCGCGTGCGCCTCCGGGAAGGCGTGGCGGATCGCGGACGGATCAGGCAGGGCGGCGGATTCGCGGAAGAGGCCCAGCAGGACCTCGATGTCGTCACGCGTGGTGGCTTCGTCGAGCGAGATTCCCACCGCATCGTCCGCGATCACGCGCAGGTTGATCCGGCGCGCATGGGCAGCCGCGTGCACCCGCGTCGCGGCGATGCCGCGAACCACGATCGTGTCGAAGAACGGACCGCTGTCGTCCACCTTTGCCCCCGCAGCGCGGAGTCCGGCCGCGAGCCACTCGGTCAGGAACTTGATCCGCCGCGCCATGCGCCGCAGGCCCTCGGGCCCGTGGAAGACGGCGTACATCGAAGCCATCACGGCGAGCAGCACCTGGGCGGTGCAGATGTTGGAGGTGGCCTTGTCGCGGCGGATGTGTTGCTCGCGCGTGCCGAGCGCCATGCGCAGCGCCGGTCCGCCTTGGGCATCCCGGGAGACGCCGATCAGGCGGCCCGGCATCTGGCGCTTGTAGACGTCGCGCGTGGCCATGAAGCCCGCATGCGGTCCTCCGAAGCCGAGCGGCACGCCGAAGCGCTGCGCGGAGCCGACTGCCACGTCCGCCCCGAATTCCCCCGGGGGACGCAGCAGCGTGAGCGCGAGGAGATCCGTGGCGACGACGAGCAGACCGCCCGCCGCGTGGATGCGCTCGGCGACCTCGTCGAAGCGATGGATCGCGCCGAAGGTATCCGGGTACTGCACGAGCGCTCCGAAATACGTCTCGTCGAACGTGGCGGTAGCGGCGTCGCCCAGCACCACTTCGATCCCGAGCGGTTGAGCGCGCGTGACCACCACGTCGATGGTCTGCGGGTGGCAGCGGGACGACACAAAGAACCGGCGGCGACCCGCGCCGGTGACCGATCGCAGCGCGAGCGTCATGGCCTCCGCGGCCGCGGTGGATTCGTCGAGGAGGGAGGCGTTGGCGATTTCGAGACCGGTCAGCTCGATGACCGCCGTCTGGAAGTTGAGCAGCGCCTCCATGCGCCCTTGTGAAATCTCCGCTTGGTACGGCGTGTAGGCGGTGTACCAGCCCGGGTTCTCGAGGATGGCGCGCTGGATGACGGGCGGGGTGACCGTGTCAAAGTAGCCCTGGCCGATGTAGCTCCGGAAGACCTGATTGAGCCCGGCGATGCCGCGGAGCTCGGCGAGCGCGGCGGATTCCGCGAGAGGATCCGGGAGATCGAGTGGCCGCGGTAGACGAATGGCGGGCGGGACCGTGGCGTCGATCAACGCGTCGAGGCTGGGTTGCCCGAGGGCGGCGAGGAGCGGCGTGACATCGGCGTCGTCGCCGTGGTGCCGACGGGCGAAGGCATCGCTGGGGGCGAGGAGATCCTCGAGGCGGGGCCCGGTGGAGGCGGCGGACGTGGCGGCGGAGGCAGCGGCGGTCGACATAGCTCGTTGACGGAGAAGGTAGTGGGGCCGGGAGGGTGCGCAACCGGGTTCTGGTTTTCGGAGCAAGTTGCTGACCCGGCGGTCGTCCAGTCCATCGAGAGGCCGATGGCTTCTGCCCTTGTCATTGGCGGCGTGGAGCGGCTTCTTCCGGGGGATGGCGGCATCCCCGGCTTCCCTGGACTTTTCGCGTCGGGTGGACCGTGCGGCGTACATCGACCGCCGGCTGGCGGAGCTCTACCCCCGGACCCCGGTGCCGCTGGATCACACGGATGCCTACACCCTGCTGATCGCGGTCCTGCTCTCGGCGCAGTGCACGGACAAACGCGTGAACCTGACGACCCCCGCGTTGTTTCGCCTCGCCTCGACTCCGGCGCAGATGGTGAAGCTCAGCGTGGCGGAGATTGATGCGATCGTGCGCCCGTGCGGCTTGGCGCCCCGGAAGGCGGAAGCGATCCGGGGCCTCTCGGAGATCCTCCTGGAGCGTCACGGTGGCCAAGTCCCCCGGACCTTCGCGGAGTTGGAGACCCTGCCCGGGGTGGGCCACAAGACCGCGTCGGTGGTGATGGCGCAGGCCTTCGGCGTGCCGGCGTTCCCGGTAGACACTCACATCCACCGCCTTGCGCAGCGCTGGAAGCTGACGAATGGCCGTAGCGTGGCCCAGACGGAGAAGGACCTGAAGACCCTCTTCCCGCGGGAGCATTGGAACGCCCTGCACCTGCGCATCATCTTCTATGGCCGCGAGCACTGCACGGCGCACGGCTGCGACGGCACGGTCTGCGAGATTTGCCGCACCCTTTTTCCCCGCCGCCGCCGCCCAGTCGCGACGCGGAAGTGAGGAGGGCGGCTGGAGTCCTGTGGTGAAGCTGAGCAGAGGAGAGCGACCAGAGTCCCGTGGGATGCCGAAGTGAGCCGGACGGCGCGAGCCGAGGCGCGGCATTCCCGGCTAAATCAGAGTTGCATCGCCCGGCGGCCTGCTTCACGTTCCCGCCTCTGCCTGGGACGCTTAGCTCAGTTGGTTAGAGCACGTGCTTCACACGCACGGGGTCACTGGTTCGAGTCCAGTAGCGTCCACCATGCCTGAGGCAAGAGTCCGTAAGTGGCATCGACGTAGAGCCGCCCCCCAGCCCTTGCCGCCGTGAGTCCGATGGAAACGCGGGGACAACCTACGTCGCTGAATGAAACCGTAATGGTTGGCGGATTACGCGGGGGTTGCCTCCTTCGTGGGAACCTTTGAGATCGCGGGCGGGTCCACGGTCACGGCAAGCAAAGGCACTCAACTCAATCTTGGAAATGACCTCTCCCATGAAGAAGCTTACGGTCTTGGTTTGGGTCGCATTGGTGATACTGGCGTCGCCCAGCTGGGCGGCGAATCTCACGCAATTGGTGATGAATCTGGACATCGCGAACGGCATCGTACCCCCGGCGGGCCCCAGCCGGGTGCGGGTGCCTCCGGGAGAGTCCGTGACGCTCGTCCTGCCCGCAGAGTGGCCTGGGCCAACCCAGTGGCGCAAGGATGGGGAGGCGATCCCCGGAGCCACGGGTTCGAAGCTGGTGCTGGGTCCGGTGACGTCGGCCAGCAGCGGCCTCTATACCGTTACGGGGGCGGCGTTCCCCACGATCACCACCGGCATCCAGCTGGATGTCGTGGTGGCTGGCTCGACGGGAAACTTCTCGAGCCGCGTGCGCCTCCAGGCCGGTGCGGACACGCAAATCCTCGGGTTCGTGGTCACGGGCAAGACGACCAAGACCTTGCTGATCCGCACGGTCGGCCCTTCGCTCGCGGCCTTCGGCGTGCCAGATCCCGTGGCCCGACCGCGCATCGCCTTCTACGACTCCAAGGGCAAGCCGTATTCCTGGGTGCGCCCGGCGGTCGTCCTTCCGCCGGAGTACTGGACGAACCTCTTCGCTTCCGCCGGGGCGTTTCCGCTCAGCGGCGGAGAGGAGGCGTATCTCGCCTACGATGTCGGTCCCTTCCCGCCGGGTGCTTACACGATCCACGTGACGGACGCCTCCGGAAAGGGCGGCACTGCACTGATCGAAGCGTACGAGGTGCCGTAGTTGCGGGCGGATGCGGGGAAGCGACGTGCGCCGGCCGAGGGCCCGGCGCCCTCCGTGCAGGCCAGCCCCCGAGGTCGCACGGGCGTTCGCGACGTGGGCGGTTTATGCGCTGGAGTCCGCTACGCTCACCGTCGTCCACCTCGCTGGTGGCGAGCGGGATGGCAGTGGCGGTGAGGTGGATGGGGAGGCTACGCCGATCGAGTGCCGGAACGCGACAGGGTGAGTCGGGCGCCGGTGCCAGTGAGGCGACCATGCTGGCGACGGACAAACGTTCGTCCTTGAACCGATTCCGAAGCGATCGCCTCACCGGGTGCCGATGGCGCCGGCCTTTCAGCGCGTGAGCGGATTGAGCGCGATGAGCGATTCGGGGCAAATGCGTTGTCAGGCCGCTTCTTAGCTGAGAGGCCTAGTGGTGCCGTCGGCCGATGCTTGCGGGCGTGACGGCATTCCCCACGCATGCCCCTCCGGAAATCCTCCCGCGATGCCGCCAAGCCGACGCCGACGCCGCGGACATTTCGTCTCGCGTTGGCGCAGATGCCGGTGCGCGGCGGCCAACGGGCGCGTAACCGGGCGACCGCCGTCGCGCGGATCGCTGCCGCGGCACGGGCGGGGGCGCAGGTCGTGCTGTTGCCTGAAGCCGCTGATCTGGGATGGACCTATCCGGCGGCCCGCCGACTCGCCGAGCCGGTGCCAGGCGGTACGTTCTGCCGTGCGCTGCGTCAGGCCGCGAAGCGACACGGCGTGTACGTGTGCTGTGGTCTGACCGAGCGGGCCGGGCGGCACGTCTTCAACGCGGCCGTGCTGATCTCGCCGGAGGGCAAAGTCATCCTCCATCACCGCAAGCTCAACGAACTCGAAATCGGCCATGGCGTGTACGACCAAGGCGATCGCCTCGGGGTCGCGGCGACGCCGCTGGGCACGTTTGGCCTGATGATCTGCGCCGACGGGTATACGGACCGGCAGTTCGTCACGCGTACGCTCGGGCTCATGGGCGCGGACGTGGTGCTGTCGCCCTCGGCGTGGGCGGTGCCGCCGACGTGGGACAACCACCGCACGCCCTACGGCGGCGACTGGCGGCGCAATTACGCTGCGGTGGCGCGGCGCTTCCGGCTCTGGGTCGCGGGCTGCAGCAACGTCGGTCGGGTCCGCGGTGGCGCGTGGGATGGGCATCTTTGCATCGGTTGCTCGTTGGTCGTCGGGCCGGATGGCCGCGCGGCGGTGCAGGGGCGCTTCGGCGAGGAGGCCGACGAGTTGCTTCTCGTGGACGTCACCCCGGTGCCGAGGCCCGCGCGCGGCGCGGGGTGGGCACGGCTCACGTCGCGTGGCTGACCGGTCCTAGACTTTTTCCCAGCCTCATCGCGGTCTCCTCGCTCCCGTCCCGCCTCGATCCTCTCCTTCACTCCCGATGCCGCCGACCGAGCGCGGCAGTCCTTTCCAGTTCGACGCTCTCCCTCCTTCTTTCCAACCCCAACGACCATGAGTTTAACCGTAGCCGGACTGCAGATGGCGGTGCGCAACGACGACGTGTCGGCGAACGAAGCGCGCATCGCGCAGGCCATTGACGCTGCGGCCCAAGCCGGGGCGGAGATCCTTTTGACCCCGGAGGGTTCGCTGAGCGGCTACCACGCCGGTTTCAACGACGCCGAGGTGGTTGCAGCGTTATGGCGGACCGTCGCGCGCGCCAAGGCGGCCCGGCTCGGACTGGCGCTGGGCACCTGCTACCGGGAGTCAGACGGCCGGTGCTACAATGAGCTGCGCTTTTACGGGCGCGACGGCGCGTTTCTCGGCTTTCACGCCAAGATGCTGCTCTGCTCGTACGTCACGCAGCCGTCGGAGCGCGACGAGATCCGCCATTATGCCTCGCGTGACCTGCGGACGTTCGCGTGGTCTCCGTCGCTGAGGGTCGGCGGACTCATCTGCAACGACATGTGGGCGAACCCGGAGTACACCGACATGGCCGATCCGCACCTCGCGCGGCAACTGGGCCTGCGGGGAGCGCGGGTAATCTTTCACGCCGTCAATGGTGGTCGCGACGGCAGCGAACTTTCGCGCGTGAACTGGCAGTACCACGAATCCAATCTCCGCCTCCGCGCGCGCGCGGCCGGTGCGTGGATCGTGACCGTCGATAACGCCCAGCCGCACACCCTTGATTGTTCCTCTCCCTCCGGCGTGCTGGCCCCGGACGGCACGTGGGCCTGCCGCGCCCCGGCGCGCGGCGACCACCTCTTCGTGCACACGCTCCCGGTGGGGTGAGATCACTCGGGACCGCTGCGCGGTCCGTGCGGTCGGAACGGTTGAGTGGCACACACTTTTCCTGACTGGTCGTCTACCTTGTCACGCTCGGCTCACCCACGGCCGGTGGACCGAGGGAATGTCGTCGAGGAGCTGGCGGGTGAAGGGGCTGGTCGGGCGCTGGGTCACGTCGTCGGGCGTGCCTTGTTCGACGATCTGGCCCTCGTGCAGGATGAAGAGGCGGTCCGAGACGTAGTACGCGAGGCCGATGTCGTGCGTCACGAAGACGATGGTCATCGAGAGCTCCTCCTTGAGCTTCATCAGGTACTCGAGGATCCCGGCGCGGCTGCAGGCATCGACCATCGAGGTCGGCTCGTCGGCGATGAGCACGCGGGGCCGGAGAATGAAGATGCGGGCGAGCAGCAGGCGCTGCATCTGGCCACCGGAGAGTTCGAAGGGGTACTTCCCGTCGAGCTCGCGGGGCCGAAGATTGACCGCGAGCAGGGCCTGGTCGATGCGCTCCTCCATTTCGGCCTCGGGCGGGCGGCGGTCGAAGAGGCGGAAACACGCCTTCAGCTGCGAGCGAATGGTGAAGAACTGGTTGAACGCCGCGTACGGATCCTGGAAGACCGCCTGCACATCGCGCCAATACGCGCGGGGATCTCCGGACTCCGCGATCGGGCGTCCGTGGTAGAGCAGGTCGCCGGAGGACGGTTTTTCCAAGCGGAGGAGGAGCTTGGCGAGGACGCTCTTGCCGCAGCCGGACTGGCCGACGAGCGAGACGATTTCGCGTTCGGCGATCGTGAAGGTCGCGTCGTTGACGGCGACCTTGCGCCGCACGCCGTGGCCGAAGGCGCGCGTCAGGTTTCGGGCCTCGAAGCAGGGAGTCTCAGCGGGCATGATGGCACCTCACGTGGCGGCCCGCGACCTCGCGCAGGACTTGGTCGCGTTGCGTGCAGTCCGGCTGCGCGACCGGGCAGCGCACGGCGAAGCGGCAGCCGGAGATCGGCTCGCCGAGGTTCGGCGGGGCACCCTCGATCGCGACCGGCTTCCGGGACTTCTGTCCGGGTTCGGCGCTGAGCATCGAGCCCATCAGCGCCCGCGTGTACGGCTGGCGTCCGTCGAAGATCACCTGCTCGGTCGTCCCGATCTCGACGATCTGCCCCGCGTACATCACCGCGATGCGTCCGGCGACGTGGCGCAGCAGGGGCAGTTCGTGCGTGATGAAGACCATCGACGAGACGATGCCTTCGTCCAGCAGGTTGAAGAGGAGCTGGATCACGGCCTTTTGCGACGACACGTCGAGCGCCGAGCTGGGTTCGTCGGCGATGACGATCCGCGGGTTCAGCAGCGTGGAAATTCCGATCACGACGCGCTGCTTCATCCCGGCGGGCAGCTGCACCGGATACGCGTTGAGGACCGCATCTGCCTCCAATCCGATCCGCGTGAAGCGCTCGCGCAGACGTTCCTGGATCGCGCGGCGGTCCGTGCCCTCGTCGTGGGCGAGGATCACGTCGGTGGCGAGGTCGCGGATCTTCCGCGTCGGGTTGAGCGAATTCAGGGCGCCCTGCGGGATCATCGCGATATCGCGGCCGAGCACGGAGCGGCGGACCTCCGCGGGCGGGAGACGAAGGATGTCGCGGCCCGCGATCCGCACCGCGCCCGAGGTGAGGTGCAGCGGCGGCATGAGCAGGCCCATCAGCCCGCTGACCAGGGTGGTCTTGCCGCAGCCGGATTCACCGGCGATGCCGAGGATTTCCCCGGGCTGAAGCTGGAAGGAAACGCCATCGACGGCCTGCACCCGCTTGCCGAGGCGGGTGAGGTAATGGAGACGCAGGTCTTCGACCTCGAGGATGGCGGGCATGGCGCGGGTCACTTGCGGAGGCGTGGGTTGAACACGCCTTCCATCGAGGTGTTGAGGACGTAGAGCGCGAACGCGATCACCGTAATGAGCAGCATCGGCGGGAAGAACGCCCACCACGCGCCATCGGACAGCGCCTCGTTGCGGATCGCTTGGTTGAGCAGGTTGCCCAGCGAGACCGTGTCGTAGGGTCCGAGCCCGAGCATGCTGATCACCGACTCGGTCAGGATTCCCGACGCGGTCTGGAGGATGAACACCATGAACAGGTACGAGAGCAGGTACGGCAGGATGTGCAGGCAGACGATCCCGAGCGTCCCGTAGCCGTTGATGCGCGCGAGTGCGACATGGTCGCGGGAGCGCAGGCTGGCGGCCTGGGCGCGCACCGCGCGGGCGCTCCACGTCCACGTGGTGCAGCCGATGAAGAGCGCGATCAGGGTCAGGCTTCGCCCTTCCTGCAGGCTGCCCGACAGCAGGATCAGCACGATCCGGCTCGGGATGACGAGGAAGAGGTTCGTGCAGGCGGTCAGGACATCGTCGATCCAGCCGCCCTTGTAGCCGCCGTACACGCCGATCAGCGTGCCCAGGACGGTCGCCACGAAGCCGGCGAGGAAGCCGACGTAGAGGGAAGAGCGCAGGCCGGAGACCAGCAGGGCGAACATGTCGAGCCCGAGGTGATCGGTCCCGAGCCAGCGACCGGAGGTCGGCGGGACGTAGGCGAGGCCAACGCGGCGGCTGGTATCGAGCTCCATCAAGAGCGGCGGCAGGAACGCGAGCAGCAGCGTGGCGAGAAGGAGGAGGGCGCCGACGAGGAAACCCGGGCTGCGCAGGAGGTGGCGGAGGAGTTTCATGGACTCAGGCCTCGCCCTCCCGCGCCGCGCGGATGCGCGGGTCGAGGAAACCGATCAGGATATCGACGGTGAAGTTCGCCACGAGCACGCAGGTGGTGACGAGCAGCGTGCAGCCGGTGATCACTGGGTAGTCGAGGCTCTGGATGGCGGTGAGTACGGACAGCCCGAGGCCCGGGTAGCTGAAGACCATCTCTGCGATGAGCGCGCCGCCGACCATGCCGCCAAGGGTGAGGGCGAGGCCGGTGAGTTGCGGGAGCATGGCATTGCGGAACATGTAGCGGACGATCGTCGACTCGCGCACGCCCATCAGTTTCGCGTAGCGGACGTAGTCGGTGCCGAGTTCGTAGATGCACATCGAGCGCATGCCGATCGCCTGCCCGCCGACCACGAGCAGGAAGACCGAGAGGAAGGGCAGGATGTAGTACGTGGCGGCGCTGCTCAGGAAGGCCGCGTTGAAACCTGGATTCAGCGCTTCGTCGTAGCCACCGAGCGTCGGCAACCATTCCAGCTGCACGCCGAAGACGTAGACGAGCAGGATGCCGAAGCAGAACGAAGGGATGGCGCTGACCAGCAGCGCCACGGGGTAGAACACCGTGTCGAGCACGCCGCGCCGGTAGGCTGCGAGTGCGCCGAGGCCGTTGCCGATGAACCAGCCCAGCACCAGCGCGGGAATCTGCAGCGCGAGCGTCCACGGCAGCGCGGTGAGGATGATGTCGCTGACGGGACGTGGGTGCTGGACGATCGAGAGTCCGAAGTCGCCCTGCAGGCTCATGCGCAGATAGCGGATGAACTGGGTGAGGATCGACGTGCGCAGCGGCGTGCCGTCGTCCGCGCGGAGGATCTTCCCGGTGTCGTCGGTCTGCACCAGCCCGAACTCGCGCAGGTACGCTTCCTCGCGTTCGCGTGCGGCCTGCGCGTCCATCGAGCCCGAGACCCGGGCCATGAGCGTATCGACGGGGTTGGCCTCGCCGAGGCGCGGGAGCCAGAAGTTGATCGTCACCGCGACGAGGAAGGTCAGCGCGTACCATCCCGCGCGAGCGGTGATGTAGCGGAGGGTCGGGTGCTGGCGGAACATGGGAACGGGAAACGCGGCGTCAGCGGTGGTTACGGCGTCGCCGCGCCGGCGGGCCGAAGATGCCAGAGCATGAGGGTTCCGGCGCCCTGGGTCGGCACGGTCGGCGGAAGGTAGGGATTCGCGGCCGTAGGGAAGCCGGTCCAAACCTTCTCGGTGAACTCGTAGAAGCCTTTCGGCCGGTAAACGAGCGGGATCGCCGGCTGCACTTCCATGCAGAGGCGGTTGAGCTCGCGGTAGAGGGCGGTGCGTTCCGTTTCGTCGGTGACGACGGGAATGCGGGCGAGTAGTTCGTCGAATCGCGCAACGTACTCGGGGGATCCGGGTCGGTTGAAGCGGCCCATGTTGGTGAACATGCGCTCGCCGGCGGGAGCCCAGTCGCGCGAATTGAGGACGAAGTCGAAGCGCGCCCAGGGCTCGGCAGGCGAAGGCACCGGGGAGGGCGTCGAAATGATCAGGTCGAAATCCCCCAGTGGCAGGGCACGGTAGTAGGCGGTGCTGTCGACGAATTGCTCGCGGACGTCGATGCCGACCTCCCGCATGCCGCGGACCATGATGCGGACCATGGATTCCCAGTCGCTCCAGCCGGCCGGGCACTGGATGAAGAGCGTCGGGACGCGCGCGCCGGAGGCGTTGCGGGTCTCGATCAGTTCCCCGTCGCGGAAGACGGCGCGGTAGCCGCCGGCGGCGAGTTCCTCGCGGGCGCGGGCGGGGTCGAAGCGCGTGCCGAAGCGCTGCGCGTCCTCGGCGTTGAAGTAGCGCTTCTCGACGCCGAAGGGGAGAATGAAGCCCGGCTCGTGCGGTACGCTGTAGCCCGAGACGGCGAGCTCGCGGATGTCGTCGTAGTTGATCGCGAAGGCCATCGCGCGGCGGAAACGGACGTCGTTGAGCGGCGCGCGGAGATGGTTGATGAAGGCCGTGGGCACGCAGGCCGGCGGGAAGTAGGGCGGCTCGTCGAACCACGCCCGCACGCCCTTGCGGGCCTTTAGCCAGATGCGCGGGATGAAGGTGTTGGCCGCGTCGATGCGTCCCTGCTGCAGCGCGAGGCTGTAGTGATCGTTGCTCTTGTAGATCGGCGCGATGAGGAAGCGCGGCGCCGGGAGCTTCCCGCCGTGCAGCGCGGCGTTGCCCCAGTAGGCGTCGAAGCGTTCCGCGACGATCTTCTCCGCTGAGTACGAGTGGAGGCGGTACGGGCCGGACCCGATCGGGTTCTGGTCGGCCTTGTGCTTGATCAGCTCGTTGAAATCGCCCTTCGCCGCCGCGAGCAGCGGCTCCCACACGTGCTGCGGCAGGATCGCGTTCAGCGTCAGCCAGTGCTGCACCATCAGCGGATTCGGATCCTCTGCGCGAAAGCGGAACGCCACGGTGCGGGGCCGCTCCGCCGCTGCGTCCACCACGTCGACCGCCGAGAAGTACTGCCAGGCGGGAAAGCCGGGGTTGATGCGGTAGAGGTGGTTGAAGGTGTAGGCGACGTCCCGGGCCGTCACTGGCTTCCCATCGTGCCAGCGTGCGGCCTCGTGGATATCGACCTCGATGCGGTCTGGGAATGAGCGCAGTTCTGATCCGAGTTGGGGCAGGAGTGTGCCCTTCTCGGGATCGAAATAGAACAGCGTCTGGTAGATGACGGTGTGCTCTTGTTGCACCGGCCAGCTGGGAGCGGGGTGCAGGGGATTGAAGGTGTTTGGCTCACCCCACGCGATGCCGACGCGCAGCGTTTCCTCGCGGGGGAATTCGTCCGCAGTGCCCTTCCCGGAGCGCGTGCAGGCGCTCAGGCAAAAGAGAAGAACGAGGGTTAGCGCCCCGCACGCAAAACGGCGGATCATCGGTGGGGTATGGAGTCCGGTTGCGACGCTAACGAGAGGTTCGTTGGCCTGCCAAGGCCAGGCTTTAGAGATCCTTTGCGGATAAGTTGAGCGATCGTGCGATCAGCGGAGTGAGCGGAGGTAGGAGAGCAGGTCGCGGATCTGGTCGTTCGCGAGTCCGTCGAGCAGGCCGGCGGGCATGAGCGAGCGGCGAAGGTAGCCGGCGCTGCGGAGCGCGGTGCGTTCGATCCGACGTTCCGCCCCGCCGGGGATCCGGAGGGTCACGGAGGTGGCGTCCTGTGCCGCCAGAAACCCTTCGATGAGATCGCCTTCGGTGGTGATGACGCGGAAGGTCCGGTACGAGGCTTCCATCGCGGCGCTGGGCGCGACGAGGTTGCGCAGGATCGCCTCGAGGCCGGTGTGGCCCAGACCGTCGAGCGCGGGGCCGATTTGTCCTCCGCGGCCACCCTGCGCGTGGCAGATGAGGCACATTGCTTCAAAGAGAACGCGTCCGTTCTCGGCGTTTCCGGCGATGTTCGCGAGGGAGCGGTACCGCGCGATCAGCTCCGCCTGAGCGGCCTCCTCGGCGGGTGTCGTGGGTACGCCGGTCTCTCGGGTATCCACCGGGAGGGTGTCGCCTCCCACCCGCACCCACTGGCGTTCGATGGCGGGATCATCGGGGAGCGCGGTGCGCATGCGCTCGATGGTGCTGACCCCGAACTCCGATTCGGCGAGCTGCCGTTGCTCCAGCGCGCCGATGAGGGCGCGAGCACCGCGGGGCGTGGCGCTGAGTGCCTCCAGCGTGCGTCCGCGTTCGCCGGGGGCGAACGTGGGGAGTCGGGTGACCAGTGCCTCGGCCCCCCTCGGATCAGGATGCTCGGCCAGTGCCGACACGGCTTCGCGACGGGCGTCGCGTTGGTCGGGACGGTCGATGATTCGCGTGAGAAGTTCCACCGGCGCCGCGCGCAGGCTGCGGAGGGCGCGGAGCGGGGCGAGGGATGAGGTCAGCAGCGGCGCGGAGCCGGGCGCGAGCTGCGCCTCCAGGATTTGCACCAGCGCGGGTGTGGACTCGGTCAGGCCGAAGGCCGCGGTGGCGTCGGCGCCGACCATCTGATCCGCCGCGTCGGTGGAGGCGAGCAGGGCGGCGACCGGGGCGCTCAGCACGGGGGTGAACCACGTTGGATCCAGTTCGGCGCGCGCTCGCACCAATCCGTCGATCACGCCGCGGCGTCCGGAGGGGTCCGCCAGCGCCGCGACCAGCGCGGCGCGCGGAGCCGGCTCGGCCGCGAAGGCGAGCAGGAGGCGCACTTCTTCGTCGTTCGGGGCGCGTCCGGTCTGCGGTAGCCAGGCCGCGAGGCGTTCCGCCGCAACTCGATCACCGAGCGCGAGGAGGCCGACCAGACGATTTTCCAAGGGCAATCGCTGGGCATCCGGGCCTTCCACGAGCGCGCGGGTGAGGTCCGGTTTCCCTTCCAGCGCCCAGCGGGCGAGGTAGCGTTCGAAATCCCGATCGTAACGGTCCCAGACGTCGCCACCCACGTGCCGTGCCCGGGCGAGGCGCAGCGCCACGGCGATCGTTGCCGGACCCGCCTGCCGCACGCGGCGCAGGCCGTCGCCGACGGTGGCGCGCACGGTGGCGTCTGCGTCGTCCACGAGTCTTCCGAGCAGCGCCGCCACCTCCGCGTCGCCGAGGCTCGAGTCGGTCGCCGCGAGGCGGGCGGCTTCGCGCCGCAGCGCCGCCACGGAGTCCGTGGAGAGGGCGTCGAGGAGACTGCGGTCGGGCCGCTCAAGGCCTTCCAGCGCCCAGAGCGCGCCGAGGCGTCGATCGGTTGCGGCGGCGCGGTCCTGAACGATGCCGCGGAGTTCCGGCACCAGCGCAATCGCCCGCCGGTCGGTCAGCTCCAGCCACGCCATGCGGGAGAGGCGGGCGTTGTCGCCGCCGACGAGCGCAAGGACGTCCCGGTCGGCAAGGCGGGTGAGATCCGGCGGCGTGGTGCGGGCCTGATCGCGGTGACGCACGCGCCAGATGCGGCCGCGGGTGCGGTCGCGGTCCGGGTGCTCGCGCGGAACTTCGTTATGCGAGATGATCCGATTGTACCAGTCGACGATGTACAGCGCGCCGTCCGGTCCGAAGTGGCTCGCGATCGGTCGGAACCAGCGGTCCTCGCTCGTGAGGAAATCCGCCTGCTTCGCGTAGCGGTAGCGTCCGCCGCCGATCGCGTCCGCGCGGATCACCTGGATCGTGCCGGTGATCGGGTTGGCGACATAGAAGACCAAGGCCGCGCCCGTTCCGGCCACGTCGCGGAATGGGCTGCCCCGGTCTTCCGCGATCGCGAGGCCGCTCAATCCGGTGCCGCCCATCACGGGCTTCTCCAGCGGCGGCGGCATCAGCGGCTGGTAGGGCCGGAAGCGGTCCTTCGCCATCGTCGGGATCCAGATGCCGGGCTGGAAGGGGATGACGGGATAGCCGATGTCGTTCGCTTCCTGAATGAACGTCTCGCCGTCGCGGGTGGTCTGCAGTCCCCAGATGTTATTCGGTCCGATCGTGAGTGCCTCCCAGGCGGACCCATCGGGCAGGAAACGCCCGAGTTTGCACTGGTTGAAGCGGTGCTCGGTGCTGCCGTCGGCGAAGGGCTGCCCGTCGGGTCGGCGCACCGTGGAATAGTTGAACAGCCCCTGTGCGACCATGATCCATCCGCCGGGCTGGCGGTAGAATTGGTGGGGAAAGAGGTGCGAGTCCTGCGTTCCGAACCCGGTCAGCACGACGCGGTGCTGGTCCGCGCGGCCATCCGCATCGGTGTCGCGGTACCAACGGATGTCCCCGCCGTACTGCACGAGGGCGCCGTCGCGCCAAGGCAGGACGCCGAGGGGCATGACGAGGTGGTCGGCGAAGATGCGGGGGGTGGCGGCGGCGCGGCCGGGGGCGGGGGCGTCGTACGGGGTGTCGAAGATCACCACGCGGTCGCGGCCACCTTTGGCGAAGAGCGCGGCCGACTCGGCGGGATTTTCGTTGGCGTCGACCGGGTATTCGAGCGCGGTCATCGACCACAAGCGCATGCGGGCGTCCCAGTCGACCGTGATGAACTTGCCCAAGCCGTCGGCCTCGGCGGCGACGAGTTCGACTTCGAAACCCTCGGGCACGGTGAAGCCGCGCCGCTGTTCCTCGGGCGACCGTGCGCCGGAGTCCACGAGATTGTAGGTGCGTCCGCCGGGCGCGGCGGTGGGCGGGGTGGGTGAAGGGGTCTTCGCGAGCGATGGTGCCGCGGCGGCGGTGGCCGACGTAGCGGTGGTGGCGGCGCCGTGCGCGGACGGGGTCCAGCCCGCGACCCAGAGCAGGAGCAGCGCGAGTGTGGGGAGTAGCGATCGAGGCAAAACGCGGGAGGCCATGGCCGTCGTGGGGTACGACAGGGACGGACGCTAGCCCCTGCCCGAGACTCGGCAAACGCAAAGCTCCCGAGTGCTCGTTTGCACGTCGGCTGCTAGCGCGGTTAACGCCTGTCGCCCGCTGAGAGGGCGAAGGCGAAGCGGTTTTTTTGGCGTCCGCATCACGCTGCAGCGTTTCCCGCACGAGCGCGGAGGCCCGGCGCCCCGCGGTTCGCCGAGGCGATCGTGCGCCCGAGCCACGAACCACACGCACCGTCAGCCCCGCGCCTGCACCCGTCCGAGGCCGCCGTCGACGCCGATGACCTGTCCGGTAACCCACGACTGTTCCCGGTCGAGCAGCCAGCAGATTGCGGAGGCCACCTCATCGGGGGAGCCGATGC
>JACCDT010451151.1_pt1 | contig 28034 bp, 30 predicted proteins | sample 7446291 | NCBI WGS metagenome assembly JACCDT01 (sample SAMN15323446, study PRJNA562643) | freshwater metagenome | isolation source: river surface water | place: USA:Blue River Watershed | collected 2017-08-17 | reverse complement strand
ATCCTGACCTGCCCGGGTTTTTCGAGCCATTCATTCCTGTAAGACGGCCCGGTTGGGAATTGAATGATAGGTCTGCTTGAATTCGTGGGGGGTGAGGTAGTCCAGGCTGCTATGGGGCCGCACGCAGTTGTAGTGGCGCCGCCAGGCCTCGATGACCACCTGGGCCTCCCGGCGTGACCGGAACCACTCCAGGGACAGGCATTCGTCGCGGAACTTGCCGTTGAAGCTCTCGTCGGTGCCGTTTTGCCAGGGCTTGCCCGGGTCGCTCAGGGATGTGCCGATGCCCGCCTGGGCGATCCATTCGAGGATGGCGTGGCTGACGAACTCCGGGCCGTTGTCCGAGCGCATGAACAGCGGTGCGCCATGAAGGCTCACCAGGCGCGAGAGCACCTCGATGACGCGCTGGGATCGGATGGCTCCCGCCACGTCGATGGCCAGGCATTCGCGCGTGTATTCGTCCACCACCGTCAGGCACTTGATCTGGCGGCCGTCGGCAGTGGTGTCGAAGACGAAGTCGTAGGCCCACACCATGTTGACCTTGAACGGCGTGTGCGCTCGTGGCCTGCCGGTGGCAATGCGCTTGCGAGAGCGCTTCCTGGGCACCAGCAAGCCCGCCTGACGCCAGAGGCGATGGGTGCGCGACCAACTGAGCTCCAGGCCCTGGCGACGCAGGAAGATGCGAATGCGTCGGTAGCCGTAGCGCGGGTACTGCGCCGATAACGATTTCATCGCTTCGATCACCGGTGCGTCCTTGGCGGGCAGCTGCAGCTCATAGGTCAGCGTCGAGCGGGCCACCCCGATCAGCCCACACGCCCGACGCTGGGACAGGCCCCGCTGGCAAGCCAGTTGAACCTGTTCACGCCGGCCCTGTGGGCTCACCACTTTTTTGAATTGATCTCCTTGAGCACTTCGATGTCCAGCGCCGCCTCCGCCAGGAGCTTCTTCAGGCGGGAGTTCTCCTGCTCCAGGGCCTTGAGGCGTTTGACATCGGCGGCCTCCATCTGCCCGAAGTGCTTGCGCCAGGCGTAGATCGTGGGCTCACTGACCTTGTGCTTCTTGGCCGCCTCGGCCACCGTGGTTCGATCTGCCTCGCGCAGTACCGCGACCATCTGTTCTTCTGTGAATCGACTTTTTCTCATGGGCTCCTCGCGGATTGGGAGCCATCTTCCTAGAAATTACTGGTCTGGAAAACCCGGGCAGGTCAAGGGGACAGCGAACTTTGACCATCTATTACCCATAGCAGACGATCTTGCGGGCGTCTACGTCTAGGGCGTCATAATCAAAAAAATAGCTTCCTAGACCCATCATGATTCATACGAGGCCAGTCATTCTTTGTGGCGGCTCAGGCACGAGACTCTGGCCACTTTCGCGGTCCGGTTTTCCCAAGCAGTTCCTCTGCCTGACCGGTACAGAAAGCCTCTTCCAAGAGGCCGTCAATCGGCTAATGGAACTTGGGGGCGACGGGATCGAGGTGTCGCCGCCTTACGTGGTAACGAACGAAGATCATCGATTTTTGGCGCTGGAGCAGCTGCGGGAAATTGGAGTGGAACCCGGCGCCGCGCTGCTGGAGCCTGTAGGCAGAAATACGGCCCCAGCGCTCACCTTGGCGGCACTCGCTGCAATCGAGAACGGGGATGACCCCGTGTTGGCGGTGACGCCGGCGGATCAGACATTGGCAGACGTATCGGCGTTCAAGAGTGCGATGCGCCATGCGATCGGCCTCGCAGCCGAAGGCGCGATCGTTATCTTGGGGGTTCCGCCTGAACGCCCGGAAACAGGCTACGGATATATCAGGACAACTGCCAGCCGATCGCCCACCGTCGACGTCGAGCGCTTTGTTGAAAAGCCAGACGAAGCTACGGCGCGGCACTACTTAGCCGAGGGTGGTTATTACTGGAATGCGGGTATTTTCGTGGTCAAGGCTTCCGTATGGCTGAAAGCTATCGCGACTTTCCGCCCGGACATTGCCGACGCGACGCGTTCTGCCTGGACTGAACGCACTAAGGACGCAGTTTTCGTACGCCCGAACAAAATCAGATTTGGCGAGATTCCCGCAGAGTCTGTCGACTACGCGGTCATGGAACGCTGCCCCGGCAGCCTATTCCCGATACAGATGGTCCCGCTTGAAGCTGGCTGGAGCGATCTGGGCGCATGGGATGCCGTGTGGAATGTGCGCCATAAGGATGAAAACGGTAACGCTCACTCCGGTGACGTACTAACCACTGGCACCCGAAACACGCTTGTCCACGCCACAAGCAGATTGGTCAGCTTGGTAGGCGTGGAGAACCTGATCGTGGTTGAAACGCCCGATGCTGTCTTGGTGGCGGACAAATCTCGCAGCCAAGACGTCAAACACATCGTCAATTCACTGAAGCACCAGAAGCGGGAAGAACATTGCCTCCATCGCAAAGTTCACCGCCCCTGGGGCTGGTATGACAGCATCGATGAGGACGGGCGCTTCAAAGTCAAACGTATTCAGGTCAAGCCTCGGGCCAGCTTGAGCCTACAGAAGCATCACCATCGAGCTGAGCACTGGGTGGTTGTCAAGGGAACTGCAGAGATCACCTGCGGCGATCAAAAGCTGCTGTTGACCGAGAACCAGTCAACTTATATTCCGCTTGGGGAAGTGCACCGTCTTGCCAACCCAGGCACGATTCCGCTGGAGATCATAGAAGTTCAGTCGGGCAGTTATCTGGGCGAAGACGATATCGTCCGATTCGAAGACCACTACGGGCGCGGCAAGGAATGACGTTATCACCCAAGATCTACGTCGCGGGTCATCGCGGCATGGTGGGATCAGCCATTGTTCGGCAACTGTTGGCCCAAGGCCATCCGGCTGAACGCATCGTTACCCGCACTCACTCCGAACTTGACCTGACCGATCAGGCCGCCGTCCGCGCCTTTTTCGCGGAGGAGAGGCCTGAACAGGTCTACTTGGCCGCTGCAAAGGTGGGGGGCATCCACGCCAACAACACGTACCCGGCTGAATTCATTTATCAGAACCTGATGATGCAGGCCAACGTCATCGACGGGGCCTTCCGGCAAGGCGTGCAGCAGCTGCTGTTCCTGGGCTCCAGTTGCATCTATCCCAAGCTGGCCCCCCAGCCGATGCGGGAAGACGCCCTGCTCACCGGCCCCCTGGAGCCCACCAACGAACCCTACGCCATAGCGAAGATCGCCGGCATCAAGCTCTGCGAAAGCTACAACCGCCAGTACGGTCAAACACACGGCGTGGACTACCGCAGTGTCATGCCGACCAATCTCTACGGCCCGGGCGACAACTACCACCCGGAAAACTCACATGTCATTCCGGCACTGATCCGCCGATTTCACGAAGCCAAGATCAACCACGCGACCAGCGTCACCATCTGGGGCACCGGTACCCCGATGCGTGAATTCCTCTACGTGGACGATATGGCCGCAGCCAGCGTGCACGTCATGAACCTGCCTCAGGCTACCTACGCCCAACACACCCAGCCCATGCTCAGTCACATCAATGTCGGCTGCGGAGAAGATGTCACCATCAAGGAACTGGCTCTAGCCATCAGCCAGGCCGTGGGATATGAGGGAGAAATCGCTTTTGACACAACCAAACCTGACGGCACCCCGCGAAAGCTGATGGACAGCACCCGCTTGCGAAGTATCGGCTGGACTCCCAAAGTCAACCTACAAGAGGGTCTAAGGCAAGCCTACAGGGCCTACATATCTGCCCTATAGGAGCGGTGACCCGCCGCGATAAATCTTCGCCATTCCGGACCACCACATATGACCACAACTTCAAAAGTCGCCCTCATCACCGGCATTACCGGGCAAGACGGTTCCTACTTGGCTGAATTCCTCTTGGACAAGGGCTACATCGTGCACGGCATCAAGCGCCGGGGCAGTTTGTTCAACACCCAGCGTATTGACCATATCTATCAAGACCCGCACATCGACAATGCTCGGTTCAAACTGCACTACGGCGATCTGAGCGACACCAGCAATCTGATCCGCATCATTCAGGAAACGCAGCCGGATGAAATCTACAACCTGGGCGCCATGAGCCATGTGGCGGTGAGCTTTGAAAGCCCTGAATACACGGCAGATGTGGACGGCATCGGCACCCTGCGCATTCTTGAAGCCATTCGCATCCTAGGCCTCGAGAAAAAAACTCGTTTCTACCAAGCCAGCACCAGCGAACTCTACGGCTTGGTACAAGAAATTCCGCAAAAGGAAACCACACCTTTTTACCCCCGCAGCCCCTATGCGGTGGCCAAGCTGTATTCGTACTGGATCACTGTTAACTACCGCGAGGCCTATGGCATCTACGCTTGCAACGGCATTCTGTTTAACCATGAAAGCCCGCGCCGTGGCGAAACCTTTGTAACCCGCAAGATCACTCGCGGGTTGGCCAACATCGCACAAGGTCTGGATCAATGTCTATACATGGGCAACATGGATGCGCTGCGTGACTGGGGCCATGCTAAAGACTACGTGCGCATGCAGTGGATGATGCTGCAGCAAGAGCGACCCGAGGACTTCGTTATTGCCACAGGCGTGCAATACAGCGTGAGGCAGTTCATTGAGTGGAGCGCAGCGGAGCTGGGCATTACTCTGAATTTTGAAGGGCATGGCGTGGACGAAGTCGGCATCGTCACTGCCATTAGCGGTAGCAATGCGCCCGCTCTGAAAGTTGGGGACGTCATCGTCAAGGTGGACCCGCGCTACTTCCGTCCCACCGAAGTGGAAACCCTGCTGGGCGACCCAACCAAAGCCAAAGCCAAACTTGGGTGGGTGCCGGAAATTACCGTCCAAGAAATGTGCAGCGAGATGGTCGAGTCAGATCTGCAAGAAGCCAAGCGACACGCTTTGCTAAGGGCAAACGGGTATGCCGTGAGCGTGAGTCTCGAATCGTAATTCTGACAAACGACTGCGACCTTGACACAAGCAGTTAATGGCTAAAGTTCAACTCAAGAACGGCAAAGTATTTAGCTCGAAATCCGGCGAGTCCCTGCTTGACGCTGCCACCAATGCCGGCATCGCTTTGCCCTACAGTTGTAAAACCGGGCGCTGCAGCTCATGCAAATGCAAAGTCCTCAGCGGTGAAACGTTTCCACTTACGTCGGAGACAGGCCTGAGCGACGCCGAAAAAGTCGAGGGCTGGATACTGAGTTGCGTGCGGACTGCCACGTCAGATGTGACGTTGGAGGTGGAGGACTTGGGCGACTTGACATTGCCCCCGGTCAAGACCCAACCTTGCCGCATCAGCAGCATTGAGAAGGTGGCACCAGATGTCATCAAGGTGGTACTACGTCTACCACCCAATGCAGTAATTGACTTTATCCCCGGCCAATATATTGAGGTGATTGGTCCAGGCGGCGTACGTCGCAGCTACTCATTGGCCAATGCGCCAAGGTCAGATAACACGCTGGAACTGCACATCAGGAAGGTGGAAGGCGGCGTGATGAGCCAATTCTGGTTTGATCACGCAGCCGTGAATGACTTGCTGCGTTTGCGCGGGCCGCAAGGTACTTTCTTTTTGCGCGACGCTGCTCAGCGCGATTTAATTTTTTTAGCCACCGGCACTGGCATCGCGCCTGTCAAAGCCATGCTCGAAATCTTGCCCAGTTTCTCGACAAATCAGCAGCCGAAATCGGTCACAGTTCTGTGGGGCGGGCGCCAAGAGCAGGATCTGTATTTCGATGTCGCCTCCTTATGTGGGCACCACCGATACATCCCAGTGCTGTCCCGTGCTGGCGAAAACTGGCTCGGTGAACGCGGCTACATACAAGACGCTTTACTTCGCCAGCAACCCGACTTCAACAACTGCTCCGTCTATGCATGTGGCTCAGACGCCATGATCCACAGTGCCAACACAGCGTTGACTACTGCAGGCTTGTCCCGCAACCGCTTTTATTCGGACGCTTTTGTATGCTCCGGTCTGTAGCTCGATAATCAAATAGTGAATCCGATGAAAGCAGTCATTCTTGCCGGCGGCCTAGGCACCCGCCTCAGCGAGGAAACTTCCACGCGCCCTAAACCGATGGTAGAGATTGGTGGCAAGCCGATCCTCTGGCACATCATGAAGATGTATTCGCACCATGGCGTGAACGATTTCATCATCTGCTGTGGGTACAAGGGTTACCTGATCAAAGAGTATTTCGCCAACTACTTTCTGCACATGTCTGACGTCACGTTTGACATGCAAGCCAATCAGATGCAGGTCCACACAAAGCGGTCAGAACCCTGGAAAGTGACGCTGGTGGACACCGGTGACAGCACCATGACCGGTGGTCGCCTGCGGCGCGTCGCGGATTATGTAAAAGACGAAGAGATGTTTTGTCTGACTTACGGCGATGGCGTGGGCGACAACGACATTGCCGCCACGATTGCTTTCCATCGCACACATGGCAAAGCAGCCACACTGACTGCGACCTACCCACCAGGCCGATTTGGTGCACTCGACATCCAAGAAGGACAGGTCAAACGCTTCAAGGAAAAGCCTCGCGGTGATGGCGCGCTCATCAATGGAGGCTTCTTTGTGTTGTCGCCAAAAGTGTTGTCGTACCTCCACGACGACAACACCGTTTGGGAGCAAGAGCCTCTCATGCAGTTGGCAGCCGATGGTCAGTTGATGGCGCACCCGCACTATGGCTTTTGGCAGCCCATGGACACGCTGTACGACAAAAACACGCTTGAAAAAATGTGGGCAAACGGGAGTGCCCCATGGAAAAAGTGGGACTGAGCACCTTGGTACAAAAGACCGATCCCGACTTCTGGCACGGCAAACGCGTCTTGATGACCGGGCACACCGGTTTCAAAGGCAGTTGGCTCAGCTTGTGGCTGCAGGCAATGGGCGCAAGGTTGCGTGGCGTGGCATTAGAACCACCCACTGAGCCAGCTCTATTTGACGTCGCCCGTGTCGCCGAGGGCATGGAACATCGCATTGCCGACATCCGCGACTTCGCCGCGGTGAAAGCGCAAATGGACGAGTTCAAGCCGGAGATCGTTATCCACATGGCGGCTCAGCCGCTAGTGCGGCTGTCGTACCAACAGCCAGTCGAGACATACGCCACCAATGTGATGGGCACCGTACACGTGCTCGAAGCCGCGCGACATGCCGGCTCGGTCAAGGCTATCGTCAACATCACCACCGACAAGTGCTATGAAAACCGGGAGTGGGTTTGGGGCTATCGTGAAGATGAGCCCATGGGCGGATTTGACCCTTATTCCAACAGCAAGGGATGCGCAGAGCTGGTCAGCTCGGCCTATCGAAAGTCGTTCTTAGCGGAAGCCGGCATCGCGATGGCCACGGCCCGCGCAGGCAACGTAATCGGTGGAGGCGACTGGGCGCTGGACCGTTTGATCCCGGACATCTTGCGCTCGTTGCAGAACAGGCAGCCAGTACTCATCCGCAACCCGCATGCAATCCGTCCGTGGCAGCACGTGCTGGAACCTTTATCGGGTTATCTACTGCTGGCGGAACACCTATACAAGCAGGGTCAGACTGCCGCGGAAGGCTGGAACTTCGGTCCGCGGGACGAGGACGCCCGCCCCGTACAATGGATTGCAGAGCACCTTTGTGAGCATTGGGGCGACGGCGCTTCCTGGTCCCTCCAGCCAGGGAGTCACCCCCATGAGGCCAGCTTTCTGAAGCTGGACATCTCCAAGGCGCGCCAGCGCCTGCAATGGGAGCCGTGCTGGTCGCTCGAAACAGCGCTGAAGCGCATCACCGAATGGCATCAGGCTTGGTTATCGGGCCATGACATGCGCGCTCTTTGCCTGAATCAAATCGCCCAATACCGACCCGACCTATGAGCACCACCATCGTCAACTTTCAGCCCCAACTCGACAAGGTGCGCAACCAAATCAGCGAGTTGGTCCAACAGTACGCTGATATCGCCTATGCCCCCAAGCCCTTTATTCCAGGGGAGACCGCAGTGCCCGTGTCTGGGAAGGTCATCGGCGCTGGCGAGCTGAAGATGATGGTCGAGGCAGCCTTGGACGGCTGGCTGACCACCGGCCGGTTCAACGCGATGTTCGAGCAGCGCCTGGCGCAGTTTCTCGGCGTGAAGCACCTGATCACGGTGAACTCCGGCTCGTCTGCCAATCTGGTGGCATTTTCAACGCTGACCAGCCCGAAGCTGGGCAACCGCGCGATCAAGCAGGGCGACGAGGTCATCGGCGTGGCCGCAGGCTTCCCGACTACAGTCAACCCGATTCTGCAGTTCGGCGCCGTGCCGGTGTTCGTTGACGTGGAACTGGCCACGCACAACATCGACGCCAGCAAGATCGAAGCCGCGATCACACCGAAGACCAAGGCCATCATGCTGGCACATAGCCTGGGTAACCCGTTCAACCTGGACGTGGTGACGGCGCTGTGCAAGAAGTACAACTTGTGGCTGATCGAGGACTGCTGCGACGCACTGGGCGCAACGTACAACGGTCAATTGGTCGGTACGTTTGGCGACATAGCCACGCTGAGTTTTTACCCAGCCCACCATATCACCATGGGCGAAGGAGGCGCTGTGTTTACCAAGAACGCCGAATTGAAGCTCATCGCCGAATCGTTCCGCGACTGGGGCCGTGATTGCTACTGCCCGCCCGGCAAAGACAACACCTGCGACAAGCGCTTCTGCTGGACGGAGAAGGAGCTGGGTGGCGACCTGCCCGATGGCTACGACCACAAGTACACCTACAGCCACCTGGGCTACAACCTGAAAATCAGCGACATGCAGGCCGCCTGCGCGTTGGCACAGATGGACCGCTTGGAAGAATTCATCGCCAAGCGCCGGTCCAACTTTGCTTACCTGAAGGCCAAGCTGGCAAGTGTCGAGCAGTTCTTGCATCTACCCGAAGCGACGCCGAACTCGGAGCCGTCTTGGTTCGGCTTCCCGCTGGTATTGAAGGACAGCGCTGGCGTCAAGCGCGCGGACCTGATCAACTTTCTGGAAGAAAACAAGATCGGCACGCGCCTGCTGTTCGCTGGCAATCTAACCAAGCAGCCGTACATGGCCGGCCGCACCTACCGTATCAGTGGCGAGCTGACGAACACAGACGTCGTGATGAACCAGACGTTTTGGCTAGGCACCTTTCCGGCGCTGGATAAGGAGCAGCTGAACTACATAGCAGGCAAACTAGAAGAGTTTTTCGGCGTTAATTTCTAAGGGACTGCGCATGGTGCTGATCACCACTGCACTGGAAGGTTGCTTCGAGGTGCGGCCGTTCTTTGCTGAGGACGAGCGGGGCACGTTCGTCAAGACCTTTAATTCCGAGCGGTTTGCCGAGGCGGGCCTGCCGGTCGAATGGCAGGAGGAGTATTACTCCAGCTCGCGCAAGGGAGTCATTCGAGGTATGCATTTCCAAATGCCACCCCATGACCACGAGAAGCTTGTGTATTGCCTGCAAGGTCGGGTCTTGGACGTTGTCGTGGACCTTCGTAGCTCGTCATCGACGTACGGCAGCCATGTTGCGATCGAGCTCGATGCAGAACGTGGGCACGGCCTGATGATCCCCAAGGGCATGGCTCACGGATTCCTAGCCCTGACCGACAACGTCCTCATGGCCTATAAGGTGACGACGGTGTATGCCCCATCGCACGATGGAGGTATACGCTGGAACTCCTTTGGCATGGACTGGGGCGTGCAAGAGCCAATCGTTTCTGCACGTGATAACTCACACCCTGTCTTTACGGATTTCGTTTCTCCCTTCTGACGATGAAGCTCTTTGTCACCGGGGCCACCGGCTTCATCGGCTCTCACTTTGTAAAGTTGGCGCTCGAAGCTGGCCATGACGTCATCGCAAGCCATCGAGCCAGTTCGACGGTGTTACCGGCACAAGGCGTCTCGTGGTTGCAGACCGATCTGGATGCGCTGAGTCCCGAGCAACTGGCAGGCAGTGAAGTCTTGATTCATCTGGCGGCCGCTGGCGTCAGTCCGAAGCAGGCCAGCCGCGCAGAGTTGCTCTACTGGAACGTCACGGTTCCGCAATCCTTGCTAGAAAAGGCAAAAGCAGCTGGCGTGCGCAGGGCTGTGATTGCGGGCAGCTTTGCCGAGTATGGTCGCTCGGCAGAACACTACGACCTGATTCCACCTGACGCGCCCTTGCTGCCTACAACGGCCTATGCGGCGTCCAAGGCAGCCTGTTTCGCGGCTTCGCACGCAACCGCAATCGAAATCGGCCTTGAACTCTGCTACTTGCGAATCTTCTCGGCCTTCGGTGAAGGCCAGTTCATTGGCAACTTCTGGCCCGCACTGCGGTTGGCGGCACAGACGGGCAAGGACTTCCTAATGACCGCGGGTGAACAGGTGCGCGACTTCGTTCCGGTTGACTACGTTGCAAGTGAGTTTCTGTATGCGGCCACGCGAACCGGGGTGTCCACAGCTGTCCCACAGGTCTGGAATGTGGGATCAGGAATGCCGACGACCCTGCGCGACTTCGCCCAGTTCTGGTGGAAAGAATGGAACGCTTCTGGCACCTTGCAGATCGGTGCAACGCCCTATAGACCCAACGAAATCATGCGCTACGTGCCCCTGATAACGGAGCAAAGTCGCAAAGTCGGCACTTCCCAATGATCCTAATCCTAGGCGCGGGGCTTTCCGGACTGTCGGCTTCCTATTGCATCGGCCACGAGCGCTGTCTCGTGCTCGAGCAAAAGATGCATCCGTTTGGACATATCAACAGCGAGCAATGCGATGGTTTCACCTGGGACCAAGGCCCTCATGTGTCGTTCACAAAGCATGAGTTGGTGCGCGAGTACTTTGCTGAGTCTGTGAAGGGCGAATACGAAGAGTTCGAAGCGGTGGTGGGGAACCACTTTCGCGGCAGCTGGATCGCTCACCCGGCGCAGGCCTCGCTGCATCAAGTGCCCGAGCCCGAGCGGAGCGCATGCCTGCAGTCGTTCCTTGAAACTAGAAGTGCCGAAACAGCTACCAAGCCCGCCCAAAATTATCAGGAGTGGCTGGAGCGGGCATTCGGCCCTGTGTTCGCCAATACCTTCCCAGCCGTGTATACCCAAAAGTACTGGACACGGCCCGCGCGTGAACTGACGACCGAATGGATTGGGGGGCGCATCTTGTACCCAGATGTTGAGACCGTGAAGCGAGGAGCGATCCGAGCGCAAGACAGGTCACTGCACTACATCTCCAAGGTTAGATACCCGAGCCGCGGTGGCTACCAGTCATTCGCAAAGCGATTCCTCTCTACCGCCAATGTCCAGTATGGCGCAGAAGTGGTGGCCATCGACTTGGCGCAACGCTCTGTCTGGCTTGCAGATGGCGCTGTCATTCGTTACGAGAAGCTCATCAACACGCTCCCCCTACCGGTATTTGTGAAGGCCTGCCGGAATGCCCCTGCTCAGGTACTGGAGGCAAGTCAGCAACTCACGTGCACACAGTTGCTGCTAGTCAACGTAGCTGCTCCGCACCCAAGCCTGCGCCCCGAGCATTGGATGTACGTTTATGACGACGACAAGGTTAGTACGCGTATAAACACTACCGAACGACTCAGCCCGCACAACGCCCCTCTGGGGTGGACCGGCGTCCAGACCGAGGTCTATTTCAGCCGTCATAGGCCTCTTCCCGACACGCCGGAGAAGGTTGCGGCATCTGTCGAGCAGGAACTGATCGACATGAAACTCCTAGATCCCGCCGCATTTGCGACGGGACAAACCAGCCATCGCCACTTCCGGCATGCACCCTGGGCAAACGTAGTCTTCGATCACGATACAGCTCCGGCGCTGAACACCATCTGGAGGTGGCTGGAGACGCAGGGATTGTCGCGAGAAGAAGACGACCTCCATCCGCTCACAGATTGGGCCAGTTCGACTCCAAAGGCTAGAACCAGTGACCAGTCGCTTTTTATGGCCGGTCGCTTCGGTCAATGGAAGTACTTCTGGAGCGATGATTGCGTCTTGCGCGCGCACCACCTGGCCCGACTGATCTGATCAAAACATAGACACATAACCAAAGATGCAAATACAAGAAGCGGAGCCATTGGTGACGGTCATCATCCCGACAATCGGTAGACCGGACTACATCATCGACACCGTTCGCAGCGTGCTTGCACAGAGCTACACACGTTTACAGATCCTGATATCAGATAACGCGCCAACTGTGCACACCGCTCACCTGCTGGCTGCTGCGGGCATTGAAGATGAGCGGATTCATATCGTGCAACACGCAGTGCGGCTAGACTTTTCAGAGCACATGAATGCCTGCATCGCACAGTGTCGCGGCACTTTTCTACTAATCGTTTCTGACGACGATTTGATTACCCGGGACTACGTGGCCGAAATGGTTGCCATGATGTTCGCCGATCCCCAGATCAAGATTTGCTTCGGTCGCCAAATACGCATCAATGAGAACGATCGAGGTCTGTTGCCTCACAGAGTCCTGCCCGCCGTCGAGCGGCGCGTTTTCGAAGGCGCAGACTTCCTCTCTGGCACGCTAAATGGCTCACTGGACAGCGGGCTGCTGACCTATATTTCCATGTTCGTGCGGCGGGAAGACGTCGTAGAAGCTGGTGGTTTCAGGCGCTACCCGGACGGATCTCACGCGGACAACTTTATCGTACTCAACCTTGCGTTGAAAGGGAGAGTGGCCCTCGGGTCCGGCCAGATGTTCTATCGCGTGTACCTCGACAGTTTCGGCTTGCGCACGCCTTTCGAATACCTTCTGACAGCCACACGCGCCTACACCGACGACGCATGTGGCCTGCTTCAAAAAACCTCGATGAGTAGTCAGCAGCGAGCAACCCTAAGCAAGTTGATCCGCAGATCCAACGTCGCAATGCTGTTAGGCCGCATCCGCAGTGTCTATCGACACCGCCTTACCCTGCCCCAATTGTTTGGTTGCATGTTTCAAGTGCTGCTGTTTAGATTCCAGTTGCATTAATGGCCCTGCCGTCGATGTCTACCCGTTGGGTCATAGTTTCTGCCTGGAGCTCGAGGGTCGTCGCTGCAGGCGCCTCAATCTATTCGCTGAGGATACTGAGCCACTCCCTTTCTTCGGCCGACTACGCAGTCTTGATCGTTATTTTGGGACTCGGGGGCTGGTTCGCATTGGTTGATCTGGGTGTAGGTTATGCGTCCCAGAACGCCATAACCGCCAGAATCACCCAAGGAGAAGACCCAGCACGGGAGGTGCTCAGTGCTTACCTCATGCTGGCTTTCATCACAACGGTTCTGGTTTTACTGCTCTATCAGTTCAGACTGGAAATAGCCGCCACCTTGTTTGGGAAGATACGTCCTGCCGCTAGTCAGGCACTAGGAGAGACGTTCTTCCGCTCGGCTTTGGTCCTGATAGCCAGCGCATCACTTGGACTGTCTACGAAGGTGCTTTACGCGATGCATCGGGGCTATGTGGCCAACGGCGTTGCAGCGCTGGCCCCACTAATAGGCTTGACAGCGCTATCTTTAGGCGTTGCCTCAGCGCAGGACAAGATCGCCTACGCTGTGCTGGCCCTGCATGGCCCCACTGCACTCGCCTGTGGCTTACTCGCCGCGTTGCAAATATCTCGCGCGGTACGACGTCGCCTCACACTATCTTGGAGCACGTTCTCGGCAATTGCGAAGGCTTCCCGAGGCTTCTTCTTATTCAATCTGCTTGGCGTAGCAGTACTCCAGATCGACTATCTGGTGATGTCGCAGAAGATCCCCCCCGTCGAGATCATCCAGTACTACATGACCGGCAAGTTCTTTTTCTTCGTCGCCTTTTTTAATCAGGCGATCTTATTCGCCGTATGGCCCACGCTTACCGCACAGTACTCGGTCGGCAACGTCCAGACAATCCGTCGGAAGCTCAAGCATTTAGTGATGTTAAGTGCCGGCGTCACGCTGACCGCCACGCTCGCCGTAGTAACGTTGCGGAGCCAACTGAGCGCATTCCTAGCGCCGGGAACTCCCTTCGAGATGCGTACCACCGTGGTCTTAGGATTCGGAGCGGTGGCCCTCATCCGCTGTCTAACCGACCCGTTTGCCATCTTTCTGCAAAGCATCGGGAAGCTGAAGCCGCTTATCGTCTGCGCAGGCATTCAGGCACTCGTCAGCGCCGGCCTGCAATGGGGGCTGGCGGATATCCTGGGCATTGAAGGCATTCTGCTTGCGCTGCTGCTCTCTTTCTTGCTCACCTCGGCTTGGGCTCTGCCCCTCGCCTCAAAGGAGCTGCTTTCGGATCAGCCCAGACGCAGTAACGACTCACCAGAAAAATCAAGAATGGAACACAGGCAATGAAGTTCTACCGGAAAATTGCAAGAGCTATCAGGCGCAGGTTGATCGACAACAGCCGCCTTGACAAGATTCAGGAGTCGCTTGGCCGCATCGAGTCGGCGATGAACTCCGCACGACCCTGCGGATCCCCTCGGGACCATGAGTTCAAGGTCTACTCACAATGGGGCGAGGACGGCATCATTGATCATCTTGTAACGCGAATTCCCATCAGCTCGCGCAGCTTCGTCGAGTTTGGCGTTGAAACCTACACCGAGGCGAATACGCTATTTCTGCTTAAGCACCGTTACTGGCGCGGACTTGTTATCGACGGTTCGCCCGAAAATATTGCTATCGTCAAGCGCAGCGACGCGTATTGGCGTCACGACCTGCGCGCCGAAGCAGCCTTCATAACACGTGACAATATTAATGAAATGATCACGCGCAACGGTCTGCGCGGTGAGATCGGCTTGCTTTCGGTAGACATCGATGGAAACGATTACTGGGTCTGGGAAGCCATTCACTGTGTGAATCCCTGCATCGTCGTGGCGGAGTACAACAGCCTTTTCGGACCGACGGCGAAGTTGTCCATACCTTACCGGGATGATTTTGTCAGGACTGACGCCGATCCCACGAACATGTATTACGGTGCGTCCATCGCCGCCTTGAATCATCTTGCTAACCTCAAGGGCTTTAGCCTAGTTGCAGGAAACTCTGCCGGCAACAACGTGTTCTTTGTCCGCAACGACCTTTTGGGCACATTGAGCAAGCTGGCGCCTGAAGAGGCTTATGTGCAGGCTGCTTTCCGCGAAGCGCACTCTCCGGATGGCGAAGTCTTACACCTCACGTTCGCCGAGCGTCAAGCGGCCATCGCTGAGAAACCGCTCGTTGATGTGACGACGGGGCTGACAACGACGCTGAAAGAAATCCTGTGACAGGACAACGTGCCCTTGTCCTCGGTGCTGCGGGCTTCATAGGTAGGCACGTCGCGCGAGCCCTCGCTAAGGGAGGATGCGAGGTCATCGGCATTGGACACGGGAAATGGACCGCCGAGGAGGCAGCCCTGTTCGGCGTGCACCAATGGATCGAGGCTGACATCACGTTTGATGCACTGATGGCCCTCGGCGATCTAGGTCCGATCAAATGCGTGGTGCACTGTGCAGGTAGCGGAGTGGTCTCGTACTCATTCGCTGAACCCTGGCAGGATTTTCAACGCACCACGGTGACGACTGCAGCAGTGCTCGAGTGGGTCCGGCGTCAAGCCAAGCCTCGACCGCGCATCGTGCTGGTGTCCAGTGCTGCCGTGTACGGCGACCAAGGCGATAGCGATGCCTTGGAGACTGCGATTGGATCACCAATTTCGCCTTACGGCTTTCATAAGCTCGCTGCCGAGAAACTGTGCGAATCCTCCAGCCGCTTCTTCGATCAGCCTATCAGTATCGTTCGACTCTTCTCTGTCTATGGAGAAGGCCTCCGCAAGCAACTTCTGTGGGATGCGCTCAACAAGTTCAGCCGAGGCGAGTACCAGTTCTTCGGCACGGGCAACGAACTACGCGATTGGATTCACGTCGACGACGCGGCTGCGCTGCTCGCGCTGGCGGCATTGATCCCTCAGTCCACCTTCGAGGTTTACAACGGGGGCGCCGTACATGCGACAACCCGCCAGTTGCTCGAAAGCCTGGCCAGGGCACACGGTTACGCCGGCGACATCCACTTCAATGGCGAGGTCCACAAAGGTAACCCTCGCCGACTCACTTCAAGCAGTGGCAATGCATCGCGCCGACTGAACTGGATGCCACAGGTGCCACTGGAGGACGGGCTGAACCGCTACGCCGCATGGTTCCGATCCTTGCCCGAAGCGGGCGGCGTGCAGGGAAACTTGCCATGAACGCCCATCGACAGACGGCGGTCGCCTTCCTGTTCTACTCCGATAGCAAGGACTGGCATGGCGGCAAGAACTACTACCGCGCACTCTTCGGTGCACTCGATGCGGATCCCGATTGTCGGATCCATGTGGTCGCGGTCATCGGCAACAAGACCGATCCTGCGGGATTCGACTTCCCGGCGTCGGTGACGTTCGTTCGTTCGAGCGCTCTGGATCGGCGCAGCCCAGCATGGTTCTTCGACCGCGTCTGCAAGCGCTTCTTCGGTCGCACACCGTGGCTGCGCCGCGCCCTTGCTCGTGCGGGTGTCGATGTTGTGTCGCATGGCGACCCTCGTGATTCTGGCGGGCTGCCGGCGATCGCATGGATCCCCGACTTTCAGCATATGCATCTGCCCCGCTTCTTCGAGCCGGCCGAGTTAGCAGCCCGTGACGCGCAATTCAAGGTAGTTCTGGAGCGGTCTAATCTGGTCGTTGTAAGCAGCTATTCTGCGCGCGAAGACCTCGTGCGCTTCTCGCCCGACCACGCCAGCAAGGCACGCGTGCTGCAGTTCTGCTCTGTGCGCCCAACGCTGGAAGATTCCGGGGCGGAGGACCTGACTGCGCTCTATGGCCTGGCTGATCAGTTCTTCTACCTGCCCAACCAGTTTTGGGCCCACAAGAACCACGGCCTGGCGGTAGAGGCACTGGCCCGATTGCGCGAACGCTGGCCGCAAGCGCAGATCGTCTGCAGCGGCGCCCTGTCGGACTACCGCAATCCGGCCCACATAGAGGCGCTGAAGGTCCGAATCGCAGAGCTAGGATTGCAGGACGCATTCAAGCTGCTGGGACTGATCCCCTACAAACATATCGCCCAGTTGATGGTGAGGTCGTCTGCGGTGCTCAATCCATCCTACTTCGAGGGGTGGAGCACGACGGTGGAGGAGGCCAAGGCCCTCGGAGCCCCCCTTCTGCTGTCCAACCTGCCTGTCCATCGTGAGCAATGCCCGGCCGGCGAAGCGCTGTTCTTCTCTCCCGACGACAGCGAGGATCTGGCGCGGTGCATGGATCGCGTGTTGAGCGGCACCTGGCCCGTACCAGATGCACAGCGCGTTGCCGCGGCACTCGACCGGCATCAGAGCCGAACACTGACCTTTTCGCGCACGTACCACGCCATCGTGGAAGAGCTCTCCTCGCGGACTTCGCATTGATCCACGGCTCAACGACGTAGAGCTCACCCGGAGAATAGCCAGTAGATACTTCTAGCAAGCCAAGTCAGTGGAGTATTTAAAGGAACCCTGAGCGATCTTTCCACTGAAGCACAGCGTAACTCCATCGCCGATTCAGAGCTGGTTTCGCCTGTTACGATGAAAGTCGGGGCAACTTCATAGCCCGACACTTTTCATGAATTTCTCACCGTCACTAATGTCGCCCTTTGCGATGGCTGGATCAGCATCTCAGCGACTTTGCAGCGAGTTTTGCAAGTAGCCCACATGATAGAAAGCAACGATCCGACTCGTACGTCTAGTGAGGCGCGGCGGTCATTCACCGTGGTCACGCCCAACTACAACATGGGTGGATATCTCGCCCCCACCATAGAGTCGGTGCTTAGAAATCTTGGCCCCGAAGACGAATACTTCATCATAGACGGCGGGTCGTCGGACAAAAGTTTGGAAGTCATTCGGTCCTATGAGAGCCGACTAACCGGCTGGGTTAGCGAGCCAGATGCTGGATACGCGAACGCGGTTGCAAAGGGATTTCACAAAGCCGGTGGTCACTACTTGTGCTGGGTCAACTCTGGCGACATCCTTCTGGACGGTGCACTGGACAAGGCCCGAACGGCACTCCAGCAAACGGGTGCAGATTTAATCTTCGGTGACGATCTTCTGATCGATGACGATGGCCGAGTGATGCAGGTGACAAACGGCCATGCGAGCGACCTGCGGAAGATGATGTTGTACGCGGGTTGGACCCCTCTGCAGGAATCATGCTTCTGGACACGTGCTTCGTACGAACGAGTTGGCGGAATCAACCCAGAAGTCAAGTACGCAGCCGATTACGACTTCTTCCTCAGGATGAGTCTTGCTGGAAAGTGCCATTACCTGCCAGCCGTTTTCGGAGCATTCCGCAGGCACGAGGGGCAACTTTCGATGGCCAAGATGGCCCTCTACAAAACCGAGCGTGAGAAATGCCGGGAGCGCGAACTCGCTGCTTCGCCGCAAAACGCACTCCTGCCGCTGATCCAGGTCTTTTACTGGTTCAAAGTCCGTTGGCGGGTGCGTGTCAACGCCAAGAAACGAAACATGAATCACCTTGAGGGCAAGTCCTTCCGTGAAGTGGCATGCCAAGAAACTCACGGTGGAGAGAAGGCGAAATATGGCATTTAAACAGTTGATGCGCAGTCTGGCGTTAATGGCAATTCACCCACGCCCTCTGATCGGTTTAGCGTATCTCCCGAGATATATCAGCCACTGGATTCGCTACAGCAATTTGAACAAAGGTGAGCGGCTGCGTTTCGCCGATGCCTATCCCAATCTGGGCGATTGGGTAGCGGCCACACCATTTGACCCACACTATTTTTATCAAGCGGCCTGGCTGGCCCGGCAACTGGCCGACGCTCCGCCAGTCAGACACATGGACATCGGTTCGGACGTCAAACTGATCGGCACGCTGTCTGCGTTTGTTCCTACAGAATTCATGGACTTTCGCCCGCTGGCCGCAACGTTGCCAGGACTTGAATGCACTCGCGGGGACATCGTGACCCTACCTAAGGCCGATGCTTCTGTACTGTCTTTGTCATGCCTCCATGTCATTGAACACATCGGACTTGGACGGTATGGAGACCCAATAGATCCAGAGGGAAGCCGCAAGGCCATTGCAGAACTTGTACGCGTCCTTGCCCCAGGAGGGCGTCTTTTTATATCGGTGCCTGTGGGCAGGGAACGCATCTGCTTCAATGCGCATCGGGTGTTCGCACCAGAAACCATCCTTGACCTGGCTGGCAAACTGAACCTTGAGTCGTTTGCACTTGTGGATGATGCGGGCAGATTCTGGCCGGACTGCCCTCCATCGCAGGCTCATGGCCTGGACTACGGTTGCGGCATGTTTGTGCTGAAAAAGCCCCATCTCGATCTGGACCCTGCTGGAGCCCAGCAACTAATTGCGCCGCCCAGAACGGCATAACGATGCAATCGACCGTCCAATGAAGATATTGTGCGCTTTCGGCCAGCACAACTATGGCAACGCGAAGCGGGGAGAAAGTCCGGAGCATGCGGCATTCTTGCCGGCCCTCAGAAGGCTCGGGCATGAGGTTAGGCTGGTGGAGACCTGGGACAGGGGCTCATACCGTGACCTAGCATCATTGAACGCCACGCTGCTCGAAGCAGTCGAGGAGTTCCGGCCCGACGTGGTTTTGACGGTGCCGATGAACTATGAAATCTGGCTGGAAACCGTTGAGCTCATAAAGGCCCGCGGAGATGTAATCACGTTGTCGTGGGCGACCGACGACTCATGGAAGTATCGGGAAGTATCAAGGTTTATCGCCGGGTCTTACGACGCGATGGCGACGACCTACGACCATGTCGTGGCCCATTACCGTGCTGATGGTTTCGATCATGTCTGCCCCACGCAGTGGGCGGCCATTTCTGACAACCTCCAGGAGCCACTTGAGGCCGAAAGCTGCCGCTACCAAGTCAGTTTTATTGGAACGTCGCATGGAGAGCGTGCGCAATGGGTGGAGGCACTCAAAGATCGCGGAATCGATGTTGCCTGCTTTGGTTATGGCTGGCCCAATGGACCGGTGGAGGCCAAAGAAATACCTCGGATCATTCGTGAGTCATGCATAAGCCTGAACTTCGCCAATTCGCAGGGTGAGAATCAGATTAAGGCTCGCGTTTTCGAGGTTCCGGGCTCTGGCGGATTCCTTCTGACTGAGACGGCACGATCATTGGACAAGTACTACCGCCCCGACCAAGAAATCGCCGTCTTTTCCGGGCTCGACGAGCTGGTGTCCAAGATCAACCATTACTTGGCACACCCTCGCGAGCGGGACCGGATAGCACGAGCAGGATTTCAACGAACCCGCGAGCAACATACCTACGAACACCGATTCAAAGAGCTGCTTGACTTCACTTCATCGATCTCTCGGCAGCCCAGTAATGCGATCCCCGCCTCAACGTTTGAGCAGGCCGTTGCGCAGCACCGCCTGACACCGTTCCTGCGTCTTGTTCGCGATGCACTCAAACTAATCGCCGTTCTTGCTCTTGGTAAAAAGAGGGGGCCAAGGGGCGCTCGCCGATTGGTATACGAGCTCAGTTGGCGACTGGCTGGACGCCACACCTTCACCGCTAAGGGGTGGCCAGGCAGGATGTTTCCGCATGACTGACTTCATCGCACCTGTAAGCGTCGTCATCCCATGTTTCCAATGCCGGGATACGATTGAACGCGCAGTGCTTTCTGTGTTGGGACAGACGATGCTGCCGCGGGAGATCTTGCTAGTGGATGATGCAAGTCCAGACGGCGGAGCCACGATCCGTGAATTGCAAAGCTTGGCTCATCAGCACGGAAATCTGGTTTCAATCAGAGTCGTGCTTTCGGCGAAAAACGCCGGCCCAGGAAGTGCGCGTAATCGAGGTTGGGAATTGGCATCTCAACCCTACATTGCTTTTCTTGATGCGGATGATGCATGGCTTCCGCAGAAGATCGAATATCAATACATGTGGATGCGGGATCATCCAGAGTATTTTTTGTCCTGTCATCATCAAGTATTGATGGACCCAGTCCGCAACAAAATCGATCTACTACACCCATACTCCAGCAAAATTGTCCACCAAGAAGTTTCCAGCAAAAAACTTTTATATTTCAATCTGATTCCAACTCGGACAGTAATGATGAGGCGGGATGCCCCCTTCAGATTCCCAGAAGGGAAACGGTACTCTGAGGATTACTTTCTGTGGCTAACGATTGTTTTGAGCGGATTACGGGCAGCCAAATTAGAGTCGACCTTGGCGGCGACATTCAAACCCGAGTTTGGGGTGGCAGGCTTGAGCTCCAAACTGTTAAGTATGGAGCTCGGGGTGTTGGATTGCTACCTTAAAATTTACAAGCTCAGATTGATAGGGTTTTTTTCGCTAATTAGTGCGATTTTATTTTCTTTTATTAAATTTTGCCGACGGATTTTTCTGACCGCTGTCAGAAAATTATTGCCGTGACTTAGCCTTTCACCACAAGTTAAATCACATTATTCTGCCGCAAGGGTGGCGATAGAGATTAGCGTATCAATGGCAATTTTCGAGTCCTCTACGGCAGGGAGATCCGGCTTGCCTGCGATCATTTTTGTAGCCACCACTCCTTTTGCCGTAAATTCATTTCTGGCGTGTCACATAGCCGCCCTTTCAAAAGACTTCAGAGTATTTCTTTGCACCAATCTTGATGCATATAAACTGACCCCTTTCCTGCCCGCCAGCGTAGCAGTGCATCACATCCCCTTTGCAAGAAAAATTTCGCTTGGAGCCGATCTAAAAAGCCTTCTAAAGCTGATCACACTGATTCGCCAAGTCAGACCAGCAGCGATTCACAGCATAACGCCCAAGGCTGGGCTGCTAGCGATGCTTGCAGGCTTCATTGCTTGTGTTCCAAACCGCTGGCATACATTCACGGGTCAGGTGTGGGCGACAAAGGTAGGTTTCGTTCGAAGTGCCCTAAAGCGTTTTGATCGACTTATTGCACTGCTTGCCTCAGAGGTCTTTGCCGACAGTGAGTCTCAGTGCCGTCTGTTGCGCGACGAGGGAATTGTTCGAGGCGGCCAAATTGGTGTGCTCGGACCCGGCTCAATTTCCGGCGTCGATGTCAACAGGTTCCTTCCGAACTCCCTCGTTTCCGAGCAGTTGCGCCAAAAAATAGGCACCGATGCAGATGCATTCGTATTCCTGTTTGTCGGACGACTGACCAGAGATAAAGGAATATTCGATCTCACTCGGGCATTCCTTGAGGTTTCCTCAGCTGTGAATGGGATCGAACTTTGGGTAGTTGGACCAGATGAAGAGGGACTGCTACAAACGCTGAAAGAATCCGCAGAGCAATGTGGCGCTCCCATTAAATGGCTGGGTGCAACGCCAGTACCCGAACAATTTATGGCGGCGGCAAATGTGCTACTCCTACCTAGCTACCGAGAGGGCTTCGGGTCGGTCGTTATTGAAGGTGCGGCTTGCGGAATCCCGACTATTGCCTATCGGATAGACGGCGTGATCGACGCTGTCGCTGATGGAAGTAGTGGCTTATTGGTCGAGCTTGGGGAAACTTCTGCTTTTGCCTACGCCATGAAGCAACTTGCACTCGATAGAGAGCTATGCGCGCGCCTTGGTAATCAGGCCCGGGAGCGTGCAGTTCGTGACTTCAGCAGCGAGAGGGTGACTAACGCTTGGCTGGCGTTCTATCACAGCCAATTGCATTTGCGGGACTAGACGCACTGTTGAACTGGCCCCACTTACGGTCAAGACGGCCTCTGGCTTAAAGTCCAAAAAATGCATGTCAATTTACATAGTTGGATTTTCTTTAAAAGAAACAGTGATTTTTGGTTATTTTTTTATTTATGGCTCCCATTCGTTTTGACGATTATTAGCTATTTTGGACTTCCGCGCGCATCTGGACTGCTAGCATCAGGATATATCTTAGCATTCGCCATTACACTCCCCCCAGTCATCCAAGGGCTACTCAACGGAATCGTTAGCAAAATTTCATTACTATTTTTCTCATACATCATAGTAATTTTAATTTCGATCTTGGTCGCGGGCGGCACGCCCTTGATCTCAACTTGGTACTTGGGAGCCTACATTCTACTCCCCTATTTGCTGGCAATTCATTCGAGGGAAAAATGGAGGCCGCAGACTGTATATTTCAATATCACCCTTCTGGGCGCAGCCATAATCTTCGTCTTGATTGAAAACCTTGCGGACGGCAAACTGGAGCAAAGGGCAAAAGTATTTGGAAATCCAGCCAATTCGATTCAATTTAGCATTGTTTCTGCGTTCGTGATATCTTTTGCCTTAGGCTTATTTAAATTTCGAAACGGGAACTCCAAATTCGCCTACTTTGGAATATTTATTATTGGCTTGGCGATGGGGGTGTTAGCGCCGAGATGGCTTCTCCTAGGGAGTCTGTTTTTATTACTCACATGCTGCCTCCTAGGCAATGCGTTCTCCGGACAACGGCGTGCAATTCTGTGCTTGATTGCAGGGTGGTGTTTAACGTTGACGGCCATTCAACAGCGAGCTGACTTTTACATAGAACAGATAATTTCTGGCGGGAATTTTATTGGGTCGACGGTTATTGCGCAGCAAGATGCGGAGCCCAACCAAATAGCGGCCAAAACATCAACTGAAGAGCGAGTAAATTTGATAGCAAAAGCCACAATATTAGCCATCAAAAACCCTATTTACGGGGTGGGTGCTGGAAATTTTGGGGTTAAATCTGGCGGAGTGACCACTTCATTTCCGCATATGTCGCCACTCCATGTATCAAGCGAACTGGGGGCCGCGGCATTCGTGCTTTACTTGGCGTTGGTGCTGGCGTCATTTTTGCGATTATTTTTCGCGGCCAGCGGAGATATTACATATTTCCCATGGCTTGCCATAATGATTTTCGGCGTTACGTTTTCACTCTTTCATGGAAACTATTTGACCGATAAATTAATATACATAGCGATAGGTTGCGCCGCCGCAATTCCAGCAAAAGAGAATTTCCGCACTAGATAGATATCCAAGCACTCTCGGCTTGAGCGGCGCCTCAGATATTTTTATTGAGCCAAGTCCCCTTGCTTTTTTGGCTGCGAGGTTGAAATTTCTTGAAGTCTTGGTTGAGCTCTCGCAGCCCCCCTTTTTAACCGCCTCGTATTTTGAAGAGGCGCAAACTGCAGGCTCTCCAAGTCACGAGTCGCTAAATCGCTGCCCACAACCTTGACTATTGTTTATTTGATTTTGTTGGTGAGCTTCCTAATCCAGACTGCTCTACCCCCCTTATCCAACCCAATAAAGCGCATTTCCAGAACCTAGGCCCATGAAAAAACTCCCCATCCTCTTGTTCCTCGCCGCCGCCGCCTTCACCACCCCCTCCTTCTCCCAAGACTGGCCCACCAAACCCGTCCGCGTTGTCGTCCCCGCCCCTGCCGGCAGTTCCCTCGACATCATCGTCCGCACCCTTGGCGACAAGCTCAAAGACCGCTGGAAGCAGCCCCTCGTGGTGGACAACAAGCCGGGCGCCGGCGGCATGCTGGGCATGGACCTGGTGGCGCGCGCTGCCCCGGACGGCCACACCCTGGGCATCGGCTTCAACGGCCCGGTCGCGTTCGGCCCGTTCATGTACAAGCGCATGCCCTACAACCCTTCCAAGGACCTGCTGCCCATCGTGCTCACCACGTCGCAGCCCAACGTCCTGGCCGTGCCCGCCAGCCATCCCGCCAGGACGCTGCAGGAGTACGTCACCTGGGCCAAGGCGCAGGGCAACGGCGTCAGCTACGCCTCGGTGGGCGCGGGCAGCTCCTCCCACCTGACGATGGAGCTTTTCCGCACGATCGCCGGCTTCCAGGCGGTGCACGTGCCCTTCGCGGGCTCACCGCCGGCCGGCCTGTCGGTCGCCAGCGGGGAGACCCAGGGCCTGTTCACCGTGGCCCCCGCCCTGCTGCCACTGATCGACGGGGGCCGCGTTCGCCTCTTGGCCGTGACCAGCACCAAACGCATGGACGAGATGAAGAACCTCCCCACCGTAGCCGAATCCGGCTACCCGGGCTTCGAAGCACTGGCGTGGAACGGCCTGTTCACCCCCGCCGGGACACCCGCGGCCATCGTGGACCGCATCAACGCCGACGTGAACGCCGCCCTGCAGGACCCCGCCGTGCGCGAGAGCTTCGCCAAGCAAGGCCTGGTGGTGGGTGGCGGCACGCCCGCGGCATTCAAGGGCTTCATCGACAGTGAAGCCCAGAAGTGGGGAGACATCATCAAGAAGACCGGCATCACCCTGGAGTGAGGGCGGCGGCGAGGGGCCTGGCCAGGCGGCGCCGTAGGGGCAAGCCTGGCCCCTACCCCTTCCCCAATCACACCGCCCCACCCGCCTCCTCATCCCTCACTGCTTCGTGCCGAGGCTTCACGGCTGGTCAGCCGCGCCTCTGGTTCGTTCCATGCGCTGCGGCCCTCGCTACAGGAATTCGCAATCTCAGGTTTGAAGTACGCTTTCCGCGCAGTCTTGGGGCCCACGACACGCGGCGTGCCAACGTCCATCGGAACGCCGATCCTGGCCCGGCACTTCGAAGCAGGCGCCGCACTCGTTCCCGTGTGGCCGCACCCGCAGGCGCCGCCAGGGAGCCTCGCTCGTGGCGCTTGGCCACCACGTTAAAGAACAGGTTAGCCTCCTCCCGCCCGAAGGGCAGGTAGCCCATCTCGTCGACCACCAGTAGCTTTGAACCCAGCACCGCCCGCCGCCGACTGTACCGGCGGGCCTGCTGCTCGCGCAAATACCTACGCACCGTATTGCGCGAGCAGCCCAACTGTCTAGCTATCTCCCTGATCCCCTCGCCCAGGTGGGTCAGTTTCATTCCGGCGCATTGGGTCAGCATTTCATGGGCGGTGACAGCAAGTTGACGCCAGCATGCCGAAGTTCGGCTCAGGCGGCCTCCCGCCAATCCCCATCCACATCCTCGAACACCATCCGCTCCTGATGTTCGCGGTCCAGATCGGCCAACCTTTCGATCAATTGCCTGATCCGGACATTGCCATCGATCGCTTCCAGATAGAGCGCCTGCATCAATCGGCAGGCGCTCTTGGGGACACGGCCTCGCCGCTCCCAAAGGGATACGGCCTCTTCCGAGGCGCCCACAAGTTGTGCGAATCGCACCTGGGACAAGTCCAGCTCCTTGCGCAGGAATCGAAACTCACACCCCGTCATGTAGCTCTTCTGCGCGATTGCCCGGCCGATGGCCCGGTGCAGTCCGTCCGCGTCGGCAATGGCGACAGCGTAGCCGCCCGCGACCTTGCGCTTGCGATAACCATTGGCAAGCCAGACATGCTGCAAGCCCGACTCGGTGTAGTGATACATCGCAACTTCCTTCAAAACACGGTGACGACTGCAATCCAGTCGCCAGCCTCATCCTTTTCAATCGCCGCCGTCACACGCACCAAGTCGCCCGCATGGTGATGGCGCAGCGTGCATTTCCAGTTGCCTCGTATGTTTTCATGGGCATGCTCGTCGATCACACCCTGTCGCAAGCAGGCATAGATCTGCGTGCGAGTGATGCGCCGCTCCCGCATGCGCCTTTTCGCATGCGGTTCGATGAACACATTCGCCGTGTCCGCCGCCAACTCGCGAATGATGCGCAGCATGTTCCCATCATTGAGGGGCAACGGAATCGGGTCTCCCATCCCGTAATTATTACGGGTTTTATCTTCCTGCGGCAATCCCCGCGGAGCGCTCGCGGATATCGCGCCCTTGGATGGAGGTTTCTTATGCGCGGCCGTAGGGGCAATGCCCGGGCCGCGGCCCCACCTGCGGATGCAGCCTGCACGTCTGCGGCCGCTTCTCATACACCGTGCACCGGCGCGTCACGGCATCCAGGAAGCGGCAATCCCCGCTCGCCCTTCGCGCCAGCGTGTAGATCTCGTTCTTGAAGTTGAAGTGGTCCAGCAGCCCCGCCTTGGTCAGCCGCCTGGCGATCTGCTTCGGCTCCTCATGCTCCGCCTCGAACGGATCCACCAGCCCCAGCCGCACCAGGTCCGCCAGCCGCACTTCCACCGGCATGGTGCAGCAGTTCGCGGCGCACGAATCACACAGACCCTTGCGGTAGCGGGTCCAGGTGTCGGGGCGGTCGACGTCGACGAGGTGGATGGAGGATCTCACCAGCTCAAGCGGCCCTGATAGGCAGGAAATACCCTTTGATGCACGACAGCGTGCGCACAGCCACCTGCACATGGACCATGGAGGGGATACCAATCACCGCCCGCCCGACCTCTTCGTCACAACCATGAAAGCCCAGAACAAACGACGGCTGAGTCTTGTAAAGCTCCCACATGGACCCGACTGGCTCGAAGCTCAGCCGCCAAACGACTTGGCCAAGCGCCCATGCGAGTTGAGAATTCCTGCGCGATGCAGCGTGTCGCGCGCGAACTTGGGATCGTTGATCAAACGGTGCTTCAAGGCCGCGGCTTGGTCCGCAAATGCAGGATCCGAGAGGCGCGTTGCTTCAGCGTTCGACGAGCGATTGACCAGGCCAACAGGCTGGAAATGAGACGAGCGCTTGTTCATGGTGGAAGCTGTGGTGAAGGGCGTCTCTGACTGTAAACCACACCCAGGGCGAACGCCAGCCAACACCTGTCAGAGTTGACGGAAACGAAAACGGCTCCCGAAGGAGCCGTTTCTTGATCTGGTGGCCTGGGGCGGAATCGAACCACCGACACGCGGATTTTCAATCCGCTGCTCTACCAACTGAGCTACCGGGCCGTGAGACCGCAAGTATACATCAATTCCCGCCGCGTTTTCCACGCGACAGGTCCACGCCCAGTTGTTTCAGCTTGCGGTACAGGTGCGTGCGTTCCAGCCCCGTCTTCTCCGCCACCCGCGTCATGGACCCGCCCTCCTTGGCCAGGTGGTACTCGAAGTAGCACTTCTCGAATTCGTCGCGCGCATCGCGCAGCGGCCGGTCCAGCTCGAACAGCTGGCGGGCCTGCGGGCCCAGCTCCACGGGCGCCGGCAGGCTCTGCCCACCCGTCATCGCCGCTTCCACCGTGAGCTCCGCGCTCGCCAACACCGCTGCCGCCACCGGCACGGCAGCAGCCACCGGCGCATGCACCGGCAGCCCACCCGGCTTGCGCACCGGCGTCGCACCCGGCGCCGCGCTGCGCTGCAGGCCGGCCTCCACCGCCTTGAGCAGCTTCTGCAGCGTGATGGGCTTTTCCAGGAAGGACTGCGCGCCGATCTTGGTGGCCTCCACCGCCGTCTCGATGGTGGCGT
>JACCDT010147774.1_pt1 | contig 28041 bp, 28 predicted proteins | sample 7446291 | NCBI WGS metagenome assembly JACCDT01 (sample SAMN15323446, study PRJNA562643) | freshwater metagenome | isolation source: river surface water | place: USA:Blue River Watershed | collected 2017-08-17 | reverse complement strand
AATGGCGCTTCAGGCTGTAATGGCGCTTCAGGCTGTAATGGCGCTTCAGGCTGTAATGGCGCTTCGGGCTGTAATGGCGGCGTAACGGTGATAACAGGGACCACAACAGTCTCTGATGATGCGTGCAATAAATCTGAATCTCTCATAACTGATTGATATATGACTATGTAATCAACTTACACTAGATTCTACGCAATCACGAAGTAATTTGCAACCATTCTAACTAACAGCATATATTTTGAAGTTATGAAATATGCTAAAAACGGCTAATTATGTGTTATCATGGGTTAAAAATTTTTAAGACCCTATATATGCCTAATGTAAGCTTTTCAGAAATATTGTTTATTCTTATTCTTGGTTTTATTCTACTAGGTCCAAAAGAACTAATCAAAGCCGCACAAATCGCAGGATTAGCATTAAAAAAAGCCCGGGCGCAGTATAATAAACTGCAAGCTGAGCTCAATAAAAATTTTGATGATTTAACTAAAAATTAGAAATTATTATTTATGTTGTCTAATGACACTCTTGATTATTTAACCGAGCTACGCAAAAGATTACTGTACTGCGTTTATACTTATCTTATTTTATTTGCTTTGTTTTTTTATACAGCACAAAATATTTTTGAATTTTTATCAAGCCCGCTATTACAATTTTTACCTGCTGGCAGTAGTTTTGTTGCGACACAAATAACTACACCCGTCGTGATGCCAATTAAACTAGCATTAAACTTTGCACTATTCTCGACATTACCAATGATCTTTTTCCAGCTATGGTTATTTATTACACCCGCATTATATAAACACGAGAAAACCTATGTTTTACCATTCTTTTTTTTGACATTACTATTATTTTTAATAGGCGTTGCTTTTGCGTATTATTTTATCTTACCGATGATGTTTAGTTTTTTTGTACAATGGCTGCCAAATAATGTAGCCATTATGGCCGATATAAATAATTATTTAGATTTTGTTTTTAATATGTTTCTTATCTTTGGATTTGTATTTGAGATACCATTAGCTATTATTTTATTAGTAAAACTAAACTTTATAAGTGCTGAGCAATTAGTTAATAAAAGGTCTTATTTTATTTTGATTGCTTTTATAGTATCTATGTTTTTAACACCGCCGGATGTTTTATCAATGGTTCTGTTGGCTGTGCCAATTTGTTTGTTATATGAGATTGGAATTTTAATTGCGAAGCGAATTAAGTAATTTGATTTATGTAGAGCGAATGTCTCTTCGCTCTACATTATAATAATACTATTTTATCTTGCCATAGAACTGATAATTGCCTCGGACTCTAGCTATTGCAGAACATGAATTAATATCATTCATACTTTTTAAAATACATTTTTTATCTGTATGTGAGTAACTAAAACCTTTACATCCGGGTGCACGCTGACATGTACCAGCACAAACCGTTAAATCTTCTGCGGCTAATGCATCCTTACTTAAGTCTGATTCTAAACAATCACCGTCAGCCACTCTTTCATATCCATACTTGAAAATCTCTACCTCTAGATCCACGTTGTCACTATATTTGGCATTTCTGGTGTAGTAAGTATAACCTAGCTCATCATCGCCTTGCTTCATGCAAAAAGAGTTAACTTTTAAGCGACAACCTTTGTTAATTGGGTTGTAACTAAAACCATGACAATCATTTGACTGATCACACTTAGCAGCACATGCAGTAGCATTATTTTGAACCGTGCCTTCGCCTAAATTAAATCCGGAGCACCCAGCACTATTTTGAAATACTTTAGTGTAACCCGTATCCTTTGATAGATTATTTTGTGCCCATAAGCTACTACAAGAAATCATTAATAATATTGTTAACAGTAATTTAATTTTTTTATAATACATTTCTAGTCCCTTTATAAGATCTTATTATTAGTTTTATTTAATAGTATAGATAAAGAAACCCATATTGATTGATACTATATATATATGCGTACACAAATACTGAAGAAAATCTCAACTAAATATATAAGATTTTCTGATATGAATTAGGTGGGTAAACTAAGTGTGGCAGTTACTGCAACGTAACCAATTTTTTGATCAGGAATTAAATTAATTTCTTCAACTACGACTCCATACTGATTATGCAAATCATGTAGCCACTGCAAAAACGCATCAAAACCTACTGTTTGATATTTCACTGAAACTTTTTTGCCAGCACCAAGATCTTGAAGAACTATCGCATCTTCATTCAAAACTTCTACTTTCGGTGGATGCTGGTTAATATATTTAAATAAATCATCACCTGGGATATTAGTATATTTAGGTGCTTGTTTTTTTAACTGATTAAGCTTTACAATTTTTGGAATCAACTGGTCAAATTTTTTAGCATCTGCTTCTACTTGACTACCTAGGCTTGGTGAAAATAAATTTGGAACATATATTTTTATTATATATAAAGAAAAAATAATAATTAAAATTGCAGCCACATGAATCAACTTTTTTTCGCGGTCTGAAAGATTGTTATATTTACTATACATTGTTACACACTCATTATCCAAGTTGCGTTATAAATATTATCCTGCTCTTTTATACTCTCTGTTAATGTAATCTTTTGCTCAGCAAGTGAGCTTTTTGTTTCTTCTAAGAAACTAGAATTATTTTTATTAACTGTAAAATTAATCTCTAACTTATGGTTTTTAAATATTATATAGTTGAGCTTAAATGCTGGATTAAAAGTCGTACTAAATGCTGCTAATAAAATTTTAAACTCATCATTCAATCTCTCTTTCTGCACCTCTTCTGCTAATTTATTACTTTCACGATCAATTAACTGCTCGGCTTTTTGTAAATCTATTATATTATTAGTACTAATATTATTATTATTTAACGTAGTTTTAATAATTGAATCTAATTCAACACGTCGTTCTGAGTATACTTTGCTATCAATATATTTATAACCAACTAATCCTATAAACAGTACTATCCAAAGAACTGCAGTATATCTCCAAAGAGGACTGAAGTTTAAATCTAACTTGCTTTGTTTAAGCACAGTACTCGCTAAATTCATTCTACTTTGTGGTTTTTGCACAAACCAATTCGAGACCAAAAAAGGCAACCAATCAGTTATCTGTTGTTCCGATGTTATAGAAACTTTATCAACTTCTACATATTTATTTAGATTGTCGATACCCTGCTTATATATGTCTACATTTAATCTTGAATCAGAGTTTTTAACAATTTGGCCAAAAACAAGATTCAAATTTTTAAGATAGGTTATAGCAATAGTTTTACTGACTATCAACGCTAAGTTATTATTGTAATCAATATAAAGTGAATAATTGTCATTTTGTGTTTTATATAAACACAACGCATCTGTGACAACCATAGTCGGAAACAGTTGAAAAATATCTTTAAACTCACCTAGAATATTATTTAATTTATCAGTATCAACAGCAGCCACTAAATATTGATGCGTCTCTATTTCAGGACCAACAATAAATGTTGTATTATCGATATCAGAAATTATTTTGTCTTCGAGAATAAACTTAACTGCTTGATGACGCTTTGCCTTATCTTTAATAGGGATTTCAGCTATATTGTAACTTACCAATCCATCAGGAATTATTAAGACTATTTTTCTAAACTCTAAATCTCGGCTTTGTAGATCACGTAAAAGCTCAGGTTTACCCGTGAATTCAATAATCTTGCCATTATTATCTGACAATAACCAATCTACTGGCGTCTGCATCAAATCATGCGTGGCTGTCAATCTGACAAATAAATAATCGTGCATATCATATTACTCTCTTACGCCAGATAACTCTTATATCATTATTATTAGCTAATACTAGTGACTGTAGCCCCATCCGGCTTTCACTTTTACTAGCCTTACCTTCTATCACATAGAATTTTTCACGTTCTTCATTGTTAGAAAGTATATTTCTTAGCTCAGGTATTTCTTCTGTTAAACTGTATTTACTAGCATTTGTGGCTATATTGATTATTGAATTTAGTTTTTCTGCGTCACTCTGGGTTTTTAAGTTTTCTAAAGCTTGTTTAGCAGTTACGACATCAGTAAATGTTATCGCTGCATATAACTCAGGCGAAAGAGCATTCAAATCAAAATTAACTGAATTAATATTACGCACGGGTAAAGCTGTAATTTTATCTTTGATCTTAAAATACATGCTATCTGTGACCCCTGGCACTAAACGTAACTCAGATACATCCATGAACATTTGACCAGATTTCTGATATTGCCATTTACTGTCTGTAATTGGTAAAAATTGAGCATCGTTAGATGAACGAGCACATTGCCATTCATATATATTATTGATAATTTTTGCTAGCTGTTCACTCGATACAGGCTCTGTAGTTTGAGTCAGCAAAACCAAATTTGTAAATATTTTAGCCAAAATTTTCTGGCGCAAACTAGATTCTATATTACGACAAAAGTTTGTATTATTTAAATAATTAATATTATAGAACCCATTTTGATTAATAATTTTTCCAGTTAAACTAACAGTATCTTTTTTTCTAGTAACACTAAGAGAATCTAAACCTTTACTTTCAGTAGTTTTGATTTTATATAGTCCCCAGGCTTCGAGTGATAACAAGTTATTATATAATTCATCGCCATCGACTATCATTTGAGTACGATTTATTTCTACACGTAGATAACCCTGCATAGTTATTGCCGCGATACTAACAATGGCAACAATTAACATTACTGTTATTAAGGCCGTGCCATAATTTTTTTGCAATGATTTCAACTTAACCATAATATATTAAGCTCTATTTAAAACTTCAGGTAAAACAAATACCCAGTCAATACTACCATAATCTTTAATAGCAAAACTCATTTGTATTCCTCGCGGTAAAGCCATCGTAGGCTGATTAGGATTCAAATTATATTTTGCTGGTACAGCTCGCCAAGTCTGTGAAGCTTTACCATAAGCATCAACATAACTTATTTCTAATTTTTCAATATTGGATAATAAACGTCGTTTATCGACATATGTAGCTGCAGTTGCATCTACTTGCCGCCAGGCATGACGCACCAGCTCACCTCTGTCTTGATAATAAGCGACGCGTAATAATTGGCTTACTTTGTGATTTAAAATGGCATTATCATCATCACCCGTTCTGGTGAACTCTAATCGATTGTACCCGAATTCTTCCTTTAAACCAGACTTAGTTCCTTCGCTCGTTAAATTATCTATTGGCGTCATAAATGCCAATCTGGAATCACCATCTCCTCTTAAGATATTACGATTGATGATTTGCTCAATATCTCTTTGTATAATGATATAAGACATTTCAATTTCTGCTAGCTGTGCAAGCGCTTTTTGCGATCTCGTCTTTGCTTCCATCGTAGTATTAAGACCACGTAATGTTAAAATAGTCAGAATAGCAAAAATAGCTAAAGCTACTAGTACTTCTATTAGAGTAAAGCCTGAGTTATTAGATATCCGCTTATATTTTATCATCGATAATATTGGTATTATTGGTATCATTTGTGTGATTATATTTTACTCACTGGAATTAACCGGTTGACACTATCTAGAATATTTTTATCATTATTTGCTTCAGTTACTTTAACCTCTAACTGTAATAATGGCGCCCCTTCAAAATCTATTTTTACTGTATTAAGCACCCAAGTGAACTCTTGGTTTCTCATAGTAATCTTGCCATGATTATCGCGTGTTACATCAGTATTTCGAGCGGACATATTCAATTGATAATTGTTTAATATATTCATACCCACAAAATGAGCAAGCAATTTTTTCTCCAGATGCATAGTTTTTTCAAGCACATTATCTGTAGTTACGATAGCAGCTACCATAGTGATACTGAGAATAGCTAAAGCAACTAAAACTTCAAATAATGTGAATCCTCTTTGTTTATTATTGTATTGTTGCTTACTATTATTCATTATTAAACTTATATTATTAAATTTATCTACATTAAGTGTCCGCGTGTTCAATGGTTTCCAAAGTTAATTCGCCACTAAATTGGCTGATAATCACATAGTAGTTATGCTCATTAGGATGGCTGATAAACAGTTTAAAAGGCGTAACGCGACCATTAGCAGTAAAAATTATATCTGGCGTATTATTGACTGTATTGACATCCAAATCACCTGCTTTTGAAAGCTTGTCAGCAAATAAATTTTTTTCAGTGATTTCATACTTAACAGTAATATTCGATGGAATACTAATAGTTTTTTTAAAGCGCCAGGCCACGCGATCACCATCGAACTCTAAAACCTCTATCTTATTACTGTAAAAACTAAGTCCAACTTCAGTTTGCTTTAAAATAGCCTGCGGCTCAAAATTTGTTAACTTTTGATATAAGTTATCAACAAACGGTTGTAATTCATTGCGAGCCTGCAGGCTATTGGTAGAAATAGCAATAATCCCAACTGTTAAAGCAATCACTACTAAAACTACCATCACCTCAAGTAGTGTGAATGCTGATAGTTTTAATTTTTTGATCATTTAAGTTCCCAATTGCCTATAAAGCCACTTTCATCTTGTGCATTTTTACCATTAGGGCCAAAACTATAGATATCAATATTGTTACCATGTGTTCCTGGATTTCTATACTGATAAGGCTCGCCCCATGGATCATTAGGTAATCTTTTTTGATAAGGGCCTTTCCAACTCATTGGGATCGGTGGTGATGTTGGTTTAACTTGTAAAGCTTGCAAACCTTGTTCTGTGGTAGGGTATATTCCATTATCAATTCGATAAAAATCTATAGCAGTTTCAATGGTAGCAACATCAACTCTTGCTTTAGTAATACGTGAATCATCTACACGGCCTATAATATTTGGTACTATTAAGATAGCCAAAATACCTATGATAATCACGACAACCATTACTTCAATTAAAGTAAAACCTATTTGTTTGGTTATATTTTTATGGCGCATCTTGTTTTCCTACTCTTTAATTATTTTCTATACAAACTGATTCATTTGGAATATTGGTAATAATATTGCCAATACTATTAACAACACCACAAAACCCATAACCAAAATCATAATTGGTTCAAACAGGCTGATAAAAGTAGCAATCAAATTTTCAATATCTTTTTCTTGATAACTAGCTGCTCGAGCTAACATCATCTCTAGCTTACCACTAGTTTCACCACTTGCAATTAAATGAATACTCATTGCTGGGAAATAATTGGTTTCTTTCAGAGCTCGGCTTATATTAACCCCTTCTTTAACTTTGTGCATAGCCTGCTCTAATGCATCCTGAATTATTAAGTTGGAAACTACTTGCTTAGAGGTATTCATTGCATCCAATACAGATACACCAGCTTGTGTTAAAATACCAAATGTACGCGCATAACGTGCTGTGTTGCTAACTTTGATAATTTTACTTATCATTGGTAACCGCAATAAAAATTTATGCAATTTGTAACGATTAGCTTTTTGCTGCATCGCTCGCCTGAATAATACTGCTGCGGTTATTAATATTAATAATATATAAATTCCAAAGGTTTGTAAAAAATTACTTACGCTCAAGAGTATAACAGTCAGAATCGGTAGCTGTTGACCCGCATCTTTAAAAACGTCAACCATTTGCGGGACAACGTAGATTAACAAAAAAATAACTATTGAAGTAGACACTGTAATCATCAAGCTTGGGTAAATGGACGCTTGTTTTATTTTTTGTTTAAAATAATATTGCTGTTCAGTGTACTCGGCAAGATTCTCGAGTACCATATCTAAATAACCTGAATGCTCACCTGCTTGGATAGTTGAACGATATAATTCTGGGAATGCTTCTTTATATTCAGCCATAGCAGCTGACAATGAATGTCCTTCGAGAACTTTACTGCGCACCGTACTTATAATTCGTCTAATTCTTTCATTATCCGATTGCTGGGAAATAGCAATCAATGATTCATCAACCGGTAGCCCAGATGAGAGTAACGTTGCTAATTGTCTAGTTACTAAGGCTAGTTCTGAAACGGAAAAACTATTTTTTTTTGATTGGAATAAATTTTTACTTATTTTACTAGTCGCATCACCAGATACAATTTTAATATCAATAGGAATCAAATCCTGATCACGTAATTTATTACGAACAGAATAAGTACTTTCAGCCTCAATGACGCCGCTAAACTCTTTACCTACTTTATTTACTGCTTGATAGTCAAATATTGGCATCGTTATTTCTCAATATTAATAACTCGCAATACTTCTTCTATGCTTGTTAAGCCCGCAAGAACTTTTTTGATTCCATCGCTACTCATACTTGGGGATGTTTTACGTACTTCTTTTTCTAATTCATGCTCACTCGCACCATCATGAATAAGCGAACGTACTTTTTCATCAATTACAACTAAATCATAAATACCTTCTCTACCAGAAAATCCTGTGCTACCACAATATTCACAAGAGTACTTAACAGCATCAGATAAATTGTGATTGCCTGGATAATTTATTATTGGCGGTGTTTGCGGATCAACACCTAATAGCTCACAGGTAGCAGCGTCAGCTTGCAGGGAGATCATGCAATGACGACATAATAATCTCACTAATCTTTGTGCCAATACTCCTAACACGCTTGATGCTAGTAAAAAAGGCTCAACACCCATATCACGTAATCGAGTAATTGCACCAATAGCTGTATTAGTATGCAGTGTTGATAAAACCAAATGACCAGTTAAACTAGCTTGGATACTTACTTCGACAGTTTCTAAATCTCGTATCTCACCGACCATGACTATGTCTGGATCTTGTCGTAATATAGCACGTAGACCTTTGGCAAAAGTCATATCAACTTTGGTATTAACTTGTGTTTGACCAATTCCTGGCAGATTATATTCAACAGGATCTTCAACAGTAAGAATGTTTCTAGTATTTTTATTCAGTACTGTAAGCATTGAATATAAAGTCGTAGTTTTACCGGACCCTGTCGGCCCTGTAACTAAAATAATTCCATAAGGGTTTTCAAGTAATTTATAAATTTTTATTAATGTCTTTTTACTCATCCCCAATTGCGCAAGATCAAGCTTACTGGTTTGCTTATCTAAAATACGCATAACAATTCGCTCACCATAAGTAGTAGGCATCGTTGATACACGCAAATCAACTTCTCGACCAGCGATACGTAAACCAATTCTACCGTCCTGTGGCAATCTCTTTTCAGCAATATCAAGCTTGGCCATAACTTTAATACGTGAAATAACCAAAGGAGCTAAAGCACGCTGCGGCTCTAAAACAACTCGTAAGATACCATCGATTCGAAATCTTATAACAATCTTTTCTTCATAAGTTTCAACATGAATATCAGAAGCATCTTGTTTAATAGCTTGAGTTAATAAAATATTTATTAATTTAATAACCGGTGCGTTATCATCACTGGCTAATAAATCTTGTGTTGAGGGTAATAAATCAATAAAAGCACTGAGATCGAGATCATCTTCTATGTTAGCCATCATTGCATGCGCATCAGAAGTATGACTGTAAATTTTATTTAATAAATGATTAAAATCATCTTTAGAAACTATCTGAAATTCTAATGGTTTTTCAAGATTACGTTGCAGTTCAGAAACAATCTCAGGTGAACATAATTCTTCGCGACAAACTAATTCGACTTGCTGCGCATTAATATTATTAATAAGAACACCATGTCTGCTAGCAAAGTTGTAGTTTAATTTAAAATTGGTTTTATCACTTGTTTGCTCTGACATTTATTAAATAGGGATCTCATCAGTTTACAAAGTTAAGCCAGCAATGGTTAAATCATTATCAAAAGGATCTGGTAAAACTAATTTCTGTTTAGCCTTATCTTTCAGATCAGCATCTGGAAGCTCCATAATTAGCTCTTTAGCAATTTTCGCATATGGATCTAATTTATAAAGTAGTTGCCCATCTCTGGTATAATCATATTTACTTAAAGATACATTATTGCTTTCTTCATTATTTCTCATAACAACAGGTCGAATGAAAACCATAAGATTTTTCTTATTTAATGTCGTTGCAGTCCGTTTAAATAAATTACCAACCAATGGTATATCACCTAAAATTGGAATCTTAGATTCACCAGCATCTTGTTGCCCCTGAATTAACCCACCAAGCACTAGAATGTCTTTATTATTAACTAACACAGCTGTTTTAATACTTCTCTCAGAGGTCGTTGGTGTATCACCCCCACCTTTTACGCTTCCTGTCTTTTGTTCAATAGTTAATTTTACTGCGTCACCTTTAGTTATCATTGGTGTTATTTTCAAAGTTAACCCTACTGGCCTATATTCAAAGCTACTGCTTATAGGAGAGTTATTAGCAATAGTAGATTGAGACGTCGCTGTCTTATATGGAATAGTGTCGGCAACAACTATTTCTGCTGTTTCATTATCCATTGCTACTAGTGAAGGTGTTGAGACTATATTAGTATTCGTATCCTTCTGTAATGTAGATGCAATTGCTCTAATATCACTGCCCCGTAGAAAACCAACGGTCATACCAGCGACCGGCAATGTTTGCAATAATGTAGATGTTGTAGTATTTGCAACAGTTTGATTAGCAAGATTGATTAAACCATTAGCCGTCGTGCTACTTGCCGTAGGAAAGTTTGTGCCACCTTTAAAAGAGCCATCTAGACGCCATTCAACACCTAAATCTTGCGTATGATCCATAGTCACTTCGACAATTAAGGCTTCAACCAACACTTGAAATCTTCGCACATCAAGCTCAGCAATCACGGCTTTAATATTTTTCATTAATTCTGGTGGTGCTGTTACTACTAAAGCATTAGTATTTGGTTCCGAACGGACACCGGGCGCACTTAAACCACCTTCACGTCTTGCATCTGGCAATTGCAAGGTGCTTGCCATGCTATTCTGGTTATTATTGCTAATTAAATTATTAGCGTTTGTTGGTTGCGATTGCCGATAAGCACCTGCCATCGACGGATCATTAGATCGCATATTACGCGAGTTATTATCTGCGCTGCCTTGAGAACTTCTACTGTAATAAGATTCAACAATGCTTGCTATAACTGGCACGAGTGCATCTGCGGTTTGATAATTCAAGCGTATAACTTCTGTATCACCTGTTCTTGGTGTTGGTACATCCATCTGTGCAATCAATGCCCGAACCTTTACTCTTTTTGATTTATCGCCGCTTAACAAAATGCTGTTAGTCCTTAAGTCAGCGGCCATTTTAATCTGCTGACCTGATAAATCACCTAGTTGTTGTGAGCTCATCAAATTAGATAACACTTTAACTATTTCATCGCTGCTAGCATCTTTTAAGCTGATTATTTCTACATCGTCAGTATTTTGTTTATCAATACGATTGATGATTTCAATTATTCTGGCAACATTGGCTGCGTGATCAGCAACCACAATAACATTCGACGGGGCATAAGCAGCTAAATGAGCAACTTGTTGATTAACTAGGCCTCTTAAAATAGGTAACAAAGCGGTTGCTGAAACATTTTTAACACTAATAACTTGCACGACCATTTCGTCGCCTAAAGACTTTAGATTATTAGAATTAACTTTACTATCGATTTGTTTAGCAATAGAGTCTGGAACTATTTTTGTAACCGAACCGGCGTCAATAACAGCAAAACCCTGTACCTGCAAAATAGACAAGAAAGCTTGATAAGCTTCTTCATCATCCATGGGCTTATTAGAAATAAGACTCGCTTTACCAGTAACTCTAGAATCTATAATAAAATTACGGCCTGTTATTCGTGACATTTCGCCAATTAAAGCAAGCAAATCAACATCATCTAGATTCCACATCTTTTTCTTGGAATTTTTTATACTTACTGGTTGATTGCTGACAGCATCATCTGAAAAACCATCCGATGAATTATTTAATGATTTAAGTGCCGGGGCTTCTAAATCAATCTTATTCGTTGTTTGGGCAAGCTGAAAATTATCTAGTTGATTTACAGAACTTTCTTGCCATCTATTAGCGTGGGAATTATTACGTGCGAATGCATAAACACTTTCATGAGAATAACTTAAAAAAAGTGCAGCCCCAGTGAGCAGTGTAAATTTAACTTTGTTTAACAAAGCGTTATGAGCTTGTGTTTCTGCTAATAATTTCATGTAATATATTTTCGTCTTATAGTCACAACTACACGCCTCACATCATAACCTGCTAATTAGGAAAAATAAATGACCGTCCCTAACTATCCTAGTTTAATTATATTAATTATAGATTCTTTTAATTTGATTATTAATTCTATCAGGATTATTACTGCCTTTTGGCTGATTTCTAAGTCGCTTATTTAGGCTATCAACTCTCGAATTATTCATAAGATTGTTACTATTTGGTAAATCAGAACGCTCATCTGCTTCCTGCTCTTCATCATCTTCCTGACTAACTACAGGTGCGGGCACAGGTACAGTGACTGCTTGTTCATTAGGCTCTGCCCCAAAAATTGTTTGTTGCGGTAAATTTTTGTTAATGATACCTGAATTTCCCGATCTAAAAATATTTTTATCACTCTTACCACTCAAAGTAGAAAGATCTAGAATCGGATACAAAATATATTCTAACCTGCCATTATTTTTGATATAGACTTTTTCTCTATAGATGTATTCAAGCACAACGTGCCCTGAAACGCCCTTAAGTTGATCACCTGCAGCATAAACTTTTTGCTTACCATCTCCTCCTTGAATAATTGCTTGGCCAAGTTTAGAATCCGCACTATTAGCTATAACACCTTTGAGGACTAGAGGTAGTGCCGTTTTTACTGCGTCAGCTAGTGATCCACCTGGGCGCGCTAAGGCGCCAAAAATATGCTTATTCACAATAACTAAAGTATTATTAGGTTTGGATTGACTATTGGCTCGATAAATTTGTTCTACATCGGGTAACTGCCAATTTTTATAATTATAATAAAGAGAATAAATCAGGCATGTCTGCCAGAGTAGTAAAGCTAGACTAAAAAATAATATTATTTTTGCAACTTTAGCATCATTGAAAAAGTATTGTAACTTAATAATTACAAGCTCTTTGATTCTCTCGATATCAAGATTGTGCAAAAATTCACTATATTTCATACAATGTAGTATAATAGATTACTAAAGTTCTTACCATATTTTTATATTTTGTCATGAATGACCTTACTAATCTAATCCAATTAATTTGCCTATTCGCTATCCCAGTTATTTTTGCAGTTACTGTCCATGAAGCTTGCCATGGTTATGTCGCAAATTATTACGGCGATCGCACAGCAAAAATGCTTGGGCGATTAACTTTAAATCCGATCAAACATATCGATCTAATAGGAACTATTATCATTCCCTTGACTTTGATTGTTTTAAATACCGGCCTTATGTTTGGTTGGGCAAAACCGGTACCCGTTGATCCACGTAATCTAAAGAGCCCTCGTAGACAACTGGCAATTATTGCTTTTGCAGGCCCCTGCTCAAATTTTGTTATGGCGCTTGCCTGGGCGCTATTAGCTAAAATTGCTACTCTTATTCCCTTTTGGTTTAGCACACCTTTATTTTTAATGGCTACAGCCGGAATCCAAGTTAACTTTATTTTAATGCTATTGAATATGCTACCGCTGCCACCTCTAGATGGCAGTAAAATTTTAAATAGCTTCTTATCAGGAAGAGCTGCTTTGCTCTACGATAAAATTGAACCTTATGGTTTTATTATTTTAATTCTTTTATTAATTACCGGAATATTGAATATAATTCTTACACCTTTATTTTATAACTCTTTGGTGTTGATTAGATTTATATTTGGATTGTGATTTCTAGCTATTTTAACTCATTTTCTATTATGTCATAATGGCACGATACATGATTTAACAGGAGTACAATTATGCTAAGTTTTGCGGAATACATATGGCTAGACGGAACCGAACCCACGCATGAGTTGAGATCTAAAACACGAACCATCAATCATGAACGGCTTAGCACTGATCCAAAGGACTACCCTGTTTGGAATTTCGATGGCTCTTCTACAAATCAATCACCAGGTGGTAGTTCTGATTTATTAATCGTTCCAGTCAGAGTCATTAAAGATCCTATCCGTGGTGGTAATAATGTTTTAGTCTTAGCCGAAGTTTGTAATCAAGATCACACACCTCATAAAACGAATTCTAGAAGTAAACTAGTTAGAGTCTTAAAAGAAGGCGCCCAAGATCAAGACGCTTTATTTGGTTTTGAACAAGAATATACTTTATTTCAAGGTCAAAATCCTTTAGGCTGGCCAGAAACTGGCACACCAAAACCACAAGGCCCTTATTATTGTGGTGTAGGTTATGATAAAGCTTTTGGCCGAAAAGTTGTCGAAAAGCATATGCAGTATTGTTTAGAAGCAGGTATTAGTATCTATGGCGTTAATGCTGAAGTTATGCCAGGACAATGGGAATACCAAGTAGGTTATCGCGGTTTTAAAACAGATGAACTAGATGCTCTAACTATTTGTGATCACCAAATCCTAGCACGTTGGTTATTACATCGTACTGCTGAAGATTTTGGTATTATAGTAAGCTTTGATAATAAACCAATCAAAGGTGATTGGAATGGTTCTGGTTGCCATACAAACTTTTCTACTAAAGAAATGCGCACACCTAAAACTGGTTACGAAGCTATATTGAACGTCATTGATCGCTTAGCAAAAAAACATGATCAACACATTAAATTCTATGGCCACAATTTGCATGAGCGTTTAACCGGCAAACATGAAACTTGTTCTATCCATCAATTTCGTTATGGCATTTCTGATCGCGGTGCGTCAATCCGAATCCCCATTAATGTAAAAGAAGAAGGCTGTGGCTATCTTGAAGACCGCAGACCAGGCGCCAATGCAGATCCTTATTTAATAGCAGCCTGTTTATTAACTACAGCCTGTAACTTAAGCTGGGATTGGGTCAATGATTGCGTAAAAGCCGACACTCTAAAAGTTTAAAATTATTTAACATTTCATCAAAATACATTCAAAGGACCCTCCCCGCCTGTGGAGGGTCCTTTTTTACTATCAAATTCGCAAATCCGACCACTGTCGCCAGCTATTTATGACTGTTCAAAATTTGCACAGCAAATCTAACCTATTGTAAATATTGAACTTTATAGTCTTTTCCACAGACTTTCCTCAAATTGCTAAACTCATGGCGAACAATTCTGTGTATAAAACGACATCTAATCACTATGATTTACTTATTATGTAATTTTGTTATAATCATACGAGTTAAATTTTAATTTATTTATCTATCAATTATCCAATTATCAGGAATCAAAAGTTATGTCTAAACTTAAAGCTTTAATAACCTGTTCTGTAATTTCTATTACTTTACTTACTGGCTGCGCAGAAGGTGGCGGTGTAAACAAAGAACAAATGGGTACCGTATTAGGTGGTGTAGCTGGTGGTATCCTTGGTAATCAAGTTGGTGGTGGTAGCGGAAAAGCTGCAGCTACTATCCTCGGTGCAACTGCAGGTGCTATGGCTGGTAACGCTATAGGCTCGACTATGGACAGAGTTGATGCGATGAATGTTAATAATGCTCTTGAAAACCAAAAAGACAATCGTGCAACAACCTGGGTAAATCCAAACAACAATGCAAGATACACTGTAACTCCTACTGTCACGACTAATGATGGCTCAAAATACTGCCGTGAGTATCAAATGCATTCAACTATTAACGGCAACAGTGAATTTGTTACCGGCCGTGCTTGTCGTATCAATGGTAGATGGGTTCAACAATAATCTCCATGGCAAACGCGAAACCTGACAATTGTTTATTCTGTAAAATTATAGATAAAACAATCCCAGCGGATATCATCTTTGAAGACAATGAATTTATTGTCTTCAAAGACATCAATCCTAAAGCATCGATGCATCTGTTAATAGTCCCCAAACTACATATTACCAGTCTCGCCCACACTGATGATTCTCATGCTGAGCTATTAGGTAAAGCTTTAATAAAATTAAATAAGCTCGCATCTGACAATAATTATTCTAATGGATTTAGAACTGTAATTAACACAGGCCGTGGTGGTGGACAAGAAATAGACCATCTGCATTTGCATTTGCTTGCAGGCAATCTGAGAACATTTGGTTAAGCGATTAAGCGATAGAGAGGTATATATGGGTTTAAGCGGTATCAGTCCTGGATCATTATTATTGATTCTAATAATTCTAGTTTACGTTATGGGTGGCAGTAAGTTACGCACTCTTGGGGAAGATTTAGGTGCAGCCTACAAAGGCTTTAAGAAAGCACTTGAAGGTGATGACAAAGACACTTCAACTAAAACACCACAGAATTAGTGATCAAACAACTTACGATTACCTTTGTGTTCCCAGCTGTCAATGATCACTGTTGCAACCACGTTGCCTATCATATTGGTCATTGAACGAGCCATTGACATAAATCTGTCGACACTTAATAACAAAGCTAGTCCCTCTATAGGTAATATTTTTGTGGCCGTAATAACAGCAGTCAATGTAATAAAACCGGCTCCGGTTACAGCTGCTGATCCTTTGGAAATTAATAAAGTAAAACCAATAATCATTAATTCTTGTTTAAAACTAAGATCAACTCCGTAAGCTTGCGCTAAAAATATTATTACGATTCCCAAGTAGATTGACATGCCGTCAAGATTAAAAGAATAACCTGTAGGTAATACCAAAGCTACAGTCTCTTTATCACAACCTTTTTTAACCAATTTTTCCATAAGTTGTGGCAAGACGACTTCTGATGATGACGTACCTAAAGTTAAAATAATTTCTTCTTTTATGTAATATAATATCTTACTTAGTCTTAGCCCCATCAAACGACACACCAGGCTCAAGAAAATAAAGATAAAACAAAAACAACTGCAAAAAACTAACAAGACTAGTTCACCTAAATTAATTAACGTATGTAGTCCAAATTTTCCAACTGTGTAGCTCATTGCACCAAATACTGCAATTGGTGCCATATAAATAATTAAGTGCAATATTTTGAATAATAATTGATTGAAAGTTTCTACGCTTTTCAAAATGGCTGTATTGCTTTCTTTCATCAAAGCCAGAGCAACACCAAACAATACTGCTATAAACAAAATATGCAACAGATTACCTTCTACAAAAGGTTTAAATAAAGAATTCGGGATCATATCCAATAATTCTTGATAGACTTTAGGAGCCTTAGATACTACTGTCTTGTTAGAGTCTTGATTTGTTACTTGTGCGGTATCAGTACTCACATTATCATATATATTGGCCTGTAGATCTAAACCCTCACCTGGTTTCACGACATGTGCTATTAACATTGCAACTATCAATGCAATCGTAGTAATCACTTCAAAATAGATAATAGCCTTGAGACCAATTCTGCTAGCTTTTTTAAGATCTTTATGTTGTCCTATCCCTATAACCACAGAACAAAATACGATGGGGCCAATTAATAATCGTAATAAATTAACAAAAGCTTCACTAAAAAAATTTAAATACTCACCTGTACTTGGGAAGAATAAACCACAGCCTACCCCTAACAATAAGGCTATAAGAATATTAATGCTAATTTTGCTGGCCATGACTTAAAATACCTATATTTTTCAGATGGTTATAATATAAAAGCTTCTTAAGTTTGTTTTAAGACTTTATCTATATAATAAACATATTATTTTATACTAAACTCATTAAAATCCTATGGCAAACAATAAATTTGAATTATTATCTGAAGACACAGCTTATGATGGCTTCAATAGTATTGAAATCTTAAATTTTAAGTATCAAAAATTTAATGGCGGCCAGAGCAATATTATTGAACGTGAATTATTTCGCAGAAAATCATATGTAGGCGTTTTGCTATATGATCCTAAACGTCAAGAAGTCGTCTTAATCGAGCAATTTCGAATCGGCCCTATGGTCAACAATGATCACCCCTGGATGTTAGAAATCGTTGCTGGCTGCGTTGACGAATACGAAAGTAAAGAACAAGCAGCATTACGGGAAGCAGTTGAAGAAGCAAATTGTAATATTATGAAACTCATTCCCATTTATGAGTATTACTTAACTCCAGGCAGTAGTAATGAGATTTTAACTTTATATTGCGGAATAACTAATACCAATAATGCAGGTGGTATTCATGGCTTGGCTGAAGAAGATGAAGATATAAAAGTCCATGTTTTAAGCTTTGATGCTGCGATGCGAAAGATTAATCAAAATCAAATAAGAAACGCTTCTACCATTATTGCTCTGCAATGGTTAGCGCTTAATAAGCATTTATTTGCATAACAGTCGCTAAATTTTTTTTAGTACCTTACAATAATAGTAAATACTAGAACTGACTTTAAGGGAACATTAATGTCTACTTACTCAAGGACGGCGAGATTTTTAATCTTAATTATAACATTAAATTTCAATCATATTATATTTGCAAAAACACTAAACATAAAATCTTTAGATTTAGATATTAGTGATTCTATTAAACTTGTACAAAATAATTTCTCAGAACAAATCAAATCTACTGTAGATAAAATAAATCATTCACAAGTGATTGTAGCGCTTGCACCGGCTGGTGGTAGTAAAATTACGCCATTTAAGCAATTAGATTTAGATGGACTTGTTATTATAGACTGGCTAAAAACAGGATCGCCTCAGGATATAATAAATGCATTTTCTAAACCCGACTTAAGACATAAACTACATAAATCCGTTACCGAAGGTCTAACTAATGGCGCAATGAACACGAGCTCTGTCTTGGCCACCCCCTTGTCCGCACAAATAATATCTCGATTGCACTATGAATTAGATGCTAAAAATATTGTTATTAGTTATTGGTTAAGTAAAATTGACAAATCAAATCTTGAAACTAAACGTATTAATATTGATGAGAATCTCTGGGCGCATGGATTAGTCAACGAATCCGATCCTGTACTAGCAACAATCTACTCTTTTGATATGGCCTCTAGTCGCAAGGTTCTTATTGTTCTGAGCTATTTAATTACTTCTGATTATAATCTTAAACGACAATCTTTGCCATTTACACAACTTCAAGACTTAGCAATCCAGCCTTATTCTTGGCTTTATCATTCTGCTGATGGCTTGTTTTTCTTTAGTAATAAAGACAATAATGGTCTACAGTTGACCAGTAAGAAATTATTAGAAATGATTAAACCAGGGGGAGGCGTCATCTTAGACTATCCTACTTTTTTTTATTATACCGACACGTGTGATAATTATAATAATATAACCTCTATGTGTGGCCGTAAAAATCTTGAGGCTTATGGATTAAATTTGTTACAAAATATTAATGTAACTTCATCCTTTGTTTTTGGTTATTGCCATGCAGGAAAAGATCTCAACGATAGTGTGAGAATCTATCAAAAACCCGGTGCAAATTATTATTCAGCTATTAACAATTTATTATTTGATTTTTCAAAATTTGAGCAGGTTGGGGATTTGTATCAGATTGAATTCGATTAACTTATATTCGGCCAATCTTGTAGTCAACTACATGATTAGCAGAATATGGCTCTAACAGCGTAAATGTTCACGCAGGGGCTAGAGCTCCGTCATCCTGAGCTTTTGTCGTCCACAGTTATGGTTAACTACATTTTAACCACACGACAAAAGCGTCAGGATCCAGTTGAGATTTTGATTTATAAGAGAAAAAATGCAGTCATCTGTGCGAGCCTGAATTAATCATACCACTAAGAGAAATCTGCACTGGATCCTTTCAAAAAAGTCGTGAGATTGATTTATTTTTTTCAAGTTCACGGACGACTTTTTCTTAGGATGACGTACCCAGTGAACAATTACCTAACAGCACGATAAGTAACACAGCTATTTCACAAACTCCAACAGCTTTTTCTTCTTATCTGTTAAAACTATCCAGTCTCTTGGCTTTAAATAGTAATCAGTAAGCTCAAATTCTTTGGTCCCAGGTTCAGGCGTCCAATTATAGCGCCAACGAACTTCTGGTGGCAGGGACATTAAAATAGATTCTGTGCGGCCGCCAGTCTGGATACCAAAGATAGTGCCACGATCATAAAGTAAATTAAACTCTACATAGCGACCACGACGGTAACATTGGAAATCACGGTGCTTAGCTGTATAAGGCTCATCACGTCTTTTTTCAATAATAGGAAAATAACCAGAGATATATCTTTCAGCAACTGCTTTAATAAAGTTAAAACAATTTTCAAAACCCCATTCGTTAAGATCATCAAAAAATAAACCGCCGATACCACGTTGTTCTTTACGATGCTTAAGATAAAAATAATCATCACACCAGGTTTTAAAACGATGATGAATATCCGTACCAAAGGGATCACAAGCTAACTTAGCTTGGGTATGCCAGTGTACGCAATCTTCTAAGAAACCATAGTAAGGCGTTAAATCAAAACCACCGCCAAACCACCATACGGTTTCATTTTGCTTAGTGGTCGCAATAAAAAAACGTAAGTTTGCATGAGATGTTGGGGCGAAGGGATTTTTAGGATGGATAACCAGAGAGACCCCCATTGCCTCGAAGCTTGCCCCTTCTAATTGAGGACGGCTCAAGGTTGCTGTCTTTGGCAGATTATTACCCATAACATGAGAAAAATTGACGCCAGCACGCTCAAATACGTTACCATCTACTAGGACTTTGCTTATACCGCCGCCGCCAGTTTTGTGCTCCCAAGTATCTTCGATAAACCCCTTCCCATCAATCTTGGCAAAGTCATTACATAAACGCTTTTGCCAATCTAAAAGGAATTCTTTAACCTGTTTTTTATACGCTTCTGTCATATTTTTTATGTTTTATCTTATTAACCCGCCTGTCACAGCATCTATAATCCTAGATGGCTTATCATACCCGCCTAAATCTCCTGCTACAACCCCAGAAATCAGACTGTTTTCATTAACTAATTGATATAAGCTGCCCTTATCTTTTATAGCCTCTTGACCACTAATATTAGCACTAGTGGAAACAATTGGTCCACTAAATAAATTACATAATTCTACTACTACTGGATGTTTCGTGACCCGGATAGCTATTGTTTGATGTTGGCCGTAAATTAATGGATCTATTATATCCAGATTCTTGGTATTAAGCGGCAACAGCCAAGTGGTGAATTCTTTATCACTATCCATTGGATAGAAGCTGACATCAACATACTGCTCTAACTGTTTAATATCAGATGCAATCAAAATAACGCCCTTGTTAACCGCTCGTTGTTTAAGAAACATGAGATTCTGTAAAGCTTGGTGGTTACGCGGGTCACAACCTAGACCATAAACTGCTTCCGTGGGGTAGGCAATGATTTTACCTTGATATAACTGTTCTACAGCTTGGGTGATTGATAGATCTTGGTTTAATAGTGTCATACTGCCTCTATCTGGACTATTCTTCTTCCAATGCCTCTTTAAAGTTACATCCTTGCTGCGGACAAATCTTACTAGTTCCTGAACGCTTAGTAACTTTTTTAGTTAAAATTGGCCATTCACACTTTGGACAATTCTCAGCTACCGGCTCGTCCCAAATAGCATAATCACATTTAGGATAGTGTTCACAAGAATAAAATATTTTACCTCGACGAGATTTACGCTGAAGAATCTTACCCTCTTTGCATTTAGGACAAGTTACTTCTGTACTTGCTGGTTTTTCTAAAGGCTCTATATGCCTACAATCAGGGTAACCACTGCAACCAATAAACTTACCATAACGGCCATATTTAATTACTAAATCTTTACTACATAATGGACAGTTATGATCAATCTTGATTTCTTCGCCTTGACTATTGTCTTCTAGACTACGAGTATAATCACATTCTGGAAAACCATCACAGCCAATAAATCGCCCACTACGACCCAAACGGATCGATAGAGTGTTATTGCACTTTGGACAATTTTCTTCAATTTTTTCTTGGGTAACATCACTACGCTTAACGGTGTCATTGATCTCCACTGTTAATTTTTTAAACGGATCCCAAAACTTACGTAAAATAGGCACCCATTCTATTTCACCGCGTGCTATTGCATCTAATTCATCTTCTAGATGGGCTGTGAATTCATAATCAACATAAGTACCAAAGTATGAAGTTAAAAACTTATTGACTACACGGCCTACATCCGTTGGATGAAATCTTTTATTTTCTAAAATAACATACTCCCGATTCTGCAAAGTTGAAATAATACTTGCATACGTCGATGGTCGTCCAATGCCGTGCTCTTCCAGTGTTTTAATTAAACTTGCTTCGCCGTATCTTGGTGGTGGCTCTGTGAAGTGCTGCTTAGGAATAATTGCATTAAAGGGCACCAAGTCACCTTCTTGCAATACAGGTAAAAAGCGACCATCTGCATCATCACTATTCTGATCATCTTTACCTTCTTGATAGACAGACAAGAAACCAGGGACAATAATAGTAGAACCATTGGCTTTAAATAAATTATCTGTATTACCACATTCTAAATCTACGCCTACAGTATCAACAACAGCATTGATCATTTGACATGCCATGGTTCGCTTCCAAATAAGCTCGTATAATCTAAATTGTTCATTAGATAAATAAGCACGGATATCTTTTGGCGAGCGCAAGCAAGCTGTTGGTCTGATCGCTTCATGCGCTTCTTGGGCGTTCTTAGACTTATTCTTGAAATATCTTGGTTCATCAGGACAATTGTTAGCGCCATAATGCTCAACAATACAGCTTCTGATTTCTGCAATAGCATCTGCTGCTAGAGTTACCGAGTCGGTACGCATATACGTAATAAGACCCGTTGTACCTTCACTAATCTCAATACCTTCATATAATTGTTGTGCAACCCGCATAGTTTTCTGGGCACCAAACCCTAACTTTCTAGCCGCTTCTTGTTGTAATGTAGATGTAGTAAATGGTGGTGCAGGATTACGCTTACGTTGCTTTTTATCAACTTTTAAAACTTTTAAATTATTTTTAGCAAGCTTGGTTAATTTATTAACAGCATCTAGGGCATCTTTCTCGTTAATAATACTAAACTGCTCAAGCTTTTCACTATTAAACTTTATCAGCTTGGCATGATAAATTTTTTCAGGATGATCTTTATCATAACATTCTGCGCTAATACTCCAGTATTCTTGCTGGATAAACTTTTCTATTTCTAGTTCACGCTCAACTATTAATCTTAAAGCTGGACTCTGCACGCGACCTGCAGACAAACCCCTTCTAATTTTGCGCCATAATAAAGGTGATAAATTAAACCCTACTAAATAATCAAGGGAACGTCTTGCCTGCTGGGCATTAACTAGCGGCATTAAGATATCACGAGGACTGGCAATCGCATCATTAACTGCTTTTTTTGTGATCTCGTGGAAGACTACGCGTTTAATATTTTTATTTTTAAGATTCTTTTTTGATTTTATAATTTCTTGCAAATGCCAAGAAATTGCCTCACCTTCTCTATCAGGATCTGTTGCCAGATAAAGATTATCAGCATCTTTTAGTGCTTTGATTATATTATCAACATGCTTAGTATTTTTTTCAATCAACTGGTAACTCATGGCAAAATCATTGTTTGGATCTACTGCTCCTTCCTTGGGAATAAGATCACGTACATGGCCATATGAAGCTAAAACTTCAAAGCCTTTGCCTAAATATTTTTTTATAGTTTTTGCTTTTGCAGGTGATTCTACAATTACGAGGCTTTTTGTCATTTAGTCATTTAGATAATAAAATTATTTTATATCAATATACTTTCTTAATACTGTTAAATATAGCTTTTGTCCAGTTTTATAATGGATTTTAGTGGAAATAATATAAGATGCAATTAATTATTGCTCTTATTTCAAATAATGGTCCTTATATACCCCCCAGGGACTTGCGCAATATAACCTCCAATTTCTAAGTGCACAAGCTCAGCCGTAAGTTCATGAGTAGCTATGTTACTGTTAATAACAATATTATCGAAATCTGATACACCGCCTGAGATAATTTCTAACAACTTTATTTGTTGCTGATTAAGGTCTTTATAGACCTCTAAATTTGTCTTTATTGTAGAAAGCGGCTTAAGCATGGTCTCAGTAGATCTCTGTTTAACCACATTCTTCTTATAATCAACCCTTATTCCACTTAGTTCTTCAATAATACTATTACCATCAATAACTAACTTTGCACCATTTGCAATTAAATCTAAGCAACCTAACGCTTGCGGATTGTTAATATTACCTGGAACAGCAAATACTTCCCGAGATTGTTCCATTGCACAGCGTGCCGTAATTAATGAGCCACTTTTACGTGCTGCTTCTACAAGTAAAACACCACGACTTAAACCAGAAATAATTCGATTACGTCTGGGAAAAACTGATGGATGTGGTGGTGTAGTAAAACCATTTTCGCTAATTATAGCCCCACCAGTAGCAAGAATTTTCTCTACATAATTCTTATGCGATGATGGATAGATACAATCTAAACTCGTTCCCAAAACAGCAATAGTCGGCATTTTATGGTGCACGGCTGTAAGATGGGCAATGATATCAATCCCCATTGCAAAGCCGCTAGTTATAGTATAGCCATATTCTAATAATTCTTTAGTTAAATATTCTGCATTTTGTCTGCCATGAAGTGTAGGCTTCCTTGAACCAACTATCCCTATTTGTATCGATGTTAAGATTTTTTTATTGCCTTTAAGATATAACACTACTGGTGGATCGTAAATTTCTTTTAATAACTCTGGATAATCCGGATCAAAATAGCTAATAATCTCTATATTATTACGTAAAGCAAAATCTAACTGTTGATCAGTATATTGAAAATTCGGCTTTAAAATTTGTTTGATTTGCTGTTCATTTAAACCTAACTGCAAATCGTAAAGCTGTTCTGCGCTTGAAGCAAAGATACTGGTAATATCATCAAACTGATTAATTAATCTATGTATTTTAACACAACCAAGTGATGTAATTGATGATAAAAATAATAGTGTTTTTAACTCAGTATATTTTTTATTCGAATCTAAAGCCATACTACAACTTAATACTATTATTTTATAACTTTTATTTTATAACTTTTATTTTATAACTTATTTTTTATAATTTTATTTTACTTTTTATCCTTTGATTTAAATAAACAGGCTGCTTACTCGACGTGATTAACGCTAAGCTTAAATCATCATATGTATTATAGACAATAATCTCTCCAATTTTTTCGTCAGGAAGTCGCACTAATTTTTCAGCACCGGCATCATTTTTATCAAAAAAATCTTTTTCATACAACTGTACTGAACGATGTATAGGTTTATTATCTATAAGATAAAATCTATTACCTTTTTGGATACCGTGTTTTTTACCTCTATTGATAAGAACAGTCTGTCCTGTAGTGGCCATTTGAGAGGTTTCTGGAATATAAACTATATTCCCCTCTAAAGTTGGATTATTATTTTTTACTAAATTTATTTTAGGGGTTGGTTTTTTTACTAAAATTCTATCGCCTACCATAACTTCACCATTTAAGTAAGTAATAGTTACTATTGATAAATTTGCTTGAACATCAAGTTTTTTTAATTTCACATCGCCAACATACATCAGTGGATAACCTAAAACTTTTTTTCTGTTTTCAGGAGAAGTAATCGGCCGGCCTAACCTATAAATTGCTAAAGGTCGTTTTGTATTTAATCTATGAAGGTTGCTAATATACATATCTTCATTGATGTGAGGTAACAGTGTTCCTGAGACATTTGAAATGACTCTTGGTAAATCTTCAATCTCTTTTTGATCTAGTACTTGAATATTTAAAAAATTCTTTTCCCAATCATTCAATTTGGTTAGTAATTTATTTTGTTCATTGTTTTCAACGATATGTAGCTTTGGTGACAAATGTACGGTCGCTTTCTTCGCTTCTGAAAGCTCGGATTGAGCATAATTAAAATTAATAAAAATTAAATTTATTACTGATAATAAAAGTAAAGATTTGAAATTTCCGATTTGGTTCATTGCACGTCCTTGTGTAGAATCTTACGATAAAATTAGGTTGGCTTGAGAGACAGTATAATCTATTTCCTCTCAAAACTACAGCGTATTAATATTTTAAATAATCTTTTAAAATCTACGATCATCTATTCCCAATTCATGCAACATATCTTTAGAAGCCCTTATCAAAGCATCAATAATACCTGTTTCAACAATTGCATGACCGGCCTCCCTCACTATACGCAATTCTGCATAGTCCCAATGTTTATTTAAGATATAAGCATTCTCTAGAGGTGATAACATATCATAGCGGCCGTGAATAAGTTTTGCTGGAATTTCTTTTATCTTATTCATATTTTTCAAAATTTGATTATCTTCTATAAAAATATTATTAGAAAAATAATGACTGGATAATAATGCAAGATTTAAAGCCGTATGCGGATCACGGTAATGATGCACAACATCATTATTAAAATGTAATGTTGCACAATGCGCCTCCCAAGATGACCAAGCTTTAGCAGCTGCCATTCTAGTTAGATCGTCACTACCCATCAAATATTGTTTATAAGTAGAAAAAACCTGATCAGGTTTATTATCACCTAATAATTTAGCAAATGCTTTCCAGTGTTCAGGGAAAAAACGATTAACACCGTCCATATAAATCCACTGTAAATCACGCTGCCTTAGTAAACAAATACTCCATAGCAGCATGGCCTTAACTCGTTCAGGGTGAGCTTGAGCATAAAGTATACCTAATGTTGATCCCCAGCCACCACCAGCAACCAACCAACGGTCAATGTTCAGGTATTCCCTAATCGCTTCCATATCTTCAATCAAATGTTTAGTTGTGTTATTTTCCAAACAATGAAATGGCTTTGAACGTCCACACCCCCGTTGATCAAACAATACTATTCTGTAGAAATTGGGATCAAACAAGCGTCTTAAGCTTTTACTTACTTCCCCCCCTGGACCACCATGACAACACACTATTGCAATACCATTAGGATCACCAATTTCTTCTATATACAATTCATGTTGACTATCCACTTTGAGCGTATGTTTTTTGAAAGGTTTGATACTTGGATAAAGTGGTAACATAGGTAAATCTTCTAAATGTCTATATAGTAAAAACTAGTTAAGTATTAAAAAATAGATATAACCTGGCGCCTGCTCCGTGGTCTTCTATCTTCCCAGCAAATTCAGCTAACAAAAGCATTATATTTTGTTAATTATGTTCCGAACAGTTATAAATAATATATTAAAATTATCAAATATATTAATTTTTTTAATAAAAAATTTCACATTTTTTATATATTAAACTATTGTAATAGTAAATATAGATTATTTTTTTGAATTGCCGACAAAGTTTTTTCTGATCATTCGATAGATAATGATCTCTTCACCCGGGCCCCCACCCGGGTTTTTTTATCTCTGGGTGGGGCATAACATATCTAAGAATCCAAACTAATTCTTAGCATCGTAATTTGAACGCTTGCGCTCATGCTCTTTTAACAGCTTTTTACGTAAACGAATAGATTTAGGTGTGATCTCAATTAATTCATCATCATTGATATAAGCCATAGCTTGCTCAAGTGTAAAAATAATTGGTGGTGTTAGAATAATATTTTCATCTGATCCCGATGCGCGCATATTCGTTAGTGCTTTTGGCTTAATAACGTTAACAATTAAGTCATTATCACGACTATGTTCACCAACTATCATGCCCTCATAAACTTCAGCTTGCGGACCAACAAACAACTTACCTCGTTCTTGTACGCTATATAAAGAATACGCTGTTGTTTTACCTTGAGCATTAGACATTAGCACGCCCTTAACACGAGCGCCAAGCTTGTCAGCCTGCATAGGGACGAACCTTTCAAACACATGGTAAAGTAACCCTGTACCTGAAGTCATCGAAGTAAAGTCCATATAAAAGCCAATCAAACCACGAGCAGTGATTTCATAATCTAATCTTACTCGACCGCGACTATCTTGCTGCATATCAATTAATTGACCACGACGTTCACCTAGAGCCTGCATGACCGCACCTTGATACTCTAATGGGATATCAGCAGTTAATGATTCTAAAGGCTCATGCGGCACACCATCGATTTCTTTAATCACGACCTCAGGTCGTGATACTGCAAATTCAAAACCTTCTCGGCGCATGGTTTCAATTAGAATAGCTAAATGTAATTCCCCACGACCAGAAACTTTAAACTTATCAGCTT
>JACCDT011936415.1_pt1 | contig 28055 bp, 39 predicted proteins | sample 7446291 | NCBI WGS metagenome assembly JACCDT01 (sample SAMN15323446, study PRJNA562643) | freshwater metagenome | isolation source: river surface water | place: USA:Blue River Watershed | collected 2017-08-17 | reverse complement strand
GACTACCGGCGACGCGGTGGGCGTAGCGCAGGCTATCACCAGCACCGACATTCGGGTTATTCGGGATAGCCACTAGGAGAATTTAAACAATGACAACCGGTACAAACGATATTTCAACCCTGTTGGCAGCGCGTAATCAAAGCGTTGCTGAGTATGGGTTGACCAACATTCAACCGATTTTAGCGGCTGAGTTGCAAGCTCACAATGGCATTGTGACCATGCTGCTGAATGATCTCGCCGAGTTCACAACGGATCGCCAACGCAAATACGGCGTCAGCGTGCAGGGCGATATGTACGAAGTTGATGAGTATGGCCGTGCGCCGACGCAACTTGCCAAGCCTGGTGACACCGTGGCGTTCCCGCTGAAACGCTTTCAGTATGCCATCGGTTGGACCCAGGATTGGATGGACATCCATACCCCGGCTGACATGGCGATTGCGACCCAAGCCGCGGAACGTGCGCACCTGCGCATGATCACCCGTGAATTGAAACGGGCCTTCTTGCTATCGGGCAATTACACCTTCAATGACTTCTTGGTTGACGGTGTGGACCTGGGCGTCAAGCGCTTAGTCAATGCGGACAGTGCCAGCATCCCTGAGGGGCCAAACAACGAAGTGTTTAACGGCGCTTCGCACACGCACTACCTGGCGCGCGCCGGTGGTTCCTTGGCGGCCAGCGACTTGACTGCCCTGATCAACACCGTGATCGAACACGGTTACGGTAAGAACGTCAAAGTTGCCATCAGCACGACCGATGAAGCGACGGTGCGCGCCTTGACCGGCTTCACCGCTTACCCTGATCCCCGCATTGTCTACCGCAACACTGACACGCCGGGCCAAACCTTGGACATCAGCCGCCTGAACAACCGGGCTATCGGCATCTTTGGCGGCGCTGAGGTGTGGGTAAAAAGCTGGATGCCCGCTAACTATGCCTTCTGTTGGGACGCTGGCAGCCCACCGCCTTTGGCTTTCCGCCAACGTAGCGGCGGCGCTTTGCAAGGGTTACGCATTGCGGCCACAAATGCAGCGTTTCCCCTCTATGCGCAGTACATGAACGCCGACTTTGGCGTCGGTGTATGGACGCGTACGAACGGCGCATGTTTATTCTTTGGTAACACAAGTTACGCCGATCCGACGATCACTTCATAAGGAGGGCTGACACATGGCTGAGACAATCCCAGGCGGGTGCTATAAAGACGCGGAAGGTGACGGTTATCACGATGCGCACGGCAAGCCGGTAAGCGCAGAGAACGTCGCTAAGTTCCTGGCCTTGCACGCCCAGGCAATGGGGCTAGGCGCGCTTGATCCGGCAACGGATCAAGCATCGACCGCAAAACAGCCTGTGCAGTCCACCAAGAAGGCTAAGAAATAATGGCGAGTTACGGCAGCATCAGCGGCATCAATGCCCTGGCCCCGGCGCTAGGCGACATCAACGAAACGTCAACACCCAACACAACGCAGGCGGAAGACTGGCTCAATGAGGGCTATGTCTACATCAACAATGCGTTAAGCGGCGCTGGGTATGTCGTGCCAGTGGCGCGCACTGTGGCCTGTTTCCCGGCGCTGCGTGCGTTGAATAACCTGTACGCCACGGCGTATGCGCTCAGGGCCAGGGGCATGGATGCGACGGACGGTCGGGGCGAGAGCCGGTCAGAGAGTTACCTAAAGGACTTCTTTAACCGGCTCAAGGCACTTGCCGAGCAAGACCTGACGGCGCAAGGCTTGACGATGCGCAGCGCTGGGCAGATTCAACGGCGGGGCATTCGTTCGATGCAGTTGCGCCGCGTGGATGGCTTCAGCGCCGAGGCGACAACGGTTTACACCTATGATGAGACGAGCGAATGAGTACCGTTACGCAAATTAAGTTGGCGCTCAAAACGCGGCTATCCTTGCTTACCGACGTTGACCAAGCGGAGATAGACAGCTACTTGCCACCAGTCAAGACGCAGCGCATTGCACTGGTTATCCCTCCCTTTGGGCAAGAAACCAGAGTGGATCGCATCACGGCAACGGGGCGCTTTACCCTGGCAGAAGCGCCGGTCATGCAGTCGCATCGGCTGCGCTGCGAGTTCTGGGTAAAGGTGGACACGGGCAACCTTGCGCAGACCATGCGCCGGGCCAGTGACATCCCGCTAGAGGCGATTCGCTTGCTCATGGCTGATCAAGACCTGGGCGGCGTTGTGTCGAGAGTCGGCAACTTCGGCCAAGGGGACAACCGCTGGTCGATCACCTCAGAGACGATTGACCGCCCTGTGGAAATCGCTGGTGTGCCGTATATCGTCGTTGTTGTGAATGTACCCGTAATTGACTATGCCGACGCATAGAGGAGTTATAGACATGGCAAAAAAAGAAACCGGGCCGGCGAAGCAGCAATACGTCGTGTTGCCTGGTACGACAATTGCCACCGATACCGAGCGCTGGGGCGCAGGGAGTCTGATCGAGTTGACCGATGAAGCAGCGGCGATTCACATCGCCAAGGGCCACGTCGCCCCGCTCGACAAGACCGTCCCGCCTGAACCCGAAGCGCCGGCGGTGGTGACGCATGGGGAGGCTAACTAATGGCGACATTAACCGCAATTGTACCCACGTATGCGGGTGTAGCGCTGGGCGCCGTGGCCGCAGCCGGCGGTGGTGATAAGTTCGTCAACACCGGCAACGAACTGCTCTACATCAAAAACGGTGGGGGCAGCACCATTACCCTCACGCTCGATGCGCAGACCGTTGCCGGGCTGACCATCACTGATCCGACTGTATCCGTAGCGGCTGGGGCTGAGAAAATTGTCGGGCCGTTTGACCCGCGCTACTTCACGGATTCTAGCGGCTTTTTGAACTTGAGTTACAGCGCGGTCACTTCGGTGACAGTGGCTGTTATCCAGAAGAATTAAGAGGTAATCATGGCACAAACAACCAGTGCTATTCCACAAGGCAAGATGATTGTCGAGGTCAGTACAGACGGCTCATCTTGGACCGACATCAGCGGCTCATCCGCGCAAGTCACGCCGTCGGGCGGTGATCAGCTCACCGGCTCACAGAACACCGCCGGGGGCAGTGCGCCCGTCGTGGTGGGCGCGAACAAGACCGAGGCGGCTGAGGCAGATGTCAAGATTCTGTACACCGAAACCAGCGGTGAGGCGTTCCGCGTGGTCAAGGCGCGCTTTGACGGCGCAAACAAGACCATCTACTTTCGCTACACACCTAGCGGCAGTGGCACGGGCAACAAGCGCTACTTGGCAGCTGATGATGCCAACAGCGCGTTTGCGTGTCCGATTCAAAGTTGCATGCCGCCCGACTTGGATTCGGGCAGCGGTGATCCGGCAATGGCGTCGTTCCACATTATTTTCCCGAAATGGTATGAGGAGACGTTGTCCTAATGCCGCTTATACCTGCTGTGCTAGACCCTGTGCTGAATGGCGAAATCGTGGATTCAACCACGCTGGAACCAGAAGACAAGTTCACCGTAGCCGTTGACCTCAGAAAAATGACCTGGGGTGACAACATGGTGCATGTGCGCTTCCAGTTACTTGTGGAAACCATCGGCGACGACGCCGAAGACGCTGACCCGAAAGCAAAGATGGCGGCCTTGCGTGAGCTTATGGCAGGGTTTGACGAACTCACCGAGTACTTGAACCGTGTCGCAACGGTCACTTGCAACGGCGTGAAGTTGCCGTTTAGCAAAGTGCCGATGGACATGGTGACAGAGGTGATGGACGCTATCTCGAAGGCGCAAAAACGGCAAGGTAAACCAAAAAACTAAGGATGCAACTCTATGCCCACTTATGGACCGGTGGACCCATACCGCCTGAGTACATAGAGTTGCAACTTTGCCGAGAGTTTCACGTCTTGCCAAGCCAGTTACGGCAAGAGAATGTAGTAGACGTGTATCGCATCCTTGACATGCTAGATGTAGAAGCCAGAGTGAAGAACAAGCGCAATGGCAAGTAACCTGCAAATTATCATCAATGGCGTTGACCAAGCCTCTGACACGTTTGGCGATGTTGGCAATGCTATGGATAGCTTAACCGGCAAGGCGGGTGGCCTGTTGTCCAAGGGGCTAGGGCCATTGCAATCCATGCTTGGCACAGGACTAAAGGTGGCGGCAGGGGTGGCAGCGACGGCCGTTGGTGGTCTAGCCGCTGGCCTAGCCAGCAGTGTGAGCGATGCGGCTGATTTCCAGCAGGGCATGGCCGATATTCAAGCCAGCATGGGCGCTAGTGCTGAAGATACATCCAAGCTCAAGCAGTTGATTTTGGATTTGGGCATCGATCCCAAGCTCAAGGTATCGGCGCAAGAAGCCGCTGCCGCTATCGGTCAACTTGGGACCGCTGGCGTGAGCATTGACGACATTCTAAAGGGGACCGCGCGCAGCACCGTTCTACTCGCCAACGCGACCGGCGCTGACTTCGCCGACGCGGCGAGCATGGCCAGCGACGTATCAAAACTCTGGGCCATTGACGCAGGTGATTTGACGCACGCTGTCAACGGTATTACCGCGGCGACCGTTGCCAGCAAGTTCAACATCAACGATTACAAATTAGCGCTCTCCCAAGCCGGTGGCGTGGCGTCTACCGTTGGCGTGAACTTTGATGACTTCAATACAACCTTGGCAGCCATTGCGCCCAGCTTCGCGAGTGGTTCTGATGCTGGGACAAGCTTCAAAGTCTTCTTGCAGCGCCTTGTGCCATCAAGTGATAAAGCCACAGAAGCCATGCAGGAGCTAGGGTTAATCACTATCAATTATCAAAAGGCTGCGGAAGCTCTATCGAAAGGTCTGGGGCGCACGGTAGAACCAAGCTTGGGTGGCGTCTCAATGGCCCTTGAAGAAGTAAAAAAGAAAACTGGGCAAACCAAGCTTACCTATAGTGAATTTATTGCACAGTTCAAAGAGAATCAATTCTTTGACGCTGCTGGCAACATGAAAGATATGTCGCAAGTAGTTGGCTTGCTCAACAAAGCCTTCACCGGACTCACCGAAGAGCAGAAAAACGCTGCGCTCTCTACCATCTTTGGCACGGATGCCATGCGTGCCGCAGCCGCGATGGCCAAGATGACCACGGGCGACTTTAAAAATCTCCAAGAAACGATGGGCAAGACCGACGCTGCCGACAGCGCTAAAACCCGTATGGATACCTTGAAAGGCTCTCTTGAGATTCTAAGCGGCACCTTTGACACATTGAAGCTGATGGTAGGCGATAAGTTCTTGCCCGTCCTCAATGACCTGGTGAAGCGCTTCAATGATTTCCTGGGGACGCAGGCGCCCATGATCGTGGAATGGGCCGGCTCACTTGCCACCAAGTTGGGCGACCTCGTGACTACCTATCTACCTGTCTTTATTACCAAGCTGGGCGAATGGTGGAACTACGCCCAGCAACTCGCAGCGACGCTGCTCGATGTGGGTAATCAGGTATGGAACTTTATCACCGGCGTTAAGGCGGCGCTTCAACCAGTGATCGACTTTGTTAGCCGTTTTATAGGCTTAAAAGAAATCCTGCTTGGCGTAGCGGCGGCGTTCGGTGTGGCCGCGGTTGCGTCTTTCGCTGCGTTTGTGGCTTCGCTTGCGCCGGTGTTGGCGGTGCTAGGCACGGCGATCACCGTAGTCGCTGCCTTTCGGGATGGGTGGACCAACGGCTTTGGCGCGATCCGCGAGATTGTATCTGGCGTACTCGCTTATCTAAACAACAACTTGCCCGGCTGGATTGCCACGCTGCAAAGCTGGGGTGCAGCCGCTTGGCAATGGATTGCAAATGCAACGCCGATAGCGCTCAATAAGCTAGGCGAGTGGGGCGGCGCGCTTTGGGGGTGGATTGCCAACAACGCATCGCACTGGACAGAGAACCTCCTGACTTGGGGGACCGCCATGTGGCAATGGATCGGCGACAACATCCCCAAGGCGATTGACAAGCTCACCGAATGGGTAAAGAGCATGGGAACCTGGGTGGCGACCGGCGACGGCAACACGCATCTCCTCGCCATGTTTGGCACAATGGGAACAACGATGCTGACGGCGCTGGGCAAAATCGGCCTAGCGCTTGGCGAATTAGCGTTGGCGGTTGTGCAGAAACTGATCCAAATCTTTGTGGACAATTTGCCCACGATGATCACCAAACTCGAGGAATGGGGGACGGCGCTGTGGAACTGGATTCAAGGCAACTGGCCGACCTGGAAAGCCAAACTACTGGAATGGGGCAATGCGCTCTGGCAATGGATTGTCGAGGTAACGCCGACCGTCCTGGCGAAGCTTGACGAATGGGCCGTCGCCTTTTGGGGCTGGTTTGTCAGCAACCTACCAACCTGGTTAGCCAAGCTCGGTGACTGGGCGGCGGCGCTCTGGGGCTGGATTGTTGACGTGACGCCAACCGTGTTAGCAAAGCTCGGCGAATGGCTCAATAGCCTAGCGCAATGGCTGGTTGGCAACTTGCCGAGTTGGATAGCCAAGCTGGCGGAATGGGGAGCGGCGCTGTGGGGCTGGATTGCCGACACGGTCCCACAGGTAACAACCAAGCTGAGTGAATGGGGCAGTTCGATTTGGACCTGGTTTTCCAACGAAAAGCCAGGGTGGAGCGCTAAGTTGAGTGGGTGGGGCAGCGACATCATGGGTCAGCTAGGCGAGGGCTTTACCGCTGCTAAAGAAGCCGTAGGTACGACGCTCCAAACCGCCTTAAACGAAGTGCAAACCAAAGGCTTAGGCTTTGCGACCGGCGAACTGCTGGGCAAGATGTACGAAGGCGGCAAAGGCTTTATGACGCAGTTGGGGGCAGGGATTAACGCGGCCGCGCCGGACCTCAAGAATGACATCAACACCGCTTTTAACGGTGTGCTTAGCGCCTTCAACTACTGGCATGATAATTTATCGCCGCATTTTCTAGCCAGCGCCAAAGACCTCTTTGGCAAAATCGGCGTGGGGCTAAGCAGCATCAACTTTGGCGCAGGGGTTAACGGCGCTTTTACTGCCCTCCTCAATGCCTACAATAAATGGCATGACGACCTTGCCCCTCACTTTTTTGGTTCAGCCAAAGACCTTGCCGCAAACCTAATTAATGGTTTGGTTGAAGGGATTAAGGCTGGCATCGGCAAGGTTGTCGCTGCAATTGACGGTGTGACCGAAGCCTTGCCCCAGTGGGTCAAAGATAAGCTCGGCATTCACTCGCCTAGCACCGTCTTTGCTGGCTTAGGGCAAAACATCATGGAAGGCTTGGTGCAAGGCATGCAGAGCATGGCCGGCGCACCGCAAGCGGTCTTGTCGGACATGACGGCCGGTATGATGACCGGGGTGACAGGCAATAGCAGTACGGTCAATAACACGACAAGCACGACCAACACTTGGAACGTAACGATCCCGACCGCAGGCGGCAATCAGCCGGTTGACCAAATGCAATCTATGTTCAACACCTTAACGACAATCTATGCTGGCTAAACAGTTAAAAGCACTCAATTTAATCGCCGAGGATGGCAACACCTATGCCTTATATAGCGGGCAAAATCCCGCTGACCTGCTGGCCCTGGACGGTGCAGGCGTGGCAACGGTGCGCCGGGTAACGCAGCGCACGCCCTTGCAGAATGGCGTCACTGACCGCGGCTTTCGCCTGGAACCGCGCAAGATGACCTTGGCGCTCTACATCAATCAGCCGGATGAGCTTAGCGCCGATTTGATGCGTGACAAGCTGGCTTACATCTTTGGACCCACGATTTCGCCGCTCAAGCTGCTGGCCACGCGCCTAGACAATACGCAGCGGCAAATTGATTGCTATGTTGATGGCACGTTGGACTTTCCGCAGAGTGAGCGGCTAGGCGCAAGTCAAAAAATCATTGTGCCACTCTATGCGCCTGATCCGACGTGGTATGACCCAGCGCAGGTGTCTAGCACCACAAGCCTGTCTTCCATGCCTGTGACGACCGCCAACTATTCAACGACGGGCATTACGGCGGATGACTGGCCAGTGTTTTACATTACCGGACCAGTGACCAACCTGGTGATCACCCATGCGCCGGTGGGCGATGCGATTGACTTTACCGGCGTCACAATTCCCAACGGTGAAACGTGGGTGGTTGACTTGCGCCCTGGCTACAAAACGGTTTATCGGCAAAGCGACAATGCCAGCCGCCTGTATGCGGTGACCACCTCGTCTGTGCGCTATTTCGGCACGTTGCGCATGCTTAATCAGAAGTTGGCGGCCAGCTACAGTGTGGCCTATAACCGCTTTGCCCTGACCGGTTCGGGTACAAGCGGAGCAAGTTCGTTCGTTGTGAAATATTACAAGCGTTATTTGAGTCTATAGATGGCTTTACTCTCTTATTCTGATTTCCTCTATCAATGCCGCATCTACGACGGCAGCGGGAACCTCGTTGGCCTGTATGACGACCTGATTTCTTTGCAATATCGCAAAGTCGTCAACGGCATCGGCATGGCCGTGCTGACCGTGCCAGAGACGCACGCCATCATTAGCCAACTCGTCGATGATTTGTTGCTGAACATCTATTTCACCTACCGGCCATTGACCGGCGGCGAGATCACGGACCAACAAGACTTCGTTGGGCTATATCGTGACAAGCAAATCGCCACTGATAGCGATGGCAACGTGCATTATCTGCTCTATTTCATGGGGTCGATTGAGGTGCTGAGTCGCAACATCGTTGCGTATCCCTCAGGGACCAACTTGCGTTCTCAGTTCACAACGCGCGCCATTGCTACGATCTCCAAAGAAGTCGTACAGTACAACTGCACCAGTCTGGCCACTACAGGTAACAGCCGGCTGCGCAATGCTAATGTGGTACGGGGGCTAGTTGCCACGCTAGGCAGCGGACGCGACCCCACGACCTCCACGATCAATTATTCCTGTGCTTACCGGAACGTGCTAGAGGTGGTGCAAGAACTTGCCCAGCTTGGCGTCTACGATTTTGACGTTGTGTTTGACAAGGCCAGCTACGGCAATAATCTCTATTACTTGCAGTATGACTTGCTGGGTACGGATAGAAGCACAACGCTGATTTTTGATTTGAACCTCGACAACATTCAAGGTGCTAACCTCAACGGCGAACGGCTCAAGGAAAAGACCGTCGCTATCGTCGGTGGGCAAGGCCAGGGCAGCAGCCGCACGACAGTCATTCGCACGGGGACCAACCAAAGCGCATCCAACGATTATGAAATCTTTGTCGATGCGCGTTCAAACACTAGCACCGAATTAAACAGCATCGGTGACGCGAAGATGACTGAGTTAGAGGCGCGCACCAGCATCGACGTGGACATTGCGCCATCGTCAGGCTACGTCTACCGGCGTGACTACGGGCTAGGCGATTTGGTGACGGTGAGCTTTGCCGATACGTTGGTTGTCAAGAAGATCAACGTGGTTGAAGTGGCGTTTGACCAAGACCAAAACGTCAAGATTCGGATTGAGTTGGTGGACGCATGAGCAGCATCGGCCAAACGATTTTAAAGTTAACCACGCCTGATAAAATCGCACGCCCGGAAATTATCGACATCCAAAACCGGCTCTCTTCGCTTGAGATTCAGGAGAGCGATAATGTCGAACTTGCGACGATCACGGCCAAAGGTGACTTGATTGTCGGCACGGCGGCAGGGACGGTTGACCGCTTAGCGGTTGGCGCCAACGGCTATATCTTGATGGCCGACAGTACGCAAACAACGGGGATTAAGTGGGCAGACCCAACCGCTACCTTGGTCGCCAAAAGCCTCTACACGGCCAAGGGCAGCATCCTGGCGGCATCGGCTGGAAGTACACCGGCTAACCTGGCCGTAGGCACCAACGGTTATATCTTAATGGCCGACAGTGCGCAAACGACAGGCATTAAATGGACTGATCCCACGTCTACCTTGGTTGCCAAGTCACTGTTGACCGCCAAGGGCGACCTCATTGCGGCAACGGGTTCGGCGACGCCGACGAATCTGGCCGTAGGCACCAACGGCTATATCCTCATGGCCGACAGTGTTCAATCCACGGGTATCAAGTGGGCTGATCCCACAGCTACGCTAGTTGCTAAGTCGCTCTACACGGCTAAGGGCAGCATCTTGGCCGCGACGACCGGAAGTACACCGGCTAACCTGGCCGTAGGCGCTGACACCTATATTTTGACCGCTGACAGCTTGCAAGCATCTGGGATAAAGTGGGCAGACCCCACGGCTACCTTGGTTGCCAAAAGTTTATATACTGCCAAGGGCAGCATCCTGGCGGCGACCGCTGGCAGCGCACCGGCGAACCTTGGCGTAGGCGCTGATGGCTTTGCACTCGTGTCCGACAGCGCGCAGAGCGCCGGTGTCAAGTGGGGACAAATCTCCGGCTCTGGGTTGGCAACGGGCGCGGTGGGTAATACCAACCTGGCAAACATGGCCGATGCTACCGTCAAAGGGCGCGTGGCAGGGTCAGGGACCGGCACGCCGGTTGACGTGTCAGCGTTTGACCTGGTAGGCATCATTAAGACGCAAGACGGTGCGGCAAGCGGGTTGGATGCTGATTTGTTGGATGGATTGAATAGCACCGCCTTTGCGATTCTGGCTGGGCAATCCGGCGGCCAAACGCTCAACGGTGGCACGGCAGCCAGTAACAACCTAACGTTGGCTTCAACCGCGAACGCAACCAAGGGCAAGATTCTCTTTGGAAATTCAGCTTATGATGAAGTAAATAATCGGCTAGGCATCGGGACACAGTCGCCAAGCTATTCTACGCACGTTGTCAGCGGCTCAGTGGCGTATTTGGCGCTTGAGAAAACCGGGACCGGCGCGGGCATGGTCTTGCTTTATAACGATGGTGCATGGAATGCCAATAGCCCGAATGACATTTACATGCGCGCCAACTCTGGGTCTAACACGCTTTATCTATACGCTGCGGCGGTGTCTTTCCGTAACTCAAGTAATGTTGAAAAGGCAAATCTCAACGTGAGCGGTGGCGGTGATTTGACGCTCAGTGGCGATTTGGCCGTTAGCGGCGCACTGACTTCAGGATCAACCGGTAATGGTTGGACCAACATCAGTAGCTTTGGGGCAAATTTCAGCAGCACAACAACGCCGCGCTGCACAAAGCTTGGGACATGGGTGATGATTGATGGCGCTGTGTCAGCGACAGCTACGGTGGGGGCTGGCACAACCATGATGACCTTGCCGTCTGGCTATCGCCCTGCGCGCACGCGCTATCTACAATTTATTGATGTTTTTACTGGTGGATTCTTTTCTGCTTATGTAGACACGGCGGGGGTTGTAAAAATCCTCGTGGCAGCGACGAACACGCATCAAATCGAATTTGATGGCGTGATGTTTCCGACTGATTAAGGAGATTTATGAACGAAACAAAAACACTCACCGACGCGCAAAAGGCGCATTTGCTCAAGCTGATGACCCAGCGCGACGCCGCGCAAGCGCAGTTACAAGGCTTTATTGCTTATCTGACCGCCGAGCATGGCATAGATATGGATGCGGGTTGGTCATTGAGTGTCAAGGATGGCTTCACGCGGCCTGTCGCACCCCAGGGGGAATAGCATGGCTATCACGAAAGCGGAAACACAGATTGTCTGGTCAGCGGCGAATAATCTGTCTGTATCGGCGGGCAGTACCGGCACAAGCGACGCCTTTACATTTGATGCGACCAGCTTCAACGCCACGATCACGCTCAAGGCTGATAACAATGGCACCCCGGCGAGTGGGGATAAGGTGGATTTTTATCTGCTTTACACAAACGGTGATCCGGATGGCACTAGCTCCGACGAATACGATAGTGCAACGCAAGGCACTTGGTTGGCGACGCTGGACACGAACACCAATGATCCGGCGCAAACGACAGTGGCCATCAACCCAAGCGCCAAGGGCGGTAAGATTTACGCGAAAAACAATGCCGGTAGCAACGGGATTACTGTGTCATCGACCATGTACGAAACCAAGGGCTAGATGCTCACTCGACCTGTAGGCAATTTTACGATAAATCGCTATAGTCAGCAGGCGCGCGGCCTTGTGTTTTGGTGGCCTGCTACTGATTTGCTGTTAGCGGATCGGCAAGGTCGCCTAACCGTCAATATCGCTGGCGGCGCGCCCTTCCTTTATTTAGATGGTGAACGTCTCAGCTATAGCCTTGACACTGCAACCAGCGACTATCTGACGGCCAGTAGCCCCATCAGCGCTTATCCATTCACGTTGGCTACCTGGTTCAAACCAAGCATCGTCACAGGTACGCATGGCCTGATCAACCTGGGCAACAGTGGCAATACGACTGACTATTGTAGCCTACAGACAACTGGCGTTTCATTGAGAATTCGGAGCAGCGATAGCACAACGCAATCAAGCGCCATTGCTGCTACGAATTGTGTAGCTGGCGTCTGGCAGCACGCCGCCGGCTGGGTGGCAGCGGCAAACAGTCGGGCCTGTTACCTGAACGGTGGCGGCAAAGGAACAAATACGTCTACCCGTGCGACCGGCGCACAAGACTTAATTGGTATCGGCGCTTTGGCTGGTTCTTCTGTCAGCCTCTTTTTTAAAGGGCTACTTGCTGATGTCAGAGTTTATAATCGCATCCTGAGTGATGCTGAAATTGCTGCGCTCTATGCACCACAAACCCGCTGGGAACTGTACGAGCCGATTCAGAAGCTCTACTTTGTGCCAAGTGGGGTAAATCAATACAGTTCGACGGTGGCGGGAACGCTCACCAGTGGCGGGGCATTGCTTAAGCAGACCGGCAAGCCGCAGGCAGGGACGTTGAGCAGCAGCGGGGCATTAGTGCGCAGCATGGCCAGGGCGCTTAGTGGTACACTCACCACATCGGGCGCATTGCTTAAAACAACAAGCAGGTCACTCAGTGGCACGCTTACGAGTTCCGGCGCTCTGCTCAAGCAAGCCAAGAAAGCGTTGTCAGGGACGTTGAGCAGCGCCGGCGCATTACTCAAGCAAGCCAAGAAAGTGTTGGTAGGAACGCTCACAAGCGCCGGGGCTTTGCTCGCTTCGCACATCGTTATTAAGGCGCTGGCTGGCACATTAACCAGCGCAGGCGCATTGACCAAGCAAGCCAAGAAGCTGCTTGCTGGCACGCTGACCAGTTCAGGCGCGCTCATCCGGCAAGCCAAGAAGCTGTTGGCCGGTGCATTGACAAGCGCCGGGGCTTTGCTCAAGCAGGGCAAGAAGCTCCTTGCTGGCACGCTCACCAGTTCGGGCGCGTTGAATCGCCTTGTCAGGCGCGCCTTATCTGGCACGCTCACTAGCGCCGGGGCTTTGCTCAAACAGGCCAAGAAGGTGCTTGCAGGCGCATTGACAACTGCCGGATCACTTAACGCTTTTCATACCTTTATCAAGGCGCTCGCGGGTGCGCTCACCAGTAGCGGGGCTTTGACCAAGCAAGCACAGAAACTGCTTGGTGGCGCGCTCACGAGTTCAGGCGTATTAGGGCGCAGCATGGCCCGGGCGCTTAGTGGCACGCTGACCAGTAGCGGCACTTTGAGCCGTGTGATCAGTCGCGCGCTGTCTGGTGCGCTCAGCAATGCAGGATCGGTGACCAAGCAAGCCAAGAAGGTGCTGATAGGTGCGCTCAGTAGCGCTGGAACCCTGACCAAAACAACGGTTAGGGCGGTCGCTGGCACGTTGTCTAGCGCCGGAGCAGTGAGCGCGATCCGGCTGTTGTTTAAGGCAATATCCGGCACATTGACTAGCGCCGGGGCTTTGCTGAAACAGACAAGCAAGCCTTTGGCGGGAACACTGACCACGGCTGGCGCATTGCTTAAGCAAGCCAAGAAGCTGCTTGTTGGCGCATTGGCCAGCGCCGGGGCTTTGGTATCTATCCGTACCTTCCTAAAGACCTTGGCTAGCACGCTGAGTAGTTCAGGCACTCTACTTAGAACAACCGGCAAGACGCTGGCGGGAACCTTGACGAGCGCTGGATCGGTGACCAAGCAAGCCAAGCGATTTTTGGCGGGAACGCTGACCAGCGCTGGCGCTTTGCATCGCCTTGTCAGTCGCGCTTTGTCTGGCACGCTGACCAGTAGCGCGGCCTTGACCAGGCAAGCCAAGAAGCTGCTGGCTGGCACGCTCGCAGGGTCCGGTGCATTGCTCAAAACAACAGCCAAGGCGCTCAGTGGTGCGCTCAGTATGAGTGGCATTGTCAGCACGGGCGCTTTGTTTTTGAAGGCGCTGGCTGGCACGCTCACGAGTTCAGGCGCACTTGCCAAGCGCACGGGGAGGGCGCTGGCCGGGGCATTGACAAGTAGCGGCGCATTGCGCAAGCAAACAGCCAGGGCGCTCAGTGGGGCATTAAATCTAAGTGGCCTTGTCAGCACAGGTGTTTTGTTTCTGAAGGCGCTCGCGGGCACACTCACCAGCGCCGGGGCATTGCTTAGGCAGACCGGCAAGCCTTTGGCTGGCACATTGACCAGTAGCGGCGCATTGCATCGCCTTATCAGTCGCGCCTTGTCTGGCGCGTTGACCAGTAGCGGGGCATTGACCAGGCAAGCCAAGAAGTTGCTGGCTGGCACGCTGGGCAGCGCTGGCGCGTTGAATCGCCTGGTCAGTCGAGCCTTATCTGGCACACTCACCAGCGCCGGGGCATTGCTCAAAACAGCAACCAAGGCGCTCAGTGGCATGTTGACCAGTTCCGGCGCCCTCACCAAGCGCACGGCAAAGCTACTGGCGGGTGCGCTCAGTAGCAGCGGTGCGCTCATCCGGCGCATTGCCAAGCAGCTCACTGGAACGATTGCGCCGATAGGTCAGGCGGCGCGGGCCTACATTTATATGCTAGGTGGTGTGCTTGGCTTTGCAGGTACAGTGGCAACCAGCCGAGTGCAGCAGGTGATCCGGCGCATTATCCGCCTGTTGGCAGAATTTAGCGTTGTGCGCTGGCTCAGTGGCAGCGCTGGCAACCGCTACAACTTGGACGGCGAAATGGGCAATCAACAGAATTTGGACGGTGAAGTATGACGAAGACGGCGCAAGACATCACGATTTATGCAGGTGACACAGTGAACATCAATGTCACCGTTTTGGATAGCGACAATGGCGGCTACAAAAACATCGCCGGTGGCACAATCAACTGGGTCTTATTTGATCCTGATGACACCGGCGTACTGTTGACCAAGACCGACGCTATCATTACCGATGGGTTAAACGGCGCGTTTACCATCGCTCTGATCCCGGCAGATACAGAGTTGGTGACGCCCGGCAACTATCGCCATGAAGCCGAAGTAACCGACGCATCCGGCAATGTGTCAACGATATTGACTGGCGATTTTATCATCAAAGAAAGTAGAGCCTAACGATGTACGAATTAACTTGTGTCAAGGCGCTGCAGATCGGTGACGTATTCTGGCTGGAAGGCGAAACTTACCAGATCGAAACACGCACACTCAAAGCGTTTCAAGCAGACAACAAGAACTTCTTGAAGCACTTTGAACCCGCCAACAAAGCGGCGCAAGCACTCTATGAGGAGACGAAGTAAATGAACGCACGAATGAGCATGGGCGGCGTTTTGGTCGCCCGTAAAATTTCTGCCCCTGGCCCTGGCTTGGCGTGGCATCTGCGCAACCGCACACGCGCCAGCTATCTCTATGGCATTGTGTTTAACTGGCTTGCCAAGCAGTTCAGCAAGCTCACTGGCATCCCCACGTTAACCGCTGAGTTGCGCGCCAAGCTGTTGCGCCGTGACGGTTCTGTGATTGATTACGGCGTGGTGTCTTACCGCGTTGTGACCAATGCTGGCGTCGCCTTCATTGTCGATGACTTTGATCCTGCGGCCACAACCGACATCAGCACGCTCAAGTACCACGGCTGCGGGACCGGCACCACGGCAGAAGCAACCAGTGACACAGCGTTAGTCACAGAGTCAACCACGGCCTTGAATCCTGACAGCACACGGGCCACGGGGACGGCGACGCAGCCCAGCGCTAACATCCTGACCAGCACAGCGACGGTCACGTTTGACGCCGGCGCGGCCATCACCGAGCATGGCATCTTCAGCCAAGCCGCGACCGGCGGCGGCACGTTGCTTGATCGCAGCGTGTTCAGCGCGATCAACGTGGTGAGCGGCGACAGCATTCAGTTCGCGTACTCGCTCACGGTCAGCGCTGGCGGGTAAGCCTTGACAATCCCCTAAAAAGAGGCGTATACTAGATGTATTGAGCCAGGGTTGTGCGTGCGGAATCAAAGCCGCTGTCGGGGGAACGCACAACCCTGGTTTTTTGTTTGCATACTGTAAGCTTAACCGGATAAAACCAATGTTATTGTTTGGGTATGCTGAAACGAGACTACAACTTCTGCTTGTTTGGTTTTGCAATCCTTAGCATGGTCGGCTTCGCGGTAGCGTGTGGCTTGTTCTTTGTGCTGATGGGCTTTGCGGTCTATGTCAAAGCACAGATGGCAAATGTTGAATTGCTGAGAGCGCAAGCCAAGATCATGAGTATCAGGCTTACACCTCTGCCTACGTCAACGCCCTGGCCGACTTTCGCCATGCCCACTACACCGCCGACTTCTACGCCAGTCTTACCCACGGCGACACAGATCCCAACGCCAACACCGTATGTGCCTACGCCAACTGTTGCTTTACCTACGCCAAGCAGCGCACCGCCCACGATTGAGGTATTGCCCACGGCAACGAGCGCACCGCCGACAGTTACACCTACGCTTGAGATGCCCACGGCTGTTCCACCAACTGATACGTCATTGCCGACACAGACGCCAGTCATTGCCTATATTTGCGACCATGACGCGTACAACTGTAGTGATCCGGAGGCGCAAACGGCGTTTGCTTATTGCATGGCGCCAAGGCGCTGGTGTGGAGTACGAGCATTGAGGATATACAGATAGATCGGGCAGGTGGGTTTTAATCTGGGAACCGAGCGCCTAGTTTTGCTTGCCATATAATATCATCCAGGCTTTTGCCTGTACGCGCGTTGATTTTTTGTGCCTTGTCTGTAGCTTGCTCTACCGAACATTGCCAGAGCACAGCGAGGTTGGCTAATTGGCGTTCTTGGTGCAATGCCGATTCTAACTCTCGCACCGCTTGATTAAAAATCGGATGTTGCGCGGCGATGCTAATATTAATGCCTACAATCGAGCCAAATTTGTTCATGGGTTTATTTTAACACGGTTTTCTTATGCCATCAAGAGCATTTACACTCAGTAAAACTAGACTACAATCAAACAAGCTGACCCGCACCCTGCGCAGCAATTTCAGCGCGCAGCCTGACGTGCGCAGTGCGGCGGTGTTGGGCAACAAGCTGATCGCTGTCGGCGGGTCTGTGGGGTTATTCGGTTGTTGTGCTGTCTACCTTTCCGCCCGCTGTGGGGCTATACTGTTGGCGTATGCGCCTTGTAACGAAGGCGGCGAATCGCCTTGTAAATGTGGGTACGCGCGGTCTGCTTCGTGCATCCGGTCTGCTCGATTAGACGCAATTGCCACACCACAGCTATGGCTTTGGCGATGGGGAGGGATGCGGCTTCATATTCGGGATAGTTAACGAGCGATTGCGCAATGGTTTGTAGTTCGTCGCTGCGGGCGGCGGTATTGTTGTTACTCACGGTCTGCGTCCCATTCGGCGGCGATTGATTCTGGCGTATCCGTTAATTTGTACTGACCAGCGCTAATCCAGTCTTGTAGGCTGCTGTCTGGGTCGCCGTATTCGCTAGCGTCACATACAGCAGATTCGATAACCATAACGGCATCATAACGTTGATCGCTATCGTCTGCACCGTTGACCATGATTTCTAATGCTTGTTGGAATGTCATTTGCTTATTGTCCTTTTCTGTTTATCGGCTCAGTCTCTATTGCTTTGCCTATCTATAGTTTAGCATAAAAAGCTAAACATTGCAATAGGCAATTTACCCTTTTCACCTTAAATTTATGCGCCAAATAAAAACGCCCCGGCTTCTGCCAAGGGCGCTTGAATTGAACCGCAATCGCTATCGGGGGAACGCATGGCCGACTTTACTTTTGCGCAACAAAAAACCCGCATTGCTGCGGGTCGGTGGGGCTAGATATTGAAATTTTTGCAACCGATGATTTCACCATCGGTATCTCTCACCATCTCGCCAGGACTGCACACATCTGCACGATGCGAGACTGCTTGCTTTACCAACAAGCTTACAATGTACATCGTGTCTGTTTGTGGCTCTGGAAGTCCAGTCACAGCGCCAAAAACAGTTGAGACAAATTTAAGATTGCCAATCTCAAAACGGGGTGACGTTGATACAGCACAGCGTGCTTGCTGACCGCTTGCCGGAATCGTGCGGATAATTGCGCCGGAGTCATCACAAATATTGATGGCGTGCGGCGTTAGGTTCACCAGGTTGAGCGGCGGCAAATAGGCTTGCTCTCCGTATTCGTCGTAACCTTCAAATTGCCAGCCTTCGCTAAGCATTTGGCTTGCCGCTTCTTGCGGCGTGATTCCTCGCAGCTTTGCGACATCGTAGCAGCTCTTAGCTGCTGGATTTAGAAACATGGTTGTCATCGTTCTCTACCTTTCCGCCCCGTGTTGGGGCTATACAATATTCTGATATTCTTCGGCGTTGGCTTGCACCTGTTCATCAAACGCTACCCATTCGCGTTTGATGAGTTCTTCGACTACTTGCCGCGGTGTCAACTTGGCATTGTTGCGGATGCCACGCAGATGTAGCGTGATAATGCGCAACTCCTGCGATGCCTCTGGTCCGAGGTTAATAACTGACGGGTCCAACTTCTTGGGCTTGCGGCCCGTTGCCTTGTTGTGGCGGCGTCCATCGTCGGGGCGAATTGCCGGACGTGCGCCGCCGTGTTGCTTGGTGGTCATGCCAATTCCCGTTCAATTGTGTCAATATCGCCATTTCTGTTAACGATGGCTAATTCAGCGTTCCCTTCATCATTCCAGAAAATTGAATCAATATCACGGATAATTTCACCGCTACTGTTTCTGATCGTTCTAGCGGTTTTGCCGCTGTGCAAAATTCCGATAATTCGCTTGATGCCCGCATCACTCACGCCATACTCTTGTAATTCACTGGTCAATGTATCCATCGTTCGCTTTCCCTTTCGTCTGTCGAGCTACTTCGTTTCGCTCTCTTGTTTCTATTATAATATAGAATCAAGATTTGTCAAGCCCCCAATTTGCCTTTTTACCTTAAATTTTTGCGCCAAATAAAAAAGCCTGGTCAGTTGACCAGGCTCTCCACTATCCCTATTCCGCTACCTGCGCAGGCTGACAATCTCCCACGCCGTTGACGCTCATCGAATGCCCGCCAAGCTAGCGATAGGGCTTGCCGAGTTTGGCGGCTTTGCGTTTGTTCTGCCTATTGCCAAATATAACGGCGTCAATCGCCATGCGCGCAAAGTATTTGAGTAGCCCAGGCAGATTGTTGAGCGGTAGTGACAGCAACCAATGGCGCTTATGGCCGAGCATTTCTACGGCTCTATCCACCATTGCCGGGGATTCTAACTCAAACCATTCGCCATCTGCACGCACCCGATACCGGCCAAGGATTTGATGAATCTCCGCCTCCACATGCCGCACACCAAGACCACTGTATACCCGCACGATTACCAAGCGCAAGGCGTTGCCGGTTTGCAGGTTAGCTAGGCGCTGCTCAACAGCCTGATCTGTGATGCCAACCTTATAATATCTTGTTCCATAAGCATTGATAACGTAAAGATAATTCATGCGTCTAATTCTGCTTTCCATTCGTACAGGGTTTGACGGCGCTTAATGCCAAGGTCGCGCGCCAACTTGCTGATATTCACGCTCTCATCGCGCAACGCTTGCAAGGCGTACACTTTCTTCTGTTCGATGGATAGCGAGGTTAAATCAACCTGCACACAGTTGTCTTCCAACTGTACAGAATCAACCACGGCGAACTGTACGGGCGTGTCCTCTACCTGTTCGCTGGCTTCGATTGTCTGTACGCTCCGAACCGTGCGGGTTGTCCGTTTGGCCGGTTGCTGTTTCGGTTCATCTGTACACTCTTTGGGGTCTTCCACTACCTCATGGCTGTACAATGCGATAGCGATGGGGATGCCAGCAGACAGCAACCATGATTTATCAGGTATGTACCAGATCATGTCCGGCTTTTGATAGTAGATTAGATTGATGAAAACGCTAAACGCAGCAAAGCCCCAGGATACCTTGACATTACCACGGACGGCGAAAACCAGAACCGCTCCGTCAAGGGCAATCGCACCCATTACCGCTTCCAGCCACGTCCAGAAGTTAGCCCCTTGGCTGCTCGTGTAAAATACGTGTTGGGCATGCGGAATTTGTGCCAACAAGCCCAGCACCAGGACCGCAATAACTGCATTACTTGACTTGAGTATCTTGATTGTGTCCTTGCTCATTATTCCTCATCTCCACTTGTCCACCACCACGCACCAACCACCGACGCCAACGCCATTAACCCGATAGTCCACCACGAGAAGCCGCCTGGACCGTTGACGCCGCCATAGTCGATACAGCTTTTCATGCTGGTAAACCAGCTATGCTCCATACAGGCGACCGTTATGTGATCCTGCGCCTGAATTGTGGCTATTTTTACATCGCGCTCAGCCTGCACTGTGGCAATCTTGTAATCCGTCACATGGCCCAAAGCGCTATCAATGGCCCAAAGCGCACCAAAGCCGAGCGCCGCAACAATCACGATGGACAGCAGGCAACCGGCAATTTTCGCTTGTAGCATGTGGCCTCCTACGCCGTGACCACGACAACAGATTGATTGACAATGTGGATATTGCACCGGTACGGCGCGGTCCACACCAGCAGACTGACGACCAGCCAACCGGCGACGGTCACGCCGGAGACAATACAGGCAAACACAAGCGGTGTGGCTTGCATCGGTAGAAACATATAAATTGCGATGAGGCCGAGCGCCAGATAACGCCAGAAGTCGGAAAATGTAACCTTTAGGGTTAACGTAATTAGGTTCGGTAGCATGGTTTCTCCTTTTGAAAACGTGATAAAACGTGACGTGATGACGTGATAAAACGTGACGTGATTGCTGCCTCTACCACCTGAAAAATATTTTTTTGAGGGGTCAGATCAATCACGTCACATCAGAAGTTATCACATGCGGGCGGCATCCTCGATGGCCGCGCAAGCCGTGTCAAAATCGGGAAAAATAAACAAATCCAACCGCCACAACTTCGCATCGGTCAGCACAAACAAGCCGGTTGCTTTAATCAATTCGTCCATCCGGCGCTTGATCGGTTCAGGCACTTTTACGCCTTTCTCATCTGTCCCCCGTTGTGACCAAGGGGCAATTGTTCCTTTTACCAACGTGCCATCTTGCTTGACAAGCGGCTCATCAGTATCCAGTGATTCATAAAGCTTGAGCGCAAAGCCGGTCAAAACATCTAACGCCGCTAGTGTGGTTGAGTCATGCTTGGGCTTTGGTGGCGCTGCCTTTTGCCGCCCCAACTGTTGAAAGCTTAGCGCCCGCACGTTGCGGCTAACTTCGTGCGGCTCCGGCTCAAACGCCTCGTCGTAATCCTCAATCATCGGCGCACGGGCTGCTAATTGTTCAGGCGTCCATGCTGGATGTACAGGCGGCTCCTGTTCTTCGATCTGTTGTACAGTTTCGCCCGCCAAGTAAGCGAACAGTCGTTCCCGTTCCGCTATCGGGTCGCCATCAATCCACAGTGCTTTGTCACGGAACAGGAACAGCAGTGTTCCCGCGCTTTCCATGTCTGTACGAAACGCCTTGGCGACTGTCCGGCATATCTTCACTCTGTTACGGCGCGCTGTCCATTCGGTGTAACGGGTGTACAGTTCAGCGATTGCACCGAACAGATTTGTACGCTTTGGCTGTACAGTGTCTTGGCGCTGTACGGGTTGCATAGCCGCCGTAACAAAGTTTTGTTGTTTCATGTGTTCGCCTTTCTACTTGCCAGCCCACTTCCACCCGGCTGGCGGATTTGGCCGTTGACGCCCATCGGCGCTTTTGTGGAACCCTGTCCCATAATCAGCCTTTGGCCCTTGCGTCATATCGCCGCATTCGTCGCTAACTGCGGTGCAAAGCTTAACCTGCACGCATTTAACCTCGTCACAGTACTGTTTAAAATGAACAGATTCAGCCTTGCTTGTTGCTTTCTCTACGAACGCCACTACGCTTGGTTGGGCGTAATACCAGTTGTATGCCCATTTCACACCATAGGCCACACCGAACAACAGCGCAAAGCCCACTATGAAGACTAGACCGACATTAAAGATCTTGCCAAGCGAGTTGGCGTCTTGCGGCTGATATACTTCGTTCTCCATCGCGTTGATACCCATTAGTGTTTCTTACCTTTCCGGCTCACGCCGATTACATCATGTTTGATACCGTCGATAAATAAATTCGCCTGTTTCTTGGCGTGCTTCTTTGCCGCCGCCTTGACTTGCTCCGTCTTCGTCGGACTGACAGCGCTTGGCGCATCCGCCCGAAAGAACGCCGGTTCCGGCAATGCTTCGGGCTGCTTAACTTCTGGCTTGGCTTGCGGCGAGCTCATCCGCTCCACCACCTGGGCGGCTTGCTCTGGGCTATTTACGTGGATGTGCAGCACAGGCCGGTTATTGAGCCGAGCTAGTTCAAGCGCATGCTTTCGGTTGATATTCGCCTCTGACCGTTGCCAAGCGAACTTAGCGGTTTTGTAGGCGATGATAAAGGCGGCGAGTCCACCGGCAATCAGAAGCAACTCAGTTAGGAAAATCGTTACCAAGACGCCGAGCATAACGAGCGCCATCAACACCTTTTCCAGACCGTCACCGAAGAACAGCGCCAAGATGACAGACTGCGTGTTGTTGACCGAGGCAAAGGCCAAATGGCGGCTGTTGTCGGTGTAGTGCTGCGAGTTGTCTGTTATGTTCGTTGTGTAATGTTGGCTGGCATCGGTGTAATGCTGGCTGTTGTCGATTGACACACTTGTCACGCTGTTGTCCGTGTATGCGTTGCTGGTGTAGCTCTGGACACTGTACGATTGATTGTACGAATCGTTTACGATGTTCGTTTCGTCATGATCTACAAACGTTTGGCTGTGTTCGTCAACAAATGTACGCCCGTCTACGTTGGACACTTGCCGATTGTCGGCGTATGAGCGTTGGTCAAAGCGCCGGTTGTCAATCTGCCGGTTGTCGGTTTTGTTGCCGCCTTGATACGAAAATCCGAAAGATGGGACCAAGGAACCGACCACTGACGCCACGCCACTAAGCACGCCGCCCGCCCGTTCGCTGGCCGGAACCTTGATAACATTGCTGTTGCGCACCGGCACAATGGCATTGCGTGCGCCTTCGTTCATGCGGATGGTTGGTGCTTTGGGCTTGTCGATTGTGATTGTGGGTTTTAATGCCATTATCCGAATCTCCGAATCCAAGAACTAAAGAACCAGAAGCCGCCAACAAACAACAGGACGATAGCCAACGGCGCAAAGTCAAACGTGTTCAGACCGTAAATCAAAGCGAGTAAGCCAAGCGTTAGTGTGAATGATGCGGCCTTGGCGCATAGGTCAGAATAGACCGACCACCAAAAAGAGTTGTTATTATTCAATTGCCTTCCTTGGGTCTTGCGCGCCGGTCACTGTGGATTTACAATGAGGACGGCGCGGTTATTGTTTACAATCAACTGTGCTGTAACACAGAGACGGCTCATGACTGAACGGGCCTGGCCGTCTCTGTGGGTTAACTTCGCTATCTTTTCCGGTTCCTGTCCTTTCTAGCATATCTGCGTATTCTATCAATCGTTGCGCCAATCGTCGTATCAACTTGGGATTCCGTGAGCATAACCACCCGAATAAAACCGCTTTGGTTGCGCCCCGTTGGCCACGCTCACCCGCTTTTACTATGTAATCTGCCAGGGTTTGATATTCCTCCTTCTCTACGTGGCTGACTCTAAAATCCTGTTTGGTTGTCTCGCCTATATGCTCCCTCCCTCGTATTATGTTCGACGGCTTCACTTGTCCGTCATGACACTAGTATAAGCCATTTCTTCCACCTTGTCAATCAGGATGAGGGTTAGAATGTATTTCATGGTGTCTCAATTCCTTTAGGGGTTTTCCTGGGAAAACTTATTCGTCGTCTTCATCATCGAACGGCGGCGCATATTCATCTTCGTGGCCAGCGTAACATTCGGCGTGACACTCTAAGTCGCATCCACACCCGCCAGTCTGCACGAACTGACAGCCCTTCGCGTGGAGCCAGAAGCGGTTGTCTAGGTCATCACCCTCAATCGGCTTGCCACAAATGCAGCAGATGATGGGGTCGTGCGGCATGGATACGCAGATTTCACAAGTGCAATCGGTGTCATGGGCCCAATAGACCAGTTTGCGCAGCCGCTTCACTTCCGCTTCCTGCTCGGTGACGCGCGCCTTATATTCGTCCTGCAACTGGTTGGATTGCGCCAGCCATACCGTTACCTTCTGGTACTCCGCACGCACTTCTGACAGTTGCGCTTCAAGCTCGGCAATACGTTCATTCTTTCCAAGTAGAATCTTTTCGTACTCTTGCGCACTGGTCAGTGTAGCCGTCAGCATCTGCTTGAGTTCGACCTGCAACCGGCCTATGTCCTCATTCCGAAACGCCAATGCGCGCTCGTAATCGTTGCGCATATCCTTGGCAATCTGCTCGTGCATCCAGCGCGCTTGCGGGTCAACGGTGTTCGCGGCGAGGACGGTCAACGCTTTAATCTTCGCATCGGTCCAAAGATGTTCTTTGCTCACGATTCATCTCCTTTGTTCGCCAGCCCTACACGATGGCGTAGGGCTGGCGAATGTTTACTTGCCGACAGCAACGTCCACTTCCGCCGTCTCAGCCTTGCGCCGCTCGACATCCTCTATCCAGAACCGCCACATATCTGCGGCTGTCTTTGGCTTGCGTTCGGCCTTGCACTTGTCGTAGGCGTTTTTTGCGTGGACTGCATCACGGAAGCAGCCCTGTTCCATGCCCCAAGCAATTGCTTCTTCTGGCCCGCTAAATGCTGTGGGCGTCGCGCCTTCCATACTGGCCATTTGTTCGGCAGTGAGACCGCCATAGACGGTCGTCTCAATCTTTTCCGGCATTCCCTGCCACGAACCACTGTCATCCCAGAGCGTCATCCCAGACCGTCCACGCCGCGCCCAATCCACATGGACGCCGCGTCGATCATCGTTCTCAATGATGCGCAACTGCATGTTGAGGGAACGGCGCAAGCGCGCAAGTTCGACCACACTGATCGTGGAGCTTTCCACTTCGCGCGCTTGACCGTCCAACCCGCTACGCAGGTGATAAATCCAGAGGGTATCCACGCCCCAGCCGGTGATGGCGTCTTGCAACAGGCGCATGGTGAGCGCCTTGTCCTTGAAGCTGGCCACGCGGTTTTTGTTGCGGCCAGCATCGTTGGCGAGGATGGCTTCCACGATCAGCGGGGTCAGGATGCTGGTCAGCGAATCGACGACCACCGTCTTGACGCCGCTACCTTTCATATTTTCCTTGAGCAATGCGGCGATGCGTTCGCCGTCTACGTTGTCGGCGGGATTGTCGGACAGTTGGAACACCTCATCCTTGGCCAGCCGTGCCACTTCCATGAAGCGATGGTCGGCATCAATCGCCAGGATCGGACCGACCATCTGTGCGGCGAAGGTTGATTTACCTGCGCCGGGATAGCCCACCAACGCCCATTGGCGTGGGGGGAAGGTTGTCTTACTCATTTTGCTAAAGGCCATTTGACACCTGGGCAGTTTTACGCCAGTGCCCAGGGCGAATCAATCAGTCTCTATCACTCGGAAACAAAAACCAACCCCGCATGATCCAACCGGCCAACCAACCGGCGATCAGCACCAGCCAGAACACAAATAGCGCCTCGCCCGTGGTCATGCGGCTACCTCCGCGGGCTGCAACTTGGACACCAACTGACGGACGCTTTTACATCGTTGCCATTCGCCACGAATGGCAAAAAGACCTTGTGCTCTACCGCGATTTGCGGTCCACCGCCTACGGTTGGCGTCGGCTGCGGTGCCGGCGCATCCTGCGCATTGGCCGGACGGAGCAGCGCCAGGGCGATGGCGAGGGCGGCGATAATGGCGACAACACCTTGATTCCAGTTCACTCGGCTGTTCCCGTGGTCACGCAGGATATGATTCATCAAAAACGTGTGGTTGGTAAACGACTCTTTACAACCAGGGTAATGACACGGATACATTCTTCGGCTCACTTTCTGCGCGTTTTGCGCATTGTTTGGAGCCGTGGCACAATTGACCACGGCGTTCTATCGCTAACACAACGGGCGGCGACTTTCGACGGGAACCGCCCGTTGTGGACTTCTTCTAATGCTCTGTACACTTCCAGCCGCCCCACGTACTTTTGTGGAGCGTCTGATTCTGGCAGTGGTCGCACCACATGACCACTAGGCCAGCGCGGATGCGGGCAAAAAAATTACTGAACATACGCCGCCCCCACCAACTGCGCAAACATGCGCCGCTCTGCCGCCAACTCTTCGGCGTAGGTGGCTTCAGCATCTTCCCAGCCCATCAGCGCCAAGCCGTCCAGATGGTCAGCGCACAGGCCCAACCCCCACGCCGTCCAGCCCCAATCATACTCATCCTGATCAGCTTGCGCCTCAAACGCTGGCGCGTGGGCGAAGATGGCGTCTAATTCGGCATCGCTCAGATCGGGAAAGCCGATAACCATTGTCGGCGTTGCTTCAACAACAACGAGAGCGTTCATAATTTCACCTCATAGGCGTTCGCTTCGCTTTCGGGGATAAGCTGGCCAGTCTCTAAATCTACGACGTAGCCAGCCGCTTCGAAGGCCGCAATGTCTTCGGGCGTCAGATTGTTCGGAAGGAGCATGTCCTCTTCCTCTTCAAAATTCAGCAAATCCTCGACGGCGTTCGGATCAACGCCATCCGCACCAAGTAAGCGTGATAGCCAGTTCATCGCCAACCTCCCCGGCTCCGATAATGTCGCTGGCGGATGGTGTGCTTGTAGCTCTGCATCGTGGCGGCGGTTGTGGCTACCGTGAACAGCGCCGCGGCCTCTTCGGTCTCCGGTGTTACGCCGAAGTCTTGGATGAGGCAGGTCACACCGTCGGCCACGGCGGGGTCAATGAAAAAGCCGTTGAGGCCAGACATCTGGACTTTACCGCTCGTGCTGACGATCTGCACGTTGCCGGCAAGCTGCGGGTACTTAGCATAGATGGCGCTGCGCAGTTCGTTCGATTGCGCCGGCGTCAACCACTTCTTGACTTTGACAGCGTTGGCTGTCGGGGCTATACTGTCCATTGCTTTAATCCTTTCAAGCGCTTGGGTTAAAGTTGTGGCCTGTCGAATGTTCTGAGCATTCGACAGGCTTTTCTTTTACTGAGCCATTGTTATCTGGCGATATAGCAACTTACAGGCGTTGTTGAGTACGATGTATTTAGTGTAAGCCGCCGTCCACTCCTCCATACTGCCTTTGCAATCTGCCCAGGCATGGAAGGCAACCATCATTTGCTTCAATAAGACATTGTAACGTTTGCACAATTCCTGCATATTCTGCTCCTGCCCACTTGGGGCGAATTAGTTGATTTGACTGGGTGGGCGGCCTTTCGGTCATCCTCTCGGATGGCGGTTGCTTTGCGTAGGAGTCGAACCTAATCTCTGGCTTGCAAGGCCAGCGCATCACCGTAATGCTTCGCCGCGCTACCCCGCCCATTGCGTTTCGCTGCTGTAATCACCTCCCTTCCTCTGTCTTATTGCAAATCGGACACAAGCAAGGCGCATTCTTGCGATTCTTCAATTTTCGTTCCAAATCCCGCCCGCCTTCCCAAGTCCTCACAACCTCAAAGCCAATACCCCGCTCAATCGCCACTTGGCAGAGCCGAGCGCCAACGCCCGCCTTATGCTCTGCGATGCGACTCTTCAAACTTTTGGCGTAACCGAGATAATGTTGGGTCGTGTGCTTGTCTGAAATCGGGCGTTCAAAATGAATCAAGTAAACCATATGCACCTCACTTGCGTTTCCTCTGCGTTTTTTCACTGGGCTGGTAACCAGCATGGGCCGCATTACTCGCTATAGAACCAACCCCTCGCCGCCGTTCGCCTACGTGCGTTTTCTACTCCGTACATTAGAGTGCGTACTGATTGCTGGTCTACGGCGTAGTGATCAGAACTACTTGGCGGGAGGGGGATGATTCGTGTTGTT
>JACCDT010389689.1_pt1 | contig 28097 bp, 31 predicted proteins | sample 7446291 | NCBI WGS metagenome assembly JACCDT01 (sample SAMN15323446, study PRJNA562643) | freshwater metagenome | isolation source: river surface water | place: USA:Blue River Watershed | collected 2017-08-17 | reverse complement strand
GGAAGTGGCCTCGTTCTTGTTGAACGAGAAGCGCACTGAAATTGCCAAGATTGAAATTCAACAACGCTTGAACGTGTTGCTCGTGCCTAACAAGACACTGGAAACACCGAACTACAAGTTGGAGCGTTTGAAGCACGACGACCCACGCCTCGACCGCGTGGAAGCCAGCTACAAAATGGCCGAGGAGTTTGAAGACCCCACCGCCGTGACACGCCGCTCACAAGAGCCTACCAACAAGCAAACGCCCGTCATCAAAGGCGTGTTGCCTGATGCACCTGCGCCAGCTCATGAGCCAAAGCCTGCTGCACCAGCGAAAGCACCTGCACACGCACGTGGCGCCAAGCCCGCGGCCAAAGCACCCGAAGCTAAATCGGGCGGCTTGTGGGGTTGGTTCACTGGCTTGTTCAGCAGCGACTCAAAAGAAGAAGCCAAGCCAGCCGTGGGCGACAAAAAGCCAGGCGAACGCGGCGAGCGCCGTGATGGCCGCAACGCCAATGGCCGAGGCGGCCGTGGTGGTCGCGGTGGCCGTGGTGGCGATCGCGCCGAGCGCGGAGATCGTCCAGAAGGTCAGGGTCGTAACGCTGAAGGCCGTAACGATCGCAACGCTGAAGGCGTTGAGGCCCGTGGCGAGCGCCCAGCGCGCGGCGAACGTGGTGACCGCAATGTGGAACAACGCGGTGAAGGCGGTCGCAGCGAAGGTCGCGGCCCACGCCAAGACCGCAACCGCGGTGGACGCGGCGAAGGCCGAAATGGTGAAACCCGTAACGCCGAAGGCCAAGCCGCCCTCGACAACAACGCTTCACCAGAAGCTCAAGCCGAAGCACGCTCCAAAGCACGCAACGAACGCATGGCCCGCGAAGAACGCGGCGAAAGCACCGAAGGCGGCAACGAGCAACGCGAACCTCGCGCTGAGCGCAGCGAACGTGGTGAAGGTGGTCAAGGCCGTCGCGAACGCAGCCCACGCGGCGAGCGCAACGAAGGCCGCCGTGAACGCGCCCCTCGCTTGGACGAGAACGGCAACCCAGAAGTCTTGCCACTCGACAATACAGCAACTGATGGCCAAGCACCGCAAACCGACGAGAACGGTGGCGAGCGTCGTGAGCGCCGCTCACGTGACCGTTACGGCCGTGACCGCCGCGAGCGTGGCGACCGCGCACCGCGTGAAGAAGGTTCCTCAGAACACGCCGACAACGGCCAATCAGCTGAACATGACCACGCTTCACACGAGCAAGCTCCTCAAGAGGGACGTGAGCCACGTCAACCGCGTGAACCACGCGAGCAACGCGAACCTCGTGGTGAGCGTCAAGAACGCAACGAGCGCTCTGACCGTGCACCTCGCCACGCACCGCGTGAAGAGACTCAGCAAGCAGCGCCTGTGGCTCAAACTGCAGCGCCAGCTGGCATGCCACGCATTCAAAGCTTCACTCTGCCATTGGCAGAAATGCAAGCCGTGGCGCAAAGCAGCGGTTTGGAATGGGTCAACTCCAATCCAGACAGCATCGCCGCAGTGCAAGCCGCCATCGCAGCCGAGCCAAAGCCCGTGCATGTGCCACGCGAGCGCCCACCGCTGGTGATCTTGGATGAAGGTCCACTGGTGTTGGTTGAGACCCGCAAGGATCTGTAAACCACCCACACCCCGCAAGGGGTGGTGAGCCCAAAATAAAAAGGCCTAGAGAAATCTAGGCCTTTTTTGTTTCAGGTGTACGTGCTCTAGCGATGAACCGGTGACGACCTTGCAAAAGCACTAGCGCTTTATGCGGCTACTTCAGCAGCTCGCTTCCAACACAACTGGGCACGCGCGGTGTCTTCTTTTTGCTCGGCCAATTGGGCCAAGGTGCGCCAAGCTTGGCGCTGCATATCTGCGTTGGTGAGTTGCGGTGCAGCTTGCTCCAGCATCTGTTGGGCCTTGCCCCACAGCGCGTGGTGCCAGCACACCATGCCAACCAAGTATTGCAATTCCACCCAACGTGGATAGGTTTGGCGTGCACGGTCGATACTCGCCAACCACTCGGCGTCGGTGGGCAGCATCAACAAAGCGCGGGCCAAGATTTGGGCCACGCGCTCGCGAATGGCGGGTGTGCAGCTTTCGGGCTGTTGCACCATGCGGTTCCATAAAGGTGTGAGCCAAGGCATGACAGCTTTGGCGTCGTCGCTGAGTTTGAGCATGCGCTGCGCGGCGTGCAACACCACTTCGGGCTGCGTGCGTTCGCTGGTTTCCAAAGCTTCCCATGCGCGTTCCAATTGGGCGCTGTCGTGCGCTTCATTCAAGCTGGCCACGGCCAACTCGCGCAACAGGCTTTGGCCTGCGGTGTCTGAGAAAGCGCCGTGCTTGGTCAGCAAACGTGCAGTTTCCAAAGCCGAGGCATGCTGTTTGTTCAAGCGAGCGGCTTTCAGACGCATGCGCAGGGCCAGCATGCGACGAGCTGCACCATGGCGCAAACCGTCAAGCCAGCGAGCGGCCTCGGGTGCATCACGGTCACTCAAAGACCAACGGGCAGCAGCCAAATAGGCTGCTTCCATGGTTTCCTCCACCAACTCATCCGAAGCTTCACGAGTCATGGCCATGGTGGCTTGCAGGTGCGACACGCGTGTGTCGCGGTCACGCAAGGCGTGTGCGCTCTCTGCCGCTACCAAATGGGCCACCGCACGCAACTGATGCGCGTGACGAGGTGCAGGGTCATCAGGGGTACGCACCGAAGCCAGCAAGCTTTCCAATGCCAGCGCTTTGTCTGCCGACTTCACAGCGCGCACATAGCGGCCACTCCACAGCTCCGACAAAGCATCCAACAACGCCGCGTGCATGGCACGCTCTTTTTGTTGCAAGCGCCAGCGGCGGGCTTGGTGAGGCAGTTCAAACAGCGCCGTCATGGCGCGCCATGCCAAATGCATCATGACAAACAACACCACGAGCACGAGCAACACCAAATTGAGCGACAGGTCGACACGGTAGGGCGACCAAAACACAGTCACGGTGCTTTGGTTACCGCCGGCCAGCAAAGCCGAGGCCACGGCCACACCGAACAGCGCCACAAACCACAAAGCGGCTTTCATATCAGCGCCCCGCTGCAGCTGTGGTGAGGGCCGCGATGGTGTCGTCTACACGCGGAATCTCGATTTGCTTGGACTGCGCCAACACCTCACGCGCCAGCGCCAAAGTGGTTTGGCCTTGGCGGGTTTGCATGTCAAAGAAGTGCACCAAATCTTCGTTGGCTTGCTTCATATCGGACTGCACCACATCAAAGTGACGGGCCAACAAACCCAAGCGAGCATTGAGCAAACGCAGCTTCAGGTTTTCGCGCACAAAGTAGCTTTGGTCAGGCGCGAGCATGCTGGCTTCGGGCTTGTCGATGCGGCTCACACGAATCAGGTTTTGAGCATCGCCCCAAATGTCAGACAACACCTTCTCCCACCAGCTCATGCTGATGGCTTTGGCCCAACTCGTGGTCGGCACGGGTTGAGCGGCTTTGGGTTGAGGTGCATTGCCCACGGCGTTCAGCAGAGGCAAGGTGTCCACCACGCGCACCAGCTCATCCAGCTTGAACAGCAATGCAGGCGTGTCAGCCACAGCGGTGGCCTTGATGCGTTCGATGTCGCGGGTCACAGCACGCAATACAGGCGCGAGGCGGGGTTGAGCGACTTTGGTCAAGCGTTGCTCGGCCGAGTTGAGCGCAGCCAACAAAGGCTGCACGCTGCCGGTGAGCTGGGCTTGTTGCTGCGCCAAACGAATGGCGGACTCAATGTCTACCACCAAGTTTTCGTCACGTGAGCGCGACAGGCTTTGCATCAACTCTTCGAGCTGGCTGCGTTGCAGCGCGACTTCACTGAGCTTGGCATCGGTCACCGATAAGCGGGCGGCGGTTTCACGCGCCAACTCTTCGGCTTGCTTGGAGGTCACACGTGCTTCCACGGCTTGACTACCCGTGTCAGCGCTTTGACGTGCCAGTTGTTCTTGAATGCCTGAGAGCTTGGCCCACATTAGGCCCGAGCCCACCACACCCACAACAGCCAGCACGCCAATACTGCGTGTGAGCCACTGACTGGTCACTGCAGCGCTGGCATGCGGTTGGGCAAGGTCGTTGACGTTGGCCAACGGTTCGGTGGTAGGCCCTAAGGGCGGGAGGCTGGAAGTGTCGTTGTGCTCTGGCTTCATGCCAGACATTCTAATGAGCCAAGCACATCGGCCACACTGGGGCGAGACCCGTGAATTTCCCCAAAACCCAAAGCCTGCGCGGCTTGGGCAATGCGCGCGTGCGTGGCAATGCAACGCGCGCTTGACCAGTCTTGCTTGGGGCACAGTTGCGCGAGGTGCTGAATGGCTTGCGAGCTACTGAAACACCACACGCTGCCATCGGTCGCAGATTGTCGAGCGCGTGCCACTTGCTCCGCAGACCACAACGGTAGGCGGCGTTCATACGCCACCACAAACTGCACCAAGGCGCCTGCAGCTTGCAGCTGCTGGGCAAGCCAATCACGGCCCGTGCCGTTCGTGGGTTCACCATTCTCCCTTGGTGAAGCCTGTGCAAGGGTTTGAGGGGGCACTAGCACATCATGGCCTCGCACAATCAACACCGGTTTGTTGGCTTGCAGGTGTGAGGCAACCCGTGCCCACAAGGCCTCCGAGTCAAACTGCACGGCGTCAGCACAGGGGCTGTCAATACACGCCTCAGGAACCCCCGCTTGCAGCAAAGCCTGATGCGTGCCGGGCCCTGTGGCCCAACAACGCGGGCCGTTGGCCCATGTCGCGCCTGCGGCGTTGCCCGCGTCAGTGCGCATGTGTGCCGGCTGACGTTCAAAAAAATAACGCACGGCTTGGGCACTGACAAACATCACCGCTTGCCACTGGGGCCATTGCGCCCAAGCTTGCAAGGTGGGTTCGGCTTGGCGTGCAAGACCCACTTCAATCAAGGGCAACACCACAGCTTCGCGCCCTGCGTTTTGCACAGCTGCACGCCATGCGTGGGCATCGCCTGCGGGTCGGGTGATGACAACGCGCATGGCAGGTAGCGGGGCTTAGTGGGCGCCTTGCGCGCGCAACTGGGCAGCCACCGATTCACCCAACACGTTGGCGGCATCGCGTGAAGCGGGGTTTGCCACATCCAAACTTTGCTTGGCTTCAGCGCGCAACAACACCGGTGCACCCGATGGGTCACCCCACGCTGCTTGCAAATAAAGCACCCCATCGCTCAAAGTGGCGTGTGCGGCCAAAGGCATGGAACAACTGCCGCCCATGGCGCGGCTCACCGCGCGTTCTGCTGTGACTGTCAGCCATGTCGCGGCATCGGCCAAGGGGGCCAAGGCTTGGACCACATCAGCACGGTTGCTGCGCACCTCAATACCCAAGGCGCCCTGCCCTGCCGCAGGCAGCATCTCGGTGATTTCAAAAATATGACGAATGCGCTCGCCCAAACCCAAACGCTTGAGGCCCGCTGCCGCCAACACAATGCCGTCGTACTGGCCTTCGTCGAGTTTGCGCAAACGGGTGTCGAGGTTGCCACGCAGAGGCTCAATCTTCAAATCGGGGCGCAAAGCACGCAGCAACACCGTGCGGCGCAGGCTCGATGTGCCCACCACCGCGCCTTGTGGCAAATCCTTCAAATGCGCGTATTTGGCCGACACCCATGCATCGCGCGGGTCTTCACGGGTCATCACGCACGCGAGGTCAAAGCCTTGCGGTAAATCCATCGGTACATCTTTGAGCGAGTGCACGGCCAAGTTGGCACGTCCCTCTTCTAGGGCCACCTCCAGCTCTTTCACAAACAGGCCTTTGCCGCCCACTTTGCTCAAAGAGCGATCCAAAATTTGGTCGCCCTGCGTGGTCATACCCAACAGCGCCACGCTGTGGCCTTGCGCCCGCAGCAAGGCTTGCACATGTTCAGCCTGCCACATGGCCAAACGGCTTTCGCGGGTGGCAATGGTCAGACACACAGAAGAGTTTTCAGTAACACGCACAGCTAGCTCACATCAGAAACCTACAATAACAGGCGCAGAATCGGACAAATCAAACACCAAGTGTTAGCACTCATAACGAAATGACAGTATTTACGCCAACCTGGCCGAACTTTTCGAACCACATCTCTACGCAACTCAAAAAACCATCTCGGATTTTATGCGGTCACAAATCACAAGGTAGGAACATTGACGAAATCCAGAAAACACAAGGAGAACAAAGTGAGCGTCAATTGGCCTTACCAGACCCAGAAAACAAAACTTTCTATTGAGTCTCTCGATGTAGCCGTTTTGCATTGAGCATCCTAATTGGATCGAGATTATGCCGCACGCCATGCGACGTTACCTGAACATAAAAGTTCGGCTCATGAACTCAGAATCATTGTCTGTTCGTATAGCTCTCGAGTCGCTGTCTCGGCTTGCAACACAAGACGGTAGGCGGGACGCTCGGAGAGTTGATGCTCTTAGATTATCTTGCCAATCGCCTCGCGCTTCAGCTGTGTAGTTACCTTTTTACGGCGGCAAGGGGCAGGTCACTTATTTATATCATCAGTACGTGCAGCTCCTTGTTCTCCCCTCAAACTCCTTAACTCTCAGTCACAGATGCGAACAGCTCGCTCGCGCACGTCGGATTTGATTGACACACCGCCACATCTTCTGAATGGTTGAATCCTCCACAAAACACGGGGCGATGCACTTCAATTTCGTTTTGCTAGAAATTGTTATTCATCAATCCGATGGATACACTCTGGGTGGAATAGGATGAGATATTGACATAAGAATTCAACAGCATATCCCCTCGATTACGGTCAATATAATTCGGCAAACGACAAGCACAGCCTAATCCGTTATCGAGCATCATTCTCATTCGCGCAAGCATCAATTGCAGACCGTCGATGCAATTTTCGTGCATTTCTTTTGTATAAGAAGAAAAGTTATGTTCGCAAAACAATCGATGATAATAAGGTGTCACATAACCCTGTCCATGCAGCGTTTGCGCCATAGCCAGATTTTCTGCTTTTGATCGTACGATGGCATCGGGATTCATAAGGTCAATCCCTTTGAGCCCTTCTGCAGTCATTGGCAATCCCGTTAACGGATCAACAAATCCTCCGTTCTTTGACACGCCGAGTTGTGCACCCAGAAAAGCGCCATGGTCACTCAGCGTTTCAGCAATAAAGTTTTCGCCAAGATAGCCAGCAATAGGCGTTCCCGTTGTGGGCTTGTCAGAGCCCACATTCATATTGAAATTCATGGCATCCATGCCATTTGCAGACACCGCCGTCAATTCAGTGACCACATCCGCCTTGCCCGGAACAGGGGCTCCGCCATCAGGGCTACTTACTCTGACTCCAACTTTTGCACCATTGGGCAACGTCAACACATGATTACATTGCAAATCACCCACAGCTTCACCATTTTTACCCGTTAAGTGAGGGTCTCCCCACTCTCCAGCTAGTTCTTTGCCATTTTTGTCATATAACTTGAAGTGACTTTCGTTCTTGCCATCTTTTGTGACATCCAACCTGTACTCTCCATCAATCATGACCGATTGGTCGACGCCTTTATTGGGTGTTAATGTTTGAAAACTAGGGGCATGTTGTTGTGGCAGGTATTCTGGGCAAGATAAGTACTGATTTTGGTGATGCTCAATATGAAGAGTCATATCTCTTGTAAAGCATGGCTTGAATGACATAAGCTGTTCATACATATTTGGGAAATGCGGAGGGGAAGTGTTGACCCCAACCATGCTGGTCACAGTAGTCGAAGTTGAATAAGCGGTCTGTATCATTTGATATCCTTTGCAAGTTAATGAATCAGCACATCACGGTTATGACTGTGCGCGCAAAAGCTCTCTACCGAGAACTCGATACAGTTTCGTATTTATCACTTTTTGTTAAAAGTGAAATCCGAATGCTGGCATAGCAAGGCGAAGAATTCAAAATTTAATATCAACGAAGACGCTCAATCTCACGTTGCAATCCTGCGATATCGCCTCGTATGCGCATGATCTCCGCTTGCTTGTTGCCTTGTTGCGTTGTCGCCTTCTTCGCAGAACTCCGTAACAACAGAGCCAACTGTTGTTCTGCTTGACGTAATTCAGCCTCCAAAATGGCGCGAGCTTTGACGTCTCGCTCACGTTGCGCATTGCCGTGAACACGTGGGTCAGAGACTGCAGGTAAACGACCGTTGGCGAGTACATGGCACTTCTTTACCCACGACACCTCCTCTGGGGCATCTGTAAATATTTGCCCACAACGCCAAATCACCTCACGAGCAACGGAAGGAGCAACATAAGACACCCAAATAAAAGCCGATAAAAAAATTACTTTTCTCATTGGCGGCTAACCTGACCGACGGGCACCAATTCCAAATGTGAACCTAACTCTTGAAACGAGTACACAGGCAACCAAGGCAGTTCAGACTGGATCATGCGGCGAACATATCGCCGTATATCCATTGATGTAACCAAAGCGGTGTTGGGTTGATGCGCTTTACCAGAAGTCGACTGAATCAGATCTATCAACTCCACCACCTCCTCTTGCGGCAATGCAAGAAAATTTCCGGTAGGTGTTGGCTTAATAGCTTGGCGCACTTGCTGCTCAATATCGATATCGAGAAAAAATGCATTCAAACGAGCACCTCCTTGCGTAGCTTGATAAGCGATCAGTCGACCTAGATCACCACGCACATACTCAGTCAGCATTAGTACATCTTTCTCCTTGGGCCCCCAATGCACCAAGCTTTCCAAAATATTGCGCATATTACGAATAGGCACCTGCTCTTCTAACAAGCGACGCAACACGTCAGCAACACGCTGTAGAGGTAGAACTTTCTGCACTTCGCTGACAAGCCCTTGATAGTCAGCGCTAAGTTTGTCAAAGATCCATTGTGTCTCTTGAATACCGACAAATAAATGAGATTCCTTGATCACCAATTGAATCACACACTTCGCGATCAGCGTCTCTGGCGTCACCGTTTGCCCCTTATCGATAGGCACTTCATCAGAAGGCACCCAATACACATCTGACAGCGTGGGCACAGCCTGCCAATCGGTTTGCGGCGATGAAGTCTGCAGAGCGACACATCCTTCGGGGAAAATTAACTGCCCTGCAGGTACGTCTTGCAACCGCACCTCACACTCACAAGACAAAAGGTCTTGGGAAACCCACACTGTCATACCTGGAAAGGGCAATCCAAGCTCTTCCTCCAATCGTTTACGCTCATGTCCAATTGCTTGATCCAAAGCCTCCGTCATCATCTTTTGTCGCAAGGTCTGTGACAAACGAAGACCTATAGGTGGCGAGAACGGCGGCGCTTGCTGCAAAAGCGCAGGACCATCACCCTTGACGCCAAAACCACGCAGCGAAGGCATCAGTTCAGCACGATACGCAGCAGACCCCACTTGAGGCAATAGACTGGGGCGCTTGCTTAGGTTATATCCTGTCACACTCAATACGAAAGCCAAAAAAACGAACAACAAAAATGGAAAGCCAGGCACCAACGAAAACCCAAGCATCAATGCAGCAGACATGTACAGTGCTCGCGCATTACCCGAGAGCTGTTTAACAATCTCTTGCCCAAGTGGAACTTGTTGAGCCTGCCCCTTATCGGCCACACGTGTAGTCAGTACCCCGGCAGCTACAGAAATTAGCAAGGATGGGATTTGCGACACCATGCCATCCCCCACCGATAAAACCGCATAACGCTGAGCCGCCTCAGCCATCGCCATTTCATGGTACGTCACACCCACTGCAATACCAGCAATGATATTAATCAAGGTAATCACCAGACCGGCAATAGCATCGCCTTTCACAAACTTCATGGCACCATCCATGCCGCCAAATAGTTGACTCTCCATGGCCAACTGTGCGCGCAAGCGTTTTGCTTCATCGCCGGTGATGCTTCCAGCACGCAACTCTGCATCAATGCTCATTTGCTGACCTGGCATACCGTCTAACGCAAAACGTGCACTGACCTCAGAGGACCGCTCGGAACCTTTGGCGATCACAATAAACTGCACCACCGCAATGATCGTGAAAACCACCAATCCCACAACCAAGTTGCCACCTACCACCAAATTGCCGAATGCTTCAATGATGTGGCCTGCTTCTGCATGCAAAAGAATCGCTTTGGTTGACGCAATATTGAGCGATAAACGCAGCAGTGTGGTGAACAACAGCATTGAGGGAAAAGCTGACAGCGATGTGGTTGATGGCGCATACAGTGCCACCATCAATAACAAAATCGAAAGCCCAATATTGACGGACAACAATGCATCAATAACTATTGGCGCTAGCGGCAAAATCATCAATGCCAACACGGCGATCAACAAGCCAGCTACGGCCAACTCTCCACCCAAAGGAACCCGTGGTTTAACGTGCATAACTAATCTGCGTCATAGAAACTGGGGAATTTTTGAAGTTAACGCAAGCGTCTGTCGCCACAAGCTTGGCATCAAGTCGAACGAATCGCTCTGAAAGCCCACAAAAGAAAAAAAAGTGACGTCAAATTGGCTTAATTCTTTGAAAGCCTCAATCATCCGAGACGTCATGCCGAGGCCTCGCTACGACCAATCGCCCGCACCCACTGCAGCACCATGGCTACCGCCTGGTAGCAATCTGCGGGTACAGGTTCTCCCACAGCGGTCAAATACAAACGACGTGTCAAAGCCGGTTGCTCAATCACAGGGATCCCCTCAGTCAGGGCCCAGCGTTTGATTAGGAAGGCTTTTTCGTCCTTACCTTTCGCCACCACCAATGGGACTCCTTGCTGGTCACGATAGCTAAGCGCGACAGCGTAATGCGTTGGATTGGCCAATACTACGTTGGGCCTGTGTTGCGTGGGTAGCGGCCCTTCCAATAATTCACGCGCGAATTCTTTTTGTTTGTGCTTAATTTCAGGATCACCGTTTTGCTCTTTGTGCTCGCGTTTGATATCTTCGTCACTCATCCGCTTATCTCGAATAAATAGCCAGTGCTGCAACTTGTAATCCACTGCCGCCATCAAGCCAATAAAAACCATCGAAATCCACATCAAGCGCAGCAAAACCTCCCACAGCAACTTCGACAACACGGAAGGTGACCGCGCCGTTCCCCCCACCACCAAAGGCATGACAGATCGAACCGTCACCCAAAGCAGCGCGCCAAATAAGATCAATTTAAATAACAGCTTCCCCCCTTCCATCAAAGTTTTTAAAGAAAAAATCCGTTTCGTGCCCTCAATAGGGTCCACCGCATCAAACTTCAACTCTATTTTCTTAAACGCCATAGTGATCGCATCTTGAATCGCCACTCCCAAAACGCCACCCAAAGCCCCCAGCAAAGCCAGAGGAACACACAGAAAAATAACTTGAATCAACAACGAGTAGACCTGAGCACTCAACGGCGCATGCCCTTCGGTGACGTAGCCCAATGCCATGCGAAGAATCAACTCCAAGCGTTGCACACCCCAATCGGAGAACGCCGTCACCCCCCCTAACACCAACAACAAAGCCACCGCTGCCGTAGCATCTGGACTGTTGGCAACCTCGCCATCTTCTTCTCTGGCTTTTTGAAGACTATGTTCGGTTGGCGGTTTTGTTTTATCGTCAGACATGACGCTCGTTCTCTGTCAGTTGTATAGCGATGCATCTGAGGACAAACCCAGATGCATCGCATTGAATTAACGCGAGAACTCCTCTGCAGCCTCACGTGATTTCTTTGAAGCTGCTTTGCTATATTCGAGAACGGCATTCAAATCGTCCGATTGTTGTTTGAGCTGAGCACCATGTATTGCACTTACGTTTGCCATTTCTGCCAGAGACGCTTGTACTTTCATTTGTTCAACGTGTCGCTTTTGTGCCAGCTCTTGATAAGCATCCATATCTGACATATTTTTTAACTCCACCGGTTGCTTTGATGTATCTAGAGAACCTGGGGCAGAAAAGTCACTTGTTTTGTGTGTTGACTGCGTCTTATCAGACAGTGCCTGCGGTAGACCATGCTCAGTTATCAATCGCTGGCTATCACTACTAGGTGGTTGCTCCGGCTGATCAAGATCTTTTTCTATTGAGCCGGTAAGGTCTACAGCAGGAAGAGTTTGGGTTTGTGCTGAAACTGCATTGGTCATAAAACACTCCAGAAAAATTAATTTAATTGACTTTACGCATCCGACAAATCTAAATTTTTTAAATGCGAAAGATGCATCAAATAAACGAAATTACACGACGGCAAACTGACTGTCTGATAAAACTTTATTGCAGGATGCGAGGGGAAACTAAAAACAAACGCTGAAAGTGGCTGCTGGTAGCGCTGCGTTGGCGAAACAAAGCGCCAAGAATTGGAATACTAGAGAGCCCAAGTACGCTGCTCGATTTATTGTCCTCGGTTTCTACTTCGTAGCCCCCCAGTAACAAGCTCTCACCGTGTCCGACCACGGCCTGTGTGTCGATACGACTTTCCGTGGTCACAGGAATTCCAGACACTTGGGTATCTAGCATGCGCCCGTCTTGGACATGCACATCCAATTTAATGCGCCAACCCTCAGAATCAAGGGTGGCGCTGGGCGTCACGCGCAACACAGTCCCAGTCTTGACTGCATAAAGCTGAGCACTCTGAAATGCCTCCACCTTGATATGCATGGTTTGTTCATTGCTCATGGTCGCTTGCTGGTTATTGAGAGTAGCCACCTTGGGACGAGCCGAAATGCGTGCCAAGCCGTTTTGCTGAAGTGCAATGACGCTCGCCAGCAAATACCGCCCCGCATTACCCACCACTGCCGTCAACGCACCGCCGGCCGGTGTTGAGGCACCCGCATTAGGGACTCCTGAAAGCGCACCATTGAATCCATTTTGTATGCTTGTGCCATTACCCGTCTGCGCATCCAAGTTGTTGCTGTGCAAACGCCAATCAACCCCCAACTTCTCCAGCGCATCTCTTTGAATTTCTAAAATGTGAATTTCAATTTCGACCTGTCGTACCTGCACATCGAATTGACGAATCAGGGCCTCATATCCCTCCATGCGCTCAGGAAAGTCCCGCACGATCACCGAGTTGCTAGCTGCATCTGCGGTGATTACAGGCAAATCCATTTCGGCATCGCTTTTGGTTGGATCATCGCTACGCAAAGTTGGAGTCGCTTTGAAGCTTTGCGTCGATTTAGCACCTAAGCTTTTTTGTTGTGAATCCCACCAAGCTGATCCTGATTTTTCCGCACCTGGACTACTTTGCAATTTGCGTTGCAGGGTTCCTGCGACTGAGTTCAAGGGCACATTACCTATCGCAAGTTGTTGCGTGGCACGCATCGTTTTTTCAGTCTCGGATGCACCTGGGATATCTGCACTGTTTTTATAAAGATTGCGCAACAAACTGGCGACGCCCAGTAAATTTTGCGATCCGTCACCTTCCCCATTGCGATCGGCTGCTTGCGCATGCTTCAAGGCAAAAATACGCACCACACTGCTACCCATCTTGGCGCTGCGCTCTTCGACATGCGCAGCAATGTCGGCCACCAGCTCCACATACTGAGTTGGCCCCTGCACTAAGGCAGTGTTGGCAACATCATCAAAGCGAACAGGGAACCCTTTTTCCATCACGTCCATGCGTGTCAAAACTTCACGCAATTGAGCCGTACTGGCTGAAGACAATTTGATGAGGCGTGAACTGACATCCTTTGCCGATGACACATGCAACAGCACGCCATCGTAGTACCAAGAGAACCCATACGAGCGGGACAACGTGTCAATGAAGTTCTCAGGCTTCATATCAAATCGACCGGCCACCACGCCTTCAATATCGGTTGACATCGATAACGTCATCCCTTGGCTGGATGCGAAGTCGCGCAACACCTCTTTGAGCGGTTTGCTCTCAGCGGCATATTGGTAACGTTTGCTAATCCAACGCGGCGTCACCCCCACCGCAGAGGTGGTAATAGTAAACAACACACACAAGCACATCAGACGAAAAATCGGGTACATAGGTTCCTCTTATTCAAAAACTATTCGGTCAGCAACATCACATCCAACAACTGAGGCAAAGACTCACGCAGTCTTCGTATCAACACTGGCGCATGTCGCATCAGGGTTTCACGTGAATGCCAGTCCGAGGTTTCAAACCGCAAAGTCAATATCGCTTGCTCACACCGCATATGCAGCACTGTCTCTTGCAACAGGTCATGCGACAAAGAAATCTGCACCGCCCAAGATCCGTGCACCACAGAATGCACCACAAACGCGGCAATCAAACCGCCGAGAAGATGCAAGTTAGAAGGCAACAACTCCTCAGCGGCTTGGGCGGCCACCGCGTTCGCCACCTGCTCCGTCATCCGCACTGGTAGAACTGCTGCAATTTTTAATTCTTGCTCTTCCTCTTGCTCTCCTTGCTCGGAGCCTCCAGAACCTTGCTGTTGACGCTCAAAAACAATCGGTACCACCAAGGCATCGCTCAATACCTCACTGCGTGTTTGCAGCGCCTCTTTCCAATTTTGCTGGTCTGTTTTATCGATCGGTTTTTTTTCACGGGAAGGAATAGCCACAGAAATTGATGCTTTTTTTACCACTGCAATAGGGGCCACCTGTCGCACGCGAGGCAGAGTACTCATGGCGAAAACCTCCAAATTTTCATTTGAGCCAACAAGCTGTTCATACTCAGCCCCCCTTTGATGTCTTCCAGAAAAACAGACGCAAACAGCGCCATCGACAACAACGCCACAGCGGTTTTGACAGGTGGAGCCACAGCCGAGGTGTCAATGCCTTTAGCGGACCTTGAAAGCAGGCCCAAAGCAATGTCCACAACGGTTAACAGAAACAGCAATGGCGAAGCCACTGAAGCAACCAACGACATGAGGTTGTCCAGCCCCCGTGTGATGTCTTGCACCTGCCCGGTCGGCCATATTGGCCCTGGTGACCCTAGAACTGGCCACCACTGCCAGCTCTGCACCAAAGCGTCAAACACCAACAGTAAGCCTCCCATGGCATAAAACACCGCTGTAGTGAGCTGCAACAAGATATCCGCAAGGGGCGTGCTTTGCTCTGAACTAGAGGGGTTTAGCAGTTGCACGTTGTTATAGCCAATCAGGTTGTCCACATACGCCCCAAGCGCTTGCGCCACCCAAAAAACTTTACCTGCGGCCAAGCCCATCACTGCACCAAGCAGGGTCTCGCGCAAAATCACCCACACAAAATCTTGCAAGCTCAAAGCTTGCATGGCTTCTACTGACCCTCCCAATGCACTGAACGCAGCAAACACCAAGCCCAGTTGAAAACGCGCCGTCAGGGTCAGCATCGGGTCATCGGTCGCTGGGAGCAGTCCAAGCATCACCATGGGTCGAACAGCATACAAAGCAATCAATGCCATCCAGTGAGACAGTGAGTTAACTAATTCGATCATGCCAAGGCCTCTTTGTGTCGACGTACATGGCCCGCTACATGGGCTTCTTCTCGTTCGTCTTCTTCGGCTTCTTCAGCCATCTGTGCTTGACTTGCTTGTGCTTGTTGTTGTTGTTGACACAGAGTGCTCACTCGTTCTTCGTTGATGACGATGCGACGACGCATGTCGTCACAGCGATGTGCATACTCAGCCACCTGTTGTGCCGCGCGCTCACACTGCGCATTAGCCTCTTTCTGAACATCTTCCAAAAAGTCGATATGAGCGCGTTCACGCAGAATGGCATCTATTTGCGTCACTTCGCGAGAAACCAAGAGGTCACGCACATGTTGCACATGAGTCGCTAGTTTCAAGCTGGCTACCTCATATTGCATTTGGGCTTCTTGTTGCAACTCGATGTGTTGTGCATGCGCTTGCACCAAATCGCGCAACGCCAGCTCCAAGCGTCGCCCGCGCACGGTCCGGGTGCGAATGAGCACTGCATAAGTGTGGATGTCTTCCTTGGCGCTCATGGACACAGCTCTTGCATGGCCATGAGCGTTTCTTCAAACGGCACTGTCAGGGTCACCGATTGGCTCAAAAATGCATTCAAGGCCTCGTTTTTTTCAATCGCCTCATCCGCCACCGGATCAGATCCAGCCTTGTATTCACCAATGCGCAGCAAGGTTTCATTCTCTTGATAACGCGACAACAAACGGCGAACGTGCCCAGCTTGCCGAATTTGCTCCGGTGGCACGATGTCGTTCATCACGCGACTCAAACTGCCCAGCACATCTATGGCCGGGTAGCGGTTCTTGGCCGCAATGGCACGTGAAAGCACCAAATGTCCGTCCAAAATGCTTCGCACCTCTTCGGCTATGGGGTCTGATCCACTCTCGTCCTCGGCCAAGATGGTGTAGAGCGCAGTAATAGAGCCCTGCTCAGACTTACCCGCCCGCTCCAGCAGCCTGGGTAATTCAGCGAAGATCGAAGGTGGAAATCCACGCCGTGTGGGTGGCTCGCCTGCCGCCAAACCAATTTCACGCTGCGCCCGCGCGAAACGGGTCAAAGAGTCCATCATCAACAACACCTTGCAGCCACAGTCACGAAAATACTCAGCTACAGCAGTACCCACGTGCGCAGCCTTTGCACGCTCAACCGCCGAGCGGTCTGAGGTGGCACACACCACCACGCTACGTGCCATGCCCTCAGGACCTAACACACGTTCAATGAATTCGCGCACCTCTCGGCCCCGCTCGCCAATGAGAGTAATCACATTCACGTCACACTGCGCACCACGCGCGAACATAGACATCAAGGTGCTCTTACCTGTGCCAGCGGGTGCAAAAATACCCATGCGCTGGCCCTCACCCAAAGTCATCAACGCATCCACGCATCTTATGCCCGTTGGCATAGGGGCATCAATCAAAGGCCTCGCCATGGGTTCTGGTGCATTGCGCATCAAGTCCACAGTGTCTTCGCACACCAGTGCAGGGCCTCCGTCAATGGGTTGCCCCATCACATCTACGACGCGCCCAAGCAGTGCCGGACTCACGCGCACTTGCAACGGACGTCCCGTGCCTACAACCAAAGTTGAGCGCGATAAACCCGCCGTCCCTGCAAAGGGCACCAGAACCGCTTGGTCTCGTGAGAAGCCCACCACTTCCGCATATTGCAACAAAACACCATCGCGTGATTGCAACTCGCACAACTCGCCACACCGCACATCCAAACCCGTGGCTTTGAGCAGCGTGCCCACCACCTCAGACACCTTGCCCGCTTGCGTATGGAACGACGTCAAATGCAAGGGCGACACAGAACCCAACACACTCATGTTGGCCCCTCAGACTCGGCGGGCATCAACATGGGCTCAAATGTCTTGGTTTGTAGATGACGACGCAAAGCCCGCAGTTGAGCGTTCAGACTGGCATCCACAAATTCAGTCGTTGTTTCAATACGACAACTGAGAGGTGTTAAGGAGCCGTCCACCTCGACCCGAACCGTGAACGCATCGGACCAACGTGCACGCACATGCGTTATGGCTTCTTCTGCAGCCGACGCATCACTGGGATGAACAGACAAGACCATCGCGTTATCTTTCTCAACTGTCGCATCCAGCGACGACAAAGCAGCTGAGAAAAAATCACACGCAGGGTGGCTTTGAACCATGGCACGCACCGCCTCTACCACCCAATGGGCCAAGTACTCGCGCTGGTTTTGATAGTTCAGTTGCACTTGCTTTTGTCGCTCACATCCCTGAGCAAACCACTGCGCCAGCGCCTGTTCCTTGCCCTGCGCATAGCCAAGTCGCGCAGCGGCACGGGTATCACGTTCAGCGCTTTCGTACTGTGCTTGAACCTTTTGTGCTGTTTCATTCAACAACAACTCGGACTTGGCCTGCGCTTCGGCCAAACAGGTTTTGGCAGCTTGCATCACCTGCACAACAGCTGCATCCATCGCAAGCAAGGCAGGTACCTCGTCGCGTGAGATGATGCCATCGCTCAGTTCCAAGTCAACGTGTAAATCATGCCAGTGGAGTCTGACCACCATGATTGCTCCTTCGCCAACAAAGGTAAACGCTGTAACACCCAACGGCTGCCCATAAGATCGCTTGAGAGTGCAAATAATGGCGTCCCCTCGCGCGGAAATCGCAAACGCAACAACCGTGCCAGCCCTGCCCCTTCGTGCCAAGCACCATCTGCAGCAAACAGCTGATAGCCCTCCCAAGCTAAGGCAGACATCTCAGGCAAATCTTGATCGGCACTTCGATGTGATAGAACATGTGATGTGTCGTGCCCGTCGGCAATCAAGGCGAACAGGGCTGGGTTGCCAACCGCCGCACACAGCTGGGATCGTTGATGCGGGGCAATGCAGGCACGCACTTGTGCGCGTCTAGACAGCAGTGCACGCATGACCAGCACACGTTGCGCTTGCTCGGGCGGCAACAAAGAGATGCGTAACAAAGGATCAGCTAGCTCAGCCAACGCGGGGCGGTCCACCCCCAGGGCACACGCCAAGTCTCGCCATGCCATTGAGCAACCGACACTTAGGCTGCCTGAAATTGCACCGCCCCAAAGGTCGAGCCAGTCCGCATGGACATCGTTGACCAGCCCGTGCAAGCGCTGCTCAAACGCGGCCAAGGCCGCGTTCCAAGCTTGGGCAGAAGTAGGGGCGAAAAACGTCATGATTTTTTCTTGAACTTCAAGCGCGCTTGTTCAAGCCAGCTGCGCCAAGGCAATGACCGCCACTGTTGGGGCCACGCCTGTACAAGCTGCGAACGCTGCATCCACAGCGCCACTCCAGCTGCAAGAATCGTCGTCCACAGCAACCATAAAGAAATACCTACCCCACCCAAAAATTCAGGGGGAGCAGGGGGTGGGTCTGCCTCAACAAACGTCAGACTGACAGCATCGTATTCAAGCCCCTCTACACTATGAGCCACCAAGTTTTTAATGGAGGCCGCTTGGGTGGTCACGCCAAAACCAGCGCGGTGCTTCACAAACACCGAGGCGCTAGAAGGTTTGGCGGACAACGCCAGTGGGTCGTTTTGTGGCATCACAATATGCACCCGCGCAGTGATGACGCCGTCCATTTTGGACAAAGTGTCCGCCAGCTCTTGCGACACGCCATACACAAAACGCACCCGCTCCTCCACAGGCGTGGAGATGAGCCCATCCTTCTTGAACATCTCCCCTAAATTAGCGTAGCGGGCTTGGGGTAAGCCATTGGCACGCAACAAATCGAGCGACTGCACAACTCGGTTATCGGGCACTTTGATGCCCCAAGTTTTACCCACATCGTTGCTCTCTTTATGCGCGTCAATGTCGGCTCGCAGCAACACAGCCAACACTTGGTTGGCATCGCGCTCACTCAGGTTCGTCAGCAACTGGGTGTCACAACCTGCCAACAATCCAAAGACCAACACCAGCGCCCAGCTGCGCATGCGCCAAAAATGAAAGCACAGTGGTTTCATTTGCTGTTCATCACAGTCTCGATGCCCTTGCGCACTTCCTTGACGCTGGTCCAAGACATGGTGAGTGTTGTTTGTGCCTGCATCATCTCAATGTGTTTGCGTGTCATTTCCCATGTCACCTCCATGACGGACTTGCCCTGTAGTTGCATACCTGTCATGTCATAGGCGTTGCTGATCAAATTTTGTTGCTGGTTGGCCAAATCGGCTAGCGCCGAAGGGCCACTGCTATGAGCCCATGAGGCGGGCTCCAGCGAAACAGCTTGCCAAGCCGACTCAAACGCAGCCATGTCCATGCCAGATAAACGGCTTGGCCCTGACACACCAGGCATCGAGACATTCACCGCACTGGCGGCTGATGCAAGATCATTCATGCGCGTACCCCTTGAAAGTAAAAAAGCCCATTGGAAAGCTTGTTGTTGGATGCAGGCACGGTTTGTGTATCTGCTTGTTTTTCTATCTCAGACTCAAACGCTGATTCCCCTGAGTTGATCTGCCACAAGCGGCGGGCCGTTGTGAGCGCCGCCTCGTCATCGTCACGCGTCAACACCTCCTGCAGCGTTTCACGCCAGCTAGGGTCTTGCAAACGAATCCGACAGGCTACCGCCAGCACCAAGGACCGTGTATCGGTTCGCCCATGCAGCAGGGCCAATGCCTCACCGTCTTGATGGGTTTGATACAAAATCGTCGCCTTCAGCTCTACCAAGTCTGGATACTCTGGCCACAAAACCCCTGCAGCTTGACAGAGGGTATCCGCTTGCTCCCACTGTTGACGCCCCAAAACCATACGTGCCATCAACACCAATGCATGCGCGAAACGCCTGTGCTGTTTTGTTGTGTTCATGTTCATACCCTCAACCATTGATATTGACCCGATGCCACACCATTGAACTGCTCGTCCTCGCAGCTCAGAATATTGTTTTTCCAATACAAGCCGTGCTCGGCATAGTGCGCCAAGGTGTCAGCCAGCCACTGCCCCGTGGTGCTCCCCCCAAAGACGGCGCGCAGCAGCAGCACCGATTCGCTGGTATCAGGGTCCAGCGCAAAGTGTGCGTTGTCCTTGGCGTACACCAACAAATTGGCTTCCAGCATGAGCCGAAACACGCGCAACGTCCGCCCCGCGGCCATGGCACCAAAGCGAAATTGAATTTGAAAATGGTCGGGATCGTCGCTGAAAGCTTCGAACCCGACCTCCATGCCCTTGACCTGCACCATGCGCCGTTCGATCACCGTCAATGCATTGGGCACGCCCACGCATTGACAAAAATCGGACAGTAGGTCGGTCAACTCGCTCATGGCAAAGAATCAACGAGCGAAGTCTTCTGCTGCCTTTTTGCCTTCTGCCGAGGGAGCTTTAGCCATCGAAGCAACAGACTCGTTGTTGTCCTGGAATTGCTTCAACATAGAGGCGTGCTGCTCTTTAATTGCTGCCATATCTGCTTGTCGCTGATTCAGCATCATCGTTTGCAACGTCCTTTGCTCCGACTCACTAGCAAACTGGTTCATCAACGTACCAATATCAACTGGTGGTTTAGTAATAAGAGGCTGTGCCGAAAGTGAATTTGTCATGTCGTTTCTCCATTTAAATACCCCATGCCGCGGGGCCCGGTTTTGCAATTCGTCAAAATTGCAAATCTGTTGGGCATGGTGGCACACCGCTGTTTAACCAGTCCATCACCATCGCCATCGATTCAATACCCAAGTAAACCGTGCGCCAACGCTGACGCTCGAACATGTCGCTGGTTTGACTCATCTCGGTCACCACGTCTTTCAAGCAGCTTTGTAAGGCCTGCACAATATGATCGCCCTTCCACGAGGCATCGGGGGCCATGTCCAAGTTGGTGGCGAGGTGTTGCTCCAACTCGCTGAGCATGTCTTGGGTAAAAGCATCAAACATAAAAACTCCAATCTCGGTATGTGGCTTATGGAAATGCGTGAGACACAAAACTTTTACTGCCATCGGGGCGCACCACATAACTCAAGCCCCCTGTCTCTAGGATGGCGGATACCTTGGGTTGTGCACTGGCTTTGCTTTGCACATGCACTTCTAGACTGCGCACGTTGTTGGCAAAATCGTTTTTCAGTTTGCTGGCTTTGGCCCGCACATCATCAGGACGTTCGGCGCTGCCTTGCGCCACAAAATTGCCCCCGCCCAGATGGCGCACCTGAACCCCAGGTTCGTTCAATGCGGTAGTCATGGTGTCACCCAGTTGGCTAGCGGTTTGCCAAGCCCAAACCACCCCCATACGGTCAAAGGGCTGTAGCGTTTTGCGGGCCAACGCATCTTCTGCGATGTCGCTGACCAGTCCCTCGACCCGCAACCGCCCTTGCTCGACTCTGACGTCCAGACCATGCAGTTTTTCAGCACGCAGGGCTTGCTTGACTTTGGTCATGAACGTGACCGCTCTCGTGTCGGTTTGTGGGTTTTGTGCAGCCTGAATATGTTTGGGACCAAACACCGCCAAGACCATGGGGAGCAAAAGCATGCCGACGACCGCAACCAGCAAAACATTGCGCAACAACAATTGCGGTGCCATGCTGTGAGTGCTGCCTATCGGTACAGAGGCAGATGCAACCACGGGGCTTAATGATGGCAAATTGCTCAAAAGACTAGCATCGCTGGGCCAGATGGCGTGGTCCTCGCCTATGCAGAGCACCACATCACCAAACCGGCGCACTTCAAAATCGGGCCATGGATGTTCAGCGCCTTTGAGGTCGAGACTGACGCAACCCGTTGGTCTCACACGCAAAACCAGTGGTTCGCCGTGCCAGTCCACCAAAGAAATTTCATCGACTTGCCATACTTCGCAAGCAGGGTCCAAGCGCTGCACACGCCAAGTACCCTCGCTTAACACTAAACGTGCTCCCGCGTGGTTTCCTGTCAAGATGCGTAAAATTTTCATGCTCTCACCTGATACATGAAGCGCGAACTAAACCCTGGCAATACAGGAGTCTGCCACCTCGACGCCAAGAGTAAAAGGGGGAGCAGGTGACCAGTGATGCTGTTTCTGTCTTCAAACTGCATCCTTAAATGACTGGACAGATGAGCACTCTGGGTTTTGAGCAAGTCCAGTAGATTTTCAGTATCAGTTGGCAGCGATACCCCTCCGAGTGCAAGTTTTTGCACAGTTTGTCCAATGATTTGACTCAACTCTCGGACTGATTTTTTTTTGTTCAATGTCAACACATTGGCGCACAACACAACCTGCATGGCCAGCTCTTTAGCATGCGCAGTATCAGCAACAGACATGCCTTGCACGCAAATTTGAGTCAACTCGTCAAACTTGCGCTGATACACAAACTGCGTTTGATCGCGCCCGTTAGACGAAGTTTCAGAATTGCTTTGTCCACCAGTCTGTTGAACAGCAGGTATCGTTGCCGCAGGCTTTGCCAAGCTCTCAGCGTTCTTATCTTTACCCTCTTCTTCTGGCGCAGCAAAATCCGAGGGCTGCGCTTTCTTTCTAGCTGCAGTTAGATGCGCAACAGGCAATGCCAGAGGGCGCGTCACCGAGGCGGACGTGGGTAGACGCTGAAAAATAGAAGCTTGCTCCTCGGCGGCAACCGAAGGTTGTGTCGGATGCGCAGCGCTCTCAGAGGGAGCACTCTGCGGGACGAACTGTGGAGCGATGCGAGGCGTGATGCTATTGGACATGTTGAAACGCGACCACAAACAAAGTTTTCGAGAAATTCAGCAACTGCATGCCCGCCCACTCAGCGCTCACCACCAGCACCACCGACACTACCATCAGCTTGATGCCATACGCAATACTTTGATCCTGCAACGACGTGATGGCTTGCACAAAGGCGACCAACAACCCCGTCACAGTAGACGACACCACAGCAGGTGCAGAGACGATCAAACTCACAATCAAAGCTTGAGAGGCATAACGCATAAGTTCATCTGGGTTCATTGAGATGCTTCTCCTTTTTACTTGTAGGTCAACACCAAGCCATCAAGCAAGGCCGACCACCCGTCGAGCACCACAAACAGCAACAATTTGAACGGAATAGCGATGTTGGTTGGCGAAGCTTGTTGCAAGCCCAAAGCAACCAAGACATTGGCAACCACCAAATCCACGATAACGAAGGCGAGATAGAGTAAAAACCCGATGCGAAAAGCTTCGGTCAACTCAGTGACAACGAACGCCGGCGCCAACACAATCAAATCGTCGTTTTTCAAACGCTCCACTTGCTCTTTAGGCCACAAACTGGCAGCTGAGTGAACAAAAAATTGCCGCTCCCGCAAACCCGCATGCTTCAGCAAAAACGCCCTGAATGGTTCACGTCCTGCGTCTAGGGCATCGACCACGCGCTGGGTCATGTTGCTTGAACGGCTGGCTTTGAGGCCATCGATCGTGGCTACACCAGTCGGCGCCAAGATGTACATGGTCAACACCAGCGCCAAACCGTTGATGACCGTGGTAGGCGGCACCTGCTGAACCCCTAACGCATTGCGCACCAAGGTGAGCACTACCACGATCTTGGTGAAAGAGGTTAAGCTCATGAGCAGCAATGGCAACATACCCAGCATGGTGATCATCAACATACCGCCGATCAAATCATTTGGGCTAAACATCTGCTCCTCCGACTTCAACGATGCGCACCCCCATTTGCCCCCCCACATTAACCAGTTCGCCATACGCAAAGCAACGCCCTTGACAACGCAATCGAACACGTGCCTGATCTACGGGAGCAGCTAGCACAATGACTTCGCCAGGCGTTAGTCCGACCGCTTGCGCCACTGTCATCGCAGGACCATCGATTTCAAACCGAACGTTCACTTGCAAACCAGCGTAGCTACTGTGCAGAGACTCAGCGTCCTCTGCCTCAGTTGCTACCATTTGCGACTCTTCGTGCAATGCTTCTTCCACCGTCAACTCCCTTTTACTGAGCTGGCATGTCGCCACCAAATCTGAAGTCTCATTTGCTACAGCACCATGAATTCGCAGCGTCACATATGCTGACGAGCCCCACAACACCCAGTCACCCACCTTCAGCGCCTTTATGCGCGACAAAGAAAAAGCCCTCTCTCCTAAGGCCACTGCGGTGGATAATGGCCACTGTGCTAACCGTGTTGTCATGGGCACAGTATGGTTTTTCAAAAAAGCTTGCACCCCATCCAAAAAGCGATCAGACGCAGACTCAGGATATAAGTCGACCAAGCACCCATTCAGCTGAACGGACACGCGCGATGAGACAGGAAGTTGAGCTTCACTGTCCCAGTAACAGCGCTCGACTTTGCACCCCATATCGCACAATTGACGCAAAGCTTGGTATGCGCAAAGATTGAGGACCGCATCTTTGCGAAGTTGATCGGGGATTTGTTTGATCAGACGCAGTGAAGGCCATTGCTCCTCATCCAGCACAACAAGCAATTGAGCCTCATCACCTTTCAAGCGCAACTTGACAGGATTAGATATAGGCTCGCTGAATCGCAGTGTGCGGGGCAACGAAGCTTCCGAATTTCTCACCCGAGCCCAGCGCGCATCATTCAAAACCCGAACCCAACGCGTGACCGCCGCATCGACGTGATGAAGTGCTTGCGAGAGTGGTTGAGTTTCGACGTGAACCATGTTTTTGATACCTTCCTGTAAAGCTTACGTGCATGAAAATTACAAGAGTGTCAATTTGCGAAACGCAGTTATGCCATGCGAAGAATTGCACCACGCTTCAGTGCGCGCCAGATAATTGAACAGCCCCCAACTTAAGGGTCTGCGAAGGCAACCTTGCATAAAGCTTGCGATAGCCACTGGTCAATGTGGTGCGATTGTTAATGCCATATTTTTTAGCCACGTTCATAATCAAGGTGCTGGTTGAAGTATTCAACAATGCCCCATGAATTCGTTCTATTCGACGGCGACGCAAAATCTCTGCAGGAGACTCGCCAAGGTATTTCTTGAAAGTTTGCTGAAGAGCCCTACAACTCACATCAATGGAATCTGCAATGTTTTGAATAGATAAATTGTTGTCATCTAAGTGGGTCAACATGTATTGGTATGCACGTCGATACTTGGCTGGCAAACGAGCACTCACATCATCACTCAACGTATAACTATGTTGAGATTTTTTAGTTTCGCAATAGCACTCAACATCAGCATCTAATTTTGTTCGGTTGGCCGATAGGATGAGATAGTGTCTGTAGAACTCGGAGGACTTGACCAAGTCACCCTGATCTCTAGAGGCTTTATAGAAGCAATAATAAAGCTCAAGTCGTTGCGCATCCGAGTAGATAGAAGACAACATGATCGAGTTTGGATCAATGCATGTCAAAATTTGAGTCAAGAGTTGCGTGCGGTTGTGAGCGATGGCGATCATGGCCTGTTCTATTCGCAAATTCACCAAATGAAATTTACTAAGCTCGCGCGAACCCCATTCGTAGTGACGATTTATATTCTGAATGAGTAACGGCGCAGATGTCTTCGTTCGCAAAGCCAATTGACCGCGACGCAGTTTAGACAGCATGAATCCCGCGTCGTCACTCTGCCCAGGCGTGGGCTCAGTGTGTTTGTTTTTTCCTGTTTGCAGATCAATGAAATTCCGATACCAGTAGACATGGTCTCTCAAGGCTGTTTGCGAATGCCACTCGCCTATTGCACAAATATCCTCATGCATCACATAACCTAGTTCGCGCCAACCTAAACCCTCTGGTGCGGTTTGAATCAATCGTTCAACGAATATCGAAGCGCCTTTAATGTCTGCGAGAGATAAATGTGCGAGAGCCATGCCTGCAAATCCTTCGCATTTTTGTGATGCATCAAACTGTTCATGCGTCATCTCTACGTAGTTTCGAATGGCAGCTACCACATCCCCTTTCACAATCGCCCTTGCTGCAGCCATGTGATGTATATTGAAAGCTAGATTCGTCCCATCTTCTCTTAACAAAGTGCGCTGCGCGTCCTTAGCGACTTCATCAATGCAATCAATCAGTAAAGCCATGTCTAAGGCACCTCGAGCCCAAAATGATGCTATCGACTCATCACTCTTTGACTGAACAAACTGTTGCAAGGCTTCAGAAAGTGCTGCCGATATTTTTCCTAAAGCAACTAAACGACAGAACATGGATGCTTGAGGAATTTGTTGCCCCGCCGCAATAGACATCCAAGCAAAATAAATTGGGTTAACCATGCTCAAGTCCTCGATGCATTACTGATTATTGAAAGATAAATTCACTGATGAATCAAACAGCCATAGCAGACCGCTCATTACGTATCACCGCTTTCGGTGAACGTCCATAGTGGCGTTTGAACTGCAACTGCAGCCACCTTTCACTAACACCCATGATTGAAGCAACTTCGCGAACAGACACATCGTGGCGAAAACTGTTTGCCTTGATGTAGTCATAGGCCTGCTGACAACGAACTGGAATCAATTCGCTTTTCTTCTGTACAGCGAGTGATTCATCTAACGAACCTAACAAGATATTTGTATTGGCTCGTTGGTTAGACACAATTTTTTGTAGCTGGTTGGTGAATCTGGAAATCGCTTTGAATGCAGCTTCAACATAGCATCGATAAAATATATTGCAGTCATCGGTCGTTTGATTCTGCGTATGTAGTTTGGCTAAAAAATACAGATGTTCATTTTGATCAATACGTACCGTGCTGTTTTTTCTGTCACGATACCCCTCTAGCCACGGATAGTCTCGTATCAGTTTTTTGTTAATTTCATGCTGCTCCCCAGCAATAGAAGCCAATCCAATTTCTAGACAAGCATATTTCAAACACAAGCGCGAACAAGCTACGAACGGGGTGTGCGAGAACATATTGACTTGATTCCAATCTAACGCTTTTCCCTCAACTAGGTTGGTGATATTTAACAAGTGCTGTTTGCGCGCAAGTAGCAGAGTGGCAAGATCTTGGTCATAGGCTTGACTCATCGACTCGTCACAAAGGCTAAGCGCACTCATATCCTTTTTTGCGACATCGTTCATACTGCGATAAATGTGATCTCTCATCGCGTAGCTCGCATAGATTGCACGGTAAGCAGCCAGATCCCACACCACCAAATTTGCCAAACTGAGCCAATCCTGACATTCCACTTTCTTTGCCAAGCACTTCAGCTTTGCAAGACTTTCATTCGCGTCCTTGTCAAGTTCTGCCTCTCTGTAGATGAGCGTCAAGATCATATGACTCTCCAGCTGGTGCTCAATCGAAACTCCGACTTCTGTATTGCGCCTTAAACAATGAACAGCGACATCTAACCTGTTTTGAAACAACGCCTGAATCCCAGCAGATCGACATGACACGGCATGCAAAAAAGGGGTGCCCGCCAAACCTGAAACGGCACGCGCATACAACTTTTCAGCCTGCTCGTAATCACCCATCAAAATGCTCATGTCTGCAGCCGCCTGGTCAGCCCACGCCACAGACAAGTGATCGCTAAATCGTTGCCTTGCTTGATATGACATGTCTCTAGCACCAGTGAAATCGCCCCTAACTACCATCCGTGAATAAGACGGCAACCTGGAACGTGCCATGCAGATAGAACTCGCAGCCAGATAGATAGGTGAGATCATTTAATTCCTTTTTTACTATTTATTAGAACTAAAATTTACTTTATTAATTAATAAAGGTTAAATTACGTGCGAACAATTAGCAACAAAGGCGAAGTAAGTTAAAGCCAAACTCATACCGGAAACCCTTATTGACCTGCCCCCAGCCTGCCGTACCAAGGTAATGGCAGTAAGTCCGCAAATTTTGGAGAATTGCGGATATGAAGACCACACGATTTACCGATGAACAAATCATCGGCTTCCTCAAACAAGCTGAAGCAGGCATGTCCATCAAGGAGCTTTGCCGCAGCGGCGGCTTTAGTCAGCCCACCTTCTACAAGTGGCG
>JACCDT011523679.1_pt1 | contig 28098 bp, 23 predicted proteins | sample 7446291 | NCBI WGS metagenome assembly JACCDT01 (sample SAMN15323446, study PRJNA562643) | freshwater metagenome | isolation source: river surface water | place: USA:Blue River Watershed | collected 2017-08-17 | reverse complement strand
CTGTTGAATTTCTTTGGGAGCGCTGGTCTCGCCCTCTTTGAGGACATAGGCAAAGCGTTGGATGTCGCTCACCCATATTCCGTACAATTTGACACCAAAGTCGGTTTGAATGACATCTCCTGGCTGAATCACCTTATCGGTGGCATGGGAGTGGCCACGGTCAGGACCAGAGTTGACGTTTGGATTTTGATCGGGATGCCAGGCATCGGTTACGCCGTATTCGGCCATTTTGGCTTTTAGGAATTTGGCAACCTCCGCGTCGGTGGTTTTGCCAGGGATGATGCTGGCATAGGCCTCTTCTTGAAAATCAGAAGCCAATTGCGCGGCCTTCTTCAGGATTTCTACTTCCTCGGGAAGTTTGATGGAAAGCCATTCGTACACCAATTCTTCGGAGGAAACCAGTTTATTTACATCGCTTCCCATCAAGGAAGCTAATTCTTGGTGCTGGCTATGCGTAAGTCCATCGGCCATCTCATTGCTGGCAGAGGTATTGATGGCGATGGTAGGAAAGCCTTTTTCCTTAATAAAAGCCACCGCTCTGGCGACGGCAGATTCGCCTCGAGGGATGCGCTCTACTTTTTCATGGATGGCAAGGTCTTCCAGGGCCTTTGCTTCGCCTTCTGGGGAAAAGGCAAGGGAGTGGAATCCCGTCTCGTCCGTGTAAAAAAGAAAGGCTGCCGTACCGCTTGCGTTTTCACCGCCCACATGGGTGGCGATGGGGTCGTTGTAGTTTTCTCTGCAGATTACAAGCCAACTCGCAACCTTCGCATTCTTTAAGGCTTCCGGGAGCAATTGATTGATCCGTTTTTTGCGAATTTCGGGCCAAGGATTTTCACCCCAGTAGGTGCTGGGATCGATTTTTTCTTTTGCTGATTCTGAGTTTGGGGTGGTGGTACAGGCCCAACTGAGAAGCAACAGTCCGAGTAAAAGAAAAGTATGTTTCATAAGTGTCTCCGATTTCTTTGGTAAATTACTCAGATTTTTGTGGAGTTGTGTGCTAGATTTTTTCTTCTTGGGTTCTTTTCCGAGGGGAAAAGGATGCATAAAAATCTTTTATTTTGAACAAAACTATAGTTGAAGCGTGTTATCAGCACGTTAGAATAGCCTTTGCTTAACTAGATGAAAATAGGAATTGTATGTTACCCTACCTTCGGAGGTAGTGGAGTGGTTGCCACTGAATTAGGCAAAGGTCTTGCGAAAGTGGGGCATGAGGTTCATTTCATTACCTACAAGCAGCCGATGCGCCTTGATTTTTTTAGTGAAAACCTATTCTACCACGAGGTAGACATCAAGAGTTATCCCTTATTTGAGTTTGCTCCTTACGAGCTCGCCCTTGCTAGCAAAATGGTGAGCGTGGTGAAATATGAAAAGCTGGATCTTCTTCATGTGCACTATGCGATTCCGCATGCTTCGTCTGCCTACATGGCGAAGCAGATTTTGAAGACAGAGGGGATTTCCATTCCTGTAGTGACTACGCTGCATGGTACAGACATTACCTTGGTGGGGAAAGATCCAAGTTACGAGCCTGTGGTCACCTTTTCCATCAATCAATCCGATGGAGTCACGGTGGTGTCTGAGGACTTGAAAAAAGAGACTTACGATTACTTCGATGTCAAGCGAGATATCGAGGTAATACCGAATTTCATCGATTTGGAGCGGTTTAAGAAGCAACGGAAGGAGCACTTCAAGATGGCCATCTGCCCCAATGGGGAAATGTTACTCGTGCATACTTCCAATTTCCGTAAGGTGAAGCGGGTAGAAGATGTCATCCATGTCTTTTATAATGTCCGTAAAGAAATCCCCGCCAAGTTACTCTTAGTGGGAGATGGACCCGAGCGGGATCGCATGGAGCGTCTTTGCCGCACCCTAGGTACTTGTGAAGACATTCGGTTCTTGGGTAAACTGGAGGCTGTGGAGGAAGTGTTGTCCGTGGCTGATCTTTTCTTGATGCCTTCGGAAAAAGAAAGTTTTGGACTTGCTGCTTTGGAAGCGATGGCCTGTGAAGTGCCGGTCCTGTCCTCCAATGCGGGAGGGATACCCGAACTCAATTTGGATGGGGTAACCGGCTTTGCTTGTGAGGTGGGAGATGTGGAGGATATGACCAAAAAAGCGCTATTTATTTTGGATGCCGCCAATTTGCCAGGATTCAAGGAGCGGGCTTTGGCTCGCGCGAAGGAATTTGACATTGACCAGATCCTTCCCTTGTATGAGGGCTATTACCGAAAAACCATTGCCTTGACCCAAGCGACAGAGAAAAACATGAGTTAAGTCAGTAAAGTGAAAAAATTTTCAAAAAACGGAAACCCTTATTTTTGTAGGATAGTTAATACCCCTAGTACAAAACTATTTTTGAAAACTACCTAAACCACTGTTTACCATGAAAAAGATTGGGAGATTAGATCGACCTGATAATTTTGGTTCGGCTACTCTGTTTTCTAATCCCGTCCTTGAGCGAATTTCAAGAACACATATTTCCATTCCAATTACCCTATTTTTAGCCATTTCATCTGTTTCGATGTATTATGGAGTAGTATCCACTTCGATTCCGCTAGGGCTAGGCCTAGCCTTTTTCGCTTTGGGAATTTTAGCATTTACGTTTGTGGAGTACATGATGCACAAGCACTTTTTCCACATGGAGCCTGACACCCCACTCAAAGACAAGTTGCAGTACAACGTCCATGGGGTACACCATGATTATCCAAAAGACAAGGACCGTTTGGCCATGCCGCCCTTTGTCAGTGCGGCCTATGCAGCAATCTTTTACCTGGTATTTACGCTGATTATGGGTGATTTTGCACTTTATTTTTTACCAGGATTTTTGGTTGGTTATGCTGGGTATTTGGGTGTTCATTACGCGGTTCATGCATACAATCCTCCTAAAAATTTCCTAAAAGTGCTGTGGGTCAACCATGCCATCCATCATTACAAAGATCCAGACTCGTCTTTTGGGGTCAGTTCACCCCTGTGGGATTACCTCTTGGGTACTCTTCCCAAAAAAGAATAAAACAAACCTCCGAAAAGGAGGTTTTTTCTTTGGTTTCGATTTGAGGACTGGAAAAGCCGTTGGGGAATACCCTCAACCACCCACCACTAGTAAAGCGCATGAAGAAAGTTTCAATTATCGGTTTGGGTTGGCTCGGGGAGGCCGCTGGCTTGCTTTTGCAAACGCAGGGCTATACTGTAGTCGGGTCTACCACTCGGCCAGAAAAGGTATTGTTCCTACGCAGTAAGGGGCTTGATGCCGTTCACTTTGCTCTAGATCCAGATACTCAAGGAACTGATTATTCACGACTTTTTGATTCCGAGATTTTAGTGGTGACCCTACCTCCTCGGAGTAGACAGGGAGATGGGGAGGCGTACTTGCAGCAACTCGCTTCCTTACGAGATTTGGTTGCAAACTCAGCAGTAAAGCAGGTCCTCTTTATTTCCAGCACTGGGATTTATCCGAATGCAAATAAGGAGGTGCCTTATACCGAGGAGGATAAAATTTCCGAGAATACTGCTGGCAATTCGATTTTATATCGAGCAGAATCCTTGATGGGAACCTCGTCCACCTATGATTTGACGGTATTGCGGATGGGGGGATTGATGGGCGAAAATCGCATTCCAGGAATCTATTTTGCGGGAAAGGAACAGGTGGTGGGGCATACGCGGGTCAACTTTATCCATCAAGTGGATGCGGCAGGTATGATTGCTTGGGTAATCAAGCAGGGTCTCTGGAATCAAATTTTTAATGGAGTGGCTCCCCAGCATCCCTTGCGGCGGGAAGTGTATCGGCACAATGCGAATGCTTTGGGAATTCCCTTGCCGGCAAGTTTTCAGGATGCCGCAGATGAAGAGGTTGGGAGGTTGATTAGTTCGGAGAAAATCGTCTCCACCGGATTTACCTTTGAGTATCCAGACCCCTTGACTTTTCCCTACGCGCCAAGGAACTAAAAATTCCTTTGTGTGGCGATTGGGGACAGCGCTTTTTCTGACATCTTGTCATTTTTTTGTACTTGGAATAGGCCTTGCAGGGGATGGGTAGATTCATTTTATACGTAACTAAACCGATGTAAGCCCATGCAGGAAAAAGGCACGATCTCGATCCATACCGAGAACATTTTCCCAATCATTAAGAAATTCCTCTATTCTGATCACGAGATTTTCCTTCGGGAATTGGTCTCGAATGCTGTCGATGCTACGCAAAAAATCAAGCGACTTGCGACATTAGGTCAGTATACGGGGGAACTAGGCGATCTCACGGTGGAGGTATCCTTTGATGAAAAGAAGAAGACCATCACCATCTCCGATAAGGGGCTCGGCATGACTGCTGAGGAAATCAAAAAATACATCAACCAGATTGCATTTTCTGGAGCCACGGAGTTTGTGGAGAAATTCAAGGATGCCAAAGATGCCAACGAGATCATTGGCAAGTTTGGTTTGGGCTTCTATTCCGCCTTTATGGTGGCCAAGAATGTGGAGATCCATACGCTATCCTACCAGGAAGGTTCTGAGCCTGCGATTTGGACCTGCGACGGAAGCACCGAGTTTGAGATCAAAAAAGGCAAACGAAAAAACCGCGGTACAGACATCATTCTCCATGTCAACGAGGATTCAGAAGAATTCTTGGACAAGTGGAAGCTGCAAGGAATCTTGGATAAGTACTGCAAATTTTTGCCTGTTCCGATCAAGTTTGGCACCAAAACCGAATCCGTTGAAGATGGCGTAGACGACAAGGGAGAGAAAAAGTGGAAGTCCGTGGAGGTAGACAACATCCTCAACACCACTGCTCCGATCTGGACCAAATCTCCAAGCGACCTCCAAGACGAGGATTACTTGTCCTTTTACAAGAGCCTGTATCCAATGAGTGAGGACCCTTTATTTTGGATTCACCTGAATGTGGATTATCCATTCAACTTGACCGGGGTTCTCTATTTTCCAAAGGTCAAGAATGACTTTGAGTTGCAGCGCAACAAGATCAAACTCTTCAGCCGCCAGGTCTTCATCACCGATGAGGTGAAGGACATTGTGCCTGAGTTTTTGATGCTACTTCATGGGGTAATTGACTCCCCAGATATTCCGCTCAACGTGTCTAGAAGTTTCTTGCAGGCGGACGGCAATGTGAAGAAGATCAACAACTACATCACCAAAAAGGTGGCTGACAAACTTTCTGAACTTTTCAAGAAAGACCGTAAAGTCTACGAAGAGAAGTGGAATGACATTGGTCTATTCGTGAAGTACGGCATGATCTCCGAGGAGAAATTTTACGAGAAAGGAAAAGAGTTTACGCTCCTTAAAAACACGAAGGACGCCTATTTCACCTTGGACGAGTACCGCGAGAAGGTGGCGCCTACGCAAACAGACAAAAATGAGCAGGTGATCTACTTGTATGCCACCGACCTCAAGAAGCAGGACAGCTTTATCGATTCGGCCTTGAACAAGGAGTACGATGTGTTGGTGCTTGATTCTCCAATTGACAGCCATTTCATTCAGCACATTGAGTCCAAGTTGGACAAGACCCAACTCAAGCGGGTGGATGCAGATGTGGTGGAGAAATTGATCCAGAAGGATTCAACTTACGCCAACCTACTGACCGAAGATCAGAGCAAGTCGGTGAAGGAAATCTTTGATAAGGCCATTCAGAATAAAACCTACACCGTAGAGGTGGAAGGCCTAAGTCCAGAGGAATTCCCAGTGACCATTACCATGGAAGAATGGATGCGTCGAATGAAGGAAATGGCACAAACAGGTGGTGGACCGATGAGTTTCTACGGCAGTTTGCCGGATAGCTACAAGGTGGCCATCAATGGCAATCACCCGCTTGTGGACAAGATCTTGAAGGCGGACTCGGAAGAGGCGCAGGTAACCCTTGCCAAGCAGGCTTTTGATCTGGCTTTACTATCTCAGGGCTTGCTAACAGGCAAGGACTTGACTGCCTTCGTAAAGCGCAGCGTGGAAATGATTTAATGACCTTTGGGGTTTCTTAAACCCCGAAGGTCTTGCTCACCTTTGAGGTTTCCAAAACCTCGAAGGTCTTTTACAAATCCAAAAATTGCATTCCATCCCCTACAAATTGTAGGGGATTTTTTGTTTGTTCTTTGAATAGTCAAATTGAAGGGGGCTATTTGGTACTATCTGTTTAAAAATCAACTAATTGACTTTAAATTGTTATATTTTAATAAAAAATATAATTAAAAATATTGAAATATAATTAGTTATGATTTTATAAAAATATTTTATGCGTTTTTATTTGCTAATTTCCTGAGAGGAAGTTAGGTTTAATTCAAGTTCACGTCGAGGTGAGCTTTAACTTGATTTTTAAACTTAAATTTTTTACCTAAAAAAAACGGTTATGAAGAACCTAAAATTTTTAAACATCAGTTTGGTTGCGGCTCTAATTTCTTCTTGTTCTTTAGTCGAAAAGGAAAGTAGTTTAACTGAAGATGACTTAACACTGACTTTAAAATCAGAAAATCTGGGTGTTTTAAAATTTGAAAACAAAACCTATGTTTTCAATAAAAATCCCCAAGAGTCTATCTCAAAATTTGTAGACAAGACAAAAGTCGGAGAGTTCAATTATGTTGAATCCTCACTGAATTTGATGGAAGATTCCTTTAAGAATTTACGTGTTGTGGATGATTCTTTTCAAATCACCAATAGTATAACGAGTGAGTTTATTGAGGTATTCAACCTGTCTCAAAACGAAAGGGGTTTTCTCAAATTTGATATTAGAACTAGCACGGGTACAACTCTAGAGGGGTTTAATTACCTAGTTCCCAGTGTGAAGTCTGCAACAGCCTCAACCGCAAGGACCCAAACTTGCTGGTTATGTTGGGGGATTGTACTTGAAAAACTTGCAGAAGTTATTCTGGATTCTGTGGGAGATAATTTTGATAGCAACTGTGCTAAAGCAATTGTTGCCTGTGGAGAAAATGGAATAGCCAACATTACAATCATTGATGGATGGTTTGTAGACTCATGCGAGGTAGAATGCAAGTGATCGTTGATAAAAAGAACTGGATAATTGTAAGTGGGGTACTGATACTTCTCACGTCACTGTTTTTCACCTTATTTTTTGATTTAACTCTTCCCTACAGTAAATCTCGATTTGAGACCACGGGAACTTTTTTTGTTAAATTTTTTATAGCGCCCCTCCTAATAGCTCCTGTGATTGAGGAACTTCTTTTTAGAGGATTTTTAAGTAGAAGTAAAGTCGTGCGTGCCTTGTTTTTGATACTGGGTGTAGGTGCTTTATTTTATTTCAATTTCCATTGGTTTCTTGTAATCTTGATCTTACTGACCTATGTCGTGTATCTTAGTTATTACTACACAAAAATCGAGTGGCTACTTGATGTAGCAATTTTGCTAAGCGCCTTTGTTTTTGGCTCAGTTCACTATTCAGCTGAGGAGTTAATTTTTTTGCAAACTCTTCCATTTTTCCTGGTCCAATTTAGCGGAGGATTGATTTTAGGCTGGATTATTTATACTAAGAATTTTTTAACAGGAGTGATTACCCACGCATTTTGGAATTTGATTATTGTTGGGATTTCCCTCTATGGGTTGCAATTTGTAGATACAACTGCTTCGAAGACTGCCTATGGGGAATCTAGTATGGTCTATGAAAAAGTTCCCATATTTCATTCCTCTGTTTCTTCCTTCAAAATCGAAGATCAGGAATTGATTGTTAAAAACATGACTGTATTTGATGTAGTAAAATACATGGATGAACGGTATTTGGACACATTTAATATCACAACGCCCTACATGAAATATGATATTCATATCTCTATAAAAGGTACTCCTGGAACGAGTGATTTTAATTCCAACGCCATGCAGTTGCTCGAACAAGAAAAGCTCCTGATTAAAAGAGACTCTGTAGGGAAAGCATTCGTTTGGCGATGAATGAGCGGCGGTAAAGGCGCTCTCTATTTGAAGTTCTTAAGTTATTTAAATTCTTATCGATTATGGCTGTCGTATTTCTTTTAATTCTCTTAGTTTTCCTTTCTGCCATCAGCACTTGGTTTTTTTATCAATACCATGTGAAAGAAAATAAATTGAAATCGGATGATTTCCTGCTTGAACTTTCCTCAGGCAGATTGGCTTACACTCTTCCAATAATTGCAAAGGAGAAAGGCTGGGCTGTTTTAGAACGAATTGGGGAAGATTCATTTCGGTTTAAGGTTCCGAGTTCTTTATTTTTTTGGGGAGGAAAAGTCTTTCTGAATTTAGAGGCAGTAACTGAGGGTCAAACAAAATTAACTATCCATAGAAAACCCTATTTTGTAACTAGCCAAGTGCAAGATGGTATTTTGGATCAAGAGATTTTGGATCTTTTAAGTAGGTTGGGAAAAGTACGATGACCTTCTTTTACATTTAATTATCAACAGGTATGGAAACGATCAAAAAATGGGAATACTTCTCCTTCTCCTTGGCACTTGGGATAATTGCTGTAGGATTCTTTTTTAAGTCCATCTACATTGCGCTCCTTATTTTCGGCTTTGGACTGCTTGTGCAGGGCTACATCATTTATCTCTACAAAAAGAATAATTTGATTCAGTTGTATCTCAAAAAGAAAGCGGGAGCCTTAATTGGAGGGATACTTTTGTTAGCATTTTTTCTTTTAAAAGATGGCATTTGAAGTTGTTCCCAACTCTTTTTTCTTTGCGCCCTACCGCAGGCCTACCTACCGTAGGCAGGCAGGCCGCAAAGATTTTACGATTTCTCTTAGCGTCTTTCCTACTTTGCGAGACTATTTTTTTCTCGCAAAGGCGCCAAGACGCAAAGGGATTTTGCATTGTCCATCCTTTTCAATGTAAGATTTTTGATCAATACTTTTTAATGTTAAAAATTCCAACCTACTTCTTGGTTGCCATTTTGAACGAGCCCCTGTAACGCAGTTTTTTATTTCCCCTACTTCCTGTAATTTTGGGGCACCATTCACGAAAAATAAAAAACGGTATGCCTTACCTATTTACCTCAGAATCTGTATCTGAGGGTCACCCAGATAAAATTGCGGACCAGATTTCGGACGCATTGATTGACAACTTTTTGGCTTTTGATCCCAACTCCAAGGTAGCCTGCGAAACGCTCGTAACTACTGGCCAGGTAGTCCTTGCTGGAGAGGTAAAATCCGAAGTGTACTTAGACGTGCAAAAGATTGCCCGCGAGGTGATCAACAAGATTGGTTATACCAAAAGTGAATACATGTTTGAAGGCAACTCCTGCGGGGTGCTTTCTGCTATCCACGAGCAGTCTGCGGACATCAACCAAGGTGTAGAACGCAAGAACCCAGAAGAGCAGGGTGCAGGCGACCAAGGCATGATGTTTGGCTATGCCACCAACGAAACAGAAAACTACATGCCTTTGGCATTGGACCTCTCGCACCGCATCCTTTTGGAACTTGCGGAATTGCGTAGAGAGAACAAGGACATGCCTTACCTACGTCCTGACTCCAAGTCTCAGGTGACCATCGAATACAGCGATGACAACGTACCTCAGCGCATCGATGCAATTGTGGTCTCTACCCAGCACGACGACTTCGACAAAGAAGAAGCGATGCTTGCCAAAATCAAAGCGGACATCATCAACATCTTGATCCCACGGGTAAAGGCCAAGTTGAAGCCTTCGCTACAAAAGTTATTCACGGACCAGATTACCTACCACATCAACCCAACGGGCAAGTTTGTGATCGGTGGACCACACGGTGATACCGGCTTGACGGGAAGAAAGATCATCGTAGATACCTACGGGGGCAAGGGCGCTCACGGAGGAGGAGCCTTCTCTGGCAAAGATCCTTCGAAAGTAGACCGCTCTGCGGCTTATGCTACCCGTCACATTGCCAAGAACATGGTGGCAGCGGGTGTGGCTGACGAGATCTTGGTTCAGGTATCCTATGCAATTGGTGTAGCCAAGCCGATGGGTATCTACATCAATACCTACGGCACGGCCAAGGTGAACATGAGCGATGGAGAGATTGCCAAGAAGGTGGAAGGCATCTTCGATATGCGTCCTTATGCCATCGAGCAGCGCTTGAAGTTGCGTACGCCGATCTACCTAGAGACTGCGGCCTATGGCCACATGGGTAGAGAGAGCGTGGTGGTAGAGAAAACCTTCACTTCCCCATACCGCCCAGCAATCACCCAGAAGGTGGAGTTGTTTACCTGGGAGAAGTTGGATTACGTAGACAAGGTAAAGAAAGAGTTCGGGCTATAAGATCTAGATCAACCCATAAACAAAAACGGTGCAAGCATTCGCTTGCACCGTTTTTTGATTTAGGGGCTTTTGATTTGCAATCACGAGCATTTATCCTTGAATTTTTTGTATCGCCCCGTTGGGGCTCGTCTATCTCCCAATTCATCTTTCCCCGTCCGCCGCGGCGGACGGGGTTATTATTGTTAAGCTCCTTTGGAGCTAGGACATGCCGCCTGAATATTGAGTTGTTTTTAATAGAATAAGTTTCCACCTCCCAATCCTTTGCGTCTCCTGCGCCTTTGCGAGAATAATTACCTTTTGTCAGGCTCGTGAACAAACTCCCTTACCGCTTCAACATCAGCCAGCCTCGTGGATCTACTTCGGGAGTACTGGTACTGGAAATTAGCGTAGGGGTTTTTCCCAAGGAGTACTTTTGAATTCCTGAGGAGGTCTTTACTTCTACAGGCATCTCAAAATCAATGCCTTCCAAGGAAACCCGAAATTCATTTTTTCCGCTCTTTTTCACCTTGACTTCAGGCAGCCTCGTCGTCTTGAGGTAGAGTTCAAAAAAGCCTTCCAGATTTTGACCTGTGTACTGCTGGATAAATGCAGTGAACTCTTCGGTAGTCACTTGATTTAAGTAGGTAAACTGCTCCTCTTCAGCAAAAGCCTTCAGTGCGGGAAAGAAGAGTTCATCCCCAAGTACCCCCCGCAGGGAATGAATGACCATGGCTCCCTTGGTGTAGATTTCAGGATGGTAGGCCGTCTTTTCGGTGGAGTTGGGAGGACTGACTACGGGAAGGGCATGCGGGATGTCTCTGGCTTCAGCCTTAACTTTTTCAAAGTAAGCCTCAGGCCCTCCATGTTCCCAAAAGAATAACCAGTCTCCGTAGGCAGTCAGTCCTTCGTGAATCCACATATCTGCCCAATCCCCTACAGAGATCTTGTTGCCAAACCATTCGTGTCCTAGTTCGTGGTGAAGTAGCCAGTCGTATTGAACTTTGCCCATGGGGACAAACTGGAAATTGTTGCCATAAGCATTGATGGTTTGGTGCTCCATACCCAGATAAGGGGTTTCGACAACTGCAATTTTGTCCTCCGGAAAAGGATAGGGGCCAAAGAATTTTTCATGGGTCTGGGCGCTTACTCGAAGTACTTCGAGCAGTTCCTTAGCCATGTCCTTGTTGTCTTGAAGTACCCACACTGCCATCGGAATTACCGCTCCAGAGATGGAGCGAAATTGGCTTTCCGCTTTTTCAAATACACCCACCGTAAAGTTGATGTTGTAGTTGTTGATTGGATAATCCGTTTTCCAAGTGTACCGAATTTTTTGACCCTGGTCTTGAGTTTGAATCAGGCGACCGTTGGAAGCCACGAAGTAAGGTTTGGGTACTGTGAAGAACAACTCAACTCCCTGTTGAGGTTCGCTTGAGGGATGGTCAAAGGCGGGCATAAAGAGTTTGGCTCCTTCGCCCTGACAAGATAATCCCATCCAATGTCTCCCCCATTGGTCTTTTTCCCAGGTAAATCCCCCTGTCCAAGGAGGATTTTGAGCGATGGGTGTTGGACCTTCGTAAAAAATCTCCACCTGATTGCAGGTGCAGTCTATGGGCAGGATGTCCAGAAGGTCATTTTGATGGGAAAATGCAACCTCCTTTCCATCCATGAGTACCTTACTGACTTGGTACTGGTCAATCAATTGGAAGCGCAGTGTATCTAACTTTTCTTGGGAGGAAAAAGTGATCGTGGATCGACCCCCAATGGTCTGCGTTTCGGGGAAAATTTCCAATTCAAGTCGGTACTGTTGAATTTGAAACTTGGCTTGCAGGGGATCTATTGGTCCACCCCAATCCCAAGTTTGGGCTTGAATGAGCAGTGTCACAAAAAGAAGTGGAAGGAAAAAGAGTAGTTTTTTCATGGTGAGGCAAAAAAGGATAAGAAATTAAAATTAGGCAATTGGACCAAAAAAAAACCGCTCCAGATTGTTAATCTTGGAGCGGCTGATATTTTTAGTCTTCGGCGTAATTGAAGGAATCAACCTGTTCCTTGATCCAATCTTGGTACTTCCCCCGTAAGAATTCAGCCCATTCATCCTTATACTTAGATCCATCGAGTAGGAAGCGGAAAGCGGTAGTCGCCTTGGGTTTGCTGAGCGCACTGACCAAGTCCTCTGCTAGGGCACGCTCCTTCACACGGCGATCCACAAAATCCTGCATCAATTCATGTTCTTGAGCAGGTTCCAAGCGGGTAAACTCTGCAAAATTTTCTGGTTGATCTTCAATTTCATCGAGGATATCTTCTTCCTCTGGAGTTAGGTCGTAGTTGAAATAATCTTCATCGTCCGGCATGTGGTGAATTTTCTTCTTGTCAACCTGATAGAAGCACACATTGCCCTTAAGCAATTGGGTAGCAATTAGATCTACCTCTTTTTCAGTAAGCGAAAGCATGGATGGAGTTCAGAACGTTTTAAAAATTTGTTTCATCGAAAGTTCAACAAATTGTTTCAATTTGCGCAAGGTCGAGGCAAAAAAATAAGCCTAAAACCGTTGATTTATTATTTTTTCTAGCACCGTGGGGTTGATTTCATGCCCACCCTCGAAGGTCAAGAGATTCAAGGGCTTACCTAGTTCAAGTAGTAAGGCTTCTTGTCGCTGCTTACTTTCCTCGTTAATCAACTCATCCTGCGCTCCATGCACCAGAAGCACCTCCGTATTGGCAAACTTTTCTTTAGCCAAATTCAGTTGCAAGTCATGTGCAAATCCTCCTCCCCACAAGACCAAAGAATCTAACCTACCACTCCATTGACTGGCCCAACGTGTGCCAGTAGCCGCCCCTTGGGAAAAGCCTATTAGGTGAACCCGTGGTGAACCAGAAAATTGCAGGAGGAGGTCTTCCATTATGCGATTGAGGAAGCGATGGTTGTTGGAGATAGAAGTTTCCCGGTTGTAACTGGTCATCCAATTGGCACCTACTCGCCCCTGGAATTCTTGCAAATAAAAGTGGTTGGTGCCTTCTGGGGCGATGAAGAGGCGATTTTCAGAGGAAAAGGGAAGGAACTTCCGGATGAAAAACTCTGCTAATTGCCCATAGCCATGTAGCACAATCCAAACTTCTTGCTCCTTTCCTGTGGGTTCGTGGGATAGAAAATAGGGGGCTTCGTAGGAAAATTGAAGAGACTTTTTCACGTTTAGCTATGGAGATCGTCAAATTTGAGAGGAAGCAAATGTCGAATACCGCGGAAGCGAAGTACGGTTCCATCGGCTTGCAAAAGCAAAATAGTGATGGGGCTTTTGTACCGGTTTTCGACCTCATTGATTGCCTGTCTGCACATCCCGCAGGGAGATACTCCAGCCCAGTTATCTGCCCCTGCCCGATGGGCCACGATGGCGAGCATTTGTGGGACTTGCTCGGGATAGTTGGCGCCTACATAGCCGAGGAGTAAGCGCTCGGCACAGGTGCCTACCGGGAAACTTACATTCTCTTGGTTGGAGGATTGGTAGATTTCTCCATTGGAAAGTGCCACTGCCGCTCCCACATGAAAACTGGAATAGGGGGCGTAGGCCTTTTTGGAAATTTCTTGGGCTCGCTGAATTAAGGTCACTTCCAAAGGAGTTAATTCAGAAAAGGCGAGTTCTTCCAGAGCTATCGTATCGGTAATTTTTTTCACAAGTAGTAGTGGTTTGGAAAGGAACCAACGATTAAAGTACACAAATGTTCCCTGATTCTTGAATTTTCACTTTTTCACACCAAAAAAAAGGCCCATTTTTAAGGCAATAAAGCCCATCCCATGCCTACCATTTTGCTATTTGGCGCAGGAAAATCTGCCACTTCCCTCATCGATTACTTGGCCGACTCTTGTGGGGATGGATCTCGAAAGCTTTTGGTAGCAGACCTAGACCCCGCCATGGCAGCGGCCAAACTCAAAGGACGCCTGCATACCGAAGCGGTACCGGTAGATTTGGACCAGGAAGATTCTAGGCAGGAGTTAATCCGTCAGTCCGATGTGGTCATTTCCATGCTCCCAGCAGGATTGCATCCTATTTTGGCTGCTGATTGCTTGAAGTTGGGGGTTCATTTTTTCACCGCTTCTTACGAGAGTGATGCTTTGAGAGCGATGAAGCAGGAAATTGAGGCGAAGGGCTTGTTGTTTTTGAATGAATGTGGGTTGGATCCTGGTATTGACCACCTTTCCGCCTTGAAGATTATCCATGAAGCGCAATCAAGAGGAGAAGTAGTCCGTTCCTTCAAGTCCTATTGCGGAGGCCTACTGGCCCCTGAAAGTGAAGACAATCCCTGGAAATACAAATTTACCTGGAACCCTCGCAATGTGGTGCTTGCAGGTCAAGGGATATCCAAGTTTCTGGACCATGGGGAAGTAAAGTTGGTGCCTTACCAGCAACTGTTTAAACGTGTAGAAACTATCCACTTTCCTGGGTTAGGGGATTTTGATGGCTACCCCAACCGGGACTCTTTGAACTATCAGGCCATTTATGGATTGGAAGAGGTCGATACGCTTCTTCGAGGGACACTTCGGCGGGCAGGCTTCTGTAAGGCCTGGGATGTATTTGTACAACTAGGGATGACGGACGATACTGCATCGTTGCAGCTCCCGCCTGGCAGCACCTACCGGCAGTTTTTCAATGCCTTTCTCCCCTGGTCTGATCAGCTCAGCGTAGAAGAGAAATTAGCGGAATTAATTCCCGATCTAGACTTTCCCACCTTTGAAAAGTTGCAATGGCTTGGATTTTTTGAGACTAAAACGCTACCAAAAACGGAGGGGAGCCCAGCACAACTGCTTCAGGCAATCCTTGAAGAGCAGTGGGCACTTCAGCCCGCTGATCGAGATTTGATTGTGATGCAGCATCAGTTTGAGATTCAAACCCAATTGGGAATCAAAAAGATTACTTCGAGTTTGGTCAATGTTGGGCAAGATGCGGTGTATACTGCCATGGCCAAGACCGTTGGACTTCCACTGGCCATTGCAGTTGATCTCTTTTTGAAAGGGGAAATTTCCCTTCGCGGTCTGCAGCTGCCTGTGGTTCCAGAATTGTACCTCCCGATTTTGGAGGCCTTGGAAAAAGAAGGGATTCGCTTTGAAGAGCGGGTGGGGGATTAAATCGTCCACAGGCGACGGTCCACTGTCCACAGCCCATTTTATTGAACTACAAACCTTAACTTTCCTTTAAATGGTGGTAATTGAACCGAGAAGTATAAAAAAAGACCAACTGGCTAGTTGGTCTTTTTTAGTTTTTAGGGATTCCAATCTGCCGGAGGATCGATAAAGGCCCCTGAAATTACGCGGCAATCGTCCGGAATGATCGCTCGATTTTGCTTGAAAGTCAAATCATTTTTATCCACGTAGATTCGCCGCGAGGTTTCTCCTCCTGCCATAAAGTAGCCAAGGACTACCTCATCTGGATTGTCTAGGCTGAGCATGTTTCCACGAAGAGTTGCTGGCGGTGGATCAAAAATGGAACCAGAGATTTCAGCTTGTTGCTTCACCAAACGTAAGTAACGATAGGCTCCTTGTGAGATGCTGTATTGTTTCAGGTCTATCCGGAACTTGTTGACAAATCGGTACCCATCGTCTGCGATGAAAGAAGCAGGGATTTTTGTGGTCAGCCCATTGAAACTATCGTCATTCACCACAAATAAACTTTGGTTATTGCTTACTTCGTAGCGGAAGCATTGTACACAGCAATCCTTGGGCTGTGGGGTACGGTTTGGATTAGTAGGAGAAGGTCGTGGGGTAAATAAATCTGGGCGAGTTTCTAAGATGTAAACCGCGGGGCCATTTCTCCAATAGTAAAAATTATTTTGGTCTGCAGGATCTTTTACCCCCACAATCAGTTGAATGCCTGATTTTGGAACATCACTCCCTTCAGTTGGTACAGTGACAGTACGAATCTCCAGCGATTGAATGGCGGGTACAGCAGCTACTTTCTCAGGAGTAGAGGTATACACTTTTCCTTCTGCAGTACGAATTTGAAGCGTGTAGGATTTACCAACTTGAGCACTAAAGCCAGCAGGAGTATAGTAGGTGCCTTTTGCATCTACTCCTTCGGTGAGAAAAGTGACATTGCCCTCGTTGTCTCGTACCACGACAGTAGCCAAGGAAACGGGACGGATGAGTCCTTGGAAAATACTTCCATAAGTAGCACTTCGCGTGAGTGTGATTGCATGAGGGCCCGGTCCGGTGGAAATAATACCTTCTACAGTCAAGAGTTGCTCGCCCTCTGGCACTTCGACCTCGTAGGGGTCTACACAGGCCATCGGAAGGAATAGGAGTAGGTATACTAGTCTTTTCAACATGGCTTTAGAAGCTAATGGCGTAACTTAAACTTGGAAGTGGGATGCCCAATAAGGCCAAACGGAAGGCCTGCGGAGGTTGCTGAGGAGCATCGTCAAAGAAGATGGAAAATGGATTTTTTCGTCCATATACATTGAGTACGGAAAAGGTCCAGTCTCCATCAAAAAACTTCCCTTCCCCTTTTAATTTGAAGTTCACAGAAAAATCGAGTCGATGGAAGTCCGGAAGTCGTTGCTGGTTTCGATCCTTGAAGTAGGCCAGGTTATTTCCTGAAAAATCAAACTTTGCATCTGGAAAGGTGATGGGCCTTCCTGTGCTGTAGGCAAATGTGGCTGATATGGAGGCATTGGTACTCACCTTGTAATTTCCAATCAGGGTCAGGTCATGGGGTTTATCAAAGTTGGAAGCATACCAGGCGCCATTGTTGATGTTTTCTTCTTCAAAGGGCGTAATCACGCGCCTTAAGGAACGAGAATAGGTGTAAGAAATCCATCCGGTAAGTGTGCCTAGGTTTTTCTTCACGTATAGTTCCATTCCATAGCTCTGCCCTTGAGCAGGAATGAGTTCGGTTTCGATGTGATTTTGTAAAATCAAATTTGCCCCATCCTTGTATTCCACGACATTTTGAAGGTCTTTGTAGTATACTTCTACCGAGGTCTCAAAGATGTTTCCTTTGAAGTTATTGTAGTAGCCAAGTGAAAATTGATCCGCAATTTGAGGTTTCAAAAATCCATCACTCAATTTCCATACATCTGATGGAGCGATGGTCGCTGTATTGGAGATGAGGTGTATAAATTGGTACATTTTGTTGTAGCCCAACTTCACCGAACTGGCCTTATTAAAGGAATAGCGGAAGGAAGCCCGTGGTGCTAGCCCATCGTAGGTTTGGATCAGTTCGTTTGCTCCATATATGGTTTCCCCGATAGCAGAACCATCGGAGACTGGGGTGCCTTCTTGGTAGGTTCGTACGGTACGGGCGCCGAGGTACTGATACCTGTCGTAGCGGAGGCCATAGGATAGGCCTATTTTTTCTCCGATTTCTAACTCATGTTGGAAGTGGGCAGCCATTTCCCTACCGGTTTCATTTTGTACTTTTTTGGGGAGCACATCTTCCGAGGTTCCGGTAGGAATTAGTTCACCAGGTTGGATGGCCACTTGCTTGTATTCCGCACCCAATGTAAATGACTGCGTAGGGCTTAGGGCATAGTTGAAGAAGGTTCTTCCTCCCATATCCTTGATGTCGGAGTTAATTTCAAAGTTTTTGAGACCGGACTGGTTAAATATCCCATAGTCGTAGAGTGAATAGAAGGCAGTGGTCTCCATCTTCAGTTTCTCGCTCAACTTGCTTTTCCATTGCAAAGAATGCGCATTGTTTTGCCAGGATATGGTGGTGTCGGAGGCAAAGGCAAAGTCATCGTAGCTGGTGTAGTAGCTGTAGGTAAATTCGTTGTTTTCTGAAATTGGGGCACTGATGACCAGGTTCCCGTCGTAAAAATTAGCATTGGAGTTGTTCAGCGTAGTATTGCTTAGTGATTGGAGCAGCCAGTTGATGTAGGAGATTCGAAATCCTCCAAGGATGGATACTTTGTCTTTGATGAGCGGGCCATTGAGCGAAAGCTTTCCTGAGAAATTACTTACCATGAAGTCTCCTCCAAACTTTTCGATGCTACCCGCCTTGGGTAGAATGTCTAGAATAGCCGAGCTTCTTCCTCCAAATCGAGCAGGAACTACGGCTTTGTAAAGTGTCACGTCATTCACCATGTCGGGGTTGAAGGCCGTGAACAACCCAAACATGTGCGATGGATTGTAAATTGGTGCTCCCGCAAATTGGATGAGGTTTTGATCTACGCCACCTCCTCGGACATTCAGCCCTGAGGAAGCTTCTCCCACTTGACTCACACCAGGTAGGGTAGCCAAGGAGCGCACAATATCGATTTCTCCCATAAATGGAGGGAGTTCCTTCATGGTGTTGACACTGAGCGTGACGGCACCCATGTTAGTCGAACGGATATTTTTTTCCGGATCGCTACCATAAATCACTACGTCATCGAGTGTAAAATCCTCTTGAAGCATCTTGATCGTGATTCTCCCATCTCCTACGGCGGTGATGGGGTAAATCTTCGTTTCATAACCTATATACCGAAATTCCAGTGTGTATTCCGCTCGTGATACTTCAAGTTCAAAATTTCCATTGTCATCTGTGATTCGGGTCAAGTCGAGCTCCGGGATACGTACCGTTGCTCCTACGAGCGCATCTCCAGTGATCTCATCGGTGATTCGCCCCGAAAGCTTGATTCCTTTTATCTGACCGATATCTCGACCAATGACATCGCGCTTCACTGATGGAGTTTGTGCCCAGGCCGAGGATATCCCTAGAAATAAGTAGGCAATTAGAAAAATTCTTTTCATAGTGGAATGCTTAGATCGCGTCTGGGTCAAATTTGTACAATTCCATGGTCAGGGTTCCACTCACGGATTCCTCTGGGGCACGGAGAAAATAAATGGATCCATTGTATTGGAAATAACCGCTGGTAATGCTTTGAGGAAGACCAATGATTTGGTTTTTTGTTTTCCATTTTAAGGTTTCCAGGTCTAGTTCCCAAAGCTCTTGGGTAGCCCTGAATAACCCGAGGTATGCTTTGTTTCCAATTACTTCCGCGATTGGGTACCCTTGTCCTTTGTTACCCGGATAGGTAGTCAATAGCTGCCAGCTGTCGAGTGGGGGATTGTACTCCCATACCTGTCCGTTGCTTCCCATCACGATTACTCGAGTGGCTCGGGCAAAGGCTGCGGCGTTACGGCCCAAAGCGACGGGGGCATTGCGCTTGGTTACCCAGGTACGTTGTACTGGGTCATAGACGCGAACCAAAAGAGAGGCGCCGTCCAAACCTCCGAACAGGATTAATCCGCCTTCCCAGTCCACTGCCAAGGCATCTCTTGAGTTGAAGGGAAGATCTCCCAATCGCTCAAACCTACTTCCGTTGATTTTCCAAAAGCTTCGGTCGTATACAAATTGATCTCTCGAAGGCTCTAGGGCTCCTCCGCCTAGGTAATTTGCGGTTGCAAATGCAAATCTGCGTCTGTTCCCTGGAAATTCTACTTCTGTCCAAGTGCCTGAGGCTGGGTTGAATCGCTGAAATCCAGCATAGCTATCCCCAAGTTTGATTTTACCAAGACCTACATGAAAGCCAGCAGCATTCGAAAAGTAACTGTTGTCATAAATCCGAACGTTTCCAGGAAAATCAGACACTTTGGTGTATTTACCAGCTTGGTACTCAAAAGGAGTTGGAAGGGTAATTTCCTTGTCTTGAATCCGCAACTTGATGGGAACCACAATCTGTCCACTGGGAGCGGGAATTTTTACTGTAAGCTTGGATTCAAATACATTTTGAAGGACAGGCGCTTCCTGATTGCCAAAAAACACCTTGGTTCCTTCTGGGAAATTTTTCCCTAGAATTACCAATTCCTGTCCTGCCAGCCCATAGGTTGGAGCAAAACTGCTTACTGCTGGGGCTAGGGTACTTAATTCGATGACTTTTCCTTCGAGGCGTTCCCCATTGATTGTGGCAAAGGCTTTTACAAAATAGGTCTGACTCAGTTTGAACCCACTTTTTTCACCGATAAATCTTCCAGGTTGGGATTTTTCTCCAAGAGATACAATGATGGGATTGGCAAAGGAGGCTTGTGTGGAAAACTCAAATCCATGGTCTTCGGCAAAGACTTCCCGATTGGCAAGCAGGCGACCAGAGATTCGGATTTTATCCCCTCCTACGAATAATACCTCTTCTGTAGCGACGAGGATGGGAGCATCGTCCTCCTGTGTGCAGGACCAAAATGCCAAAAGAATCAAAAAAAGGAATGAAGTTCGTAGCAGTTGCATCGAAAGTGGAAGTGGTCTAAAAACAAAAATACAGCAATACCCATAGAATACAATTCCGTTAAATCGACTATTTGCCCGCTAAAGGAGAATCTTAGGCTTTTTCTTTTAAAAACCCAATAAAAATCCGGAAATCAGCTGCTTATAATCGTCCGTATAGGTTCCTTCCTCATTTTTCAAATAGCAGACACGGGTTGGGATAGAAGGGAGTCCTTTGATTTTCGAAAAGGATACAATTTCTCGATGTACGGGCTTGGAGGCCGTATCTTTAATCTGGATTTTGGCATTTGGAAAGAGCAAAGCTTCTTCAGCCAACTTGCAGAAATCCCCCATTTGGCGTGGAGGTAGGATCACCCAAAAATGCCCCGAACCGGAAAGGAGTTGGCTTGCATGGTAGCCTAAGTCTTCAAAGGATAAGCTGTCCGTATGCAGCGCTAGGTTCCGCTTGGGGTCACTGGACTTGAGGTGATCTGGAAAATAGGGGGGATTGCTGACAATCAAATCAAAGGAACGATCGGTCGAAAAATCCTGGAGGCCAGTGGGGATGAGATGCAACCGGTCTGCAAATGGGCTTTCCTCAAAGTTTTCAGCAGCCTGTCCAGCCGCCTCCGCATCAATTTCCAGTGCAGTAATTTGGGCCTCAGGGAAGCGTTGGGCAAGCATCAGGGCTATAACTCCGGTGCCAGTTCCGATGTCGAGGATCTGCCGTGGGGAAGTGCTCTGAGCCAGGCTTCCTAACAAAACCGCGTCAGTACTGATTTTCATGGCACAGCGGTCTTGCTGTACCCTGAACTGTTGAAATTGAAACCAGCTGTTTGCCATTAGGTACGGGCTCGGCTGAATAGTTTCGAACGAAAACGAGGCTTATCCTCCATGATGTTTAATTCTTCTTCAGATACGCGCTTCACACTTTCGATGGTGTAGAATGCTTTTTCATCGCTTTCTTTTACCTTGGCGATAAACTCTTGAAGTTGGTCTCGTTTCATCACGGTAAACAAAAGATTCACTTTCCCATAGCGGCCTTCTCCCCCCACATTGGTGAAGCGGTAGTTCCTCTCCTTCATGAATTCCAGTAAAGTTGGAAGCGGCTTGGGGGTAATCACCCGCACCAAAACCCGGCCCAAAGCTAATTTTTCATCCAAGGTCATGCCTACATAGGTACCTGTGGCAAAGCCGCCCGCATACGCCAAGTAGGAAAGGGGATTGTCCACATTTTGAAAGATTTGTCCGATGGCAAGTAGCCAGATTAAGGCCTCAAAGAATCCTAGAATGGGAACTATATTTTTCTTGCCATTCATCATAAACATGAAGCGTAGCGTATTGATGGAGACATCGGATACCCTAGCCACAAAAATCAATAAAGGCATCAAGAGGTAGTTGAGCAGCTCGTTGGATATGCCCAAAGATTGGAGGAAGTCTTGCATGGGAAAAGAATATAGTCCTGCAAAAATACCGCTTTATTGGCGGAGCCAACCAATAAATGAAGGTAGAATTTAGATTTTTTGATCTCGACCGGCAGGTATTCCAAGGACTATAAACTGCAGAGTCATCAGGAGGAGAAACCAGATGAGTAGGTTCCAGTTGTCAAAAAGATCTAAAACTACCCCAAAAACCAAAGGTCCGAGGGCAGCTAGGACATAACCGGCAGACTGCACCATCCCAGAAAGCTTCGCGGTAGTAAGCTCTTCCCCGCTTCGCATGGAGATGAGCGTGTAGGCGATGCTCAAACTGGCCCCGCTTCCAATACCAATGATGGTAAGCGCAGCAAAAGTGACCCATTCCTGGTGAATAAATAGCGCACCATAACCGATGAGGTAGCCAATTCCCACTGTACGAATGACCCCTGATTGCTGCTTCAGGCGAAGTAGCAGGTTGGGGGCAAAGAAGGTCCCGATCAAAGAAATCAGTTGCATATAAAACAATAACATTCCTGCATTCACGGGGGTCATCCCGCGTGCGATCAACAAGTCGGGAAGCCAGGTAATCAACGTGAAGTACATGACCGATTGGGCTCCCATAAATCCAGTAACTTGCCAAGCCAATGTAGATTTCCATACATTTTTCCTCGGAACAAGAGCTCCGGATTGGTGGGTTTGAGTAGGTTTAAGTTGCGGGATCCAAGCTAGCAAGGCAAGGGCCATCAGGCCTACCCAAGAAAGCAAGGCCCCTCTCCATCCCCAGCCAAGTCCTTCTGCCAAAGGCACACTAATTCCCGAAGCGATGGCAGCAAATAAGGACATGCCCGTGGAGAGCATCGCTGTCATCAGCCCGATTTTTTCTGGGATTCTGGCTTTAAAGAAGGGAATCATCAGCACGTTGGCGGTTACAATCCCTATTCCTGTCAAGGCTGTACCCAGATAGAGGAGCGCAATCCCTCCCTGCACCCGAATGACCACCCCGATGGCCAGTAGGAAGATTCCTAGAAATATGGCTTTGCCATGCCCCAATTTCTTGCCGAGGCTGGGGGCAAACAAAGAAAAAATCGCAAAGGTAATCAAGCTAAGCGTGGTCAAAAATCCCGCCTCACCATTGGATATGCCCAGATCTTCCCGAATAAACGGAATCAGTGGTCCTACCGATGCAATGGAAGTGCGCAGGTTGATCGAGATCAAGATCACGCCTAGGATGAGTATGGCTTGGGAGGAGAATTTGGGCAAGGGAGGTCTTAAATACGAAGTACGAGATACGAGATACGAGAGACAAGATACAAGAAGCAAGAAATTAGACATCAATTCTACTGTTTAGGAAGTCCTGCTTAATTGCAGTTTTTGTCTCATCTCTTGCTTCTCATCTCTTGTTTCTTTTTAATGATGAACGCCCAATTATGGATGTAGAAGTGGTGAAAACTAACTTTAGGTCAGGAGCAGGCTTTTTAGTCCAGCAGCCTTTAGTCTAATCTCTTGGCTCTTGGCTCTCGCTTCTTGATAGAATCAAATCCTCCACACACCTCACCCACGTATCGCTGGAGTTGAGGCTGGGTACCAAATCCCAATGCTCGCCACCGAGTTCCTCAAACTGCTCCTTGTATTCTTCGCCCACCTCCACGGTAGTTTCCAAGCAGTCTGCCACAAAGGCTGGAGAGAAAACGAGTACTTTTTTTACTCCTTCTTTGGCTAAGTCCTTGATCAGGTCCTCCGTGTACGGTTTGATCCAAGGATCTTTACCCAGTCGGGACTGGAAGCAAGTCATTACTTTGTCTTCAGGAAGACCTAGTTTCTCAGCCACTAGTCTGGTGGTCTGGAAGCATTGCGCTCGGTAGCAAAACTGATTTTTGAGCCCATACGCCGCGCAGCAGGTTCCTAGTTTGCAGTGTCCGTCTACGCTCCCCTTGCGAATTTGCCGCTCAGGAAGTCCGTGGTAAGAGAAGACATACCGCTCGTATTCGTGCTTTTGCATCGCCTCGCGTCCCAATTCCGCCCAAGCCTCCAAAAAGAGGGGATGGTCCACGTAATTGCTGATGAAAGTCATCTCCGGGATGATCTGCCAGCCACGGGCAATTTCCATGACCCTATCCATGACAGATCCATTCGTAGCAGAGGCGTATTGAGGGAAAAGGGGGAGAACAATGATTTTCTTCACATTGGCTTTCATCAACTCTTTCAACCCTTTTTCAATGCTTGGATTCTGGTAGCGCATGGCCATAGCCACGAGGTATTTCTTAGGATCGAGCTTGGCAACGAGCTTGTCCTTGAGGTCTTGTGTATGAAAAAGTAAGGGGGAGCCTCGCTCGGTCCATAGCTTGCGGTATTCACCAGCAGATTTGGGGGCTCGGAAGGGGGCAATAATTAGATTGACCAGCATCCATCGCGGGATAAATGGAAAGTCGATCACGCGTCCATCCATCAAAAATTCTCGCAAGTATTTGCGAACATCTCCTGTTTTGGTACTGTCAGGGGTTCCCAAATTGACCAATAAGACTCCTATTTTTGCTTGACTTGTAGACATGGAATAAGTTATTTCCCTAGGAAAGCGCAAAAATACTCCCTTTGTTTTACTTTTTTGAAACTAAGTTAAAAACAAGAATAAAAGTGGCTGAAAGTGATCGAAGCGAGAATCAATTGGATTCTTCTGGTTTCTTTTTGAGTGCCCATTTCATTAACGGGGCTGCAGAAATTGAGGTCACAAGGGCCATTACCACCAGGGCAACAAATAATTTTTCATCGATAAGCCCATTTTTCAAGGCAATTAAGCCCAAAATAATTTCCATTGCGCCACGTGCATTCATCCCAAAACCTACTGCTAATGCATCCTTGAGACTATAACCAGAGCGTAGAGCTCCATAACCGCTTCCAATAATTTTACCAGCAAAGGAAATGGCAAGAATAACCAATACTAAACCGAGGTCAAAGTTGGTAAAGAAGTTGATCTTCAATCCGATGGAGACAAAGAATAGGGGAGCGAATATGTTGTTGATGAACTGATGGATAATTTCTTTTGCCTTTTCAGACAGGTGATCCGAGTCTCCAAGCGCTACACCAAAAAGGAATGCTCCAAAAATGGCATGAATTCCTAGCCATTCAGTAAATGCAGCGGCTAAAAAGCAAAAAGCCATGGACAAGGAAAGTACCCCACCTGGCCAGGCCAATTTTTTGTTGGTCCAAGGAAGAACCTTATTCAATAATCCCTTTCCAATGGTGAGCATGAATACGGTAAAAAGTAGGGTAATCCCAATCGTATTGATCAAAGATAAATTTCCCGCTTTCCCCATAAAGGAAAGAATTACAGAAAAGATCAACCAACCAATCAAGTCATTGACCATGGCTCCTGCTACAATGACCATGCCCATCTTGGTCTTAAATAAATTCATGTCCATCAAGATCCGCACAACAACTGGAAGGGCCGTAATTGACATCGCGGTGCCCATAAACAAGGAAAAGAGCATTTTTTTCTCTTCCGAGATACCGAAGAATTCTGGGAAATAGTAAGGGGCAAGAAAACCAAAAACAAAGGGAACCAGTAATCCTAGCAGGCTAATGCTGACGGCAGATTTTCCTTGAGACCACACAAGATGGAGTTCCACTTCCAAGCCTGCGATGAACAACAGTAGGATGACAGCCATTTGAACAATCCCATCCAAAGCAAGATTGGCAGAAGGACTGCTCCGGAATAAAAATTCGAAAAATTCAGGGCTGATCATGCCTAGCACGGTGGGCCCCAGAATTATCCCAGCCAAAATCTCTCCCACTACTGCCGGTTGCTTAAGTTTTTGCGCTACCTCTGCAAATATTCGTGCCACCAGCAACATGGTAGCTAGCTTTAGCAGTAAGTTGATTACGTCCTGGTGTGCTAAACTTTCCATATCCTACTTCACAATTAACAGGTTGCAGGGTAGCTCTTCCAAAATACCCTCCAAATCATGAGGGAAAAGGCGATCAATAAAGGTGAGACCTTGCTCGTCACCCATGATTAACAATTCCGCTTCAATGGATTCACAGTAGCGTACTAATTCTACGGCCCACTTGCCAGCAGTGACTTTGATGTTAATCTTCAAGCCCGTTTGGTCGAGCTTGTCCAATATTTCTTGAACGTAGTGGATTTCATCTTGTACCAACTTGCGTCGGGTAGTGGCTACTTCTGTTTCCGTTCCTTCCCCTGCTGTAGCCATTTGAAACCCATACAATTTGATTTCATTCAAAATATGCACCTGGCTAGATTGTTCAGCCTGGCAGAATTTTAGGCCCCTAGCAATCACGCGTGGCGTAATTTCTAATTCAGTCCCATTGATGACCACCTTTGAAAAATGCGTGGTTTCGATTTTGGGATCAATAAGCGTGAGTACTGAACAAGTGGCTTTTCGAATGACTTTTCGCGCTACAGACCCTAGGTAATAGGTGAGCAATCCTTCTTTTTTCAAGGCTCCTAAAACCAAAAGATCGACTCCTTCTTCCTCGCAGGTTTTTAGGATGGTTTTCGCAGGCTTGCCTTCCTTCCAGATGGTCTTGATGCGGTGGAGATCCCCACAGTGTCGAGAAAGCACTTCTGCCAATTGCGCTTCCAATTCCGGAGTTTTGGTGCCCACATGAATCAAAACGAGCTCACCGTCAAAAATTCGAATCAATTTTCGTGCTTCGGCAATCAAGGCCTCCATTCGTGGAGAAAATGCAATGGCTAGGGCAAGTTTTTGATACATGGCAACAGAAATAATCCCTTGAAATACGTTATTTTTTGTGAAAGGAACAATTCCAATTCTTCCGGCAACCATTTATCCTCTACGCCTTCCGCCCAACTTTAATTTTGGAATTCAAAAAAACTCCAGGCTAGAATTTCCTTATTTTCCTAAACTTTCCCTTCATTTACTTATTGAATCCATTTGAAAACACGACCCAATATGAGAAAATACCTCTTTTTTGGACTGTTGCTGGCGTCAACGATTTGTGGCAATGCTCTTGCCCAAAGCGACTACCCCACACTCAGTCAAACTGCTCAGCGCATCCAAAAACTAAGCGCTAATCCAGCAGTAGAGCTAAAAACGCTGACCAAAACTGCTGGCGGCAAGGAAATTTATGCCCTGAAGATTGGTACTGGAGCCAAAGATCAAAAGCCTGCGATCGCGGTTGTGGGTGGGGTAGAAGGATATCATGTCCTCAGCGTGGAATTGGCCCTTCAGTTTGCCGAAAAGCTGGTTGGAGAAAATGCCAAGGCTTTGGAGACCACTACCTTTTATGTGTTTCCCAACCTTTCCCCTGATGCCTATGCGCAGTACCATGCTGCCTTGAAGTACGAGCGTCGTGGCAATGCAGTGTCCGTGGATCATGACCGGGATGGGACTGCAGGAGAAAATGGCTACACTGATTTGAATGGCGATGGAATGATTACCTGGATGCGCATCGCGGATCCAATGGGGGAATGGACGACTTCTAAAGAAGATCCTCGTGTACTCGTGAAAGCGGACAGAGCCAAAGGAGAGGCAGGAAAATACCGCGTCTTCAAAGAAAGCGTGGACTCTGACAAGGACGGCAAGTTTGCTGAAGACCTGACGGAGGGCATTGCCTTCAACAAATCATTGACCTATAAATTTCCTGTGTTTGAGCCCCTAGCTGGAGACATTGCGGTGTCCCAACTCGAAAGCCGAGCCCTATTGGACTACCTCTTTGAGCAGTGGAATATTTTTGCTTTTGTAACCTTTTCCCCAGCCAATAACCTAAGTACTCCCTTGAAGTACTCGGCAGGGGATGCGCGCAAACGAGTGGTTACTTCGATTTTGGAAAAAGACCAAACTACCCAGGCAATGGTTTCGGATGTGTACAACAAAACCATCCCAGCTAAGGCTTTTCAACAAACCAATCAAGGTACGGATGGAGACTTTTTCCAATGGGCCTACTTTCATTTTGCCCGTTACAGCTTCTCTACTCCAGGATATTGGACTCCAGAATACAAAGGGAAAACCAATGCAGAAGCCAATTTCTTAGCTTGGTCTGATTCCTTGAAGCAGGATACTTTCGTGCCTTGGACTGCTATTAAGCATCCCGATTTTCCAAATCAACACGTAGAAGTTGGTGGGATCAAGCCCTTTCTAATGGTCAATCCTCCCTTTGAAAAAGTAGGGGAAATTGCCAAGCAGCATACTGACTTTATCTTGAAACTGGCTGGAATGCAGCCCAAATTGGAATTCCATAACCTCAAAACTGAGGCGATGGGAAATGGCTTGACCCGTGTGACGGTAGACTTATTCAATAATTCTCCATTACCTACACACTCGGAGATGGGAACACGCTCCCGTTGGTTACGTAAGCTTCGT
>JACCDT011548745.1_pt1 | contig 28103 bp, 40 predicted proteins | sample 7446291 | NCBI WGS metagenome assembly JACCDT01 (sample SAMN15323446, study PRJNA562643) | freshwater metagenome | isolation source: river surface water | place: USA:Blue River Watershed | collected 2017-08-17 | reverse complement strand
GTTGTGGTGGTTGTCGCAGGATCCGGCCACTCAAGAATGGCTAGAGGAATCATACGGTTGTCCGACCAATAACCCTGTAAGCGTTAGCGGCAGTCTTTAGCACCGAAACATAGCCATACTGCTTCTCAATTAGGAATGTCACGGCAGTCCCGGCAGTGCCATTACCAGCCCATGAGGTCACGCCAGTTCCAGCGACAATAGCGACAGTGCCAGAGGTGTCACGCTCAATGTCAATGCGCTCACCAATCTCCAGCACATCTGGGATGGTTACGGTAGCTGCCGCAGTAGCCACTAGCAGTGTGTTGGCGTTGGCTGAGGTCGCAGTTGCCGAAGCGGAGATAGTGCCGATGGCGGTGTTCTGGATGTCTAGCCAGTCCGTGCCTGAGTAGCGGTAAATCTTGTCGTCGTCTTTGAGGGTTGAGATCATGCCCTCTGACACGAAGCTAATCGTTGCACTTGACCGAGCAGCAGCGTTGTCAAAAACCTGAACAACCTGATCCATCAAATAGGGTTGCACATTGGTCGCACGGATAATCTCTCCGGCAATCCAACGCCTGTAACCTGCACCAGCCATTTAGTTTCCTTCGCTCAACTCAAATTCTACCGCCACCCAGTCGCCCTGAGCTTCATCCCATTTGTAGATTAGGTTGTCCGTAGGGTATGGAACCGGGGCCTGCCACTTGCAGTCTTCGTCAAGAACCCACGAAGCAAAAGGCTGAGGTGCGATGAAGGCATCTAGCTCTTCGTCATACCTGTAACCTACGCCAGCGTAGTTCTTGCGGTAGTTGCCGTTGTAGCTAGTGCGCTTGCAGACCTGTCCTCGGAACTCGCCATACCAATCTTCAGGGTGCTTGCCCTCGATTAGCTCGGTTTCGTCAATGCCCGTAATGACTTCGGTGACAATGTTGTTGTTGTCGAGAAATGCGTAGTGTGCCATCATGCCCCCAGAGCTGCAATCTCAGCCTCAGTCAAACCGAGTGCTGCCAGCTTTGCTTGTGCTGATGCCTTAGCTTCTGCCTTGGCTAGTTCTGCTGCCTCACGCTGAGCCTGATCTGCTTCAGCCTGAATGCGCATTGCTTCACGCTCTGCCAGTTCTTCTTCGGTCAGAGGCACTACGGTCTGTTCGCCTGTCTCGCAGTCCACGACCAGCTTGGTGATGATTTCAGTCATTTCTTTTCTTTCTGTTAGCTAACGGTCACGCCGTTTGAACCTTTGAGGATGCCATACAAAGTTGCCGAGGTGTATTGAACAAAGTTACCATTATTTGAGGTTAGAACCATAGATGAGATAGCAGATGTTCCAGTCCACAAGCCAGCAAGAATGTCCATGTTGGCAGCAGTTCCATTGTTCTCAGTTACATTTTCAATAGATACAGATTTGGCTGTGCTACTTGTGTAGTTTGGAATGTAGGCTGAAGTTACATTGAAAGTATTTGAGGTTTGTGCTGACGATGCCAATGAGCCTAGAAATAGCTTGCTTGTAATGCCGTAGGGGTTAGTGCTGGATGCTGCTGAGCTTCCTGTGCCGTATAGGTCACGGGCAGAGTAACCGCTAGTCACTCCGTTGAACTCAACAAACAAGCCTTCTGCATTTGATGATGTGAGCCTGCCTGAAATCACTAAGTAGAGGTCGGTGAAGGTCTGAGGTATTGACGAGAAGGTGATACTCGACTGAGCAGAGCCTAGCTCGGTGTGCTGAATAAGCGTCATTGTCATTTATGCCACCCCGTAGAGACTGAATGTAGCCCCAGTTTGAAAGGTCTGTCCCAAGATGTCAAAGAACCGAATAGAGGTAATTGCACTTGTCGAAGCCCATCGAGAAGCCGTTGCTTGCACTTCTCGGTTAGCTGTTCCAAACCTGCTGAGAATCGTTTTTTGTTTGTCGGTCGCTGCGTAGTCCATGAATGTCAATGTCACAACATTTGTATAAGCGTTGTCCGGGCCAACCGAAGCACCTGCAATACGAGCCGAAGTCTGTCCTGACTCCGATCCGCTTTGAGCCGCACTACCAGTTCCAGTCATCCATACGCCGTTGTAGTTTGCCCCAGTATCCCCGTTTACCTGCAACCTACCAGCAGATGATGTCGAACTGTTTGTCCAGTTACCGATCAGCACGAGGTCTTTGAAGGTAGCCGGGATGCCTGAAAAGGTGACGCTGACGCTGTTGCTTGCAAGCGTGACAGTTGCCAAAGGTATGTATGACATTAGCTTCCCTTCAGACCGTAGATAGCAAAGCGTGAGTTTGCATTTAGTGTAGAGCCAATTAGAGGCTTTATGACAATGCTAGTGACAGCAGAAGTGCTTAGCCAAGCTCCTGAACGCAATTCAATAGAACTCCAAGCAGCATTCATTCCCGCAAGGCTTCTGATTGTCTTGTTCTTTGTAGTCTCAAATGGATCAAGAATGTCTACAACAATCGCACCAAAAGCATTCGTAGTCGAGCTTGCAACTGGCATTGCTTCAGACAAGAACAAACTGGTCTGCGAAGTTGCGGCGTTAGATTGCATTGCACTTGAGCCACCGAAGTTGTAACCAAGCAAGCCATGTCTGGTGTAATTACTACCAGTATCACCATTGAACTGCATGATTACGGGGTCAGAGTCAGCACCACTTCTGTTTGTGCGAGTGACAGCTCTAATCTGCAAGTGCTGATAGGTGCTTCCATACTTGCTATTTAGGTTTGCAAACTCAACGGATGCTTGTGCAGAAGTCAGGGTGACAGTTTCAAGCAAAACAAATGACGAGGTGACTGCCTCTGCAAACTGAATGTTGCCAGTTCCAGCGGTGAATACCGTGACCTTGTTGCTACCTACTGTTGAGGTTGTGTAGGTCAGACCTGCACCGTTGCGGATTTCGTAGGTGTTTGGGTAGCTGAGGATAACTACGCCAGAACCACCTGCTCCACCAGCATAGAAGTTGAAATCAAAGCCACCTGAGCCGCCACCACCGCCAGTATTTACTGTGCCAGCCGAACCTGCGTTTGTAGACCTACCGCCAGCACCGCCACCGCCTGTTGCCGTTCCAGCAGTTCCAGTCCAAGCTCCACCACCACCACCGCCAGCACGAGTGACAGAAGTTCCAGTTATGGATGATGCGACACCAGATCCACCAGCACCAGCATTTTCAACATTTCCAATACCAGTATCAGCACCAACAGAGCCTGCACCGCCACCACCCCCGCCGGGGAATGGGTTTCCACCAGTTTGCGCTCCACCAGCGTAACCTTGACCAGCTGTTCCAGCAGCACCAGCTCCCGAACCCGAACCAGACTTACCACCACCAGAACCACCGGTTGAGCTTGCCTTGTTGTCCCAGCCACCACCCTGACCGCCGCCAATAGAGGTGATTGAACCAAAAACTGAATTTGCTCCATTGCTACCAAGCGGAGTATTGCTATTTGGATACGAGGTAAATGGCGCACCAGCTCCACCAGCACCGACAGTTACGGTGTAATTGGTGTTTTGGGCGATGCTTAGAGCTGACTCAGCTGAAGCACCGCCACCTGAAGTGCCTACTGAGGTTCTGTAACCACCAGCACCGCCGCCGCCGCCTAGGTTTCCACCACCAGCACCACCAGCGATAACCAAGTAATTTACGGTTACTGGAGGCAAGAACTGGATGTTGCCAGTTCCAGCAGTAAAAGTAGTTATGTTGAAGCCACCGCTAGTAGTCGTAGAGGCCGTAAGCCCACTTCCTACGCTAATGCTGTAAGTGCTTGGGTATTTGACTATTACAACCCCAGAGCCACCCTGACCGCCAGCGTAAGGCGTTCCAAACTGATAGCCACCGCCGCCACCACCTGAGCCAGTGTTTACAGTTCCAGCAGTAGCTCCGTTTGTGTTTGAGCCATTGCCGCCGCCACCTGCGCCGCCGACACCAGATGATGAATAACTATTTTCACCAGCACCGCCACCGCCGCCAGCACGAGTTACGGCTGAGCCAGTAATGCTCGATGAAAGTCCAGCACCACCGTTAGATGCGGTTGGGGCAGAAGTATCTTGACCTTGTGCAGACGCACCACCGCCACCTGCACCGACTACGCCGGAAGTGTTACCACCCCTGTATCCCTGATTGGCAGTTCCAGCTCCACCAGTAGATCGTGAACCACCACCACCGGAACCACCGCTGTTACCAGCCCCGGAAAAGACATCAAGCGAACCACCGCCACCACCGCCAGTTGAGGTTACTGTTGCCAATACGGAGTTAGACCCATTGCTACCACGAATGTTGTTCCAAGTAGCACCCGCACCACCAGCACCAACAGTAACGGTGTAAGAAGTAGAGACAGTTAGGCTTAGGGCTGACTCAGCAGACGCTCCGCCGCCAGAAGTTCCAGCCGAAGTGCGATAGCCACCAGCTCCACCGCCACCGCCAGTATGTGAACCGCCACCACCGCCACCTGCAATGACAAGGTAATCAACAGTTATAGGGGCAGCACCAGAAGAAAAAAACTGCTTCCAAGCTCCACCGATACGGGTATAGCCTTCGACTACATTCTTCCAAGAACCGCCGACACGAGTGTAAAGGGCTGAAACGGTTTTCCAAGAACTAGAGACTTGAACATGAGCAGGCATTTAGGTTCCTTACGGTGTGTATACCAGCCAGACATCTCCATCCATGCCACCAGATGCAGTTCCCGGAGCAGCAGTGGCAAAGGTGATGTTTCTGACTACGGCAGAGCCTACCGCAGCGGTGGTGACAACGCCATTGGTCTGTGAGACGAGTCCTGAGCCATAGCCCGTTACCTGAGCGGTTCCAATGGTAATTGCCGAGCCAACAGCAGCATAGTTCACATTTAGGGTTACATCGCCAGATGTGCCTCCACCGGCCAAGCCAGTGCCAGCGGTTACGGCTGTGATGTCGCCAGGGGAGCTGACATTCGCCCAGACCGAGCCTGTGTAATACTGCAGGACTCCTGAATCCTGTAGGTAGCTCACCATACCAGCGGTGACGGCAGTTCCTAGGGCCGAGCCTCGTTCAGCGGTTCCTGCGTAGACCTGGACTACCTGGTCTTGTAGATAGGACTGAAACTCGTCATTAGTGACGACCTCCAGTGAGTCCCAGTGTTTCCAGCCAGTCATTACGCTCCTATGCCAAAGAGTTGCCTGCTGACAGTCTACCAAAGGCAGCATCGCTGAGCCTGAAGTAGTTATTTGTCGTAGCAGCAAACCCTAGGGTCATTACATGGTTATTTGGGGTGATGAAGTGGTCAATGCGGATAACCTCCACATAACGCACGATTGGATCACCAATGTTGTTTGGGGTAAAGGTAATCTTGACGACCGATGATAGGTCAAGAGCAAGGATTTCTTGTTGTTGCTCTGGGGTCAACTTACCTAGGGTGACATCAAGTGCCTCGAAGCGATACTCAGGCTGTGAGTATTGCGTAGCGTAAATCAGACCGATGTTTGCAAGCTGTGAGTCATTAGCGACTAGCAGGTTGTCAATAGTTAGGTCTCGTGCACCGTAAAGGTTCTGGCTTTCAGTATCCGTAACGGTCACAGTGCCACCTGTGTAACGGCTCACTGTGAGGTTGTTGTAGAGCAATTCAGAGCCATAAACTACGGCTAGGTTAGAAAATGGTAGCCCACCGTTTCCAAAGGTCACAGGGGTCGTTCCAGCAGGGGTTTTATACCTATCCTTGAAGGTCAGGATGCCGTCTCGTGCAATGTATAGGTCACCAATCTCAGCGTTTGAGATTTCCTGCAGGTAATTCAGGGCGTTGGTTCCAGGGTCAATCGTGTAGTTACCGATTAGCTCAGTTCCGGTAGCGATAGAACGCTCTGATGTAGGCCAGTTGACTGTAGAGCTGTCCAGCACTTCATTGACACGAGCACCGCTGAGTTCTTCTGTGGTAGATGTCTCTGCGAGGTTCTGTGATGCAATTACCGATAGTGAGTCAACAGCCTTAGCGGTGGCAATAGAGTCGCCATTAGGCAGGTAGTTCAAGTCCCAGTCCTCAATCCAGCCACGGAACTGAGTAACGCCCTCTGAGGTAACTAGGATTTCACGCCTAGGCACGATGTTGCCGTAATACGGTGAATCTTCATACAGCGGATCAAAGGCTCTGTCGTGGTTATTGAACTCGACATTGCAAGCACCTGCAGTGAAGTTGCCGAAGTCACGAGGTCTACCACGGCTGATGTTGATTTTCTTCACTCTGTCGGTGAGATTGATGAAGATTGTTCCTGCCAGCACATAGTCAGGGCCATCTAGGATGCCTCGCACCTCATCGTCAAGTACGGCGAAAGGGCCGACTCCGGTATCGGTGAGGTCGAAGCCTACGAATACTTGTGGAGCAGGTAGAGTCATTCTTATACCGCCTGGGACTGAAGTAGGAACTTACCTACATTACCGTTGTAGCGCTCGAAGTTCTTGATTTCCTCTACGACTGCCTGACCCGCCTGTGCACCACCAGAATAGCCAGTTGCGTTTACGGTGATGTAGACATTTGACACATCTGCACCAGCACTAGCCGCACGCTGAGTAAGTTCTGCAGAAGTCAAGCCAGACTCAATTCCAGTCAGGTCAACCTTGGTTCCCTTTGCCACCATGTCGTATAGCGTCTGGTAAAGATCACGCTTGACGGCAGCACCAGCAGTGGCAGTTAGGTTAGTGCCACCTAGGTTGATGATGTAGTCGTTAGCTCGCTCGATTAGGCGCTTGAGAGTGCTAAGTGCCTCTTGGTCAATCATTGAAGGAGGTAGGTCTAGCTTGCCCTTATCGGTATCAGCAACGCCTCGTGCGGCGTTCTCAGCCGCAGTCTGAGCGGCTGTAATTGCTAGACCGAACTTATCCTTGAACGCCTTGGCAAAAGCCTCTGCCATGGTCTCTGCTTGAGTCTCAAGGGCATCCTGCTCGGCACGCATACCTGCAAGTAGCTGGTCAATAAGCTTCTGACCAGAGTCGTAGAAGGTTTTGGAGACATCGAAGCCTAGCTCGCCACCGAGGGTGTCTACCTCGCTGAATAGGTCGCTGATTTCCTTGACGGTCTCGACACCGCCATCCACAAGAGCCTGAGCGGTTGCTCCACCTGCTTCGACACCCGCCTGGACAAGCCGACTGAATAGTCGAGGGTCAAGTTCCATGTCCCGAAGCTTGCGGAGGTTTTCTGCAAAACTACGAGCCTTGGTCGCCATGTTGCGGAAGCCGTCTAGCAAGCCCTGAGACTTGTTTGCAACATTGTCAATGGTTTCCTCGTAGGAGCGAGTGACAGTGACGCTGAAGTTGCGTAGGTCTTTACCGAGCTGTGTAACGCCCTTTGAGACCTCGGTGACAGTTCTTTTCTGGACATCACCGGAAAGGCTGTCCATCAGGCTTATAAGGCTCATAGAAGCCGTAAATGCCTGACGGTATTCGTTGATCATTGACTCGGCTAGGTTGGCACGCTGAGCAAGCTCGTCACGCTGGCGCTGGATTGCCGCTAGGGCGGTTAGCTCAAGTCGGGCATAGTTACGAAGATTGTTGTAGCCCTCTTCAAGCAGGTCTCCATTGCGGAAAGCAGATAGTAGGGAATCTTCTAGTGACTCAAGGAAGTTAGTCGCCTCTGCCTCAAACTGACCCAGCTCACGAGCAACGGTAGGTAGAACAGAGAAGCCGTCTACTAGGTCGTTGAAGGTAGTGCGAACATCGTCAAAGCGCTTCTTGATGTCCTCAAGCGTTGCAGTAAGCTCTGCGTCAATTTCAGCAATAGCTTCTTCGTATGCCTTGAGTGCGTCAGCCGATGCCTTAGCCGCATCTGCCAGTTCCTTAGCACCAGCAGCGGTTTTGTTGAACTGCTTTTGCAGGGTCTCAAGAGGCATCTTGCCTTGCTTGATCTGCAACCAAATCTTTTCCCAGCCTTGTGAGCCAAGGATAGAGTCAATTAGGCCCTCGGATGCACCCATGTTCTCAAGCTGTAGACGAGCGCTTTGCTTCTTTAGCTCATCAGCAATCTTGGAAGTGAAGTCCTTGACATAATCCTTGATGACCTTTGGAGCAGCTGGTGGTGGCTTGACTTCTGGCTCAACAACCATGTTGTTCTTTTTAGCCCACTCACCACGAGCAATCCATGAGTTTGCCCAAGCGGTGTTTGCCTTTTGGAGAATACGCTCTTGCTCAGCCAGTTCAGCGTTTACCTGCTTGACTGCTAGTTGAGTTCCCTGGATGGCTTGGTTGTAGGTCAAAGCCTGATTGATCTTTGCAGTCCAGTCAGTGTTGAAGAAGGTGTCAAAGTCTCCAGTAACTAGGGCGTTGAAAGCCTCACCCAATACTCGGATGACAATAAGGAACTCATTGAGTCCGTAAACAATGTCGTGCACGGCATCCAAGAGAGTGATACCCAGCCAGTCGGCAAAATCACCTAGAACACCTAGCAGGAAGGTCGTAACCTTGCTGTTCTGGCTAAGTGTGTCGGCAAGAGACTCGAACGCAATTGCTAGGGCAGCTACGGACTCGCCTAGGTCTGAATTCACATCAGAGAAATTGTCAGCTGCTTCAATTAGGCTGATGAGACTATCAATGATAGTAGTTAGCCCTGCCTCAAGCAAAGGCATAACGGCATCTACAAGACGCTCGAATACTGGAGCAGCCTTCTCAAAGGCTTCCTCAATCTTTGGGGCTATGTCTGTAATAATCCCCGTCAGTTGTGACATTGCATCGGCTACGCCTGGTAGCAACGATGTGGCTACAGTATCTTTGACATTCTCAAATGTTGCAGCGAGCTTTAGCTGTTCGGTTGCTAGAGTGCCGGACTGTCTAGCAAAGGCTCCTTGAGCATCCTGTGAGCGCTTGAATAGAAGCTCGACACGAATCTGCTGTTCTGCAAAACGGCGGGCAGCTCCCTCAAGGTTGCCCATGCCTCGTGCTGCCAGCTCCGAGTTGATTTCGGATTGCTTCATAGCAACACCGAACTTCTCAATCGGGTCATACTCACCACGGAACAGAGCAGTCATGCCCATCAGGGCTTCTTGCACATCGTAACCATAGGTGACTGACAGGTCAGTTGCTAGACCGACTAGGCGCTCGGTTAGGTCTGCGGTCTCTCCAATAGAGAATCCAGACTGCTTGAGAACAGATCCGATGAAGATAGATGCCTTAGAAGCCTCATTCATCGAGAGACCCATGCTTACAGCGCCAGCGCTAAAGTTCTTCATACGAGGAGTCAAGTCCTCGAACACAGCCTTTAGACCTGCGTAGTTACGCTCTAGGTCACGAGCTCCTGCCACAGCTTGAGCTACGAAGTTACCAATCTGCACACCACCAGCAAAGGCGGCAAAACCGACAGCGGCTAGTCCGGCAGTCTTTCCTACTGAAGATAGTCCTTTACCTAGCTGAGCTAGTTGCGACTGAGTTTTGGCGAGCCCCTGAATCGCAACTGATACTGGGACATTAACTTTACCCGCCATTACAAACTCCTAAGCAGTTGGTTTACACGATTGTTGGCTTGCGTGATGGAAGCATCAATCTCTTTTTGAGCCTGTGGGAGAGCTTTGAGCGCCGAGGGCCAGACAAATCGAGATGCGTAGGTTTGCTTGATAAATTTACCACCTGACATCTGCGAAACGAAGTTCCACTGCTTCACTGTGTGTTGACGCTTACCAGGAACCTTCTGACCATTGATGGTGTACATATAGTCATACTTTGGCGTAAGCCCCTTACGAGCCTTTGTGTTGCTCCTGCGACCTGCCATGTCAGCAAGCACGGTGGCGGGCGACTGCACCTGTAGACGAGCGATAGCGATGTCAGTTTTCTTGTATTTACGCTTACGAGTATTTGGCACTTGTATAAGCACTGACTTGGATGGCTTTGCGCCCTTGCCGTAGGTTGATCCCCACGCTAGACGACCAAAGTGCACCTGCTTCATACCGCTTAGTGGTGGCTTGCCCCTGCCTGGGATGCCTTGCTTGATGGCGGTTTGAACGGGTCGAGCAATGCGCTTGAAGTCTTTTCTAAGCTCTCGTGCGTACTCTTTATCGAGCTTGACGATGACCTTCATCACTTCGTTCCAGTTTGTAATCTCCAACCGAACACCGGAAGTCGCACCGAAGGTTCCCCCACGCATAGCAGTCATTTTTACCACTGCTTGTGGAATAACTCGTGCTGCTGCCGCTATAGGTAGAGCCAATGGGAACCGCCAATCATCTCGTATAAGTTTACCGCCAAAAGAAAAACCGCCCCGAAGGGCGGTTCTCTTATTGCCTTGGAAGGTTCTTAGCAGCCAACCATCTTTGCATAGTCCACAACATTCGTGGGGATTCCTGCATCAGTAAGCTGGGGGCGATTCCTGTCTCTACAGCTAGTCCAGCGATGAACCAGTGAGAGGAGGAATCTCCCAGCCCCTTTATTTTGGGTCGTTGCCAGAGTCTCCGACAGATGCCACAGACTCTAGCCACTTGTCGAAGCTCTCCTGGGTCGAACCAGTGCGCTTCTCCGAGTGCCAAGCCAAGTAGAGCAAGTAGCCCAGCTTGGTCTCGGTTCCCAGTACAGAGATAGAAACATTGTACTTATCTTCGAAAGCAACCAGATCAGCAGCGTTGCACACTACTTCCTTGGACTTGCCGTTGTCGAAAGTAACTTGTAGGTTGAGTTTCATTTATTCTCCTTATGCGGTTGCGTAGCTGACGGCTCCGGTGGTTGGGAGCGTCACGCTGAAGGTGCTGAGGTCACCTACAGCCCCGGCGATAGGGCTGAAAGAGTTGATTAGCACGGTTGCGGTGTACTCAGGGGTCGTTGCAGAAGCGGCAGTGCCGTTAGCTGCAATGATGGTCACGGTTCCGATGGTTCCAACTAGCGGCTGGAATAGGGTCGAAACTGCACCCACTCCGAAGTCGCTGTGGAAGTCAAGCGATACCTGACCAGACTTTAGGCCTCCGATGACCTCAGTCCAACCTGCGCTACCAAAATCGGTTACATCAACCTCGGCGGCGTTGATCACCAGCTCTGCACGGGCACAAGAGCTGGAGATGTCGGTTCCATTTAGTGTCACCTTAGTTCCGGTGGCAATGAACTTACCCATTATTTCTCCTTATGCATAGACGGTGACTGTGAACTCAGCCGCCAAGTAGGTTTGGTCGTTTATTTGTATTGACCCAATCGAACCAGTGCTTATTACCCGAAGGTCATAAATCTCGCCCGACAGAGTTCTATTAGATTCTACAGCAGACTTGACTGAGTATGCCCCAGTCGGCTGACAGTATGAATCAAGCTTGCGTTGCATCTCACGCTCGGCGCTACGCCCAACGATGACGGTGATTAGGAAGTTGTATTGAGTAAGTCCCTGTTGCATTGCCAGGTCGTAGTCAATGGACTCTAGGCTGACCAGAGCTATAGGAGGCGTAGGGTTGTCAATCAGTTCCGCAGAGGTGCGTAGACCGCTGATGGTAGCTAGGTTCGCTACGATCCCTGCACGGATGTCTGCGATGTCTGCCACTAGGCGAACCTCATCTTCTTGAACGGAGCGATAAGGGCATCAATGTCAGGGTCAATACGGCTGACTCGGATTACGCCAAGGTCACCGATACCGGCCACACCTAGCGGGCTGTCCATGCGCTTGAACAGGCGGGAGCTGAGCAGGAGCGTTGCATACTTGATGGCAGTAGGTACAGCCGACCAGCCAAAGGTTCCTACGACCTGCACAGTTGCCTCGCCGTTGTCCAGCGGGAACAGGTAGTCGTCAATCGCCCTTATGTGCGTCACCGGAGAGCTGATGCCTCCTGCAATTCCGTTGAGAGGCTCAGTCTGGTAGTCAGAGGTCGCCCATGTGATGTCGTAAGTGCCATTGGCAGCCGAAGAGGTCTTTAGAGTGGTGATGCTAACGATGTCATCGGTCTCACAGACATAGGAGTCTCTAGGCACGAAGTAGCGGGTAGCTGAGGTGCTGTAAAACACACGCTCGCAGTAGTCGTCAATCTGGCGAGATGCGGTCTCGATGGCAAGCTCCAGCATCGTGTCATCCACATTGTCACTGATTCGAAGGCTGTCCTTCAACTGCTGTAGCGTGCAGTACCCATTAGTAATCGCCATGTATCTAGTTTACTCTGATTCGCCTCTTGAGTTCTGTGGTGCTGATACCAGGCGTATAGGGGATGTACATAAGCGAGATGCCCCGCTCGTCAAGCCAGTCCTGAGTAAAGCCCATCTGCTTGTAGTAGTCCTTGCGTGCCCAGTCGGATCCGATGGCGATGATGTCCGGCTTGATGTATTCAATCATCTTCCTGCTGTCGTCTCCGCCTTCGTTAGCAAAGATGTTCTTCACACAACGGAACTCTGACAGCACTTCAAAGCGCTCGTAGTAATCCATAACTGGTGCCTTGCCCTTGTACTGCTTTACGAACTCATCGGTATTCAGCACAACGGTCACATCGCCAATCTCTGCACAGGCCCGAAGAAAATTCACATGGCCTGAATGAATCAGGTCGAATGTCCCTCCCGTATAAACCTTTAGTCCCATCTGTTATCCCTTCTGATTTTGAGTGACCAGCCTCGGATTCTTGTGTCATCCGCTGCTTTCTTATTTGTAAATAGCGACTGATTGCGAGAAAAAGTGACATCATTGCGTTGGTGGAAACCAGAGGCAAGCGTTGATGAGTTGTCGTGGTGGACTCTTGCGTTGATGGTGTTGAATTTGATTCCAAGTTTGTTCATCCTCCACTCGTACTCGTCATCATCAAAGTAAATCGGGTGAAAAGCCTCATCCCAAAGCCCAGCTTGCATAATTGCTCCCTCGCCTGGGACTACGCACGACCACTTAGGCTCGATACTAAGGAAGTTGAACGCCTCAGTGTCTACTTCCTCTGCGATCTTCTGCAGTGCACCCTTCTCAAAGTATGCATCATCGTTTGGGATAACCCAGTAAGGAGCGTGTGGTGTTGACTTGATGATTAGGTTCCAGGCTCCGTTAGCACCGAGTCCGTGTGGGACTTCAATGTGCCACAGATTCCTTACAAATTCCTTACTTATTGTAGGTTGCCAAGACTTTGTGCCTGAGTTGTTGACAATGACCAAATGCTCGACTGGATAGTCAATCGAGTCAATTAGGCGCTGGGCTAGGTCAAACTTAGTCAGGGTAGCGAACCCTAGGACTGGAATCACTTATACAGCTCTCGCAGGAACGGCATCCAGTTCTCGTTCCAGACCTTCTCCACATCGAACTGCTTGGCGAAGTCAATCGCCTGCTGAGAAGTGCCACGCTCGGCGTTGTAAGCCTTGTCAAGAGCTGCCACAATGCCGTTGACGGATGGAATCATAAAGAATGACGCTTGCGGCTCATCCCAGAATGCCTGTCCTTCGACCTTCCAGCTATCAGGAGACGCTAGGTCGGCAGAGGCGGCAAAGTTGCTTGTAATTACCCTCGTGCCACACGCCTGAGCCTCCACAGTCGGGATACCAAAGCCCTCGCCGTATGAAGTGCTTAGCAGGACATCAAAAGCCGTGTAGAAGCCAGCCATCTCTTCTTCGGTGTATCCGGTGCGTAGCTGGTAAGGATCAGGGAACAGCACATTGTCCTTTGGGATGCCAGCCATGGTAATCAGGACATCCAGTCCGAATCCGTTGTAGGCACGGGAAGGCTCGCTGTGGATGTAGAGGTAGCTGTCTGGATACTTCTTCTGGTGCAGAGCGAAGGCTAGTAGGTTCTCTGCAAAAGCCTTGCGGTGAATCTGACCATTCGCCTTGTTAGCGGCAACCATGCCGACTAGGAAAGCGCCCTCTGGCACGCCCATAAACTCACGGGTTGGCTTGCCCTTGAACTCTAGGGTTGGCTTGTAGACAGAGGTGTCAATGCCGTGCGGGATGTAGGTGGACTGAATCCCCATGCTTTCAAGCTGTCGCTGACCGTGTGGCGACATCGTGACTGGCTTGACATTCTCCCTGACTAGGAACTCACGGACTCCAGGCGGAAGCGTGATGTGATCTAAGGGAACCCACGAGACAATCGTGTCGTCATACTTGAGATTGTTGTAAACCCAGACATCGTAAAGCGTGAATAGCACGGTCTTGAGTGCTGGGTTCATCGAGGCGAACTCTTTAGTCCAGACTGGCATTACATCGGTTGAGTAAGCGGTCAAGCCCCGTGGGTAGTGCGGAATCGAATGTCCGTCAATGTTGAGTGTGGACTTTGCGCCTTCTAGCCCGTAGTTGGACAGGGCAGCCACCTTCATACCGTGCCTGAGCATACGCTCGACAAGAAGCTTGGCTTGGTTTCCGTAGCCAGTAGGCATACCGGGGGTGTTGGATGCTAGGGCTACAGCGCCCTTCAGCTTTTCGTAGGTTGTCATAGGAACACTCTACATAGAAGAAACCCCCCGTGCAACCTACAACACGGGGGGCTTCAGCTTATTTCAAGGGATTAGGAAGCAGCACCCTTGAAGTACTTGATGTGACTTGCGTGAGTCAAGTCACCGTCAACACGCATCAGCACACGGTAGGTGATGGTGTCAGTGTTGAAGGCGTAGTCGGTGGAGGTAGCAACCTGTAGACCACCAGCAACACGAACCTTGTAAGAAGGTAGGTGGCCGAATAGTACAGATTTAGCACCAGTGCCCACAGCAGCCAGAGCTGGGTTCTCGATTACCGAGAAGCCTGCAAAGGTGTCAGGGGTTCCAACGCCGACATTGTAGAGGTAAGCGCCATCGTTCGACTTTAGCTTACGCATTGCACCGATGGTCTGAGTGTTTGCCATGTAAGCAACACCTGGCAGACGGCGAGCTGCGCCATCTAGGGTGTACTGCAGGTCAATCAGGTTGTCAGCGGTGAAAGCACCAGCAACACCAGTGCCACCAGTTACACCAGAGCCAGCTGCGGTTACAACACCGTTTGGCTTGTCTGATCCGTCACCAGTGGTTAGTGCGGCGTTGATTGCGTAGCCTAGGCCGTTACCAGCCTGCTCTGCTAGGTGAGCGGAGATGTCAAATCCCGCATCTGCTACTAGCTCTGAAGCCACGGGGATCATTAGACCGTATTTGTAGGCCCCTAGGGTGATGGAGCTGTAGGTAGGCTCTGAGTCTGCTACGGTTCCAGCGGTTGCAACTAGAGCTGCAGTGCTGTAAGCGGTTAGTAGAGGCAGAGTGATGTCCTCACCGGATGCAGTGTTGATGCGCTGACCAACATCTAGCATTGGGCCGACTAGACGAGCAACATCGAATACCTGGTCGTAGAACGACTTTGGCACGGTGTTTGCGGATGGAACTAGGGTGCGCTGCTCGAAGGTGTGGGATCCACGGGTCTGTGCAATCTCACGAAGGATTGCGGAAGCGGAACGCTCCTCAGCCTGTGGTAGTGCAAAGCCCTTAGCAGCTACAGCTGCCTCAACCTTACGCTCTTCGTTGCGCTGTGCAACTGCGATTGCCTCGTCAGCCGAACGGATGTCAGCTTCGATGCGGTCAATTTTTTGTAGTTCAGCAGCGTCAAGTCCACGCTTCTCGGCCTCTGCTGATTCGATTACATCACGAATCTGCATGGTCAAGTTAGCACGGAGTTCCTGCTGAGCCTTGATGAACTCAGACATTTAGTCTCCTTTTAGTTTCTATTGGATAACCAGTGGCGTTGACGCTCAACTGAATACGGCAGAGCTGACTCACATCCGCTGTAAATAGTTTACAAGTGTTTGGACAGGTAAAGGAAAGCCCCACCAGTTGAAAGAGGCACTGATGGGGCGAAACCCTAAGCTTGGCAGAGTCTAGCGAACTTCCTCTGGCTTGGTTATGCGGGTTTCCTTGATTGGCCTCTCTGATGCAACCTCGGCGGTCGCTGATTCAAGGCCAAGAATTGCATCTGCGAAACGCTCGGCGTATTCGAAGATAATTCCTGAATCTGGGTTGCCTGCAACCTCCAAGATTACTTTCTTGATGTCTGCTTTAGTTGCCACTTTCAATCCTGTCCATGAGTAGTTGTAGCTTCTTCTTCTTGAGTTCTAGCATAGCCTGAGAGTTGTCTGGCTCAGTTGCCTCGACCTCTGCCTCGGTAGGCACGAGAGATTCAACAGCAGCGGTGATTAGGCGACCCTCGTCTGGGGTCAAGTCCTCGCCCTGCTCTAGCTTGATCATTGCATCTGCAAGCTGGTCAGCGTCAACTGATGCACGCTTAGCCACCTTGTCGAAGCCACGCACCGAAGTAGTGCCTGCGGTAGCAGAATAAGCCGGAAAAGCAACCAGGCTGACCTCGTGGAGTCTGACCGAGTTCAAGGTGCGCTGAGAGCCATCTGCGCTCCAGTCGTCACCACCAGCAGGAACACTGAAGCCGAAGCTCATTGAATCAATGTCGCCACGGCGTAGTAGCTCTGCTACATCTCGACCACGAGAGGTGTTTGGAAGCAAGCCGTCAACCTTTAGACCATAAGCATCTTCGGTTAGGGTCATAGTGCCAGCTCTGGTTGAGCCTAGGATTTCTCCAGTGTCGTGGTTCCAGAGGAACTTGATGTCGTTGCGGGCACGGAGGGACTTACGGAAGGCTCCAGGTGCAATCTGCTCAGTAAACGGTAGGGGCTCTGATGGAGAATTGAATACGGCAGCGTAGCCACTGAATCTCATCCCTTCTGATTCTTCACGAACCTCAAACTCCGTGTGATTTACACGAGTCTCGATCTTTGACAATGCTTCGCCTTTCGCTCGGCCTTCGTTCTCGGCTTCAATTCTAGCAACTACACCCTCTGCGTACGACAACGCACGCTGGGCAGCTCGCTTGGATGGCCCCGAACCCCATAGCAAGTGGGCAACTACACCAGCACTCGGATAATCAGGGGAATCAGGTCTAGCGGCTGGCGAATCCAAATCCACAAGGTGACGAGCAATCCAAGCCCGTATCCGAACCCACTTCTCAGCGGTGACAGAGCCAGATGCCATCGCACGAGCTTCTCGGATAGTCTTTTCAACCAGTCCATCGCCACCCTTGCCTTCTTCGTAGTAACGCAGACCCTTGCGGGCAGCGGCTCTCATGTAGGCTGGCGGAGTTAGGTTTACTGCACGGACTTCAAGCGAATCACGCTCATCATCGCTGTCGTCATCTTCATCTACGACATCAAGGGCTGGGATGCTGGTGAGTGTAGAGAACTTGTGCCCTACATACACTTCGGTCTCACGCCATCCGTTCTGCACTCGCTCGTAGACCTCAATTAGAGCTGCAGGATCAGTAGCAGTGCCAGTGACCTCAAAGTTTGAGTCTGGGACATTGATTACGCCATCTTCAACGATGTCAGCAATCTTGCCGTAAGCCTTACCGCCCGAAGAGTTCCAACTTACCCAGTCACCGACTCTGAGCGTGCCTGGTGCGGCTCTGTTCTCTGTGTTCATTAGATTGGCTGCCTCATCCAGCTAATTATGTGCCCAGTCTTTTCACTGACCGCATAAAGTTGCTCTAGTGGGTTCAAGGTGAATTGGTAACTCTGCTCTTTCAGCAACAGCAACCCTGTAGTAGAGGTTACATCCGCTCCACCCAAGTAGATGTTCGTAGCGTTGTCGTTGTTGTGGATGGTTATGCGACTGCCTTGGTTGTGAACTCCATCAATCGGAGTTGCAACCGTGCCAACTGAAGCCCAACCGTTACTGATCAACAGTAGCCTCCGGCTGAGCCTGCTCTGGCTGAAGCTGTACCGAGTTGATACCAGTGTGCTGAATGGCTGGTAGCCCTAGCTTGTCCATTACATCGGCTGGGTCGAATCCAACCTGAATCAAGCGTTGAGCCATGTCTACACGCTCGGTCTGGGCAGATAGATCAGCAGCTTCGACATTCACATTGGCTAGAGGCACACGAACGGTGTCTGCCGATGGGTCGTTGATTGGAGGCAAGTCCTCAAGACGGCGAACATCGTTGATGGTCAAGAAGCCAGACTGTAGACCAGTCGAGAAGGCAGTCATACGGGAGTTGATGTCTGCTCGTAGCAAGCCGTCTAGGTTGAAGCGTAGGAACGCCTGCTCTCCGCCTGGGTAGCGTGCCATAAGCGGGCTTAGAGCGCCCTCAATCTTCTGCACGATTGGGCGTAGGCAGTGAGTGACCCAAGCAAGGTTGTTCTGCTCGACAGATGCGTAGGAGTTAGTGCCCGGAAGTCCCATTAGGTGTGGAGGCACATTGAATACACGGGCAACATCCTCAACAGCTAGTCTGCGGGAGTCTAGGAACTGAGCTTGGTCGTTAGGGACATTGGTTGGCTTGTAAACAGCACCGCCAGACAGGATCGCAGTCTTGTGAGCCTTAGCCCAGCCCTTGTGACGGCTGTCGAACGCTTCCTGCATGGCCTTAGCCTGCTCAGCAGTTGCATTTCCAGGGATTTCGATGACACCAGAGGTCTGAGTGCCCGAACCGAAGAACTTGGCAGCGTACTTCTCTAGTGCAAGTGCGAGACCGAAGTTTTCTTTTAGTGCTTCAACTCTCGATACGCCTCGTAGGTGTCCTGGGCGAACTAGGTCTGGAATAAAAACGACCTGATCACTGGTTAGAAGGTTGCCCTCGCCCTTGACCTTGAACGCTACTCGACCAATACCAGTCCGGCGAATCTCAACATCCATCGGATTCAGCACTGTAAGGTTCACAATCTCGCCCTGTGGGTTCGAATAGACACGAATGAACGCATTACCGTCTAGGAGCAATGAAACGATTACAGAGCCGTAGAAGGCTTCTTTAGTGGTGTCAATGTCAGGCTGTGCGACCCAAGTAGGGCGTGGGCGGAAAGGATAGCGGGCTCCGTCACGGCGGATGAACACATCAACTGGCAGAGTCGAGATGGTGTCGCTGATTAGGGACACGGCGGAGAAGATGGCGTTGACCTGAAGAGCGGTTTGGGAGTCAACTACGGTTCCAGACAGGCTGGAAAGGTCGTCAAAGTCACCAGAGCCCCACATCGTCTGGAAAGTGACTGCTCGTTGCTCTTTAGGGAAGAGCCTATCTAGGAAACCCAAAACTTACCGCCTATACAAATACTTGTGGCACTACCTCTTCCATTCTACCCACTGTTGCTCTGTCGTAGGCGATGATGAAAGCGATGGCATTGTCAATCTTCTTCTTTGAGTTGGCGTGCTCTTTGGTTACACGCTGTCCTCGGTGATCTGTCTTGATTACACAGTTCTCAATGTGGCGAGACATTGACGGGTTGCCATCGTGGACTAATTTGCCCTCGACTACGGCATCAAACACCTTTTGGGTGGCTGGAATCATCAAATTGAGCAAGTTTGTCTTGTATTCAACGATTGGAAGCCCCATTTCTTCCAAATCTTGCATCATTTGTGCCCATCGGTAGGGGTCACAGGCGATTTCACGCACTTTTGGGTATTTCTGGGTGTAATCAATGATGGATTGCTTGACTTCATCCATTGGAACTCGCCAAGAGTCGTCATCTACGCCAAAATTCTTCTCCCACGACCGAATTAGGGCTACTTTTGGCAATTCATCGTCTTTTGGGATGGTGCAGACGACCAAAGCGGTCGAGTCAGAGGCGTAGGAGCCGTCAAAGCCCAAAACATACTCTTCATCGGGCGAAATCTCGATTTCTGCACCGAGAGCATCCCAAGCACCCGCCGGAAGCCACGCAGATTGCGATGAAACCCACTGATTACAGCGTTTTGTGCGGAATTCGGACTCTGGAGTTCGCTTTACGGCTGATTCGAAGTCAGATGCGGCACAGATGTCGCCGTAGCCTGGATTGGATGCCCTCCAAGTGCTCTCAAGGCGGTGATCTGCATCCTCCTGAGCCTCCCACCAAGCCATGAAGAAGGTCTCATCTTCTACCTCACCCTTGATAATTTTTTTACCATACTGGTAGAGCTCATAGGCAATAGTGTCCTTGCCTGTCTGGCTCTCGGTTTTTACCCCCGCCGTGGTGATAGCAATCATTGTTGCGGCTTTACCACGAGCACCCTGAGCCAGTGACATAACATCGAAAAGCTGGCGATTGGGCTGGGCATGGAGCTCATCAAAGAGCACCATCGTAGGGCTTAGGCCTTCATGTCTGGGAGCGTCAGCCGACAGCACTCGGTAGACATTGTTGGTTGCTGGCACGAGAATTGCGTCTCGGTAAATCTTCACATGGTCTTTGAGCTCTGAGTTCTGGATCATGCGCTTTGTATCCTCGAACACGATGCGTGCCTGGTTGCGGTCAGCTGCGACCGAGTAGATTTCAGCACCCTGAGTCTTGACATCCATCAGTCCAAAGGCAGCGATGATAGAGCCGAGCGCTGACTTTCCTGATTTACGGGGCATCCCAATTAGTGAGATGCGGTTTCGTAGACCGCCATCCTCGTCACGAGCGAATACTTGACCTAGTAGCTCTTTCTGCCACTCTCGGAGCACCAGCTTGCTACCGGAGCGACCTGCAACTGAGTCCTTGGTGATTGTTGCAAAGGCATCGGCAAAGCGAATAACGAAGTCGCCGTCACCACGGTCAATAGCTTCCTGCGGTACGGGCGTGAGCCATGCGGGAGGTATCACTGGGCTCTTTCGGACATCAATCTTTCAAACGCTGACTGAGCTTTGATTTCGGCTAGGCCTAGTCGTGAGCGTGAGTCTACGGTCATACCCAACTTGCCGAGGTTGTTGACTATTTCCTTCTCAAGCTCTAGGAGCTGTCGCATCACATGGAAGTCGGTTTCGTTCTCACGCCAGATGCTTTCGAGGGCAATCTGTCGGTCTAGCTGCTTGCAGGTGATGAGCAGGAGCTCGACATCGGTTTCGGCTACCCAAGTGGATGCCATCTTGTAGACACGATCCCATAGTTGCTGTCCAGCCCAGTCAAGAGGCTGGTGAGGCTCACGGTATCCGCCCTGAACGGCGATGGTTTTCTCAGGGTCAGGGAGCCTGCGCTGCCCTGGATTGCCCGTGATGCGCTTCTGCTCGATAGAGGTCGCTGGTCTGCCCATAAGTAGAGGCTACCAGATTTTGTTGATTTTGCAGGAAAATACGCCGAGGGGGCGGGCGGGGTGTCGGCTGGTCGGGTCGCCTATGGCATGACCACCCCCCTAGGGTGTCCCCCCCATGGGGGACAGACCTTCAACCTCTAGTAGAGGGTTAGGGTTGCCCTTGGCGGGGGTGTTCGGGGGCGTGTTCGGGTGTGAGGGCGGGGGTGATCTGCGGGTGTGAGTGGTTGCCCTAGGGGGTGAGCGTGAGAGTGTCACCTAGGGGCGGGCTAGGGGCCGTTTTGACCGTTTTGGGCACTTTCCAGGGGGTGGCAGCTCTACCGGTAGGCCCTAGGATGCCCGTAGGCGGGTTTTTAGGTGTGGGGTGGTGTGATTGTATGGGGTAAAAACTCAAGCCCGCAAAATGGCTTACAGCGTTTTCCGGTGACTTCGGCAGCCTGGATTGCGGGCGTGATCTGCGGGGCGTTGCCCTAGGTAATGCGAAACCCCGCAACCATGGGGGGCGGTTGCGGGGTTTCGGGTTATGAGGTGGTTATCGCTTAGTCAATCCTCTACCTAACCACGCCCAAAGGATGCCAACGAACATACCAAGGGCGATAAGGGCGGGGCCTAGGGTTGCCACTAAGAGCAACACCAATACGCCTACGACAATTCGGGAGACTAGGGGGGGCCTAGCGTGTTTCCCTTTAGCGTGTCTGCCCCTTGGTGTTTCCCTTGGGGGTGTGACCTTGGGCGGGGCGGGTTCACTCTTAGGGCGGGCGTGTCTGCCCGTGGCGGTCATGAACTCTTGAGCTTCCATTAGTTCACATCCTCTAGTTCTGCCAGACACTCAACCGCAAACAGTAGCGAGTAAGCAAGTTGATCTTTATCTTCTCCAAGCTGTCGAAGAAGTGTTAGGGCGGTGTTGTAGTTGCCACTCTCTAGGGCATCCATGACACTTTCAAGGTGTCGCTTCATCCCGCCCATTAGTTGTAGCACTCTTCAAGTTCGGCGGTGAAGTCACCATGGCAATCGGGGCAACCTTGGGCTAGGAACTCTTCACTTTCGCTAGGGCTTATGTATTCGCCATAGTGTGAGTGAATTTCCCCGTTACTGTAGCTGTACCATCCTTCACACCCCCTGGAACAAGTCAGAATAGAGTTCTGGCAGCCGTGAAGCCAATACTCACAACATGGCGTGAAGATCACGGGGCGGGTGTAGCCACCCCTAACATCGGCCCCGCCGTGAACTTGTAGCAGGACTAGGGTCAAGCCGTGAAGCTCAAACTCAAAACCTTGAAGAGTTTGGCTAAGGATGTTGTCAAAGTTGTAGGTGTTCCATCCATCGCCTTTGATCACACCGCCCAAGTTCTCTACAAACTCTCTTTGATCGCCCAAGTGCCAAGGGTTGCGGTTTTCAGTGTCTACACTCTCCCAAACATTCATTAGGCGGGTTAGAACTTCGGCTAATGGTGAGTAGCTCAAGCGGGTGAAGCAATAGGCCCAAGAATTCAAGGTAACGCCGTAATCCCGTGAGTAGGTTGCGGGTGGCATCGCTAGGAACTCAGTAACGCCTAGCCCTTGGTTGCGTTGCCAATTACGCCCGTAAGCCCCGCCAGAATCCATCCCGTGAATCCCCGTATTTTCCGTGAACATGGCGGTGAGCATCCCCGCAGTTCTGATCTGGTTAGTTGTTAGCTCTTTCATCTTCTCTTCTCTCTCTCTCTTGTTTATTGGTGAGCGATTAGGTCAAGGGCTAGGGCTACATTCAAGCCCGTTACCCCTTCACTATCTAGGTAGTCCGCAATTTCCCTAAGAGTTTGCGGGGTCAGTGTTTGGTTTTTGATTGTGCCTGGCAGGTAGCCGCTTGCTAAATCCGGCGTGTTCGGGGTCATACCGCCCAAGTTGTTTAGGGCGTTGGTTAGGGCATCCCTATAGCCCGCCCAATAGTCTCGATCACTTTCGGCGTAGGTCCCTATTTCGCTTGACTGCTGTAGCTCATACTCAAGCCATTGCTCTTGGTTCATTTTTTTACTCTCTCTCTTTATCTAGCTTGGTTGCTTGAAGTTCGTAACATGGCAAACATAGGTAATCGTGGTAGCCAAGGTTTAGGGTGTCGAGAATTTCGGGCAACATCGTGAAGCCATCCACCATGTTTTCATAGTGATCAACCACGGGGCACAACTCACATTTAGCTAGATCTTCATTACAGGAACACCAAAGGGGCCCGCAATGGTCACAAACATAGTTTCCCGTTATGGGGGCCCTATAGCCCGTGATCTGGTGGTTAGGTTCATGAGTGACACATAAGGTCATTTTTTTACTCTCTCTCGCTTGATTTTGACCGTTGAAGGGGTTGCTTTTACCCGTGGCGGTTGATTGCTGTTTATCAGTAGGTCATTGCCCCGCCATCCATCGCCAACACGGGTAAAGTTCACACTTACGCCATCGGCAACATCCTCCCAATACCAAGTTGCGGAAGTCTGGCGGGCGTGTTCTTCCCAAGTTGCCCGCATAGTCTCAAGGGCATCTTCTGGCGTGAAGCCAAAAGCGGTAAAGCGGTAATTCGTAGTCTCCAAGGTGGCCCAATACATAGTTAGTTCCACCACACCAAAAAAGCGTTGTGAGCTTCGATAACCGCCCTAATGATCTGGCGGACACCATCGCCCGCCAATAGGTAAGCCAATAAAAACGGCGATAACGCCCAAAGGGTAAAGCGTAGTTTCATTAGTTGTTCTCCACACTCTTTAGCCAAGTGGCAAAAGCTTCGGCGATCACTTCGGGGGCGGTGAATTCATCAGACCCTTCAAGCTCACCGCCGATTGTGCCTAGTTCGTTGTTCCATCCAATGACCCCGTTGGCATCGCCTAACTGGTAAACATCCTTGGCGGTAGTGATCTGCCAAAAAGCGGGGTATTCGTAGGTAATAGATTCGTGTTCCCCGATGGCTTCGGCTAGGGCTTCGGCTAATACAGCGGGGGCGTGTTCGTGGATACTGATTTTCATGCTCTTACTCTCTCTCTATGTAGGCGGATTGCCTAGGTAAAAGTTACCCGTTTTCGGGGGGTGATCACTAGGTTTTTGGTCACGCTGCTAGGTCACGGTTTGGTAACGATTCCCTGAGAGTTGGCCGGTAGAACAAGTGTTCGACCAGGCGGGGCGTGTCTAGGGGGGCTTGACGAACATTTGTTCGCCTGGGCGGTTTTTTGCTCGATCTGTGCCTGTATGTGCCCTAATAGGCCTCGAACCGAATTTTTGCTTTTTGGCTCGAACCGAATTTTTGCCTAATGGGTTTCCAACCGAATTTTTAGATTTGTTTATTTCCTCGACTGGCGTTGCATGATCTGTGAGCTGGCAAAAGCGGAGAATGTCTGTCGCCAGGTATTAGGTGGTCGGCTTGCCAAGGGTCAAGTGGTCTAAAGCCTTCTTTGCAGATGTGGCAGATGACGGCAGCGTCACGGATGATTCGGGCTCGCTTGCGGTAATCACCGGAGTATTGGCCTGTGGCTTTTTTCTTTGCGGCTCTCGCTGAATAGTCACGGGGCGGGGCTTTGTGTTGCTCGCACTTGTTACCGCCTCTGACGAGCACGCCACACACTAGGCACGGAGCCTGGAAGTTGTAGCCCCTCATTTATCCGTGGAGTAGAACCCAGAGCCCCTAAAGGCCACCGAACCGAATTTTAGGATTCTCTGGAGAAGGCTCTTGCAGTTCTCGCAGTAGGTCTCGGCATCACGCTCGGCTATCGTGCGGTTGTCTGATGTGACGGTCTCGCACTTTGAGCATTTGTAGGAGTAAATCGGGCTCATAATTTCCAAACCGTTCCTGTGTAATCGGCCCCCCGCTCTAATGCGAATACAGCAAGCCCCGGAACCGAATCTTCACCAGACCCCCTCCTATACCAGTTTGATCCGTTGTCGAGGGTTGGCGCTTGAATCAAGAAGCGAGAAGTGCCACGGGGGGTGCTGCCTAGCTCAAGAATCCGGAGGTGATGCCAGTGACCGTGCACAAGCGTAGTTGCATCCGCCACGGGCTGACGACCGAAACTTTGTTTCCGCCACCAGTCGGGCACGGCTTCTGGTCGGTTGCCAGCTTGGTGTCCGTGCATCACGCCGAGGATGTGGAACTGATCTTGGAACACATCAATAGCTAGGGTGTCATCCTGTGGTTGGGGCTCGATGAAGCGGATGTTGAGGTTTGCTTCCTTCGATAGCCTGGCGAGCTGTCTGCCAATGAATACGCCCCAGTCGTCAGTAGGCTTACCCACCGCCTGTTTGCCAATACGCCACTGGCAGTGATTGGAGCCGACCGAAGCATAGGTGATGTTCGGGACTAGGCGGTAGATGGACTTGAGAACATCGTATGCAAATGTGGTGGCTAGGTCTACCTGTTCCATGATGCTGAGGTCGTTTGACTGGAGTTGCACCATGTCGGCGGCGTTGTTGAAGCCCTCCACAGTGTCGCCTAGGTCAACGAATAAAACCTGATTGGGTTTCTCTTTCTTTATTAGGCCTTCCAACCGAATTTTCATCAGCTCGATGCGGTCTACTAGAGCTTGGGTGTTGCCTCGGTAGTCAACCTTGCCGACCTGTAGGTCTGACCAGAGCACTACTAGGGCTTTGTCCTGGGCGTTTGGTAGAGGTTTGACCTTGACTTTTTTCTTCGCCTCTTGAAGAAGCAGCGGAAGATCAGCACCGAGTCCGTTGCGCTTGCGGAAGTTGAAGCGGTAGCTAGTCAGCCAGTCGCCGTCATACTTTTGCCAGCGTGAGGTGCGTGGGTTGCCTACAACTTCGTATTGGCTTGGGTCAAAGCCCTGCTCGATGAGGAACTCTTCGAAGCTGGGGATTTCTGCACCAGACACCGGAGGGAGGGTAGCAACTCCTGTCTCACCGTCAAACTCAAAGGCTGGGCGGTAGTTAGGCGGAGTCGCCACTCGTTCGGCTGGGGTTAGGTTCTCTAGCATCAGCGGAAGCAGGCACAGCTCTTGAATCGGTGCGAGGTCAGCGGAGTATCGCTAATCTGCAAGCCCTTGGCGGCAAGTGCTTTGGAAAGAGTTTTGATGGGCCAGTTGTTTGAGTCAAAGATTGCAGCAGTCAGAATCTCTTGGTCAGCCTGGCTAAGTCCTTCAAGTATGGTCGCCACCTTGCACGATCCTCTCGGAGCGGTTGGTGGCATCAAGTCCTCTAGCATTATTCCCCCTAAATCGTCAGGTCGTTTTCTTCATCGAGCAGTTTCTCTGCTAGATAGTTTAGAGTTCCAAAGCTGAAATTGCCGTCAATTAGGTGCTCATCGAACACATCGGCTAGTAGCACTCGGATTGCATCAAAGTCAGGTGACCACACCAGCTTGTCATCTTTGAGCAGGTCAATTACCTGGCGATAGTTAGTTCTATTCCAGTTGCTCACTTCTGGTCTCCTTTAATTGAACTTACCAAAACACAGGTATAGCAGTTTGTGTGAATGTCTGGCGAGGTTATGTTGTGGTGTATCGGGTCTTGCAGAATGTCAAGAATGTAAGCTTGCTCATCTTCTCGCCCCGCTTGGTAAGCAGCACTATCAGGATCAATCGCAACCGAATCTTTAGCTGCATCTATGGCATACATAAACTCGGCAGCGGTCATTGTGATTGTGGCGTTTTGATTTATGTAGTGAGAATAGTTAGTCACTTCTTCTCCCCTTTGATTAGGTCAATGTGTTCCTTTAGGTCGGCAACGGTCTTGCCACAAGTGCAGTCTGTCCAGCCTGAGTCAAAGCCAGCCCATTCATGACCTTCGTTTTCCCTAGAAATCTCTTGCCCAAGGCGAACCATCTCAGTCAAGTGTTCTTCCCTGCTCACTTCTGCTCTCCTTTGATTAGTGCGATAGCACTTTCCAGGACCCACGCCATTTCAGCAGCAGCAGGTTCGGCTTTGTATTTTGCCACTTCTCGCTCTAGCCGTCTGATGACTGTTCTATTCTGTAAGCGTTTGCCTAGTCCCGTATACTCGTGGCGAATCTGCTCCAATTCGCTAATACTAATTTCCATTGTTCTCTCCTTTGATTAGTTCGATTGCCCACCCAATCGTGCAATAACACTCCTCGACAGACCTACAACTACAATCATCTTCTAGCAACTTGATAATGCGTTCCTCCGAATCCTCCCAGCCCCAGTCATAGCACTGGCGTTCCCATTCGGTCATTGCATTTCTAGCAGCACTGTTAGTTGGTTCACTCACTTCTGCTCTCCTTTTACCTGTTCAATGTGTTTCTGTAAGTCTGCAACAGTCTTTCCACAGGTGCAATCTGTCCAACCTGCGTCGAAGCCAGCCCATTCGTGACCTTCATTTTCCTGAAGTATCTCCTGCCCCAGGCGAACCATCTCAGTCAAGTGTTCTTCCCTGCTCACTTCTGCTCTCCTTTGATTAGTGCGATGCCATCCATACTGTTGCAGTCACAGTTTTCTAAAATGCAATAACCTGCCCACATAAAGTGCATCATGTCCTCATGCTTACAAACTTTGCAGATAAATCCTGGATACGGCATATTTTTTAGCCATTCTTGGCGCTTGGCTTTTTGCCTCGCCCTTGCACCTGAGCCACTCACTTCTGCTCTCCCTTGATTAGTGCGATTAGGTGTGTCAAGTATTTGCGAGCATCCCGTGCATGGGACTCGCAGTCCTTGCAGCAGTCTTCTGGCTTCACGCTCTCTAACAACTCGATTATGCGTTCACGCTCGACCTGCTCACCTAGTCGCAGCGAGCGCCTGGCTTGCTCTATAAATTCTTCCTCGGTGTAGAAGGTAATGCTCACTTCTGCTCTCCTTTGATCTTGTCTATTAGATCGGCTAGAGCGTAGCAAGCTGGGTCATCGCAGTATTCTGGCTTTTCCAAGTAGTCAAAGCAGATGCGGTTCTTGGCAATCTTGATAATGCGTTCACGCTCAAACAATGCGGCATAACCACAATTCGAACACATCATCACATCTGGCAAGATGCCATCGTAGATCTCAGTTTGTCTGCGATAGGTAGCACCTTCAAGAACGCAATAGTCGCACTTTGCAATAATGCTCATTCCTCGACCTCATCTGCTACCTGCACCATAGGCTCTAGTGGCACATTGACACCACGCATCCGCTCAAACTTGAGGTGATTGTCAAGGCTCTTGATCTTGTCTAGTCGGAATCCTGCCCAGCGGCGGTCATCGGTCTCAACAATCGGTGCAGAGGTAAAGCCAAAGTTCAGGAACTTGTCAACGGCCTTTGGGGTGAGCTTGCGAGTCTTGTAAACGATGCCTCGCTTGTCAAACTCTTTCTTGGTCTGGTTGCATTGAACGCAGTT
>JACCDT011524698.1_pt1 | contig 28107 bp, 30 predicted proteins | sample 7446291 | NCBI WGS metagenome assembly JACCDT01 (sample SAMN15323446, study PRJNA562643) | freshwater metagenome | isolation source: river surface water | place: USA:Blue River Watershed | collected 2017-08-17 | reverse complement strand
TTCTCACGAATAAAAAAAGGAAGCTAAACGAGCTTCCCTTTTGAATTTGGAGCGGGAGAAGAGTCTCGAACTCTCGACCTCAACCTTGGCAAGGTTGCGCTCTACCAACTGAGCTACTCCCGCTTTGTTTTCTGTCGCTGCGTTGTCATCAACAACAGAAGCAAGATTATAAAGCACCTGCTAATTCTGTCAAGCTGGTCATCGAATTTTTTTAATTAACTTCGTGACGTTCCTTGATCAACGGCCACGCTTTTCTGAGGTAGTAAAACATCGACCACAAGGTAAGCACTGCCGCTGCATCGAGCAATAATTGCCCGATCAAGAGGGACGGAATCATACCAAAAATTCGCTCGTTGTAAAGCAACAAAGGTATCGCAATCATTTGCGCTGCTGTTTTGACTTTGCCCAGTGAACTCACCGCCACGGATTTCGATGCGCCGATCTGCGCCATCCATTCACGCAGCGCGCTGATGGCAATCTCGCGGCCGATAATAATGAATGCAATCACGGCGTTCGTTCGATCGAGCTGCACCAGCAACAGCAACGCGCCAGCCACCATCAGCTTGTCGGCCACCGGATCGAGGAATGCGCCGAACGCCGATGTCTGGTTCCAGCGTCGCGCAAGATAGCCATCGAACCAGTCGGTGACAGCCGCCACCACGAAGACGATGGTGGCGGCCAGTCCGCGTTCATCGATCGACAGCCAGTGAGCGGGAAGAAAAAATACGCCCACCACCAACGGGATCAGCGCCACGCGCAGCCAGGTGAGCAAGATCGGTATATTGAGTGGCATGGTCGAGGACGGTGAGAAAAGACTGCCCGCGATTGTAAATCAATGCAATTGCCGATATATATCCTCGGCCAGCTGACGCGATATGCCCTCGACCGATGCGAGGTCGTCGACGCTCGCATCCATCACGCCGCGCAGTCCGCCAAAACGCGCGAGCAGTTTTTGCCTGCGCTTGGCGCCGACGCCTTCGATCTCTTCGAGCCGTGACGTCTGCCGTGCCTTCGCGCGCTTGGCGCGCATGCCGGTAATCGCGAAGCGGTGCGCTTCATCGCGGATCTGCGCGACCAGCATGAGCGCGGCAGATTCTTTGCCCAGCTCTAACGAGGGCCGGCCATCGGCAAAGATCAGCGTCTCCAGCCCGACCTTGCGGCCTTCACCTTTGGCCACGCCGACGATGAGCGAAATATCCAGTCCCAGTTCGGCCAGCACTTGCCGCGCGATCTCGACCTGCCCTTTGCCGCCGTCGATCAGTACCAGGTCGGGCATGATGCCGTCGCCATTCGCCACTTTTTCATAGCGGCGCGTGAGCACCTGGCGCATGGCGGCGTAATCGTCGCCGGGCGTAATGTCGGTGATGTTGTAGCGCCGGTATTCGCCGTTCTGCATCTGGTGATGGTGATACACCACGGCCGATGCCTGCGTCGCCTCGCCCTGCGTATGACTGATGTCGAAACATTCGATGCGCAGCGCATCGAGGTCGGATGCATCCAGCGCGAGTATGTCGGCCAGCGCGCGCGTGCGCGACTGCTGAGACCCTTGTTCCGACAGCACGCGCGCTAGCGCGATCTGCGCGCCCTTGACGGCCATCTCCTGCCAGTCGCGGCGCTTGCCCTGCGGCTGGAACACGAGCTGTATGCGATGCCCGCACTGCTCCATCAATGCCATCATCAGCTCAGGCTCGTCGAGCTCGATGTTGACGACCAACACCGACGGAATGAACTTGTCTGCGTAGTGCTGGGCGAGAAAAGCTTTCAGTACTTCGGCGTCGACCGCATCGTCGGCGGCGGACACGGCCATATCGACATGCGTCGGAAAATACGCGCGGTCGCCAAGGTGGCGGCCGCCACGCACCATCGCCAGGTTGACGCAGGCGCGTCCGCCCTGCACCACGACGGCAATGATGTCGATGTCGGCATCGCCGACGGTTTCCATGCTCTGCTGGTGCAGCACGCGTGACAGCGCCGTGATCTGGTTGCGCACCAGCGCCGCCTGCTCGAAGTTCAGCTCGGCCGCATACGCATGCATTTTTGTTTCGAGCGCATCCATCAGCTCGGTCTGACGGCCGCGCAGAAACTGCGCCGCATTGTCGACATCGACCGCGTAGTCGTCCTTGCTGATGTAATTCACGCAGGGCGCACTGCAGCGGTGGATCTGGTGCAGCAGACAGGGCCGGCTGCGGTTCTGGAACACCGAATCCTCACAGGTGCGCAGCAGGAAGATTTTTTGCAGGATCTCCATCGACTGCTTGACGGCCCAGGCACTCGGGAACGGACCGAAATACTGGCTGCGCTTGTCGACCGCGCCGCGATAGTAGGCCATGCGCGGAAAGTCGCCGGCCGACAGCTTCAGATACGGGTACGACTTATCGTCGCGGAAAAGAATGTTGAAGCGCGGCTGCTGAGTCTTGATCAGGTTGTTTTCCAGCAGCAGTGCCTCGGCCTCGCTGCGCGTGACCGTAGTCTCAAGGCGCACGATGCGCTCGACCATCATCGCGGTGCGCGGACTGGCCAGGGTCTTCTGAAAATAGCTGGACACGCGCTTCTTCAGGTCACGCGCCTTGCCGACATAGAGCAGCGCGTCCTGCGCATCGAAATAGCGATAGACGCCCGGCAGGTTCGGCAGCCGCGCGACTTCGGCGAGCAAGGCCGCGCGCGGATCGGGTGATGGGGTGTCGGTTTCGTGAGTAGACATCGGGTTCGCCGCACTATCGACGCTGCCGTCCACGCTTGACGCGCAACGGCAGCTCTCAGCGCTGGGATGTTTTCTGTCAGGCCAGCGACTTCACCAGCTTGCAAGCCGCACGGTACCCAGGATCGGCCTGCAGCGACTGCCAGTCTTTCGCGGCAGCGGTTGGCACCAGTGCGGCGATGCGCGCTGCAGAACGCTGCGCATCGATCGCCACTGACGGGTCGAGCCCCTCGAGCAGCTGATCGGCCTTGTCCGGCGAATTACAAACAAGCACCATGTCGCAACCGGCCTTCAGCGCGGCATGCGCGCCCTGCACCACCGTACCGGCGACGCTTGCGCCTTCCATCGACAGGTCGTCACTGAAGATCACGCCGTCGAAACCGAGTTCCCGGCGCAGCAGCGACAGCCACTTCTTCGAGAAACCGGCCGGGTGCTTGTCAAATTTCGGATAGATCACGTGCGCCGGCATCACCGCCGACAGCGACAGGCCGAGCCAGCCATAGGGTGCCGCGTCCGTGGCGAGGATCTCTGCCAGATCACGCTCATCGACCGGGATCGCCACGTGCGAATCGGCCGCGACAAAACCATGCCCGGGGAAATGCTTGCCGCAGTTTGCCATGCCGGCCTCGCGCAATCCGTGGTTGATGCTTTTGGCCAGCAAGGTGACGACGCGAGGATCGCTGTGGAACGCGCGGTCGCCGATCACGGACGACTGACCATAATCGAGGTCCAGCACCGGCGTGAACGACAGATCGACGCCGCAGGCGCGCAGCTCGGTAGCCAGCACGTAGCCGAGCGCAGTCGCGGCCTTGCAGGCCTGCAGTACGTCCTGGTCCCACAGCGAACCGAGCGTACGCATGGCGGGCAGGCGCGTGAAGCCGTCGGTGCGAAAGCGCTGTACGCGGCCGCCCTCGTGGTCAACGGCGATCAGCACGCCGGGGCGTGCCGCATGGATTGCGTCGCACAGCGCGGTCAGCTGCGCGCGATCGGTGTAGTTGCGCGCGAACAGGATCACACCGCCCGTGAGCGGATCGCGGATGCGCCGCAGGTCGTCGTCCGACAGGGTCGTGCCGACCACATCGAGCATCACCGGTCCCAGCGGCAGGGTGTGTTGGGTCATATTTTCTCCACGATGACGAAGGCAACCGCGTATTCTGCCTCATCGGTCAATGAGACCTGAGCGGTAATGCCATGCGATTGCATGAATTCCGTCAGTGCTCCGCTGGTGACGACAATGGGCTTGCCGCTTGGCGCGTTCAGGAACTGCACGGCGCGCCAGGTCATGGGCATGCGCATGCCCAGGCCAATGGCCTTCGAGAACGCCTCTTTGGCCGCGAAACGGGTGGCGAGGAAGCGCAGCCCGCGCGCTTCGACCTTGGCCTTGCGGCGCAGGTATTTTTCCAGCTCCTGCGGTCCGAGCACCTTGGCGGCAAAGCGGTCGCCATGGCGCGCTACCGCCGCGGCAATGCGGTCGATCTTGATGATGTCGGTGCCGATGCCGAAGATCATGGCCTGTGCGCGCCGGCGCGTGCCTTGGTCATGATCGCCCTCATGCTGCTGACCGCATTCTCCCAACCAGAGAACACCGCCTGCGCTACGATTGCATGACCGATGTTGAGCTCGGCGATCTCCGGAATTGCGGCGATCGCCTGGACATTGGTGTAGTGCAGACCGTGACCGGCATTCACCTTCAGTCCGTGCCGAACGCCGGCTGCCACACCGGTGCGGATGCGGACCAGCTCGGCCTGCTGTTCGTCGCCCTCAGTGTCAGCATAGCGGCCGGTATGCAGTTCGATGACGGGCGCGCCGGCCTCGGCGGCTGCACGGATCTGCTCGGCATCGGCGTCAATGAACAAGGACACGCGGATGCGCTGCGCAGCCAGGCGCTCACAGGCTTTTTTCACGTCGTCGAAAAAGCGGATCACGTCGAGTCCGCCTTCGGTCGTGACTTCGGCGCGGCGCTCCGGCACCAGGCAGACGTCCTGCGGCTGGATGCGGCACGCGAAGTCGAGCATCTCTTCGGTGACTGCCGATTCGAGATTCATGCGGGTGGTGAGCAGCGGCCGGATCTTTTCGACGTCGGCATCGCGAATATGCCGGCGGTCTTCGCGCAGATGCAGCGTGATCGCATCGGCGCCCGCCTGTTCGGCCAGCAGCGCCGCTTGCAGCGGGTCCGGGTAGAGGGTGCCGCGCGCATTGCGCAGTGTTGCGACATGATCGATGTTGACGCCCAGCTCGAGGCCAGAGCCTTGCGGATTCAGGAAACTCATTGTGCTTGTTTGTCGGTGTCTGGTTAAAGCTGCAGCAGATCGATAAGAATTTGCCGTGTGTTCAGCGGCGCGCCGCCGAGATGATGCGCGAGCAGAAAGCGCATCAGGAATTTGCTCTGCTGCTGGGTCGCGGGGTCGGCATAGTCGCCCCGCTCCATGTCGAGCAAGGTCTTGCCGGATACGACGGGGATGGTGTCGCCGGCATGCGCCTCGCGCGGGCCGTGGTCAGGCTCAACGACATAATACCTGTCCGGCTCGACGGCTTCATCGCCGCGCGCTGCCTGCGCAAAGCTGCCAGCCACGCCGGTCTCTTTGAGCAGCGCAAGTTCAAATTGCCGCAGCACGATTGCGGCCGGCTCATCATGCGCGAGCTGGTTCAGCGCGGCGACATAGTGATCGAACAACGCGGGATGCGCGTCGTCGCGCGCCAGCAATTTGACCAACAGTTCGTTCAGATAAAAGCCGCATAGCAGCGCGGAGCGCTCCAGTGGCAGGAGGCCGCCTATCCATTCGGCGCTGACCAGCGTGCGCACTTCGGACTTGCCGCTCCAGGCCAGCTGCAGTGGCTGAAAGGTTTGCAGCACGCCGCGCAGGGTCGAGTGGGGCCGCTTGGCCCCCTTAGCGATCAGGGGAATTCTGCCGTAGTCGCGCGCGAAGACTTCGACGATCAGGCTGGTCTCTTTGTACGGATAGCTGTGCAGCACAAAGCCCGGCTGGTTCGCAACACGATGCTCGCGCTCCACTGCCCGCGCGCGCGGCGCGGGTTTGACGGCACGCACATCGGCGGTGACGGCGCTCATCGCGTCAGTCCTGTGTCATTCGTAACCGTAGGCGCGCAGTCCGGCTTCGTTGTCGGCCCAGCCGGATTTGACCTTGACCCAGATCTCCAGATAGACCTTGCCGCCGAACAGTTTCTCCATGTCGAGCCGTGCCTGCGTGGAGATCTCTTTGAGACGCGCGCCCTTCTGCCCGATCAGCATCGCCTTGTGGGCATCGCGCCCGACGAGGATCGCGGCAAAGATACGGCGCAGCGAGCCTTCCTGTTCGAATTTTTCGATCACGACGGTACTGGTGTATGGCAGTTCGTCGCCGACGAAGCGGAACACTTTTTCACGCACGATCTCAGCAGCGAGGAATTTTTCACTGCGGTCGGTGATGTCATCTTCACCGAAGATCGCTTCGCCTTCGGGCAGCAGCTTGCGAATCTCGCCCTCGAGGCGATCGAGCTGGAAATTCTGCTTCGCCGATACCGGCACGATGGCAGCGAAATCACGCCGTGCGGCCACCTGCTGGGCAAACGCCATCAGCGGCGCCTTGTCCTTCATATGATCCGACTTGTTGATCACGAGGATGACCGGCACCGTCGCCGGCAGCAGCTCGAGCACGCGGCCGTCGGCATCGCCGAAGGTACCGGCCTCGACGACGAAGAGCACGACATCGGCAGCAGTGAGCGTGGTGGTCACCGTGCGGTTGAGCGTCTTGTTCAGCGCGTTGCTGTGACGGGTCTGGAAGCCGGGTGTGTCGACGTACACGTACTGTGCGTCGTCACGCGTCTGAATACCGGTGATCCGGTGCCGCGTGGTCTGCGCCTTGCGCGACGTGATACTGACCTTGGCACCGATCAGTTTGTTCATCAGCGTCGATTTACCGACGTTCGGCCGGCCGACGATGGCGATATAGCCGCAACGGAAATCGGGAGCGGCAGGCGTATGGTTCATGCGGATTGACTGTGATTGATGTTGTCGTCGCCAGGCTGTTCGGGCTCAAGCGGCAAGTCGTCCTGCTCGCGGGACACCGACATACGTGCCGGCTTGCCGGCCTTCCTGGGTTCGGGCTCCGGCGGCGCGTCAGGCTGGACGGTTGCAATGCCGGCCAGTTTCAGTTGCGTGGTGCGCTGCCGGGTCTTTTTCGGTGCGGCGGGTGTCTTTGCCAGCGCGACCTGGACTGCCTCGAGCGCGCATTTGGCGGCGGCCTGCTCGCCGGCACGACGGCTGCCGCCGGTGCCGAACACTTGAATATCAAGTTTCGGCACCAGGCATTCCACTTCGAATTCCTGGTTGTGCGCGGCGCCATGCGTGGCCACCACGTTGTACTGGGGCAGCGGTATCTTTTTCCCCTGCAGGTACTCCTGCAGCAGGGTCTTTGCATCCTTGCCGAGGGTCTTGGGGTCAACGGTCTGCAAGATGGGCATGTACATCGACCGGATCACGTCGCGCGCCGCATCGAAACCGCCGTCGAGAAACACGGCGCCGAACAGCGCCTCGAGGGTATCGGCCAGGATGGACGGTCGCCGGAAGCCACCGGATTTCAGCTCGCCCTCGCCCAGGCGCAGGAACTGCGACAGTTCAAGACGTTGCGCGATCTCGTACAGCGATTGCTGCTTCACGAGATTGGCGCGCAGGCGCGACAGATCGCCTTCATCGATCTTGCTGTATTTGTCAAACAGCAGCGATGCGACCACGCAATTGAGCACCGAATCGCCGAGAAACTCCAGGCGCTCGTTGTGCACGCTGCTGTGGCTGCGGTGGGTCAGCGCCTGCTGCAGCAATGCAGCATTCCCGAAGGTGTGGCCCAGCCGTTTTTGCAATAGCTCGATATCCATCTCGTCGCCGCTAGTTTGCGGCCTTCTCTGGTACGTCACGGGCCGTCGAGCCCTTGTATTCGATCAACAAGCTTGCCGGCCCGGTCAGCCGTATCCGCTGCTCATAGGCGAAGCTGACTTTCATGTCTTTGCCACGGCCGCTGATCTGCAGGTCTTTGCCGGCAATCGCATCGATGGAGCCGGCTGCAGCGAGCTTGTCAAACGTCTTGCGCACATCGTCCGGCGTTGCCGCCACGGCCGATGCCGCAACGATCGCTTTCTCTATCGCCCAGTATTCCAGCATGCCCGGGACCATTCGTAGCGCCAGCCAGCCGCCGGCAACGAATACCAGCAGCGTGCACAGGAACCCGATCAGGGAGAACCCGCGTTGCGACCGGTGCGCAAACGATTGAACGCCACGGCGCGTCCCGAAGCGGCCACAGCGCTGCTCACGGTCGCTGGCGTGCGACTGCGCGCCTCGCGCCGTTCTGAAATCGCTGACACCAGGGTCAGACAGACATTCCGACCTTCTCCGGCGCGAATCGCTGCTGATCATGGAATCAATGGAAGCTGCCGATACGTTTCAGGTTACCGAGGTTCATCCAGACAAAAAATGCCTTTCCGACAATATTCTGGTCCGGGACGAATCCCCAGTACCGGGAGTCGAGGCTGTTGTCCCGATTATCACCCATCATGAAGTATTGTCCAGCCGGGACGGTGCACTCGAATCCTTCCAGGTTGTAAGAGCACAGCTCATGCTGGGGGAATTTGTCCGGGCTCGGCACGTAGCCGGGCAGCTTGTCGTCATTCAAAATTTCATGTGTGACGCTCGGCAAATGCTCACGATAGTGCGCGTAATAGGCCAGCCGGTCCTCGTCCAGATACTCCGAAAGTTGCTCGTACACAACTTCTTTGCCGTTGATCGTCAACCGCTTGTCCTTGTACACCACTTTGTCGCCGGGTACGCCGACCACGCGCTTGATGTAGTCCAGCGACGGGTCTTTCGGAAATTTAAACACCATCACGTCGCCGCGCGCAGGACTGTTAATGTCGATGATTTTTTTATTAACAATAGGCAGGCGAATGCCATAGGTGAATTTATTCACCAGAATCAGGTCGCCGATCTGCAGCGTCGGCAGCATCGAGCTCGACGGGATCTTGAACGGCTCGAACAGGAACGAGCGGAAAATGAAGACAGCCGCAATCACCGGGAAAAAACTGCCGGTGTAGGCAATCCAGGTCGGTGGCCGGTTCAGTTGGGCTGCCAGCGACGCACGCGCGCTGGAATCGGGCTTGACGCCGCTCTCGGCCAGACGCGCATGGCGTGCATCGAACTCAGCCAGCGCGGCCTCGGCATCACGACGGCGCTTCGGCTCGAGCTTATAACGGTCGATCACCCAGACGATGCCGGTGAGCACAGTCAACAGAAACAGGATGAGCGCGAAATTGCCCAGAATTGAATGCAGAGTCATTTATTTTTCTTCCACCTGGAGGATCGCAAGGAAAGCTTCTTGCGGGATCTCGACCGAGCCGACCTGCTTCATCCGCTTCTTGCCGGCCTTCTGTTTCTCAAGCAGTTTGCGTTTGCGCGTGATGTCGCCGCCATAGCATTTCGCCAGCACGTTCTTGCGCAGCGCCTTGACGTTTTCGCGCGAGATGATGTTCGAACCGATCGCTGCCTGGATCGCCACATCGAACATCTGCCGGGGAATCAGTTCGCGCATCTTGGCCGCTACCGCCCGGCCGCGATACGGTGCATTTGAGCGGTGCACGATGATCGCCAGCGCATCGACCTTGTCGCCGTTGATCAGCATGTCGACCTTGACGACGTCGGACGCGCGATACTCTTTGAACTCATAATCCATCGACGCGTAGCCGCGCGAGATCGATTTCAGCCGGTCGAAGAAATCCAGCACCACCTCGGCCATCGGGATCTCGTAGGTCAGCTGAACCTGCTTGCCGTGGTAGCTCATGTTGACCTGGAGGCCGCGCTTCTGCGTGCACAGTGTCATCACCGCACCCACGTACTCCTGAGGCATGTACAGGTTGACGGTGACGATGGGCTCACGGATCTCGTCGATCTTCGACGGCTCGGGCATCTTCGACGGGTTGTCGACCATCAGCGTGGTGCCGTCGCGCATCGTCACTTCATAGATCACCGTCGGCGCGGTGGTGATCAGGTCCATGTCGAACTCGCGTTCGAGACGTTCCTGCACGATCTCCATGTGCAGCAGCCCGAGGAAGCCGCAACGGAAACCGAAGCCGAGCGCCTGCGACACTTCCGGCTCGTACATCAGCGCAGCGTCGTTGAGCTTCAGCTTTTCCAGCGAGTCGCGCAGCGCGTCGTACTGATTGGCCTCGACCGGGAACAGGCCGGCGAACACCTGCGGCTGCACTTCCTTGAAGCCCGGCAACGGCGCCGGCGCCGGCTTGGCGGCCAGCGTGATGGTGTCGCCCACCTTTGCGGCTTTCAGCTCCTTGATGCCGGCAATGATAAAGCCCACCTGCCCGGCCGACAGCTCTTCGCGTGCCAGCGATTTGGGCGTGAACACACCGACGCTTTCCACCAGGTGCTGGGCACCCGTCGCCATCAGCAGGATCTTGTCTTTCGGGCGCAGCGTGCCGTTCATCACCCTGACCAGCATGACGACGCCGACGTAATTGTCGAACCAGGAGTCGACGATCAGCGCCTGCAGCGGCGCGGTCGGATCGCCCTTCGGCGGCGGCACCTTGGCGATCAGCGCCTCCAGCACGTCCTCGACGCCGAGACCGGTCTTCGCCGAGCAGCGCACGGCATCAGCGGCCTCGATGCCGATCACGTCCTCGATTTCGCCGATCGCGTTGTCGGGGTCGGCCGACGGCAGGTCGATCTTGTTCAGCACCGGCACGACTTCAACGCCGAGGTCGAGCGCGGTGTAGCAGTTGGCGACGGTCTGCGCTTCCACGCCCTGCGACGCGTCGACCACCAGCAGCGCGCCCTCGCAGGCCGACAGCGAGCGGCTGACCTCGTAGCTGAAATCGACGTGCCCGGGGGTGTCGATCAGGTTGAGGTTATAGACCTTGCCGTCGCGCGCCTTGTAGCTCAGCGCTGCGGTCTGTGCCTTGATCGTGATACCACGCTCACGCTCGAGATCCATGGAGTCGAGCACTTGCGCCTCCATCTCGCGATCCGACAGCCCGCCGCAGATCTGGATGATTCGGTCCGCGAGCGTCGATTTGCCGTGGTCAATGTGGGCGATGATGGAGAAGTTGCGAATATGGTCCATTAACTAACTGGATATAAAAAAAGCGCTCGGGCGAGCGCCTTGGGGGCCGGAGGGATCGTTGACTCCCTCTTGTCTTGTCAGCCGCGCATTTTACCGGATTCGGGGGGCAAAAGGCCGGAATTGACCGCGCCGCGCGCAAGGAACTCGCGAACAACGTTATCCGAAAGATAATAATTGCACAACTGCTCAGGTGCGTGGCCGCTCTGATGACCGACCAGTACCGGTACCAGTTCATCGTATAGCGCGACGAGCGCCGGGTCGGCATCGACATCGACGACGTCGATGCGCATTGCGTAACCGACCAGCGCACGCAGCGCGTGCAGCATGTCATCGCATAAATGGCACCAGGTGCGGGAGTACAGGGTGAAATAAGGCATCGGCGAGTATCAAAGCCGCGCCAATGGCAGCGCGGCAACAGTGAATAAAAAACGGGGCTGCGCAAGCAGCCCCGTTCATCGGCAGAACGCCGTTTACGGCTGCGCCGGGCGCACCGGCACGAACTGCGACGAGTCGCCGCGACGTACCAGCAGCAACGCATTGCGCTTCGGGTCGAGCTTGGCGACCAGTGCGTTGAATTGCTTGGCATCGCGGATGTCGGTGTTGTTCAGGCGAACGATCACATCGCCCGGCTGCAAACCGACACGTGCTGCGGGGCCATCGACCTGCTCGACGACCACGCCGCCTTCGAGGCGCAGTTCCTGCTTCTGCGCATCGGTCAGCGTCGAGACAACGAGTCCGAGCGAGTTCGGCGTCTGCTCAGGCTTTTGCTTCTCTTCTTTTTTCTTCGCGATCTGATCAGACTCCATTTCGGCGACGACCACCGACAGATCCCGTTTCTGGCCCTTGCGCAGCACCGTCAGCACCGACTTTGAGCCCGGCTTGGTATTGCCGACCAGTCGCGGCAGGTCGCCGGATTTCTCGATTGTCTGGCCATTGAACGCAGTGATGATGTCACCCGGTTCGACGCCGGCCTTCTCGGCCGGGCTGCCCGGCTCGACACGGCCGACCAGCGCACCCTGCGCACGCGGCAGACCGAGCGATTCGGCGACTTCCTTGGTCACTTCGCCAATCTGCACGCCGATCCGGCCACGCACCACGCGGCCGGTCGTCTTCAGCTGATCGGCCACGCGCATCGCCTCGCCAATCGGCACGGCGAACGAGATGCCCATGTAGCCACCCGAACGGCTGTAGATCTGCGAGTTGATACCCACCACCTCGCCGCGCATGTTAATCAATGGACCACCCGAATTGCCCGGGTTGACGGCAACGTCCGTCTGGATCAGCGGCAGGTAGTCGCCGGTGTCGCGCGAGTTGGCCGACACGATGCCGGCGGTGACGGTGTTATCGAGGCCAAACGGCGAACCAATCGCGATCACCCACTCGCCGACGCGAAGTTTGCCCGAATCGCCAATGGTCAGGCTCGGCAGATTGCCGCCCTCGATCTTCACCAGCGCCACATCGGTACGACGGTCTGAACCGATGATCTTGGCCTTGAATTCGCGCTTGTCAGTCAGCGTGACGAACACTTCATCGGCGCCTTCAACCACGTGCGCGTTAGTGAGCACGTAGCCATCGCCGGAGATGATGAAGCCCGAACCCACGCCGCGCGGCACTTGTTGCTCTTCCTGCTGCTGTGGCGCCGGTGCCTGCCGGCGGTTGCGCGGCTGCGGTTGCGGCTGCTGCTGGCGTGGCGCCGGCTGACCGAAGAAGCGGCGGAAGAACTCCTGCATCTCTTCGTCTTCCTGGCTCATGCCAGGCTGCATCTGCTTCTGGCGCTCGGTCGTACGAATGTTCACTACGGAGGGACCGACTTTATCGACAAGATCAGTGAAGTCCGGCAGCACGGCAGCCTCGGCGTTGGACGGAACGGCCAACGCGCCCAGGCTGAACGGCACAAACAGGGCAGTCGCCGTAGCAAAGACGGCTGCGGACAGCTTACGATTGAATATTTGTAACGTCTTCATGGGCCTCTATTTGGGGGAAATTTGAGCTGATTCGATGGCGTCCGCGACTCGCCGGACAGCCATCATTGGCACGTCGCCAACAATGGTAAGCCAAAATTTCCCGTGCCGCTTGCCGACCATATTCAGCGCTCCAAGACGCAGCGGCGACAGGCTACGTTCCGCCGACCAGGGCTCGATGAACACCGACACCGACGACAATCCGTTCGAGTACAACATCTGCCCGACATCACGGGTCTGCCCACCAGCGCCGGCCACACGCCGCGACAAGCTGGCCGCCTGCACAAAGCCGTCCGGCATCCAGCCGGGCCGCCATGATGACAGGTCGACTGCTCGCACCTCGGCATGCTCCACTGCCCAACGCTGTGTACCGGATGCCGCCACGTTCAACTGCGCTTGCGTCACCGGGCCAATGTCGAGATGCCTGAAGCCGACCTGCTCGATCACATCCCCATCTTCGCTGACAGTCTGTGCGCGCAGCAACAGCGCAGTCGATCGGTCGAACCAGAAACGGTAGCTGTAGTGAAAGCGATCTCGCGTATCGAGCGCAATCGCCACCGCGTCATGGCCGGCCACCGGTTGCGCGGCAAAGGTACGGATCTGATAGTTGCGCAAAAATTGCGTGCGATCGAGGCGCTGCAATCGTGGAAATTGCGCCAGCGCCGTGATGCTCTCGACGACCACGCGCCGCTGCAATGGACGGTAACTTCGCGTTTCGTCGCCGCGGCGCAGCAGTTCGCGCGGCTCGCCGTCGAGGCTTTGCAGCCGCTCCTGTTCCAGCGTGCCGGAGCCGCGATGGAACAGCCGGGTATGGCTGATGTCCAGCCCTCGTTGCAGAATGAACTCGCCACGATAATCGAGCTGCCGGGCCGCATTGCGTGCACGCTCCAGCCAGCTGAACGGATCGGTGCCGTCGGCCTTCACAGGTGCAGCCGCCAGCATGCACAGCCAGCTACAAACGATCAACCGCCGCATCGGCTCAGCGTTCGCTGCTGTCGTCGAGCACGACCGGCCGCACCAGCGGCGCCATGCTATACAACGCCGGATTAGCGCTCTGATGCAAGCGGATGTAATCGGCCGCGCCGGTGTTGGCCACGGCGACCATGCCGGTGGTCTCGGCCACTGTGGCACCCGACGGACTACGTCCGCTGCCATTGACCTGTACGAGCCGGGCATGGTCCGCGCTGTCTCGCTCACCGATCAGGCCGGGCGCGATATAGAAGCCGACGGCCGCAGCGGCCACGGCGGCAAGCGCTGCCGGCCATGTGCGCCACGACGACAGCAGGCCTCGCTTCGGCGCGATCAGCACCGGTTCGGCATCGAGGCGGGCGGAAAAGCGCGCGGCAAAATCGTTGCTCAGCGGCGATGCTGTGTCGTCGCTGCGGATCGCATCGCCGATCTGGTGATAGCCATCCCAGGCGGCGCGGACCTCCGGATTGTTCATGCGCTTCAGCAGCTGGCGTGACTGCGCTTCATCCAGCTCGCCGTCGGCCAGCGCCGACACTTGTGCTCTTGTTATTTCACTGCGATCCATCGTGCTCCCTGCCTTTGCGATCCATGTGTTGGTCGATATCTTTTTCGATGCACTTACCAGCGCTTGTCAATTGCGGTGTCGAGCAGCGGCCGGAGCTTCTCCGCGATCGCCTCGCGCGCGCGGAAAATCCGGCTGCGCACAGTACCAATGGGACAGCCCATCGCAGCGGCGATCTCATCGTAGCTCAAGCCCTCAATCTCCCTCAAGGTGATGGCCATCCTCAGCTCTTCGGGCAGCGCTTCCATCGCCACGTTCACCGTCTCCGCAATCTGCTTGGTAGCCAGCATGGATTCGGGCGTGTTGATATCCCTGAGATGCTCTCCGTCATCAAAAGTTTCCGCCTCTTCAGCATCCGCTTCGGTGGAGGTCGGCGCTCGCCTGCCTTGGGTGACCAGATAGTTCTTGGCTGTGTTGATGCCGATCCGATACAGCCAGGTATAAAAGGCCGAGTCGCCTCGAAACTGCGGCCATGCCCGATACGCTTTGATGAAGGCCTCCTGAACGACGTCTTCCGCCTCGGCCTGATCGCGCACGAGGCGCGATACCAGCCGCATCAGCTTGCGCTGATATTTCGATACCAGAAGCTCGAACGCCTTCTTGTCTCCGTGCTGGACGCGATCAACCAGCAGCTGATCTATGTCGCGTTCTGTCGTCAATCCCTGATTCCTCGTGCTCGTGCAACGCGCGGGCCATCTGCGGCCGCGAGAATGCGATCGCACATGTCAGCTGAAGTGAAATAAAGCGCGGGCTATGGGCAGTCGATGCCAGAGATCAGCGTCGCATCTGCCGCCTGCGCTGTCGGTCTCTGCTGATCGCTGCTCGCTGCCCCTGGTCTCGGCTTTCTTATCAGCGCTTCCCAAGTCGTTGACTGAGTGAAATTTAAAAAGTTCAATCAGGCGGGAGGGACTTATCAGCGGGTTGTGCTACCAGTGATGCCTGCCTGGCCACTGCCCAACGGCAAGCGACAGACAGCGCATGGAATGCGTCTTCGGCGACGCTATCGGGAAAAATAAGCAATGAAGTCACGCGACCGGACGGAAACCGCAAGCGCAGCACCATCAGCCATGACCAACATGTCGAGCCCCTCAGCAGTTGAACCACCTCGCTGTCGCCGACCGGGCGTTGAATCAAGTCGGCAGCAGCGTCGGGACTAGTGTCAACCAATCGGAGTTGCCCGATTCCGGATACATCAATACGGCAGCGATTTCTTCGGACGAGGGGGAACAAACCGACGGCTGCGCCGGCAAGAACGCAAACCAGCGCCAGCGAATGATGCAACTCGGTTGTGCTGCCATGGATCAGCAATGCGGCGGCGCCGATCAGGACGACGCACATCGTGACTGCAGCGCGCGCAAACCAGCGCGAAGGACAAACGACCGCCGAGACGGCGATGTTCATGAGGAAAGCTGCGGGGGAAAGTTGCGCGCCGTTCGAAGCCGAAGCATCGGACGGCGCGTCTGGATCAGGCCTTGGCGAAAATCAGCGTACCGTTGGTACCGCCGAAGCCGAAAGAATTTTTGACGGCAATGTCGATCTTCATATCGCGCGCAGTGTTCGCGCAATAGTCCAGGTCGCAGTTCGGATCCTGGTTGAAGATGTTGATCGTCGGCGGCGATTTCTGGTTGTGTACCGCCAGCACAGTAAACACCGACTCAAGACCGCCGGCACCACCGAGCAGGTGACCGGTCATTGATTTGGTCGAGTTGACCACGATCTGCTTCGCGTGGTCACCCAGCGCGCGCTTGATCGCCACCGTTTCAGCCACATCGCCCAAGGGGGTCGACGTGCCATGGGCATTCACGTAATTAACCTGATCGGCATTGATGCCCGCATTGCGCATGGCCGAGATCATGCAGCGACGCGCTCCGTCACCGTCTTCGAGCGGTGCCGTCATGTGGTGTGCATCGGCGCTCATGCCAAAACCGAGCAGCTCTGCGTAGATCTTCGCGCCGCGGGCTTTCGCGTGCTCGTACTCTTCGAGCACCATCACGCCTGCACCTTCGCCGAGCACGAAGCCGTCACGGTCTTTGTCCCACGGACGGGAAGCCGTCGCCGGATCATCGTTGCGCGACGACAGTGCGCGGGCTGCCGCGAATCCGCCGACGCCCAAGGGCGACACCGTCGATTCAGCACCGCCGGCAATCATCACGTCGGCGTCGCCGTACTCGATGAGCCGTCCGGCTTCGCCGATGCAATGCAGACCGGTCGTGCACGCCGTGACGATCGCCAGGTTCGGACCCTTGAGCCCGTACTTGATCGACAGGTGGCCGGAGATCATGTTGATGATCGACGCCGGAACGAAGAAGGGGCTGATGCGGCGCGGGCCGCGCTTGGTCAGCTCCGCATGCGTTTCTTCGATCATCGGCAAGCCGCCGATACCGGAGCCCACCATCACGCCGATACGTTCGGCGTTGGCCTCCGTGACTTCGAGACCGCTGTCCTGCATTGCCTGAATGCCCGCGGCCATGCCGTAGTGGATGAAGGTATCCATATGGCGCGCTTCCTTCGCAGGAATATATTCCTCGATAGCGAAGCCCTTCACCTCACCGGCGAAAGTGGTCGAAAACGCGCTCGCATCGAACTTGGTGATGGTCGCAATGCCGGATTGACCGGCAATCAGCGCATCCCATGCGGCGGCAACGGTGTTGCCTACCGGGGATATGCATCCCAGTCCGGTGACAACGACACGGCGTCGGTTAGGGCGAGTCAAACAATGCTCCTGAAAACAGTTTCAACGGGAGATACCAGCCTGAAGAACTCAGGCCTTGACGTTCGCTTTCGCGTAGTCGATCGCTTGCTGGACGGTGGTGATTTTCTCAGCCTGCTCGTCCGGGATTTCCATTTCGAATTCGTCTTCAAGTGCCATCACGAGTTCGACCGTATCGAGCGAGTCGGCGCCCAGATCATCGACGAACGACGATTCGTTCTTGATGTCGGCCTCAGCAACACCGAGTTGCTCGGCGACGATTTTTTTAACGCGTGATTCGATGTCAGACATCTTGGTCCTCCGGTGGGTGGGTTGTTCGTAAAAGTGCGCGCATTTTATCAGGTTTGCGCTGTGAAACTTAAGTTTTGGCGGACGGTTTTCTCTATGGCCAGGAGTATTCCGACTGGCCTCAACCGCCGCTCATATACATGCCGCCGTTCACATGCAAAGTCGTGCCGGTCACATAGCCCGCCTCGCTCGACGCGAGGAAAGCGACCGCCGCAGCGATATCTTCCGGCAAGCCGAAACGGCCGGCAGGAATCTGTTGCAGCAGCGCAGCGACCTGCTGTTCGTTCAAGGCTTTCGTCATGTCGGTATCGATGAAGCCCGGCGCGACGCAGTTGACGGTGATGTTGCGGCTGCCAATCTCGCGCGCCAATGCGCGGCTCATGCCGGCCACACCGGCTTTCGCCGCAGCGTAATTCATTTGACCGGGGTTGCCGGCCGAACCGACCACCGACGTGATGTTGATGATGCGACCGTATTTAGCCTTCATCATGCCGCGCAATACGGCACGGCACAGACGGCCGACGGCGCTGAGGTTGGTGGCGATGACCGCATCCCACTCGTCGTCCTTCATGCGCATGGCGAGCTGGTCTTGCGTAATGCCGGCATTATTCACCAGGATGGACAGGCCGCCGAATTCTTTCGTCATGCTGTCGACCAGTTCGGCCGACGCCGGTGCATCGTTCACGTTCAGCACCGCACCGCGCCCTGCATCGGCGCGCACTGCGGTCAGGTAGTCGGTGATCGCGGCCGCACCAGCCTCGGAAGTCGCAGTGCCGATCACCGTGGCGCCGCGCCTGGCCAGCTCGATCGCGATCGCACGGCCGATGCCGCGCGATGCGCCGGTGACCAGTGCGATCTGTTTTTCAAATTGAGCACTCATTTGCCTGCCTCCAGAACGGCATCGAGCGATGCCTGGTCAACGATCGCTTCTGCGGTCAGGTCGCCCGAAATCCGCTTCACCAGGCCGCTGAGCACTTTGCCCGGACCGCATTCGATGACGCGCGTGACGCCGCTGCCGGCCATTTTTTGTACGGTCTCGACCCAGCGCACCGGGCTGGCCGCCTGGCGCACAAGTGCGTCCCTGATCGCGGCCGGATCGCTGACGATGGCCACGTCGACGTTATTGATCAACGGGATCGCCGGCGCCGAGAAATTCACGTTTGCCAGATAGTCGCGCAGACGGTCCGATGCCGGCTTCAGCAGCGACGAATGGAATGGCGCTGACACGGGCAGCGGCAGCGCGCGCTTCGCGCCCTTCGCTTTTGCGGCCTCGCAAGCGCGCTCAACGGCAGCTTTGTGACCAGCGATCACGACCTGCGCCGGTGCATTGAAATTAACCGGCTCGACTACGTCTCCTTGCGCAGCTTCCGCACAGGCAGCACGCACATCATCATCCGACAGGCCAAGGATCGCTGCCATGCCGCCCTGGCCGACCGGCACGGCTTCCTGCATGGCCTGTGCACGAAAGCGCACCAGCGGCACAGCATCGCGGAAGGCGATCACGCCGGACGCCACCAGCGCCGAGTACTCGCCCAGGCTATGCCCGGCCACCAGTGCAGGCGCAGCGCCGCCGGCAGCGATCCACGCGCGGTAAAAAGCCACTGCGGAAGCCAGCATCACCGGCTGCGTGTTGGTGGTCAGGTCGAGCTGCTCTTTCGGTCCTTCGGCAATCAGTTTGCCCAGATCGATGCCCAGTGCATCGGAAGCCTCGGCGATGGTGTCGGCAACGACGGCGTTACCGGCGAAACCGTTCAGCATGCCAATCGCCTGCGAGCCTTGGCCGGGAAATACAAATGCAATCGTCATGGTCTGTCTCAGATAGCTGCGTTGTAGGGATACGCGGGCAGTCGCGCGTCAGAAGTGCGCGAGCACTGCGCCCCAGGTGAAGCCGCCGCCGACGCCTTCCATCATCACGGTCTGGCCGCGCTGGATACGGCCGTCGCGTACTGCAACGTCGAGCGCCAGCGGAATCGATGCCGCGGACGTGTTGCCATGCTGATCGACGGTCACCACCATCTTTTCCGGCGGCAGGCCGAGCTTCTTCGCAGTGCCTTGCATGATGCGGATGTTGGCCTGATGAGGGATGAGCCAGTCAATCTGCGAGGACTGCATACCTGCGGCATCCAGCACCTCATTGGCGACCTTCTCCAGCACGGAAACGGCCAGTTTGAACACGGCCTGCCCATCCATGGTCAGGAAGGCGCTGCCCGTCACCACGCCGGCGTTCACGGTGCCGGGGACGCAGAGGATATCGGTATGGCGACCGTCCGCATGCAGGCGCGTCGCAAGAATGCCGGGCTCGTCGGAGGCTTCCAGGACCACCGCACCGGCACCGTCGCCAAACAGCACGCAGGTCGTACGGTCGTTGAAATCGAGGATGCGCGAGAACACTTCGGCACCGATCACCAGCACGCGCTTATGCATGCCGGACTTGATGAAACTGTCGGCGGCCGACATCGCGTAGACAAAACCGCTGCAGACCGCCTGCACGTCCAGCGCGCCGCAATGATTGGTGATGCCCAGCTTTCGCTGGACCACGCAGGCGGTGCTCGGGAAGCCGCCGAGGAAATCGGGAGTCGATGTCGCGAGGATGATCAGGTCGATATCGTCAGGTGCCAGGCCCGCCACCTGCAGCGCGTTCTGCGCGGCCGTGACGGCCAGATCACTGGAGAGCTCGCCTTCGTCAGCGAAGTGGCGCGCTGAAATGCCGCTGCGCGACACGATCCACTCATCCGACGTCTCGAGCCCCTTCGCCGCCAGCATGGCAGCGAGGTCGTTATTGCTGACTCTGCGCGCCGGCAAACAGCTGCCTGTCGCGACAATGCGGGAATATTTGCTCATGCAGATTTTTTATGCGTTGGTTTCACGAGCGACGGCCGAATTCGGCATCAGCTCGGCGATCGACGTTTCGATGCGCGACAGCACGTCATGCCGTGCAGCCTCGAACGCGCGACGAATCGCCCACTCGAAGCCGTAGGCGCTCTCTCCGCCATGACTTTTAAATACCAGGCCGCGCAGGCCCAACAGACTCGCGCCATTGTAACGGGACGGATTCAGGCGCTGCGAAATTCGCTTGAGCGCACGGCTGGCGATCAGTGCGCCCAGCATGTTCAGCCAGCCCTTCTTCAGCTCGCTGGTCAGCACGCCTTTGATGAGACGGCCAACGCCTTCGGCCGCTTTCAGCGTCACGTTGCCGACGAAACCGTCGCAGACGACGATATCGGTCGTTCCCTCGAAGATGTCGTTGCCTTCGACGTTGCCGTAGAAATTGATCAGGCCCTTCGCATGGTCGGCGCGCAACAGCTCAGCCGTCTGCTTGACCAGCTCGTTGCCCTTGATGTCCTCTTCGCCCACATTCAAGAGGCCGACGGTTGGCCGCGGGTGCCCCTCAACGGCCGACACCAGAGCGGAGCCCATCAACGCGAACTGATGCAAGTGCAAAGGCTCGCAATCGACGTTCGCGCCAAGATCAAGCACGTAGGTCGGGCCGTCTTTCTGATTGGGGAGAATGGTACAGATCGCAGGACGATCGACGCCGGCGAGCGTCTTCAGCAGATAGCGCGAGACGGCCATCAGCGCGCCGGTGTTACCGGCGGAGACACAGGCCTGTGCCGACCCGTCTTTCACGCGGCCGATGGCCACGCGCATGGACGAGTCTTTTTTCCGGCGCAGCGCGACCTCGAGCGAATCGTCCATTTCGACGACCTCGGTGGCGTTGACGACAGAAAGGCGCGGATGCCCGTCCGCACCGAGCTTTTTCAGTTCGGCGCGCACGATGTCCTCACGCCCGACGAGCAAGAGCTCAGCGTCAGGTTCGCGCTGTACGAATGCGACAGAGGCGGGAACAGTAACTGACGGGCCATGATCGCCGCCCATACAGTCGATAGAAATCCGGATGGTCATGATCTCTCAATGAGCGCGCGCGAGCCAATGCTCACGCGCATGATCATGAACCGATGACATTGTTCGCGCATACGAAATCGGCGCAAGCAGTCATGGACTGTTGTCGCCGGTTTGCAGCTATACGATGCGTGCCGGTAGTGCGACGGCGACGAATTACTCGTCGTTCTTCGTCTTCAGGACTTTGCGACCACGGTAGAAACCGTTCGGGCTGATGTGGTGACGCAGATGCGTCTCGCCCGTCGTCGGCTCGATAGCGGTGGCCGGTGCGGTCAGAAAATCGTGCGAACGATGCATACCGCGCTTCGACGGGGTCTTTTTGTTCTGTTGAACAGCCATGACTTGCTCCTAAATCGGTGAATCCGAAATTTTAACACAGGGAACGGAGTTCCCCAAACCGCAAACATTCCGAGCCTGATACAACCTTGGCTCAGGAATTGAATTTCTTCAGTACTGCAAACGGCGACTCCGGCTTATCGACCGGCAGCCTCGGCGCCTCTCCGGGACAGATCTCGTGCCGCGGCGACTGCGGCAGCGACAACAGCACTTCATCCTCGACCAACTGCACCAGATCTTGCGCGGTCGAGCCGACGATCACGTCGATGCTCTCATCGTCCAGCGATTCCTCGACTTCGTCGGCATCGGCCTCATTGCGACCCAATACCAGCACCATCTCCGACGCCACCGGATGACGGAACGGCGACAGGCAACGCTGACAGATCAGGCCCACATCGCCTTCGACCTGCATCACGAGCTGAGGAAAACCCTTCGAATGCCGGCCGCCCGAAAACGACCAGCGAATTTCGCCGCCCGCATCGGCTGCCTCGGCACGCACGCGCGCAAGCGCTGCAACCGGCGTGACGCCGGAGCGCTGCTCACCAAGGCGGCAGAACTCGAAGGCATCGACGATGGTATCGTTCATGGAAGCCATTGAAGCTTTAGATCCCGGAAAACCCGTTATCATAGCAGGGATTCGTCGCGGCTTACAGCCGCCGGGCGATTACCTCTGCCCACCCGTATTTGATCCCATCCTCACGCTCATTCTTTCCGCATGTCGCTCGCCGCCCCGCCTCGCCTGATACTTGCCTCTGGTTCGATCTATCGCCAGGAGCTACTGAGCCGTTTGCAGCTGCCCTTCGACGCGATCTCGCCTGCCGTCGACGAGACGCCGCAGCCCGGGGAAACGCCGCCCGAGACGGCGCTACGGCTGGCGCGCGACAAGGCGGAAGCCGTCGCACGCAGCGCCGGCAGCGCGATCGTGATCGGATCCGATCAAGTCGCCACCCTCGATGGCGCGCATATCGGCAAGCCTGGCAACCATCAGAACGCGCTGCGCCAGCTGCAAATGATGCGCGGGCGTGAAGTCGTTTTCCACACCGCGCTGTGCGTGCTAGATTCCCGGCCAGATTCGTCCCGCCGCGTACAGCTGCAAAACGTGCAGACGCTCGTTCGCTTCCGTGACCTGCCCGATGCCGAGCTCGACGCCTACCTGCGCATCGAACAGCCTTACGACTGCGCCGGCAGCGCAAAGAACGAGGCGCTGGGCATTGCGATCCTTGAATCGATGACAAGCAACGACCCGACCGCGCTCACGGGGCTGCCGCTGATTGCGCTGACTTCCATGCTTCGCGAAGTCGGCGTGCGTTTTTTCGCCGGGGGCCAATAATGGCCGGCACCCTGTATCTGATACCAAATTCCCTCGGTCCCGGCGACCTGGAGTCAGTCATACCGGCACCGGTACGCGCGCAGACGGCTGCGCTGGACTGCTTCATTGCCGAAAACGCAAAGACTGCGCGCGCTTTCCTGAAAACGGTCGCGGCAACACACCCGCTGCAGACCGCACTCCAGCAGATCGACATCCGTGAACTGAATGTGAATACACCTGCGAGCGCGCTGCCTTCGCTGCTGGCGCCGCTGTTGGCAGGCAAAGATGTCGGACTGTTGTCAGAAGCCGGTGTACCGGCCGTCGCCGATCCCGGCGCCGACCTGGTCAGGCTCGCCCACCAGAAAGGCATCAGCGTTCGCCCGCTGGTGGGGCCGTCATCGCTGCTGCTGGCGCTGATGGCCAGCGGGCTGAACGGCCAGAGCTTCGCATTCCACGGCTATCTGCCGACCGATGCCGATGCGCGCGCGAGCCGGATCCGGCAGCTGGAGCAACGCTCCCGGCAGGAGAAACAAACCCAGATTCTGATCGAAACGCCTTACCGCAATGAGGCGATGCTGCAGGCGCTGGCGACGCAGTGCAGCAGCACGACGCTGATCTGCGTGGCCACCGACCTCACACTGCCTTCGGAAACGGTACGGACAGTGACGGCTCAGCAGTGGAAGCAAGAGATCACGAATGGAAAAACGCCGGACTTCCGGAAGAAGCCCACGGTATTTCTGTTCCTCGCCTGAGGCCTGTGAGCCGCAGATCAGCGGCAGGCGATCGACGGATCAACCCAAGCTCGGACGAAGGCCTCTTCTGTCGCGCCGGATCAGCTGCCCGATCCGGCGCAAAATCTCAGCGCGCCTTGAACCACTCAGCCGCTGTCGTCTTGGCGATCGATTCGCCGACGGCCGCACCGAATTTTTTCAGCACACGATCGGACAGACCTTCACGCACCGTGTAATCGATCAGATCTTCCGCTTTCAGCACATCGCGCGCCACGCTGTCGACCGTACCCAGGCCATCGGCCAGTCCGAGACCGATCGCCTTGCTGCCCGTCCAGAAGAGCCCCGAGAACACTTCCGGCGACGATTTCAGCCGCTTGCCGCGCCCGGTCTTCACCGCAGCAATGAACTGCTGATGGATATCGTCCAGCATCGCCTGCGTGAATGCGCGGTGCCTCGGATTCTGCGGCTGGAAGGGATCGAGTATCGCCTTGTTCTCGCCGGCCGTCATCAGGCGACGCTCGACGCCGAGCTTGTCCATCAGCCCCGTGAAACCGAAGCTGCTCATCAGCACGCCGATCGAACCGACGATGCTGCCCTGGCTGACATAGATCTTGTCGGCCGCAGCCGCGATGTAATAACAGCCGGATGCGCACATGTCCTCCACCACCACATACAGCGGCTTCGCCGGGTGCAGCGCGCGCAAGCGCCGGATCTCGTCACTGATGATGGCCGATTGCACCGGACTGCCGCCCGGGCTATTCATCCGCAGTACCACGCCGACGGATCCCGGATCGGAAAACGCATCCTGGAGCGCCGGCAGCACCGAGTCAGCCGATGCGGTGCTGCTGTCGGCGTCGATCTCACCGGTAATTTCGATCAACGCCGAATGCCGCGCGCTGGGCGGCTTGCCGCCCCACTTCATATCAAAGGCGACGGCGATTGCAATCAGCGCGACGATCAGCGACGTAATGCGGAAAAAATTTCGCCAACGGCGGTTGGCGCGCTGCTCGGCGAGCATGCCCTCGGCCAGTTTTTCCAGCGTTTCATAGGGAATTGCGGACGCGCGGGCAGGCTGCGAAGGATCGTTCGCTGGCGGATTCGGGTTCTGATCTTCCATTGGCTTCTCAATGAATTGCTACGGGGTTCAGGCGCGCGCCGGACGCACGTAGTCGTCAGGCTGCCAGTAAATCTTGCCATCATGCTCGGCAACAGCGATCTTGCGCAGCCGCCCGCCCCGGCAGGGGCCGCCAGCACAGTGACCTGTGGTCGGCTCGTACAGCGCACCATGGGTTGCGCACATCAGGTAGAGGCCGCTCGACTCGAAGAACTCGCCCTGGTTCCAGTCGAGCTCCATCGGCACATGCGCACACCGGTTCAGGTACGCATGCACCTGCTCGCCAAATCTGACGACGAAGGCGCTCCAGTCTTCGCCGCCGGCAGTGACAGGAAAACGCACGCCCCGGCCGCCATCGACCAGGTCGGCAGCGTCGCAAATATACAAGGCTTCGCTCATCGGAGTCCTTCGTTCATCTCATCCGCTCAGGCGTGTTCGTTCAGCCACGCATGCAGCTCAGCGATCGACGCCGCGCCGAACAGCGGCGCCAGCGCCGCCAGCTCCTGCGCCGGATGCGCACCATAATGCACACCGACCGACGCCGCGCCGGCATTGGCGGCCATCTGCAGGTCATGTGTCGTATCGCCGATCATCAGCGTGCGGCGCATGTCCTGCCCGAGCTCGCGCGTGAGTTCATGCAGCATCGCCGGATGCGGCTTTGAGAAGGTCTCGTCGGCGCAGCGGGTGGCGTCGAACAGCGAGGTCACACCGGCGGTCGCCATCGCGCGGTTCAGGCCGACGCGGCTCTTGCCGGTCGCCACCGCCAGGAAATAGCCCTGCGCCGCGAGGTCCTGCAGCATGTCGCGCGCGCCCTCGAACAGCGTCAGCGCATGATCCTGCGACAGATAATGATAGCGGTAACGTTCGACCATCTTCGGATAGTGCCGCGGATCGAGGTCAGGCATTGCCGCCTGCAGCGCGTCGCTGAGGCCGAGGCCAATGACGTACGAGGCCGATTTCTTGTCCGGTACCGGCAGGCCGAGATCGCGCGCGGCGGCCTGCATGCTGGCGATGATGGCCGATGTGCTGTCCATCAGCGTTCCGTCCCAGTCGAAGACGATCAGATCGAAATTCTTGCGTGGCATGTTATTTGGATAACGTGTCTGAGACACGGCAATGTTATGTTCTGGAGTCAGTTTCCGCGGCCTGCAACGATTGCAGGAAACGCTGACATTCTGGCGGCAATCCGGCTTCGACGCTGACCGTCTGGCCCGATTGCGGGTGCTCGAAGCCCAGTCGGTACGCATGCAGGAACATGCGCTTGAGCGCAGCGCGCGCGCCATCGGCCTTTTGCAGCTCGCGGTTTAACGCAAAGTCGCCGTATTTGTCGTCGCCCGCGATCGGGAAGCCCGATGACGCCAGGTGAACCCGGATCTGATGCGTGCGGCCGGTCTTGAGCTCGGCTTCCAGCAATGCGAAATCTTTGTATTTCCGCAACAAGTTAAACACGGTATGCGAAGGCTGTCCGTCCGACTGCACGCGCACGCGGCGTTCGCCGTCCGGCGTGGTGTACTTGAAAAGCGGCAGTTTCACGTGCTGCCGGCGGTTCTGCCAGTCGCCCGCCACCAGCGCCAGATAGCGTTTGTCCAGCCGCCCTTCGCGGATCTGCTCGTGCAGATGGGTCAATGCGCTGCGCTTTTTGGCCAGCATCAGGATGCCCGAGGTTTCGCGGTCGAGCCGGTGTACCAGCTCCAGAAAGCGCGCGTCAGGACGCGCGGCACGCAGCTGCTCGATCACGCCATAGCTGACGCCGGAGCCGCCGTGAACCGCAACCCCTGCAGGTTTATCAATGATTAACAGCGCGTCGTCTTCAAGCAGAACCCGGAACTCGGCGGCCGGCACATGGGTCTCATCGCGCTCGGCGAGCCGCATCGGCGGCACCCGCACCGTGTCGCCCTCAACGAGCCGGTAGGTCTGGGCGATGCGCCCCTTGTTGACCCGTACCTGGCCCGAGCGCAGCACTTGATACACATGACTTTTCGGGACGCCCTTGCAGATTCTTATCAGGAAATTATCAATTCGCTGACCGGCTTCATCCGGGCCAATTGTGACCATCCGGACTTCAGGCCGAGCCTGCAATTCCGCATCGGCTGTGCGAGAAACAGATCCATTCTCGGAAAATCTCGCTAAGTCCTTCATTTTGAATATATAATCAATTCGACGGGCAAGACCCGTTGAGTGTGCTAGAAGAAAAAGAGCATTCTACACAGGGGCGTGTCCGACAGCCTCGCAAGTTTTTGCAAATCGGTCGGAATAGCTGTGTATGCAGCATCCCCCTGTGGTCAGGGTCGCACCAAAGCTGCGATCGGGCAGGTCAGCGGGATGTTGGAACCGAGTACCTGGAATTCAAGGATAAGTCTGGCCAGCCCCGCTAAAGGAAAGGCTGGCCGGAAGATGTCGCTGTACAGTTTGCCGCTTTCGTCCAACACCACTATCCCACCCGATATGGTTATTACCAATCCAGCCCAGACCGGCCAGCAGCCGCGCGTCGCGCGCCTGAAGGCGTGCTCACGGGTGTACGGATTGTCGACATCGGCCTGCTGAACGCCTCATCCGCGCCCTGCGGGGTGGCGCGCTTGCCGCGCCACATCCGCGCTACGGCAACTCCCCCGTCCAGTCTCCGTCTCCTCGCATGCATCCCTGAGTTGACCGCGCACTTTATCAGCGCGGCATAAAGGCCCTTCGGGGCCGCGGAGCACTACATGAAACGCATGCTGTTCAATGCCACGCAGCAGGAAGAACTGCGCGTGGCCATCGTCGATGGCCAGAAGCTGATCGACATTGACATCGAGACCGCCGGTCGCGAGCAACGCAAGTCCAATATCTACAAGGGCGTCATCACCCGCATCGAGCCTTCACTGGAGGCCTGCTTCGTCAATTACGGCGAAGAGCGGCATGGCTTCCTGCCGTTCAAGGAAGTCGCGCGCAGCTACTTCCGCGAAGGCGTCGACGTACGCAATGCCAGCATCCGCGAGGCGCTGCGCGAGGGCCAGGAAATCATGGTCCAGGTGGAAAAGGAAGAGCGCGGCAACAAAGGCGCGGCGCTGACCTCGTTCATCTCGCTGGCCGGCCGCTATCTGGTGCTGATGCCGAACAATCCGCGCGGCGGTGGCGTCTCGCGCCGTGTCGAAGGCGAAGACCGCCAGGAACTGCGCGAAACGATGGACAAGCTGGACCTGCCGCAAGGCATGTCCGTCATCGCCCGCACCGCAGGCATCGGCCGCAACGTCGAAGAACTGCAGTGGGACCTGAACTACCTGATGCAGCTGTGGAACGCGATCGAAGGCGCCAGCAAGTCGGCGCCGGGCGCGTTCCTGATCTATCAGGAATCGTCGCTGGTGATCCGCGCGATCCGCGACTACTTCCAGCCCGACATCGGCGAGATCCTGATCGACACCGACGACATCTACGA
>JACCDT010609230.1_pt1 | contig 28153 bp, 23 predicted proteins | sample 7446291 | NCBI WGS metagenome assembly JACCDT01 (sample SAMN15323446, study PRJNA562643) | freshwater metagenome | isolation source: river surface water | place: USA:Blue River Watershed | collected 2017-08-17 | reverse complement strand
GGTATATGGAGCACCTCTCCAACTCTCTCCGATCTCGCTCTTTTCCATGTAAAAATCAAAGTTTCTCATAAGACAAAAGACAAGACACCATCTCAAGAAGACAAAGTGTCTGATTCGGAGTGTTTGATTCAGAGTGTCTGATTCAGAGTGTGTATGCATTCGCGAGTCGTCAAAGAAGTAGCGAGTCGTTTTAGAATTAGCGAGTCGTCGGAGAATTCACGAGTCGTCAGAAAATGGACCGGGGTGGAAAAAGAACCCGAGCCCTTCATGAAGACCAGTATCGCTACGACTCGACCTGTTAGACCACACGGTTCTTCAAGATTACGATAAGATTGTGAAAAGGAAAAAATTGTTTTGATTGTTTTTGATATAATTTATTTTATTTAAAAATTAGGAGCGCCAACTGGCAAAACACCATAAACATTAAAGTAAGGAAACAATTCGTTTGACAAGTGCCAGACAAGATCGTGAAGTTCGTTGACCATGCTGCGTTTGACAATGACCGTATGAATGGGCTCTTCTTCTTCGAATTCCGGATGAAGCTTAGTGTCTAAGCTGTCAATCATTTCTTCAAAGGTCTCACGAATGTTGCGGTCGATGCGAATATAGTCGATGCCTTGCAAGCGTCCAGGGTTTAGTCCACCTGGCACAAACTCCGGTGGGCAGTCGGGAAGCTCAACTCGCAGGTAGTTGCTGACCGTGGACGTGAAGCCGGCGATTTTGCTGTAGCAGCCACCTAGTGCTTGCAGAATTATCAAGTGCAGCTTATAGTGTAGCGTGTATGCGTCAATGTCGTGCAAGTCGCCACGGAATTCTGCATTGTCCAACAGGCAGCTTTGAATATTGGCCCATGCAACTGCTAGCTCGGTGCGTGCAACCTCCAAGTCTGCAGGGGTGTTGGCATAGTGTGAAGCAGAAACGCAGAGGTGGCTGCACAGGTCGGCCAAGTAGTTTAGAAGGTGCTGGTTCTTGGACACGTTGGGCGACTGGCGAATGCGGTTAATAAGGCTCTGCGGATACAAAGGCATCTTGTCTTTTGGTTTAGTTGGATGTTTTGTCGTTTAGGTTTTTGTTTTGTTTTTTGTTTAATGAATATCTACCATTAGCGCTTTGACTTAAATAGTATGAGTGTTGTTATCTACATTGTGCGCAATACTTTTAAAGAGCCAATGAAATGATTTGTTTATTTTTTATCAGGTTAGTGTTTAATCATTGTCCAATAGATAGGTTTGTTTATTTCTTATCATTAGATAATAAAATGTTAACCAATAGATAAGTTTGTTTATTTTTAATCTTTTGTTTATTTTTTATCTTTCACTTGCTGTTATCTAAGCCAATTAAATTGTTTGTTTATTTTTTATCTTAACCAATAAAATAATTTGTTTATTTTTTATCATTTGCAAACAAGTTTTTATCAAGAGTTTTTTTGCAAGACTTTTTTCCCCAAGAGTTTTTCCAAAGAGTTTTTTATCAAGAGTTTTTTATCAAGAGTTTTTTCCAGATAAAGTTTTTTCGGGACTTTTTTTGAGTCATCTTTTCCTATAAATTTGCAAAGTTTTTTCTCAAAAAAATATCATCAAATGAAGCATTATTATCTACCATGTCTCCGAGAGCTTTTGAAGTCCCTGCTGAGGTTGATTTTACCCCACCTGAGTCCATTCACTGGCTCGCCGAAGAGGAAGAAGACTTTGCCGAAGAAGAAATCCTTATTGAGGAGGAAGAGGACAGTTCCGATGGAGAAACCCTCGTTGAAGATTCGGACTCCGAAGAAGCGGAAGAACAGTACGCAAAACGTCGAATTGAAGAAGTTGAAGAATTCGAAGAGGCCATCAATCCCGAGAAGCGTTGCCTCAAGCTTGTTGAAGTATTAAATGAGCGTGTCCTCGATGGGCATGTTTATTTTTCTGCGCGCTACGCAGTTCCAGCTGACCCATCTGTTCCGTCCACTTTCAATGTTGCAACCCTTCATGAAGTTGTGGGAACTCTCGCATTGGCCACCTTTAGACGTAAGGAGCGTGCCCGTTTTCTTGAAGAGCCAATTCAAATTTTTAAAGTTGAATTTAGTTCTGTTGGGACAGTTTATAATTTTAATTTTTTTTATATTAATTCTGTTGGGCAGGAAGTTATAGAGTTCATGACGGAACTTCATTATGATTTTCCTGCTCAAGTTGAATTAAAGTTTTTTGAAGCGCTAGAATGTCAGCCATTCACGTACGAACTGATTCGTTTTTTGTTTTATTTTATTAGAGCTAGAACTCGAAATTTTTTAATGGACGAAGAACAATTTGAAGCAAATTTAAAATGTAAATCCCATTTTGAAAAACTTTCCTATGTTTCATTTTTGTTTGATTTTATGCAAAGACAATAAATTATTAAAGTAACATTAATTATTTTTAATTTAGCTTTCCCCCCAAGTCTTGGCCGTAAAACGTCAAGTTTCAACTCGAATTCTCGAGCAGTAGTGTGGCCGAGTGGTTAAGGCGCTAACCCTTAGAATTAGTTTTCATAGGTTCGAATCCTATCGCTACTAATCTTTTTTATTTAGATGGATTGCCCAATTTGCCTTCAAGCGTTTCCTGATGCTCGCAGCGCCAGACTATTGGCTCCATGTGGACATACGATTTGTCGCATTTGTCTAGCCAAACTTCCTCAAACAAAGTGTCCAATTTGCCGTGACGAATATTCATTGACTATTTCAAACTTTATTCTTGAAAAAGACACTAGACCGGAACCGCCAATCATCTATGATAAGAACAGATATTCAGGACTTGACACATTTCAACTATCGGAGGCGCACCTCAAAGCACTGAAGCAGGTTTCGCCAACACAAGATTTGACTGAGTTTGTGCAAGCCATCGCCAGGGAGGAGAGATTTTTTTATGATTATGTAAATAAATGTAAAAGTTTTTATTATTATGAACCACATTTTCATACTATAAAATTATGTGGAGATCTTCAGTGTTCTTGCTCTTATCCTAGATATTGTACCATCACAGAGGGATATTGCGCAAAGAAAAAGGTGGGCAATATTTTTTATAAAAAATGTCCTAAAGTTTCTAATGTAGAGGTGGCTCAGGCTAAATTCGATGCTGCCACAATTGCCAAAATCCCTCTTTCTGAAGAAAATAGACGCATATCACAACTTTTTCCTGGACGCGAATTTTAATAAATGTTTTTAAATTACATTAATTTCTTTTCTTGCTCACAAAGTTTTTGGGCATAAAAACCCAAACTTTATTTTATTCTTTTCAATTTAACTAATTTTAAATAGTTCAAAGAATTTAGATTTTTTTTAAAAAATGTCGAACCAAGCAAAGATTCAAGAGTTGATAGCACTCAAGAGCAAGTCTTATAGTGAAGATATGACTTATGGTGATGTGATGGGTAAAAAGACTGACGACATGATCGCTGATCTTCAAAAGCCAGAAGCTCCCAAGGCTTCTCCCGTTGTTCAGGAAGTTCCTGCCGGTCAGCGTTATGTGCGGCCCTCGGATGATCCTAAAGAGATTTTGGAGTTCCTCTACGGACTTGCTCAATTTCTTCTTGTCAAGTTTTCTCTAGGACCCAGTAGGTTTTTATTTGTTAAACTTTATCTTTTCTTTTTTTAAATTTGTTATTTTTTAGATTACTCTAAATTGGCCGAGAAAATAAAAAAGCAACTTCCAACCACTGGTGCAAAGTATTTACGGCCCCTTCTTGACATTAATCTCAAGAAGCCTTCACCAATTGATGAGGGGGATTTTCCAATTTGCCCTCAATGTTTCAGGCCACTTAACAAGTGTCATCCCGATTGTGTCGTTTCTGTTGATAATGTCTTTTGTATCCAGACTGCTTATTTTGAGCATGCACCTAAACCAGAGCAGCTTCCCTATGATATTGACGAATTTTGGGAACTCGAGGATACGCTCAAGGTTCAGAAGCTTATCAAGAAATCCTGGTTTGATTCGATGCGCAAGTATCACAAGGCTGTTGTCGAATGTCTAGAGTTTCTTTTCGACGAAGACCAGTACGCTAAACTTCTAGAGGAGGAAGAGGCACAGGCCTATATCTTTCCTGATTATCCTGGAAATAAAGCCGTTTTTTACCCTCAGCAACTGCTTACGGCAGAAGGTTTTATTGCGGAGGGAAAAACTCAGTACATGCTGAAGAGTCGGGAGTTTGACGAACTTAATATTGATGGCGAATTTGATGCTCTTTTTCGCCTTCCACTTAAAGATGGGTCACGTGTTCCGGATAAGTACATTTCAATTTTTTCCCTTTTTGGCATCACCTCTGCGATTTTCACCTTTATTAGCAAAGAGGCTGAAAACAGTTTAAGATTGAACCGTGCTTATGGTTCATTGGCTCTGTTTGGAGCATTTTCAGGCGAGTATTTAATCAATGCCGAAGATGAGTGGAGTGGTTTCTATAAGCATTTGGCTTTTTGGTTTACAGCTGACCGATGCATAACCACCAGATTTTTTCAGTGGGATAATGCACTCACTTCTCCTCTTCCTTGGAAAGAATCACGCAATATCGAGAAGGAGCTCTATCCTACTATTTCTGACTTCAAGTTTTTTTCTTCAATATTTTATGCCGGCCTCGACATGATCTTTAACAAGTGGGGTGTAAAGTTTAATTTATCTGGAGTTGTCGATTTAATCGAAAATTCAGATTTGCTGGCTAAGCTAAAGTGTGGTGATAGTCATGATGGACGCGAGGGTTTCTTTAAATCCAGAGAGGCTCAACAATCTTGCGGTCAGACTTATCTATGGCTTACAGCTATCCAGGAAGAGCATCAAAGGCGCAAAGATAAGAAACGATTTTCAGTCCGAAATTTGGAATGTGGCTATTTTGTCGATTTTCAACTCTTGTTCCAAATTCGCAAAGCTAAACTTGTCGAAGATCAACTGGTGGGAGATTTTTCTCCAGTTTATATGGTTGACGCCCTCGAATCTGTCGCCAAGAAGCTGCGCAAATCAAATGAAGATGTGAAAGAATAAAAAACATGTGTTATTTTTAAAATATTGTATTTATTTAATATATTTAATTTTAATAAACTATTTAATCTGCCAAAACTTTTTTAAAATCTTTAATCTCCGTCTCTAATTTTTGAGCTTTAACATGAATTGAAAAGTTGATATCTTTGTAATGATCCACAAAGTCATGCATTTTATCTAGACTGTCGGTTAAATTATCTTTATAAAAGTTGATCATAGTCAGCTGCCTTTTGCTGATTTTATGAGGTTTCTTTATAGAATTTGAGGACTTCTTCATCGTTCAGCAGTCTATCTGTGGTAAAGCCCATATGATTTGAAAAAGCTTCGCCCAATTCTTCTAGCTCGATATCTGGGTTAGCTTTAGAAAATTTGTAAAAGGCACAGCAGTATTCACCACAAACTTTGGAATTATAATTTTGAAGGCGTCGCGGAGTGTTTTCTATAATGCTGAAATGCTCCGGCAATTTATAGCCTGCTGAACTTGAATTTTCGCCGCCGCCGTACGAGTCAAAGACTAGATTGCCATCGCAAAAAAGCCAGTGATGGTCATGACCATGATTCAGCTGATCAGGACCGTCTCCAGTAAAGATATAAAATTGACTTGGAAGATTTGTCGAAGAATTCAACTCAGATAAGGTTAGCATATGAAACGGAAGATTATTTTTTTTACACCACTCCTTCAACTGTGTGTCAGTTAAGGCGGTCTTTGGGCTAAATAGCTCTTGGTCGATGTTCATTATTCTTAATTCTGGTTAAACGTGATTGGGATCTTCACATTCGTGTTCGTTGCTTTTATAGCCGGCCACTGGATAATTGTCGCTTTTCCATCTGCACTGAGTAATAGTTGCTCTTGCAACTTTTTATACACAATGATCTGCAAACCTGCTGGTAGAGGTTGACGTGCAGAGTTGATAAAGACTTCAATCTCCATAGTAATAGTGCAAGCACCTTGATCTGCACTGTAATAATCCTTTGACTGCATATCGCCCGGGTTAATACTCATATCCGGCATAACACTATTTGCCATTCCACCCCACTGATCTGGGATCAGCTTAATGTTCTCGTTCGGAGTTCGCCAAGTGTCGCGATTAGTTCGAATGTTCATCGCATCTTCCAAGCACATGGCAAAATCTTGATGGGTGTAAAGACCAAATTGCTCTCCTTGTTGGCCCACATTTTGCACACGCCTAAGTTCATAACTCAGACGGCCTGCAATGTTCACTTTAATGTTTCCATAGTAGACATTTGGCACCGTGCAATCTTTAAAGGTCTTATAGCCCGCCGGGTGAAGATCGGTCATGTCAGGCAGATTTGACACAACTCTAAAATAAATGTTCGTCGGTCTTTGCTGATTAATGTTCAAGTTCATTGTGTAAACAGTCGTAGCTCCATCAGTTCGAATTGGGACATACTCGAACGTGTTATAGTTATAGGTTTTTGGATTAGTCAGCCAATTGTTGTTATCCATTAGCTGTGCGTTTTGAGTCAACACATACGAGTTACAGTTGAAACGAGCATTACTCACAGAAACTTTAAAAGTCCAAATTCCTACACCTTTTGGGTCTTCTGTGAGTTTTTGAGCCGCAGTGTAATATGGCGCCTTTTCAATTACGGCCATAATTTGAGGAGTAAGTGCTGTAAACAACTCAATTCTCATTTTTGTGCTCGGCGGAATAAATTGCTTCTCTGCAAAAAAAGAATTCAAATAAGACATCGGCACAGCTGTTCTTCTAACGGCGGAATTTATCGCATTATTCGAAAAGTAATCCGACGAAAGTGGCAGTGCCCAGTACGAATACAGGATTTCAGCAAAGGATCTCTTTTGCCACAAGGTATAGTTCGCATCCAAAGGAGTCAGTGGGTACTGAGAGTAGGTGTCTTTGTACTTGCTGGAGGTCAGTGTACATGGCATTCCAATTGCGGCCAAGTTTAAAAGATCGCTCTCACAATACTTTCTGTTGTTTATTAGAACCGGGTAATGTGTTTGCAAGTTCATGTTTGTTCGTTGAACTAGCAATGATCCAGTGCCTAGATACACATTTGTCCTCGAAAGACCTCGCAGCAAACCAAACTCTGGAAAGTGTACATTATTTCCAGTAACATCTTCTGCCTCATTGCTGTAGATTGCACCAAGTTTCGCCAAACCTTGCGCATAGGAATATTGGTCTTGAGCAACTTGCTGAGAGTCGGTTGGGACAATCGAGGCAGATACCGTATATTCTAATTCAAGAAGCATAGTACTGGTGTCTGCATGCCCCATTAGCGTAGGTTGAATAACAATCTGATTGTTCGCTGTGGAGGTTGAACGAATTTCGTTCTGGATTCTTTGATAAATCGTGTTATCATACTCGATTGACTGATGTGCGTTTAGTATGCCTGTATCAGTGCTAATTCGCACATCCTTTCCATTGTTTATAGAATTTAGATCGGGCACAATAGTGGCGGTTTGAACATTTCCAGTTCCAACTATTGCCGACAAAGCTTGCGGATTCACGTTCATTTTAGATAAAAAAGTAAAGAGAAAGTTTGATTTTTGATAAAAAACATTTTATTTAAATTCATTTTATATTGGCTAAAAATTAATCATTAATTCACAAAGTAAAATTAATTTTGGTTGAAAGAGATAATTTTCGAGTTCGTCACTTGAGCTAGTACGGCTGGCCACTTGTAGGTAGTAGCCTGGTAGGTTCTATCTATCGTCATTTGTTCTGGATTTGAGGTGTAAACGTTTAGCGAATATCCAGTTTTTAGAGGCTCTTTAAATGTGATCTCAAATCTCAACACTCTTGGGCCTTTGTCAAGTGGATAACTTCCAATTTCGAAATTTCTACTCGGCACTAGTGTTATCTTGTAGCCGTTAGCCACCTGATTTAGATTCGCGCTTGAAAAAACTTGATTTCCAACACATTGATAAGGTTTGTTCAAGAAGGGGTTATAAGATTGTTGCATCACTTCGTAGGCCGTCATTGATTGATTTTTAAAATTTTGAATGTCTTGAATGCACATTCCTCCATCATAAATTCTTAAAGACGTTATTGCAAATCCTCCAGCACTTCCACTTTTAAAGTTATACACGCCAGGAGCTTTAGCTGTTCCTAGTGAGTTTATCATTGGAGCCGAAGTTTGTCCTACGGGATACGAATTAACTTGAAAATCTCTAGTATCTGCATTATTCTGCGTCATTATATCCCCCAAATAATTGTCAATATTTGCGGGACCATTAAAAGTTAACCGAATAAAAATTTGAAGAGGCATATTCCAGTTTTGAATAATATTTTGCATAATAATTGAGTTGTTAAAAACTCTAATGCTTTCAAAAGGAAATTTTTTCCAGCTCAAATAATTAAAAGTCATCGGATTTAGATTCCAGGCCGCATTAATACTCTGATTTAATTCTTCCGAAAGCATAAAATGCTCATAGATTAGCTCACAACTGCTTGAAATTTTTTGAAAGGCTTGGCCTGGAAGATAAAAACTGGTGGAGCTGTCTCCCATCATACTGTTTGCTTTTCTTTGAATTAGCTGAAGAGCCGCGTCATAGCTTCCTTTTTCTATAACTGGAACTCTAGGTATCGAAGGCTTCGCGCCAGGCACCGCGTTTGAAGTACATATAGTATAATCAGTTAGTGCGTTCAAAAGAAAGTTACTCGGGTTCGTTTCTTTTTCATCATACCATTGCACCCAAGAAAATTCCATCCTTAACTTTACAGGTGTTTGACTTGGCAAACAAGCGTTATATTGGTTAAAAAAGGGGATCATAAGCCAAAGTGGTAGAACATAATTTCTGCTTGTTGGCTGATTGTAAAGAAAATTTATCGTGCTTATATTTGCAGGATAATTTGAGTTTATATAATTTAGGTCTTGATTGAAATGCTTCTCGTACATTTGTTCAGGCGTGCTAACGTTATCATTCGAGATTAATTTTATCCATGCAGGATCTAGAGCTCCAATGGCTGGCGTAGTGTCACTGCCTCCGTAATATGCCAAATTTGTGCGTGCATTATCTTTTCGAAATTGAAGAACTGCATTTCTAGTGCCCAAATGTGCAGTGTAAAGCTCTTCATTTCGGTCCAAGTTTAGCGAGCTGGCGTGAATTTTTCTATCTTTAACCTCTAGCATGTTCTCGTTTTCAAAGGTTAATTTGTTTGAACCAATCCACACGTCAATTCTCTTTATGAAGTCCAAATTCACCAGTTCAGGTTGCGGCACGTTATAAATCTTTTCTTGGCCTGGTGGAGAGACTAGGGCCGTTGCAGCTCTAGTGATTCTTTCAGTCACACCATCTGGCGTATTGTCTCCTACTTGAGCAAGATTTGGCAAGACTATTCCAATCATGTCTGCGATAAATGTGAAAAAGATGTTGCGCAGCCTTGTTGTTCCTCTCAAGTTTATGTCAAATTCCACGTCCCCACTGTATTTGTAAAAAACGTTAAACAGTTTGCTCGTAGTGTCTGTGTATAGCATCGCGATCGTCTCGTGACCATCTTCACGAATGTTCATACTCGTAGGTGCGTGAACGGCCTGAAAGGTCTGATCTATGGCCGTGTGAATCGTAGTTCCACTATAGAAGGAAAATTGTCCTACATCACTCTCGAACTTTACATTCCCACCTTGATTAATATCATCTGATGAAGGAAGCACCTGAATTTTCGTGTCAGGTGTGACCAAATAGTTTGGATTGGACGGGTCAGCCATAACTGAACTATTGAAAAAAGTACCACCCAAATGACCACAAAGTCGGTTAAAATAACTTGAAGAGCTTTTCGTGTAAAAATTGAAGAAATAAGAGAAGAATTAGTTTGATTCATTTTTTTATAAACTTGTTTATTTATAAAATTTATAATATCGCAAAAATTTAAAATTTTTTCAGTAGTTAAAATTTATGCTAGTGGCCCAGCTGTCACACGTCCCATTCCTAGACGCTTTCGACCTCTTGTTCGTCGCCTTCTGCCTTCACCCTCTTCGGATCTCTTCTTTCTTCCAAATATTCCTTTAATCGCTTTGCCCGCTAATTTAATTGCGAATGGTGCAGCAGCTGCGGCAATTGGCCAAAAACCACCACGCCTCCTTCGTCCACCATAAGGTCTAGCAAGATTTCCTGCGCGCTTTCGTCTCATTTTTTTATAAGTTTAAGTTCGTTGTAATAAAGATAAAGACTTGAAACAGTAAATTTATAGAAAAAATTTTTATTAAACAAATTTAACTACTCCAAAATCAAATAAAATTTAACATCAAAATTTCTAATCGTATCTGATGTGCTTAAAAATATTCTAAATGATCCACTTTCTACAAATTCTCCATATCTGATTGTTGTGACGTTTTGTTTATTAACTTGGAACAACCATTGAGGTTTGTTGTAGAATATCTTTGCTGAAGACGAATAAAAAGAATAAGCGTGAGTGTTGTCCCACCCCAGTGCATTAAAGACATACAAACTTATTTTTTTATATCTCTTGTTGTCATATGATAAAATTTGAAATTCTGTCGGATGCGTGTAGATTCCATTCGTTTCTTTAAACTCGTTCAAGTTCTTTATATTCAATTCAATCATATTCTCAGCCACTATATCAGTTCTAATCAGTGGATAAGTATCAAAGGTTCCTTTAAAATTTCTAACAATATTAGCCATTGGATCATTTTGATAAACTATTTTTTTAGTCTCTAGAACTGGAATTAAATCTGCGAATAAAAGTTCATTAAATTCTGCAATAGTTAATGCGTCAGTTGAAAAAGTATCTGATCCTTGATAATACATTGCGGAGAAATCAAACGCTGAGCTTATTCCCATGGTCGTACTCACAAATTCGTATGGAATAAATTTCAAGTCTTCTAACGCTTGATTTTTTAAAGAGACTAAATTATTATCAAAATTTGTTTTTTCTCCCGAATTTTCTTCTGAAAAATCATATTTAAATTTTAAACTTCCTCCATTGCTAAAACTTATGCAAAATGGTTTTGAAAAATCTTTGAAATTTAGCCATACACTTTTTGTAAATGACAAGTAGTCAGAAGGAGCCAGAGAAACAGCGTCTCCCCCCTGATAGGTTATTGCCGAACTAAATATCGACGTATCATCGTCAATTTTCGATATTCTTCCATAGTTTTTTATATAATCAGAATTTCCTTCTGTCAAGTCTATCTTTAAACATCTAGAGCTTGAAGAATCAATTTTTTTGACTTCTCCTCCATTAATTTGAAATTCTCCAAATTCTAATGACTCGAGTGGAACTTTTTTATAAGGAATTTGTTCGATCGTATCGAATCCAAAAAGCTGTGTATTTCCAATAAGTGGAGTAGATGAGATGAAGATGCAATCGATAGCCGAATCATCTGAATATGTTGCTATGTATATTGGCCATGTTCCAGCTTGAAAGTTTTTTGGAATGGTCAAGCTGAAATATTTTAGGTTTGCGTTTATATTGTAAAATACGACGTTTTGAGGATTTACAAAGGGGGGCTGGGTTTGAAATTCTACGCCCAGCTGTCCAATATATTTTGTTGCAAAGATTATAATCTGCTCAAACACACACGTCGGATCTCCAGTTTTATAAGGAAGAAGTGTAAATAAAGTTCCTTTCATTGGAATTCCATCAGGAGCTCTTTTAAGTATCTCAACTCCATTGTCCATTCTAACGAGGACTGGTTTTGGACTCGAAAATGGGAAAGCTTCTTGCGAATCCACCGCATAAGACACCACTTCATTTCCTATTGCGAATATCTGTGCTGTGGAATTGTTCGCTGTTCTTGTTTGTGCCGAGTTTGATGTATAGACCACTTGATTCGTCAAAAAATTTAATGGGAGATAATAAAGATCTTCTGACGGATATAAATTATTTGAATCGTAAAAGAATTGACCACTCGTATCTTCTTCTCCAACTCTAAATGGCACAATCTCCAAATAATTTTTATTAAGCGAGTTCCAATTCCATGGGTAATTTAAAAAAGAATAACCAATTTTTGAAAGAAATAATTTTTGATTTCGATAATAAAAAAAAGCGTCTGAATATTCATATCTTGATAAAAATTCTTTTATTAAAATTTCAAAATTTAAAAAAACTTCAGGTCTTTTTGCGACAATATTCATAGTCGATTTCGTTGAGGTTTAGATGTGAAAAATTCAAACAAAATTTGATTATCAACCTCAGGTTTATCTTCCAATGGTTTAATTTTTATCGTTTGAAAGTCTACCGTATCTACACCACATTTATAAGCAATTAATTTGTCTGCAATAACTTGATTGTTTGGTACTAGTTGAGCTGTCTTGTCGTCTAGAAAATAAATCGGCTTGAAAATTGGTGATTCGACCAGACAAATTTGTTCGGCAATCATTCGGACATACTCCACATTAACAATTGGTGGTCTCAAGTCTAATTCTACTGTAAAGTTGTTTCCATGATTAAAACTTGCCAAAAAAGAATTTTGAAATATTGTTTGTGAAGCCATTTAAACTGTATAGTGCTCAAGCAATTTTGGATTCTGTTCGAGTTCGCTTGATAGTGAATTGAAATGATTAAGCCTTGACATTCGAATTGGCCCTTTTATCTTGTCTTTATTATGTGAAAGACATTTTGTGATTAGTGCCGAAAGGTTCATTCGACCTATATCATTTAGACTCCCGTGATCATTTTCCCCCATTAGCATCGCAAGATTTTTATAATCAGTTTTTGGACTAAATTTTCTTCCTCCCAAATGTCCTCTCGTAGCTCTATACTTGAACTTTTCATCAATTCCTGCCCCTTCAAAGAATTCCTCGTGACGTGTGGGAATTTTTACATTTTTCAACCTCTGCTCCATTTTTTCCTTTTTTAAATCTTCAAGATATTTTTTATGCTCTGGATTTGTGGACTCTTCAATTGGTTTCAATTTTGTGGTTCTCTTGTTATAATTTTTTGAGGTAGCATTTCGTGAATTGAAGCAAGTCGTACATGTCAAGTCTGAAGGATCTTTATCATGAACTAAGACACCCTCTGATCCTCCACAAATTTTACAACCTTTAACCATACCACTACCTTTGAACACGCGTCTAGCTGTCGACAATCTATTGGCCATAAACATGATCATTGAAAGTGCCAAATACATGGGCGTACTAAACCAATCGTTTTTTGAGCCCATGTCTATAATTTGTCCTATGAACGAAGGCAGATCTGTAGCCATAGCCACCGCACTCGCCAGAGTCTTTACTTGATCTTCTGACAGTTTGCCATTCAAAGTTACTAGGTTCATTACTTTTGCCTTAAACTCGTCGTCACTCAGCTTGCTAGCCACTTCAAAATTAAAGTTCCCCAAAATTTCCTGAACTTGAGGATCAGACTTTGCCAAATTTTCAATAGACTTTTCAGAAATATTTTCAAGGCCGGTCTCATTAGGTGAATATTCTTCATCCTTATCTCGTGCCATATCAATAAGATTGTCATAGTGTTGATTCGAATAATTTGGTCTCTTACTTTTAATCATTTCTAGATAAATTTTTGAATACTCAACTATTCCTCTTTCCAAATCTTCCTCAGTGAATTCTTTCCCGCCCATAATTTGTTCTGGTGTCAACACTTTGTTTAGTGCCGCAAGTTCAACACTTGCACTTGCCTTATTGTCTTGCAGCTCTGCCACTTGGCGCTCAAACTTGTCTCTTAATTCTTTAGCATACTGCTGGTATTTTACAAAGCCCAATGGAGAAAGATTTTCTTTCATAAAAGTGTCAATTGCTGCGCGTGTCCGCTTGTCCTTTTCAATATTTTTATCCACTAGATTTCGAACAGCCTCAGAAATGTCTTTAGTCCTATCATAAGAAAGAATTGGGGCAATTTCTCTCAAAGCTTCATAACCAATATTCAGCATTTCATAATAAAAAATTCCTCTATCCGCCAAATGCAAAAATTTATCCATTCTAGAGGGAGGAGCCTGAAGTTTTGCCAAATTACTCTCAACTCCTTTAATTTTTCCCAAAGTCGTCTCGAAAGCAGAAGTCTTGCTTTCAAGATCTGTCGCTCTCCTCGCATATTCATTCAGAGAAATTTTTGCTTGAGAGGCTTTATCATAAAGTTGATTCATGCCAACTGGCGCTAGACTATTCTTTTTTTGATATTTCATTACGGCAGACTTTTCAACACCAGGAAAATTTGTCTGAAGAAAACCTTCGATTGTTTTGTGTTTGCCTTCTTTCAAATTTTTAAGCTTAAACATTGCTTCAAAATCTGTGTCTAAATTAACATTCTCCGCCAAAGTCTTCAAGTTTTCTTGAATCTCTCTTGTTCGAAATCGCTCAGGGTTGTTGAAGGGATGTGAGTCAAAGGCACGAATTGACGATTCTGCACTTTCAATATCAATTGGTTCAGTCCAAAGACCCCGTATTGAAGTTCCAAGTTCTTGTCGTTCCATCTCAAGAGATGTTAGTTCTGCACGTTCGTAGGTTATTCTTTCGTCTAAACTCCTCGTGTCAAATCCAAATTTGTTTAGCATATATTTCCAAACAGCCCGTCGAATTGATCTATTCGCCAAGCTCCGTCCCAATATGAATGGGAGTGTTATTAGAGTGTTGTCGAATTTCTGTTTAAGTGAAGGTTGACGCAAGCTCGCCTCAAGCAGTTGAATGTCTGGATTTGATGATTGAACTTCTGGAGAAGCTTGAAAATTCTGAATAAGATTTGTGATGATGTCTGTGGGGAAGTAGACTTTGGTCAAAAAACTAAACACTGGGTCAAGTCTTCCAATTTCTCTAAGTGTATTGTTATACATTCGATGTCCGACATGAGAAATAAATTTGGATGTGACATCTCTGGCAACAATAAACTTTTCCGTTGTTAGCACCTCAAGATTTGACAAAGACTGACGAATATTAATGTCCATTGGACCGTAATCGTTGGCGTTTGGAATTAGGGAAATTGGATTGCTAGATTGGGCTACTCTAGACTTTGCCACACTTGTAGGGACTTGCTCTTCTAAAAATTCTTTCGTCGAAGTCTTGAACGTTGGAACTTCAAGATGCTGCTGATAAGTGTCATCGAGTGCCTTCTCTGTTGGATGCTTGATGTAAATATTTTTAAAAACAGCTGGAGCACCGTTCGTAGGGGCTATCGCAGTTGTCGCGGCTTCAGTGGGTTGATCAACAGGCTTTTCTCCAGGGGCTTCATCAGTCGTTGGCTTTGGTGGTTGCCATACTTCAACACCTGTTTCGGAAACAACATCTGTGGTTGGAGCAATCTCAGTCGAGGTAGTTGGGGCAGGTGGCTGAATTTGGGGTTGAGCTGGAGGAGCGGGCTTATCTTGGTCTCCGACAATAATCACATTATTAGTCATAATTTGATTATTTATCGGTTCAGACAAATCAACCACACCACTCGAGGTTTCCACTTTAAGTGGCTCAATCTTTTCTTGATACGGACGCCATGAATATAAACTTTCAGATAGAGAATAGAGCTTATTCATCATAGTCGTCATCCATGATTCATTCTTTTTTTCAAACGCCACAGTCTCTTTGAAAACCCGTGACTTTTCAACAGGTTTCAACACAGTAAAATTTCTTGCCGAAGCAAAACTCTCCTTTGGACTCAAAATTTGCTTATCAAGTTCTTTTAGAGATTGCTTAAATTCGAAAGGTGAAATCTCTCCAATTTCATTGGCCTCTCTATACACATCCCATGTTTTTTGCGCAGTCGGGTCTTTGTTGATAAAATTGAGAAGCATGTTATCTACAGTTTTGATATCTCCTCTAATTTTTTTTGCTTGACTCAAATTTCGAAGAGTGTGTGCAGCACTTAAAATTGTTTTATCTTCCAAACGAGATTTCTCTATAAATTCGCTGCTTTTTTTCTCTTGTCTATCCTCATTTTTGTCATCGAAACTAAAGTTATTAGTCTCAATCCTATCTTGAGTTGGTCTTGTCACTGGTTCATCTCGCTGAGGGGGTAGTTGAGGTCTTTCTTCTCGCGCTCCACTAGTCGCTGCTAGTGGTGTCAATAGCTTTAAAAGTTCCCACATATTAAAGCTCTCGCCTTGGGTCTCAGTTGGCCCTCTTTCTTTATCTTCAGGTGGCAGAGTTCTCTTTGTATCTGGAAGAGTTCCAGTAAATCTCGAGGCATCACGTTCATGCTTCGCCAACCACGCTTTCTTTGCTTCCTCCAACTCTTCTTCAGAGTAAACAGGTGTATTTATCAAATGTTTAGATTCAACCTCCATGACTTCAAATCTTATTGGGGTCTATGGATCCAATCCAATTTCTGCACTGCGTCGTCAAATCACTCCAGGAGATATCTTTGAAGAAAATCTAGATCACAGGCTTGTCAGATTTTTGTTGGTTCTAAATGCACAAAGATTTAAAAGAATAGTTGAGGCCGTAGGCAATAATCGCAACACACTTTATAAGGATTATATTATCAAATCCACAGACGTAGGCTTCTCTTATAGTCGCTATGAAAACGTTAATGCGGCATACTTTTCATTAAATAATGTTGAGGATATTGATCAGCTTTTTAGATTACTTATTTCTTTCTATCGAGTCACCTACACAAACTATAGTCCTGAAGACCTCGAAATCCTTTCCCAGTTTATTACGAATGATCACTTTTATTCAAATACCATGTCTATTTATGACTTTAACAATAAATACTTGGATGAAATGCCAAGTAATCTTCATCTTTCCTTTAAATTAGCCTATCACCCATCGGGAACCAGAGAACGAGAAGTCTCAAACTCTAATCTTTATAATTTTGATGATCTCTATGAAACTGATCTTCAATTTGACCCGTTAGCTAATCAAGACGATATTCATGATTTCTATTTAGATCGCCTTAATCGGGAACAAGAAGAAGCTGAAGATTATATTGAAGAGCAAGAATTTATAAGTAATTTGGAAAACCTAATTCGTTATCAAGAAGAGGATAATTCAGAATTGGCCAAAAAAGGATCAGGTCTAGTTAGAGATTATAAAAAATTTAAACAAGATGTCTCACAGCGAATCAACCAGTAGTGACCTAGTTAATTCAGTAGCTTTAGACTTTTACTCGAAACTTTCGCATTTTTTTAGTCTCGAGTTGGACTGTAATTTTCAACTTGAAGATAATAACGATTTTATTCACATCCAATTAAAGCATCCTATTTTAAGCCCTATCGCAAATTTAAAGTGTTTTGCGCTTTGCAATGCCCTCGCCTATCATAAGGGCGTTGTTTATCGCCAAGCGACTAGTTTAATTGACTCGGATTATTTTGGCAAGCCTGTGTTTAGATGCTTAAGAGTTCAAAATGCACCAATGGATATTCGACACGAAGGCCAGCTTCAGCTCGTCCTATTTCGCTTCTTCGACACAGACCCAGGAAATTTGGCATCGTTTAATCCAGCAATGTTTAGTAGCCTGGCAGAACATTCTGGCCATCTTGTCAAAAGATTTTCTATCTCGTCTTTGGGAGCCAACGGAATTGATGTCTGTCTTCAGGATGCTGGTCTCCCTGATCGTTATTTTCTTCCTGCTCAGGGCTGTTTGCCGATATGCCTTCCGTTTCTTGGCTCTTATGGTTTTAGAGATACTCCCGGCCTGTTTATTCTTAGGTCTCGTTTCAGCCGCCTTGGTTGCGATATGGTCCATTTGAGTAATAATAAGCTATTGGTTAGAAACCTTTCAAATTCGCCAGTTGCACTAGGCAATCGTTTTATCCAAATTGTTCCACCTTGGCCTTGGAATTTTAGCAGATTGCCAGAATGCATGCAACGGCTTGACTTGGATGGGCTTACTGAGACAAAAGTGTGTTTTAAAGAGCGTGAAGAAAAAGAATTTGTTTAATTTTTTACATTTTTGAAATTTTTTATTTAAAATAAACTAAAATTAATTTAAAAACATGAACATTTTTTAATATAATTTCCATTATACAACCGCTTCTTTCCACCTGGGCAATTGCATGAAGCACTTTTTTCATAATTTGCCAAATAATTCATTTGATCTTCTGCCTTCATTCCTGCCGCACGCATCTCATTCAAATTATGGATATGATGCTCGATTGAACGCGGCAAAATCAAGTTAGCTGGACGGTACATCTTGTCTGTCGGAACAGAATTAATCACATTTTCACTTTTTTGCAAAAAGTTACTATATCTCGATCCCAATCGTTGTCGAAATCCGTCGCTATTTCCAGCGATCTTTTCTGTGGTGAGGGGATGCTGACCATGCTGTCGTCCAGGTGAATGTCTCCTGTGAGAATAAAGAGTTCTGGCCAATGAATTGAAAATGTTCTCGGAAACCATTGTCTCTTACAAAATTCTTTATAATATTCAACAATTAAATCAGCTGCAGTCACAAAAGTCTCACGTGTTGTCGCAATATTATTACGAATATTTTTGGCTTTTTTAATTAGTGAAGATTTATTCTGACGATAAGAGCCCTTTTTATATCCATCTAATTCGCCTAGTCTGTCGATATGATTAATCTTTAATTCCAGATTATAAAGTTCATTAGAATCATTAAGATCTACATAACGCTTTTTGGCACGAATTTTCATTTCAGTTAAAAAACTCCTAAGTTCCTCGTAGGACACTGTCGGCCAAGATTCTTCTTCTTCGATAGGGAATTCAACTTCCGAATCGTATTTTTTTATTGGACTTGTTAGTAAAAAGCATGCCAAATCAGATGTGGTACTGGTAAAATTGTTAACTTGGAAGAGTAGAAAAGAACCAAATAAAATTTTTGTTAATTCAAAATACTGTTTCCAGCTAATTTCTTTATTTAAATTAAATTTAACTAAAAAATCTTGTTTAAAATTGTTTTGAAAAAATAAGCAAGAAAATGTTTTCTTTCGCGAATTTGTCTTTTCCATTTTCACCAGAATGAGGTAGGAGCGCTCGCGGCACCAATTGCTGGCGCATCTTTTATAGCCTTAGAACTCTGATTGCCTTGTGCATAATAGGCCGGCTTCAAGTCGAAAGACTCTTTAAGCATGCGCTTTTCTTGGCTCGGCTCATTCGCGGGAAGGGTGAAGTCGAGGGAGACTCCACGACGATCGGCTGTAGCATCATTCGAACGGCATCCGCAAGACATGTAGAGTTGTCCCTTAGACCATTGGCCAGTGCTGACGCCGATAATAATAGTCTTGCAAACATCGTGGGTTCCAACAACGGGAAGGGTCTTGAGCGGGTTGTTCATGATGGTAAATAGCTGTTCAGGAGCCCTAATGCGGACATTGCCCTCGCATCCTCCTGGCTGAGCACGTGTCTTAATCGGGTTATTGCAGACATACACTCCCGCCTGAATTCCCATTGGGTGACCACAAATTGGGCACGTGGTGAGGACGCTGTCGTCGGTGACTTTTTTTTGCACTCCATTTGGGTACTTCGTTCTCGCATCACGGCCGGTCGAGAAAAGTGGGCAGAGTACTTGGCGATGTGAGTCATAGATATCGGGTGTAAGAAGACTCATAGGGACAGTCGACGTATTAAAAAGGCTCATTTTCTTTTGTTTTGAAATTTAGTTTCTTTGTTTTCTTGTTTTTGAATGTTTAATTTGATTGCTTTTTAGAAAAAATTTCGAGAATTTATAATGGACACCTCAATGGAAAACCTAATCGCCACGAGAATTGCTTGCAATTGCAGTCAGGTGAAAATGCAGGCACAGTTGGGTCTTTCGATGCGTCAACTTGACGAATTGGAAAAAAATATAATCTTATCTCTTCGCAGCGAAAAACTAACGACGAAAGAAATAATGACTAAGCTTCATTTGACATCTTATCGCTATTACAAGCTTATCGGGAAAAATGAGAAGCAAGAAAAAGCTCAGGTTGCACGCCCAACAACAAGCCCTCGCGAGACAAAAAAACCAAAGCAATTCTCCTCAGATGACTTGGCTATGCCTAAAGATAAAGTGCTGGAGACGATGGTAAATGTTAATGGTAAATGGTATTTGCGTAATTATAAAAAACAGCTTATCTATTCTGGTTTTTCAAATACCTCCACGTGTGTAAGAACAGTGCGCGGGGATTTGGAAATTTATAAAATTGATAATGAAACTATTAATCATGAGATAACAACTGACGAGATCTTTTATGCTGTGACTAATATCACAAAAAAAGTTAAAATGAATTTTTTTAATTTTGAGAGATTATTTTATCTTAAAAAAACAAAGCTTAATAAAAAGAAGCCCCAAGTTTTTTTATCTAATGCGAAAGTTAATGACCACGTGAAATTTAACAATGAAAATTTCAGAATTACGAAATATTCAGATTCATCACTCGGTTTATCTCAAGAGCCTTTTAAATTAACACGTTTTGTGACTAATAAAATCCAGCCATTCGATTTCAGAGAGGTTTTATTATCATATGATTTCGAGACTACCCAATTCTGCACAACAAACCCTAGTTACAATCTGCAAGAAATTCCTTATCTACTATGTGTAACTGTTAATTTTAATCAGGTTATAAATATGAACTATGAGGAGGGTGAACAGTTTACAAAAACCTTTTATCATTTGGATCTAACCTGTAAGTCGACCGTTGTAAGACAATTTCTAGACTGGTTAGAATATTTTATGGATATCTTTCGCGATTTAATCTTTTGGCGTATATTTGGTTATAATAATTTTCGATTTGATGACAATTTCCTCTTGTCTGAATTTATCGCTTCAAGAAAGCTCAAATTGTCAAAGCGTGGGCGAAATAATAAAACTACTAGCACTGAAATTGAATTCAAAGGTCGAATAATTCATATTTCTGATATTGTACGTTGGATTCCTGACATGAAATTGTCTCAAGCGTGTGAAGACTATGAAGTGAAGGAAAGTAAATTGGATGTTGATATCGTAAAGTATAATCAGTACTGTACTAAAGAGCAGGTTATTGTTGAAAAAGTTGACTTTCCAACTGCCAAAACCTTTTTTTCTTCGCTTAGTTCGTTTCTGAAGATCAAGTCCAAAAAGGAGTATGTGGAGGGACAATTATTTAAAATTTATGACTACATAGCCGAGTATTGTAAATATGACACACTCTCAGTCATGGAGCTCTACATTAAATTAAAAAAAATGATGGAAGAAATTTTTGAAGACTATGAAAAATATTTTGAAGTCCCAATTGCTTCAAAAAATTTCATGTCCTATATATCGCCTTCACAAGTTAGTGGAATTTTCCTTAAAAATAGCTTAGAAAAACAAAAAAATTTAAAAATGACAGTTCAAAACAATCATTTTGGTCTATTCATCTACGACTCCTACTTTGGAGGACGTGTAGACTACTCTTGTATTGGCGAATATATTGCGGCAAAGCACGATATAAGAATAAAAGATGTAAGAAGTCAATATACTTGTGCCATGACCTCAAACTTTCCTGAAATTCTATCCGAGGGAGATGTTATTTGTGGTGAAGAAATTGATTTATCATCTTGGCAGTTTTATATTGACAAAACAATTGAAGAGCGTGATGAGCATTTTTTAGCTCAAACTCTAGACGACTTTACATTTTTTAGCAGACTTGAAAATTGGAGAGGAATACTATTATGTGACATTAAAGCGCCTCAAGAATATCACTTGTGCTCTTTTGCCTCTGTTCCAAAACGAAACGATGATGCGACAAAACTAGTTTATACAAATGAAAGTCAGTCAAATAGAATATTAAACACAATTCATTTCAAAAACTTAATCTTGTCAGGATGGAAAATTATTTTAAAGCCGAGTCAATATAATATAATTTTTAAGCGTGTTGGAAAAATTTTCAAGCCATTTGTTGATTTTGCAGGAAAAATTAAAGTTGACGCTAGAGAAGGTGGTAATAAAACTAAAGGAAAATTGATGAAAAATATTTTAAACTCGGCAGCTGGAAAGCTAGCTCAAAAAGTCGTTGACACAATTGATACTCAAGAGGTAATTTCAATGTCTCAAGTTTATTCTGATTCTTCGAGATGTAAGACGTTTAATTGGTCGCGTTCCCTTCACTATCTCGCTTCTTTTATAACTGCTGAGGCCAACTGGATTCTATTTTCAACTTTTTATAAAATGCAACTTGACTATATTTACCGAAAAGAACCACTTTCTGCTAGATGTGGGTCAGTACTTTATATGGACACTGATAGTATTATGTATGATCATGACCTCGTTAGAGATTTACCATTTGAACTAAGTGAGGAGATTGGAGTTTATAACGATTCAAAATGTGATTTTGACGTGACATGGTCAGAAAAAGCACGTTCTCTTTATTCAATTATTATAGTTTCGAAAAAATCTTATTATGTGACAAAAAAAGAGGGAAGTCGCCCATATATCACAAAATTGAAAGGAATTCACTCTGAGCATATGAAAAAATTGGAAGATTTGGATACTATAAAATCAATTCTTTCAAATAATCCAATGACGATTTCTGATATAAGCGTGTTGGAGCGTAAACGCGTAGCAATTCCAAAAGGTCATTTTTCTGAAGGCAGTAATTTTTTTTACGCTCCTTATCACGCTCTATATTCCGCAATGGCCAAAAAAACATTGACAAAAGATAGTAATTATTTCAAAATAACACCAACTAATTTAGATAAACTTCATATAAAAACCATATCAAATCTAAATCAAACCCTATATAAAAAGATTGGAGAAAAAGAGATTTTCAATTTTATTGAATTTTGCTGTTCAATTTTAGAAAATCCTGAATCAATCGCGGCTGATAATAACACCGATGAAACCAATGAAGTGTCAACGGTGCCGAGTTGAAACAGCTTTCCCTCGATCCTGTACATTGTGTCATATTGTTCGTTGTGAAGAGTGCCATATTAATCATTCGGAGAACGGCGTTTGTGAATACCCACTCGTTGAAGTTGAGTCAGAAAAAACAACCGTCTTTGGAACCCTAGGTCTTCCTCAAGATTACGAGATGACTCATTTTTCAGTACCTGCTGACGAATCTCGTATCTCGAGAATTAAAGCAGTCATTAGAGACAATGTCGTCAGATTAGCAACTCGAACAAAGACCCTATGCAGCAACCTCAATTTTCGCTATCTTCTTCCCACCTTCGTCATCCCTATTATTATGGCTTTTCTTCTTTTTTTTACAACGAAATATTTTATCTTGAAAAACTCGCTATCAAAGCTGTAAACAATATATATTTTTTAAATTATTTATTGAGAAATTAATAAACTATAATCTACTATAAAAAGAACTTGTTTTAAATTTAATATTTTTTATATTTTCTCGCCGCTATTCATTGCTGATGCATTAGGAGACACTGATGGGAGAATTGGATTGAAGTCCAGATAGTTGTGAGTTCCATAATAAATCTCCCTCAAACGTGTATCATAAATGATTACTCTATCGTTTATTTCTGGAATATTACTGTACTTTTGATATAGCGGGTTATTCACTTTAAGCCCAAGAAGTTTATTAAAATTTAGCTGATTCTGATCATGAAGAACATAGTATCGTGCAGCGTCACGAAAAATCTGTTCTTCCTTTCCTTTAAATCCATAATGAGTCAAAAATACACAGGTGCAGTTTGCATTTTTCGCTTGCAAGACCATTGTTCTAAGTGTAGCTACCTTTTCATTTCCATCGGAGGCTTGTGCGTCATCAAATATACATAGCTTACTCCTCGAAGCGAGCGCATGATCGAAAGCTAAATTTTTGGCTTCTTTAAATTGATCTTCGTGAAAATAAGCAAAGGCATCTTCTTGTTCTTTTCCTTGAACATTAACTATATCGTATAGACAAGCCTGACGAATATTTGTGACATTTTTTACATCAGCCTGACCACCATTAAGAATAGCCATGTCCATTTTAATTTGGCTGAATAAACCCTTGAAAAGCATTGTAATCAAGTTCGTTGTCTTTCCAGAGCCTGTGCTACCTATAACTAGGATATGGAACAATGGCTCAAATCCTGGGAATTTCTTGCCACTTTCTTGATTTTCTGTCTTTGGAAAAACTCGCCGTAAATTTTCAGACTGAATCTCTTCTTCCTTCTTTTTCTTTGCAGGAACTGGCTCACTCACACTCTCGTTATATCTATGAAGCAATCTAATTAGTCTTCGTACTACCACTTTATATTTGTATGGAACCATTGAAATCACAATCTCTGTTCCCAGAATTTTTTTTAATTCTTTAATTAAATCTATCGATTTAGAATTATTTTGTTCTTCAGCTACTTCAAGCAGCTCATCAAAATTCAATATGTCCGCCATGACTATCGAGAAATTCCAGGAGAAGTGGGATTTTAAAGATAAAAAATTGACTGAATTAATCCCAGATGAAACAGTTGATTCATATACTATCACGAACTTATTCAACATGAATTTTAGTAATAGCCCATATGAATACCTATTGGGCAAGTTTTTTACAATACTCTTCACACTCAACATACTCATCTGGAACGAGCAATCTGAGGAATTTGAACCAGAAGACCAAAAGCAGCTAGGCATTCACCTAATATTCAACACGCGCAATGAGATCCATAAGCAGTTTTTTTCCAAGTTAACTGGCCGCGATCTCGAAACACTTTACAAACACAAAGAACATGTGATAATTTTTGAACTTCAGCCAAACACCTCGCCAAAGTGTTTTCTGGGCAACAGCTCAAAAGGATGTGTTGAAATTAAATGTGCCCATAAGACGTGTCTTGAAAAAAATGCCGCCATGGTCAAAACCAGAGAATTTAAAAGAAATTTAATCTACCTTTATTCTATTTTAGAAGTCTTGGAACCCATTCAACCCCCAAAGTGGACCCTTGAGTTAGTACCCCTACCTTTTCCATTAACAGCCAATTCGCAGCCTATAATCGTTCTCAACAAGGAAGGCACCACCTTTCACGTGAAAGTTAGCAAAAGCAAATTTGATGCTTCTGGTTTTTTTCCATTGATACCTTTTCGAGGTTACTTTCGTCATTTAAATGGTGATCGCGATATCACGCTCTCTTCTGACTCTGATGCTGTTTTAAGAATAACAAATTCCAACATATTTCTTCAGAAACGACCCTTTTCAACTCTAGAGCGTGGTGACTACTATTTCAAAATTCCCAATTCTTTAAAAATTAATCAGCTAACATTTTCTGATACGGTAATGCGTTGTCCTAATCCGTTTATTTTTGCCAGAGTCACGCAGTATAATTTTAAAAACACCAATTATATCTCTAGATTTCACGCTGAAATGATTTTAAAAATGTTTGCCAGTCTTCATGGACTAGTTGAAATCAACTTACTGTCAAACAAAGAAACGAAGCATTTTGAAATTGTCAAATTGCCCAACGCCCCCAATAGTACTCAAAAAATTTTTCGACCTAATGATTTGATAGACTGCTATAATAAAGAGTCTCAGAATTTTACCGGTACACCTGAGGAAGTTAAAAGTATGGTTGAATCCCACAAGTCATGGTTTTTCTTGGGCGTTGAACATAAAAATCTGTCAAATTTACATGTCCTAGCGAAAATTTTGAGTTGTTATCCTAGCTATCAAGATCTTTACAGCAATGGAATAGCCATTGATCTAATGGGTTCCAATTTTCGATTGGGGCCTCATGACACTTTTGATGACTCGTATTTCTCGATCCCCACCGCTCCAAGAATTCCAATAGGTGCAACCAATACCAGAAGCTTTCCTATCTTTTTAAAACCAAACGGTCTAACCTTCCAAGGTCTTAGAGCTTTTATTCAAGCCTTTACAGATCCAGACTTTTCAATTCTTCAAGAGTTTGACATGGTAGAAGGTATATTTTTTCATTACACAGAAGATATGATTCGCGAGTTTTACCCAGGATGTTTTTCACGTCCTTGGGGAAAAGAGTGGATTCGCTATCTTACTTCAACCCCTTCTTATGCACTAAGATTTGAGATTCCAGATAACGAACACGTACAAGACTATGCCGCCATAATAAGAAAAAAGTGCATTCAAGCTAGAGAAGCGTCTGGATTCATTTGGACCAAGAATATTGTTCATTGCCCAGCCGATCTTGAAGAAGCCACACGGAATATGGTTACATTTTATAAGCTCGCTAATGAGGAATTTAAAAATGTTTTGCATGAGAATATTTTAATGATTGTTTGAAAATTATTTATTTAAAATTATTGTTTGAAATAAAAAATTGTAAAATTAAATCTAGGCATTTTTTTGCTGCATTGCTTTCATGCTCGGCGGTCTAAACATTTTGTCCGCAATAACTTGCCCTCCAATGCGGGGTGGCACCGAATGTTTCAGGTGATTCTTGACATGAAGATCTTTGGCAAAAATGTTCCGTTTAATACCGGAGCCTACTTGGTCTTCCAAAGAATCATAAAACGTGTCGTCACCATGAGTTGTGGGGTTGAGCTTTGAGGCGTTAAATGGGACCATGGTCGATGTAGGCTTTTCACCCATCAACTTGCCGACCATTGAAGGTTTTGTTCTCTTTGGTGTAAACTTTATGTCGGCACTCTTTGGCTTTTCGGCTTTCTTGACTGGCGCACGGACCTTGTCCGCGTAATCGATCATTTCTTGGCCCTCGTTCCATGCCTCCTTCATTTTCTTTGTACGTCTTTTCGCTGTAATTCCTGTAACGTCCTTAATCTTTTTGACCACTTTCGAGCCCATTTTGCCAACCCGTCCAATTGTTCTTCCAACTTTACTAGCAACACTGGCTACTTTTCGTGCTCCTTTAAATGCTCCCATAACAAAGGGAACCGCCTTCATCGCTGCCGCCCCCAAACTCAAGAGACTGCCTCCTTTTCTACCTCGGCCTTTTCCCATTTTTTTAGATACTTGACGCGCTTTAGCCATGGTTAGGAAATTTGATTATCTAAAAGAGCAAATAAAAAAAGATTATCCAACTTGGACAATTTTGCCTTGCCGACACTGCAAACAAAACATATTTCCAAAACACCTGGTCATTCAGACACCATTCTGCAAATTTGTGCTATACGGGCGAACCGCTCTTGAACAATTGCTCAAGAAAGAATATAAAAGAATAAAAATTTTTGTGCGTTTTGAATCAACGAATTTGATGTGCAACCTAGAGCAACTGATTAAAATTTCAATCGACGATATTCCACTATTATAAATATTAAAAACTAAAAAAGCAAATACATCATATTAAATAACAAGTTGTGATTAATTCTTATCAAAAAAACTATGGCAGCAACTCTTTCCCCTTTTGGAGTGGTTAACACAATTCCAGCTGGTCAAAACGACTGGTATGGTCTCCATGTAACCACTGATACTCCTCGCTCCTTCGGTGTGGCCCCAACAACCATAACCGCTGCTGCAGGCGTCTATTCCTTTTCCATTCGTTGCGACGAGCCGATGACAATCATCACGGCTGTGAACGCTGCGACGACCACCTATTCGATCTATGACAGCAATAACAATCCCCTCTTTTCAACTTACAAAAACAATACAGTCCTAACCGCGCAGACCACCCTCAAATCCGGGGTCGACTACACAGTAGAACTAGTCTGGACTGTGGCTATTCCTGCTAACACGACCGCTTTCCGTTTCCAAGGCCAATACACCCCGACCGTTTCCACCTTCTTTTTGAACGGTTTTGTCGACGTGAGTGCCAACATCCCCAAGACAACCGATTCCTTTGGCCAACTCACCTACACCTTCACCAACGTCCCAGTCGTAGCCAACCAGCCGATTGCACTATGCCAGGCTGTCAATGCTCGCGAATCCTGTACCGTCACTGTCACCCCATCGAACACATCGATTATGAGCTCCTCTTCGACCGCTCTCGCCCCGTACGCCAGTATCCTCGCCACCGTCACACCACTCGTCACAGGTACCATCAGCGTCACTGTGGTAGTAGGTATCGTCGGAGTCGGCTCCACCACCACGAGCGCCATCCTCGGCAAAACCTTTGTCGGTCAGTCAGCGATTGTCAGCTATGCGAACGACGCCACCTCACGTTCTTTCAATCAGATGCTGATTCGTCCGAAGAGAGTGTATGACGAGCTGACGGTCGATGAGAAGAACAAGCGATTCGCGAACATGCAGACCCTCCTGAACGACACTCCGAATGAGACCGACATGGTCGTTTCGATGCCAATTTAAATCAAACTTTTTAGCTTAAAACATTATCATAATTTTGAATTATCATAATTTTGAATAAATTACCACTTCCATTCTAACCATACTCTTTTTCTTTTATTCACACTCAGACACTTTGTCTTCTTGAGATGGTGTCTTGTCTTTTGTCTTATGAGAAACTTTGATTTTTACATGGAAAAGAGCGAGATCGGAGAGAGTTGGAGAGGTGCTCCATATACCCC
>JACCDT010131529.1_pt1 | contig 28194 bp, 27 predicted proteins | sample 7446291 | NCBI WGS metagenome assembly JACCDT01 (sample SAMN15323446, study PRJNA562643) | freshwater metagenome | isolation source: river surface water | place: USA:Blue River Watershed | collected 2017-08-17 | reverse complement strand
CGGGGAGCTGGTCATCTACGACGTCGAGTACGAGCGTCAATCTGCCAGGGGCGGCTTACCAAACGGGTGAAAACTTCTTTTACCTCCGGACCCTTGATAACGCCGGGAACGTGGCAAGTGTCAATGTCCAGGTTGCCTTTTACTATGCGGGGAGTGGCCCGACCGCTCCGCAAAATGTCGATGTCACACCGGAAACGAATACCGCGAACTCTTTTGCCTTTTCCTGGGATGCCCCATCGAGTTATTCGGGTGATGCCGCTGATTTGACCTATTGTTACACCATCAATACCCTTCCATCAGAGATTACCTGTAGTTTTACTTCAGCCGGAGCGACATCGCTTTCTGCTTCGGCTTTTGCCACCCAGGTGGGTGCCAACACGTTCTATGTGGTGGCTAAAAATGATGATAGCGTCGGTGGAGCCATCAACTATGGAGCCTATGACAGTGTGACCTTTACGGCCAACACCAGTGCCCCGGGTATTCCCCTTAACGTGGAAATAGCTGATGTGTCGGTGAAGAGTACCAGCTCCTGGAAGATTGCTCTCTCGTGGGAGCCACCTTCATCAGGGACGGTTGAGGACTATGAGATCTACCGCTCAACTGATGGCACGACCTATACCTATTCGGCTGCGACCACCGGTATCGCTTTTGTGGACACCGGACTGGATCAGACCACCTACTACTACAAGGTCCGGGCCTGCGACAACGTTCATAACTGTGGTTCGTTTAGTACCGCGGTTGAGCTTCTGCCGAGTGGTCGTTTTACCACGGCTCCAGAACTTTCCTCCGAACCGAAAGTGTCTGCCATCACCACCCGGGCCGCGACCATCACCTGGAGCACGGATCGTACTTCAGATAGTAAGATTCAATACGGCAAGAGTGCCCGCTCATACCTGAGTGAAGAACCGAGCAATTCGGACCAACTCACTGATCACGAGATCCATCTGACCAACTTGTCACCAGGGACCAAGTACTATTTCAAAGCCAAGTGGACCGACGAAGACGGTAATACCGGGGTATCATCGGAAGATAGTTTTGAGACCGCTCCGGCCCCAACTGTCACGGACCCGGCCTTGAAGACCGCCGGACTTGAGGACGCGGTACTTGAGTTTACGGTGCAAGACGCGAGTTCGGTCAAAATCTACTACGGCACGACGGCCGCTTTTGGTAGTATCAAAGAAATCGCCACCTCGACCACCAAGACCACCTACAATGTCACCCTCGACAACCTCCTTGATGGGACCAAATATTACTACAAGATTAATACCCTTGATACTGAAGAAGAAGAGTATGATGGGAGTACCCTCTCGTTTGAGACCTTGCCTCGACCAAAGATCTCCAACGTCCGGATTCAGCAGGTACGAGGATCAGCTCAGACTATTGTGCTTGTCACCTGGTCGACCAATACGGACACCTCGTCCATTGTGAGTTACTATCCCGAGGGCAAGCCAGAGGAGCTCCTTGATGAGGTCAATGTGAAACTTCAGAAAGGCGAGCACCGGGTCCTGGTGCGTAATCTTCTCCCTCAGACCCCGTACGTGCTCGTGGTGAAAGGACGAGATCGAGCGGGTAATGAAGCGGCGAGTGATTCTCAGCGTTTCACGACGGCGACAGATACTCGAGCGCCCCAGGTGTCTGAGGTCAATGTCGAAGGAACAGTCTCGACCCGTGGCGGAGACAATACCGAAGCTGAAGCCGAAGCACAACTGGTCATCTCGTGGACTACTGACGAACAATCGACTTCTCAGGTAGAATATGGAGAGGGGACTGGTTCGACGTATGCTCAGAAATCTCAAGAAGACACGGGACTCGTCACTAACCACACTGTTATCATCTCCGGACTCACTCCTTCCAAGGTGTATCACCTTCGCATTGTTTCGCGTGATAAAGCAGGTAATGTAGGCAACTCTATCGATACAGTCGCGATTACACCCAAAGCCACCGCCAATGCCCTCGATCTCGTCATCACCAGCCTCCGCTCTATTCTCGGACAATAAACACAAACACCATGGCCTCTCCTGTTTTGCGTAAGCAAACAACACCCGCGCCGACGCTCACTCCGCCGCTCCCTGATCCGGCGCCGGTGGTTTCGGATGCAACGCCGATGCCGGCTCCGATAGCGACCACGCCACTTACTTCGCCAAAGGTGCCTATCGTCGGTCTCGGTGAAGAAGTCATCCGCGCCGAGGGAGTGATCAAGGCTTTTGATATCGGGACCCAAATGGTGCTTGTTTTGAAAGGGGTGACGTTTTCAGTAACGCGGGGGGACTTCGCGGTTCTCTTTGGATCCTCTGGGTGTGGTAAGTCCACACTCCTCCATATTCTCCTCGGTCTTGAACCACCAACCAAGGGCACGATCACATTCCTTGGAGAAGATATGTACGCGGGTCGGACTGAGGACGAACGGGCTCAGTTCCGCAAGCACCATATCGGTATGGTCTATCAGCAGTCAAACTGGGTCAAGTCACTTTCGGTGCTGGAGAATGTCGCTTTTCCGCTTATGCTTCTCGGCAAAGAAAAGACTGAGTGTCTGGAAAAAGCTTACGAAACCCTCAAGCTCATGAAGATGGAGAACTGGGCCCACTATCACCCGATGGAACTCTCCGGAGGACAGCAGCAACGTGTGTCGGTAGCGCGGGCCATCATCACCGATCCGGAGGTCCTCGTCGCAGATGAACCGACTGGTAACCTCGATTACGAAGCAGGTCAGAACCTCATGTACCTCCTAAATGACCTGAACAATATGGGCAAGACCATCATCATGGTAACCCACGACCTCGAGTATATCCGCTATTCCAAAACCGCCCTCAATATGAAAGATGGCCGGATTGAAGGTATTTACCGTGATGGCGACAAAGACATCCTCGAATCAAAACTGACGTATAAAAAAGCAGACTTGAGCGTACTCGACAAGAAATAACCTATGAAATTTTGGCCCTTCAACAAAAAAGAGACGAACACGCCGGCACCTCTCGCTAACGAGGTTCCGTCTGTACCACGACACTGGGGCGTCATGGGTTGGCTGAGGCATGCTGGCGACTTCTTCCGCCACAGTTTCATGCGGATTTTCATGTTTATCCTCCTCATCCTGGTCTATATTTTTGCCAAGATTGCCTTTCATATCTGGTACTTCCGAGTCCTGTGGCGTGAAAAGCATAGCTCGAATCAGGATGCGGATGCGATGGGGACACCCTCGGAAATACTCTTTTCTCGTTTTTCGAGTCGACTTTTTCGGTTCTTTCATACGGCGAGTGGGGAGAGTATCGACAAGATTAATCTCATAGAGATTGCTATCCGCAACATGAAAGGAAAAAAGACTCGTACGGCGGTCACGATCGGCGGTATGGCTATAGGTATCGGGTCTATCGTGTTCCTCGTCTCTATCGGCTATGGCCTCCAGCGGTTAGTGATTTCTCAGGTAGCCAAACTGGAAGAAATGCAACAGGCCGATGTCTCGCTTCAACCTGGGGGCAAGATCAAAATTAGTGACGACACCATCAATGATTTTGCGCAAATTCCCAACGTACGGTCCGTGGCGCCACTTATTGGCGTCGTTGGCCGAGTCAACTATCAGAATTCTATCTCAGATATGGCGGTCTATGGTGTCACAGGAGAGTATCTCAAGCAGTCGGCTATCCGTCCGGTACAAGGGAAATTCTTTGAGAGTAATGACCTGGTCCTCCCATCGGGCGGAAGTGAGAGCGTGACGCCAACTCGAGAGATTCCCAAAAAATCAGGCGATACGATCGGTGACATCGCTTTTTCTGGCAATGGACTCAATTGGGTACGGTTGAGAGAGGATCCAGATTCGGATGCCCCTCTTTTGGGGTACGGCAAGGTAGAAACTTCCGAAGTGTTTGGGGCGATGGTGTGGGGTGGGAGCTACACCGCCAAGGACGAGTTCGGGAATGCTGCGACCGATGCCAATGGTAAAGCGCTTGGCAAGTGGGTTCGCGCGAGCTTCTCGGTGTTCGAAGAAACAGCGTGTTCCGAGACCGAGACAGACTGTGTCGGGGGTACCTATCTCCTCCTTCGTGATGAAAACAATGACCCAGTGGTGAAGCAGGGTTACTTTGCGGTGACTGATGATTGGCTGGTTCTTCGTGAGCCGACCGCCAAGGAACTGGCGGAGCTCTCACAAGGGGGTGGCACTCTCCCGACGCTCAATATCAAGGATTCGGGTGACGGCTGGGTAGAGGTCGAAGGTGAGGGTGAAGTCACTGCCGAAGAAGCCGTTGAGCGCGTCGCTCTCTCATCGAGTGCTAAGCGCGAGGCCGTCGTCAGTCGGGCGATGCTCCGTATCCTCTCCATTGATGAGGCGACGGCAGTAGGTCAGACATTCAATACGAGCTTTGTTATTACCAGCTCTCTCCTCCCGGACAGTCAGAAAAAAGTCGAGTCGGTTTCAGCTGATTATACAATTGTCGCCGTGATTCCTGAGGACAAGAGCCCGATATTTTATGTGCCCTTTATTGATCTCCGAGGTCTCGGTATCGAGTACTACTCTCAGGTCAAGATCACCGCAGCGAGCCAGGAAGTGCTCTCTGATGTACGGAAGCAGGTGGAGGGTATGGGCTATGTCACCACATCGGTCGCTGATACCGTCAGTCAAATCAATTCGTTTTTTGCCAGTGCTCGCATCATCCTCGGTCTCCTCGGCATGGTGGCGCTTGGGGTGGCGGCGCTCGGAATGTTTAACACTCTCACCGTGTCGCTCCTCGAGCGTACCCGTGAAGTTGGTCTGATGAAGGCTATCGGGATGAAATCAGTTGAGGTGCAGGAACTCTTTTTGACCGAGTCGATGGTAATGGCGTTCTTCGGTGGTATCTTGGGTCTCTTGGTCGGGCTCATTGGGGGCAAGGCCCTCGGGGCTGGACTCTCGCTCCTCGCCATCTTCAAGGGAGCGGGAGCTATCGATGTCTCTTATATCCCACCATCGTTTATCGTGGCTATTCTAATTTTCTCCCTCATCGTCGGTATCGTCACTGGTATCTATCCAGCAAGAAGAGCGACCAGTATCTCAGCCTTGAATGCCCTCCGGTATGAATAATTCATGTTAGAATAAGAGTAACTCGTGTAATATCTATTTTCTATGGAAGTCCGCGATATCATGACGACCAATATCATCTCCGTCAAGCCGACCAGTTCGGCTCAGGCGGTAGCTGACCTCATTACCCAGCACAAGATTCATGCTGTGCCTATCGTGAATGAACTCTTTGAACTGCAGGGTATCGTGGCGGAAGGAGACTTCTTTTATGGCCGGTCGGGTCCAGTATCGATGGCGTCGTACCTCGTGGGTCGGCTGACCGCCAAAAAGGGGACGGTTGAGGGCAAGTCTCTGTCCGAGATCACCGTGGGAGAGATTATGACATCGCCCTGCATCTCTATCCTCCCAACCCTCTCGGTTGAGGAGGCAGGATGTCTCTGTGTCGAGAAGAATTTTAATACTATCCCCGTGGCCGATGAGGGTGGTACGCTCCTTGGTATCGTGACGGCTCACGATATCTTGAAAGCACTTCTTCCTCAGTGTCAGCGTTGATATTTATAGAGTATTTTATGAAGCTTTCATTTCGGACCAAAATATACGGGAGTATCATTGTAACGGCGACGTTCGCCTTCTCGGTGCTTTGTCTTTACCTGTGGTTTGCTGGAGAAAAAACCCTTGAGGAGCTTCAGGTATCCGATGCCAAGAATCGTTTGGCCACGCTGAGTCGTCTCGTTGAAAACGAGCTAGAACATCAGGTGAAGAAGCAAGCGGACTGGGCTCGTTGGGATGATACGTATCAGTTTGTGACGGACAAAAACGACGCCTTTATTCTCTCCAACATGAACGATGAGTCGCTCAAGCTGATTGAGATTAACATGATGGCGTTTGTGAACAATGCTGGCGAGCTCGTCTACGGGAAACAGGTCTACTCTGGCGAGCCAGGGGTACGGAGTATACCTGAGGAGTTCTCCAAGATGTTTACTGGCGAGAGCGCCCTTCTTGATTTTGACGAACTTATTTCTGACAAAAAGGGAATTCTGGTGACGCCTGATCATTTGCTCCTCGTGACGGCTCAGCCGATTACCACGAGTGATGGCAAGGGAGCAAGGCGAGGGACGCTCATCTTTGCTCGTTATATTGATGACCAATATATTGACTCACTCAGTCAACTTTCGGGGCTCAATGTCTCGTTTCGGCCGTATGGATTCACGTCTCAGGCTGGAGATGCGACGCTTCGGCGTGGCGTGCCGTTAGTGACGGTCAAGGAAGAGTTGGTAGAGGGAAGTCTCCTTATGGATAATATATTTGGCAATCCTTCGCTCACGCTTGGTGTCACGTATCCGGGCGAGATAATCGAAGATGGGCACACCATAGTAGCACGGACGTTGGGGTCGCTCTTTCCTGGATTTCTCGTGTATCTGAGTCTCACCCTTTTGTGCATTGAAGTCTTTCTCGTTCGGCGTATTGAGCGCATTCGTGAGACGGTACGTCAGGTCAATGCCCTTCACCCTGGTGGGGCCGAGAAAGGTGACCTCGAGGATTTCTCATACCTGGCGACCGTCATGGCGGGTGCGATCGAAAAAGTTCGTCAGTCAGATGAACTCGCAGACGTCACGTGGAACGAAATTGCCAAGTTCCGCGTGGCTCTTGACCAGAGTTTTGATCACATGGTCATCACCGATGTAGACGGCAAGATACTGTATGCCAACACCGCAGCCGAAAAGTTGACGGGATACTCTCGCATTGAGATGCAGGGAAAGACGCCCGCCCTCTGGGGGCGCCAGATGCCACGGGAGTTCTATGAGAAATTTTGGGATTTGATCCGACGAGAAAAAAAGCCTTTTGAGGGTGTGGTCAAGAATAAACGAAAGGACGGGACGATTTATCAGGCCGAAGTGCGAGTAACGCCGGTCCTCGATGATAAGAAACGAATTCTCTATTTTATTGGTGTCGAGCGTCCAGCCAAGCCGTGCTGAGTACCAAATATTTGAAGGCCCCAGGGAGACTCTCGGGTTGTTTTGCGTATCTTGACGACATAAATTTAGCAATCTATAATTGAGAGTGCTAATGAAGTAATGATAAACATATGTCCAAACAGATAGCATATGGTGTCGATGCTCGTAAGAAAATCAAAGCAGGCATTGATCAGGTAGCGGAAGCGGTCAAAGTGACGCTTGGTCCGAAAGGACGTAACGTGATTTTGGGTAAGAGCTATGGTGGTCCGACTATCACCAATGATGGTGTTTCAATCGCCAAAGAAATAGAATTGGCCGATAAGCTCGAGAACCTCGGGGCCAGTCTCGTGAAGCAGGTAGCCGAAAAGACAAACGATGTCGCTGGTGATGGGACGACCACGGCGACTGTCATCACTCAGGCTCTCGTCCGGGATGGCCTCCGTGCGGTGGAAGCCGGGGCCAATCCGGTCTCGGCACGCCATGGTATGGAAGAGGCTAAGGATGACTTGGTAGCGCTCCTTAAGGGGAGTCGCAAGACGATGAACTCCAAAAAGGAAGTAGCTCAGGTGGCGACTATCTCCGCCGAATCAGCTGAGATGGGCAATCTCATCGCCGAAGTGATGGATATGGTAGGACAGGATGGTGTGGTCACTACGGAAGAGTCGCAAACCTTTGGATTGTCCAAAGAAGTGGTGGAGGGTATGAATTTTGACAAGGGCTATATCTCACCGTATTTCATGACCAGTGCTGAGGATCAACGGGCAGAGCTCATGAGTCCTGCTATCCTCATAACGGATAAAAAGATTTCGGCTATAGCTGAGATTGTCCCGGTCCTCAATGAACTGGCCAAGACTGGTAAAAAGGATATCGTCATCATTGCCGAAGACGTGGATGGGGAGGCCCTGGCCACACTCGTGGTGAACAAGCTCCGGGGAGTACTTAATGTCTTGGCGCTCAAAGCACCGGACTATGGCGAAACGCGCAAAGCGATCCTTGAGGATATCGCCATTTTGACCGGGGCTCAAGTCATATCGGGAGACAAGGGGATGAAGCTTGAGGCAACCACGCTCTCGATGCTTGGTTCTGCCCAAAAGGTCATCGCCACCAAGGACGACACGACCATTGTCGGAGGCAAAGGTGCCAAGAAGGCTATCTCGAGACGGATTGAAGAGCTGAAGGCACTGGTTGCGAAAGCCAAGAATGAGTACGAAGGTGAGAAATTACGCAAGCGCTTGGCCAAACTCACTGGTGGCGTAGCAGTCATCCGAGTAGGGGCCGCGACTGAGACCGAACTCACCTACATGAAGCACAAGATGGAAGACGCGGTGGCCGCGACCAAGGCCGCTATCGAAGAGGGAATTGTCGCAGGCGGTGGGACTGCCCTTGTCAAAGCCTCCGTCAAAGCGCTTGAGGCAGTGAAGAAGCGTCGGGAATTTTCCGATCCAGACTACGCAGATTGGAAAGCGGGATACCTCGCGGTCCTCTCGGCCGTCAATGAACCACTCATGCAGATGGTGCGAAACGCTGGTGGTCATGAGCAAGTGGTGTTTGATAGAGTTGCTTCGGCCAAGACGGCCTACAGTGGGTATAATGTCCTCTCCGCTACGTATGAGGATGACATGCTCAAGGCGGGCATCATTGATCCGCTCAAGGTCACTCGTTCGGCTCTCGAGAATGCTGTCTCGGTGGCAGCACTCCTCCTCACTACGGAAGCAGCCGTAGTCGAAGAAGAAAAGCCAGAGTCGCCGGCCCCGAGTATGCCAGGCATAGGTATGGGGATGTAGAATGTTGAATGAAGAGAAATTGTAAAAAGATGCTCAACAGAGCCTCTTTTCTGTATCATTTGGCAAAAATACTACAACAGTATACAGTAGAAATGTTTTGGGAAACTCCCAAACCGTTCAGTGATGGACGAAACGCACGTTTGAAAAGGAGACTTTCTCATGACTCCCTCGACTCCTCCTGATACAGCGTACTTTACCTGCAAGCAGGTGGTGCTACTGCCGTCTGGTCGGGTGCATCGGGGCATCACAGCCAAGCTTTTTCCAAGTACCTACTTCAGTGCCTGGAGCAGAAAGGAGCTCACTCCCGATCTGCGACTCGACATCGGTACTCGCGTGTCGCGCTTGGTGCTACCGACCCTTGACCCAGTCGAGGTCACTCATGTCCCTGTTCGGCGGGCAGCCTTCTGCTGGCGGCCCCGTCAGGGCGTTCCGGTGACCTGGGGCGATGTCTATCGGAGTTTCCCGCGGCACGGTGTGAAGCCCGACGATCACCAGGTGACTCCTTGGCAGTATCTTCAGGAACTCGCCTTCGGCTGGGACTCTGTTCCAGCTATTATCCCACGCAACGATCGTGGGGCACTGTTTATGCTCGGCGATGCTGGCTGTGACAAGCCCACGCCATCGGGAGCAATGGTCAGGGGGAAGGAAAAATTTCTGGTACAACTCAGTTTCTTCACCCCGGTGAGCGTGGCTACTTGGACGCTGGGATTGCCGGATCGAGAGACGAGTGACCAGATTCTGCCCCCAGATATGACTATCATCACTGTTGAATGAGTGATGGGTCGCCACTCCTCCTCCTTGTCTTCGAACCGGGCAGGAGTTTTTTCTTTTTTTGGCTCTGTTCCTATGCTATACTTGAATCAAATACAGACACAAAATCATGCCCGGTAGTGAAATTTCGACCAAGCATTTTTTGTTGATTACCCTTCGCGGGCATGTCTGTGAAAAATAAAATAAACAGGTAGTTTTCGACATTACGTTTTGAGACTGTCGAAATTCTACTGACCGGGTATGCGCATTGAACTCAAACAATTGGAGCAGTTTTTGCTCGATTCCAACCTCGTCCCGAAGGATAGTCTGACGGAGGCGGTGGTGCTTGCCCAAAAAGAACAAAAAGACTTGGGAGCGCTCCTCCTCGAAAAAAAACTCATCAAAGAGGCAGATCTCCAAAAGACCTACGCCTATATCCTCGGGTTTCCGTTTGTTGATCTCTCCCGTGATGCCGTCCCGATTGAGATTCTTCAGATTGTCCCAGAGCTGATTGCCAAAAAATACAATATTGTTTCGTTTGAAAAGAGCGGGACCAATTTGAAGGTGGCCATGCTCAATCCTGATGACCTCCAGACTATCGATTTCATCAAGAAAAAAACGGGACTCAAGATTGTGCCGTGCCTCACCAGTCGGGAGAGTATCCAGAGTGTCCTCCGGCAGTACGGCAAGAGTCTCGAGGCCGAGTTCGGCGATATTTTGACTGCCGATGTGAAGACTGAGGGAGAAGGAGAGGATGGACAGAACCTCGAGGCAGTCGCAGCCGGACTCCCAGTCATCCGAGTCGTTGATACGCTCTTGAAGCACGCTATCCTCCAGTCGGCGAGTGATATCCATATCGAACCTGAAGAAAAAGAGGTCCACGTGCGCTACCGCATCGATGGAGTGCTCCACGATGCGATGACCCTTCCCAAGGATGTGGCGCTCGGGCTCGTGGCTCGCATCAAGGTGCTCTCCAACCTGAAACTCGATGAGCATCGACTGCCACAGGACGGTCGTTTCAAGATTGAAAAGGACGATTACAAGATTTCTTTTCGAGTGAGCATCCTCCCGGTGTTTGATGGCGAGAAGATTGTCATGCGTCTCCTCGATGAATCCTCCAAGGGACTGACACTTGAGAAGATGGGACTGAACGGCCAGGCGCTCGAAGCGGTGCATCGGGAAATCAACAAGCCAAACGGCATGATCCTCGTGACTGGTCCGACCGGTTCCGGGAAGACGACGACCTTGTATACGGTCATGGATATCCTGAACACGCCCGAGGTCAATGTCTCGACCGTTGAAGACCCAGTCGAATATCGGATGCCTCGGGTCAACCAGACTCAGATTCAGCCCAAAGTTGGCATGACCTTTGCCGCTGCGCTCCGCGCTCTCCTCCGGCAGGACCCGGATATCATCATGGTCGGTGAAATCCGTGACCAGGAGACGCTTGAGATCGCTATGCATGCCGCGATGACTGGTCACCTCGTCCTCTCGACTCTCCACACCAACTCGGCCGCGGCTACCCTCCCACGTATGCTCGATATGGGAGCAGAACCGTTTCTCATCGCCTCGACCGTAAACGTCATCATCGCTCAGCGTCTGGTCCGTCGTCTCTGCCCCGAATGTCGGGCCGAGTACAAGCTTGAGAAGAAAGAAATTGAGTTACTTGGTAAGTCCTACAATTTGGATGCGGTCTTTGAATACCTGAAAAAAGCCCCGGAGAGTAAAAAGTTTGTCGAAGCAGCTAAGTCTTGGGAAGAGGTGTCGTTTTACAAGGCGGTCGGGTGTGACCAGTGTGGCGGTGAGGGGTACCGGGGACGAAACGGTATCTATGAGGTGCTCGCTATGGATACCAATATCCGCAAACTCGTGACCCAAGCCGCGACGACCGAAGAGATAGAGACGGAAGCGCGCAAGACCGGTATGGCTACTATGGTCGAAGATGGATTCTCCAAAATTGTGCAGGGAGTGACCTCACTCGAAGAAGTGATGCGTGCGACGAAAGAGTAGAGACTATTCTTTGCCGAATTCCGTGTGACGGAGTTCGCGTCGGATATGGTATTTGGCAGCAGAAGTTTTCACAAAGTCGAGCCAGTCCCGGCTCGGCTTTTTTTTGTCTTTGACCGTAAGAATCTGGACAACCTGACCATTTTCAATGTGGTGATCGAGAGGCACCATCTTGCCGTCGACTTTGGCGCCCGTGGCCCGATGACCGATTTCACTGTGGATAGCATAGGCGAAGTCAATCGGCGTCGCCTCTTCGGGGAGCTCGATGATATCGCCCTTTGGGGTAAAGGCAAAGATGTGGTTTTTGAAGAATTCAATCTTGAGACCCTCAGCAAATTCCTGGTCATCGCGACCGATATCTTTTTGCCATTCTTTGAGCTGGTTGACCCAAGTCAGTTCGCGTGGTGGGGGCGTGCCAGCTACTTTGCGTCGTGAGAAAATATTGCGCCAGATGGAGCGGGATTTCTCGGTGTAGAGCCAGTGGGCAGCGATACCGTACTCAGCCTCGTCGTGCATCTTTTGAGTGCGGATCTGGACCTCGAGGATGCGCCCATCTGGACCAAAGATAGTGGTATGGAGCGACTGGTAGCCGTTCGGTTTGGGGAGTGAAATATAGTCCTTGATGCGACCGACCATAGGACGATACTCACGGTGGATGATACCAAGCGCCTCGTAGCAATCTGCGATCTCAGGGACGATGATGCGGACAGCGACCAAGTCATAGATACGGGTGATGTCCATGTCATGACGCTTGAGTTTTTGGTAGAGTCGATAGAGGTGCTTGGTCCGGCCGGAGATATCAGTGACGCGGATCTTTTGTTTGGTGAGGACGTCTCGGAAGAGGGCAATGGTTTTTTCCATGTAAGAGTGACCCTCGTGGAGGTAGGTTTCTTCGAGTTGTCTTGTTTCCTCGTAGTGGAGAGGGTCGAGGTACTTGAAACACAGATCCTCGAGCTCGCCTTTGATCTCGCCGATACCGAGACGGTTGGCGATGGGGGCATAGATCTCGAGGGTCTCGCGTGCGATGCGCTCTTGTTTCTCGGGCGGGAGGTGCTCAAGAGTGCGCATATTGTGGAGGCGATCGGCGAGCTTGATGATGACGACCCGGATGTCCTCGGCCATGGCGAGAAACATCTTGCGCAGGTTCTCGAGGTAGTACTCTTCCTTGGAGCCACGGAGTTTGATCTTGCCGAGTTTGGTGATGCCATCGACGAGGAGTCCGATGTCAGCGCCAAATTTCTCCCGGACTTCGTCAAGGGTGATAGCAGTGTCTTCGGGGACGTCGTGGAGGAGACCGGCAGCGAGCGTTTTTTCGTCCATGCCGATTTCAGCCAGAATCTTGGCCACATGGAGCGAGTGGATGATATAGTCTTCGCCGGATTTACGCTTTTGGCCACGGTGGGCCAGTTCAGCAAAGCTGTAGGTAGACACGATGAACTTTTCCGCCTCCCCCGAGAAGGGGTGGGGAGCTGCCTTGAGTACATCTGTGATGGAGATGGGGGTCATAGGGAGAGTATCAGAGTATCCTCAGTATAACGGGTATTTGTCTCAGGGCAAGCCCTGGCCTAGAGAGCAGGTTCAACGCTAGGTTGCGCGCCTCGTGTTGGGATGAGACTATATAGTATACTAAAGGAGGTTCTCATGACCACTCTCCATGAACAATCACGTATTTTCCAGGAATCACTTTCTTCCCTTTACGACCCTTATACTCTGTATCGGAGGCATGGTGATTTTCCGGTATTTCGAGCGCCCATCTTTTGTGTTTTCTTTCAAGATGCATGATATTATCACAGTCTTCCTCAGCGTTGTTATTGAAGCCTCGCCTTTTCTTCTCCTTGGATCACTGGTAGCGGTGATAGTGAGGAGAACATCCCTTATCTCTATCCTGCTCAGACGTATCCCGAAGAACCCTCTCTGGGGACTTCCTGTTTCTGCCGCGCTCGGAACCCTCTTGCCAGTCTGCGAGTGTGGTAATATGCCGATTGCCCGTTCTCTGGTAAAAAGGGGGTTTCCGGCACCCTACGCCACCACGTTTCTTTTTGCGGCCCCCATCCTGAACCCGGCGGTCTTCTTTTCTACCTGGGTCGCCTTTCGGGGTCAGCCAATATTCATAGCGGCTCGTTTCGCCTTGGGCTTTATCGTGGCTGTGGCAGTTGGTGCCTATGTCCTCTTCCAAGAAAAGCGAGGGGTCAAGATATGGAACGTGTCCTGTGACCTTTCACAGAAGATGCCAGCCGAAAAGGGTCACGATCACACCCATGAACATGGCACCTCGTTCTCTTCTCAGGTGTTCGGTGAGTTTCTTGCCATCTTTCCTTATCTTGTTATCGGGGCGTTGTTCACTGCTCTCTTCCAGGCCTACGTTCCAAGAGAGATCTTTTTCAACTCTGATTTCGGCATCGCAATCGCCATTCTCTTCATGATGCTCTTTGCTTTCGTTATTTCTGTTTGCTCCAATACTGATGCTTTTCTCGCCCTTGGTTTTACCGGTATCATGCCAGGGGCTGCCCTCATCAGTTTCTTGGTTTTCGGAGCCATGATCGACGCCAAAAATGTCCTCATTTATAGTCGGATCTTCACTGTCCGAGGACTCTTACTCGTGTCCTTTTTTGTCGCCGAGCTGGTTTTTCTCCTTTCCCTTATTCTGCATAAGTTGAGCATCGTATGAAATCAGAACGCGTACATTTTTTTCTTGCCTTGGCCGCGATCAACCTGTTCGGTCTGGCGCTTTTGTACCTAGCGGGTATCGAGAAACTTGGCATCTACATCCATCCGTCTTCGCAGTGGTTTGTGGTGCTGACCGGCCTCATGTTTCTTTTTCTCAGTCTCCGCGGTCTTCCCAGAAGAGAAGCACTGGTTTTCGAACGGAGTAGTCTTTTTGGCATTCTCTTTCTGCTTGGGGTCGCCGTACTCATCTTGACAGTCAAGCCTGTTCCGCTTTCGGTTGAAACAGCGAAGACCAGGATCTCAAATGGTAGCAGTCCAGTCAGCGCTAAAAATGCGGAGCGCTTTGCTACTCGGAAGACTTCGGACTTCGGGATTATCGATTGGCTCGCGGCCTTCTCCAGTCCAGAGACAGCGTATCGTTATGAGGATACGCCAGCCGATATCACGGGCTTTTTACTGGTGCAGGACAATCAGCCAATGGTGGGTCGGCTGGTTATTACCTGCTGCGGAGCAGATGCCCAACCGGCCGTTATTCCATTTCGTTTTACCGGAGTTCTCCCAAAAGAGAATACGTGGATTCGTGTCAGTGGTACGATGCATGTCGTGGACACGAAACCTGTTCTCGAAGCGACTCGCCTTGAGATAATTCCTGAACCGAAGAATCCCTATGCCGAGTAGAGTACTTGCCTCCATCGTGGTCGTTTTGCCACATCTCTTCCTGATGGGGCTGATTTTCTTGTTTCTTGCATTGCCGGAAGTCCCGCCGAGAGTCGTCGCTGTGAAAGAGATGATTCGTGCAAACGAGTCGTTCTCGATTACCTTCAATAAACCGATTCGAACAGAGGGTTTGGAAGATAGGTTGGCCGTCTTAAAAAATGGAGAGAGGGTGGCCGGTACATTCAAAACGACGGCTACGACACTGTTTTTTTCTCCAGAAGAATCGTGGGAGAGTGGCCAAGAATATCGAGTCAAAATAGCACCACTGCTGGCAGAACGTGGCGGTACTACGACGGAACCGATTGACCTCAGTCTGAGAATCGAAAAAGCAAGAGTCCTCTTTCTCAGTCCAGATAGTCGTCTTATGGAAGGCAATCCGGAAACAGGAGCAGCAGAACCAGTGACTCCCGAAGGTATCGATATCTTTTCTTTTTCTACGGGTATCAATGGCCATGTGGTCGCCCTGTATGGATTGAATGGAGATCGCTACAAGACTGGGGTTCTTTTGGGCGAGAAACAGGGTACTCGTTATCGTCTCATGATGTCTCCAGTGGTCGAAACCCCGAGGTATTCCCAGGCCCTCCTCTGTGATGGGAGTCGAGCGCTTCTCCTAGTGTCCCAGGGTAGCCAGGGCGATCCCGGAGTCGAATATTTCACTCTTGATTGGGAGCGCCCGTTGAGTAAGGAGTCGCTTCAGGAATGGAAAATAGAAGAGACCGCGCTCTATAACGACGGCGACCTCGCCTGTTCGGAGGATACCGCCCGTGTCCTCTATCGGAAATCAAGCGGTGCCTACGTGACGAACTTCCTAGGGGAGGAGGATGAGGATATCATCGGTGTTTTCGATTCCGCTATCGGCTTTACTCCGAAAGATACGTCGATGCTGCTCCAGAAATCAATTACAGAAACCACGGCTGATGCCGACTATCGTTCGGAGCTTACCCTGTATCGGTCGGATGGTACCAGCGTCACCCTCTCGACCCCAGATACGCTCTTTGAGGAATCAAGTCTCAGTGGTACTGGTACATCCCTGTCCGTCTTATCCATCGAGGGTGAGAGCTATGCGTCACGCATCGAAACCTACACGCTTGACGGTATGGCGTGGACTCCCAGAGAAATTGTGTCTCCTCCGCAGGGCAAGCGCATTCTCCATCACGATCTTTCTCTTGATGGGAATCTGGTCGCACTCCAAATTGAGCCCGGAGAAATGATGACGCGGGTTCCTATGGATTCTTCGCAGATTGTGCTGTGGGACTTCCAAAAAAAGCAGTACCTTCCCTTTGAGTGGACGGGTAGGGAACCACAGTGGGAGCAGTAATAGTCTCATGTGATGAGTAACCCGAACGGTAACAAAGTTGCGGCTATCAAAGAATGGCGACAAGAGCGCAAGTGAAAAAGAAAAAGTGGCCGCTCGGAGTTTTCCGATGGCCACTAAGAGGAACGGATCATTTTCGCGATCGGACGAATCGAATGAGATGACTTCCGACGCAACCAATCATCCCGCCGAGAATGAAGAAACCAACTGGATTGTTTGGGCCATGCTGGTGTGGCAGAGCAATCGGTTGAGTGAAGGCGGGGAGAGTGGGACTGGATGGTACCTCTTTTCGATGAGCGAGAAAAAGGCCGCCGATACCGACGCAGACGGTCATGAAGATCACTCGTGAAAAACGACGCAGCTCGCTGTCGAGTGTCTGCCAGAGGAAGACGAGATCGAACAAGGCATGGATGCCATGGACCCAGAGTTCGCGCTCGCTATAGTGGGCTCCATGCCGCGCATGCTGCAGCCATTCGATCCCCATGTGCCCAATGATGAGAGGGATGGTGAGATGGGCGGACGGCAGGCGGTGCACCATCGTCATGGTCACTAGTCCGAACGCGAGCAGACCGATCGCGACGGGGTTTTGCCAGGCACTCGTAGCCATGTGAGCGACGAGGAGGATGAGATATGGGCCCAGAAAGAGCGGAAGGAACAATGATTTCACGGTATATCTCCCTGTGAATGATGGCTGTATTGACAATGCAACTCAGTTGCACTATAATGCATATACTAAAAAATAGCAACTCAGTTGCAATAACTTTATGCGGATAGCCTTTGTCGGAAAGGGAGGAAGTGGTAAGACGACTTTGAGCAGTCTGTTTCTTCGCTACGTCCACAATCAAGGGAAGTTGGTGCTGGCTATTGATGCTGATATCAATCAACATCTCGCAGAGGCACTGGGTGGAGAAAGAATAGAGCTTCCAGCCCTTGGTAATGAGATGCACCGTATAAAGGAGTATCTCCGGGGGACTAATCCTCGGATCGCTTCGGTTGATCAGATGCTCAAAACGACGCCACCCGGAAATGGATCACGTCTTCTTAAGCTCAGTGAGCCGAATCCCGTCCTTGATTATTTCGTTCGTGATGTGAACGGAATCAAGCTCATGGCTACGGGTCCGTTTACTGATGAGGATATGGGTGTCGCTTGTTACCATTCCAAAACGGGAGCGGTGGAACTCATCCTTAATCACTTGCTTGATGGATCGGATGAATACGTGGTGGTAGATATGACGGCTGGTGCTGACGCTTTTGCATCTGGCCTCTTTACCCGATTTGACCTTACTGTGATTGTTGTCGAGCCGACCAAGAAATCACTGGCTGTTTATGAACAGTATCGAGCTTATGCTGATCCATATAAGATGCCGATTGTAGCTATTGGTAACAAGGTTCAGGATGAATCAGACAAATCCTATCTCCGAGAGAAGTTGGGGGCGGCACTCATTGGATTTCTTGAGTACTCTCGGTTTGTCCGTCAAGAAGAAAAAAATGGACCCATGAATATCACGGGGCTAGAGCAGTCGAATCAAGCCGTCCTTCAGGTACTAGAAACGAAGGTAGCAAGTATAGAAAAGAATTGGCAACGCTCACTTGAACTCGCACAGCTTTTCCATAAGCGTAATGCTGAAAGTTGGGCCAATGCGTTGTTAGGGATCGATGCTACAACGCAGATTGATCTGAATTTTCAGTACCCAGTAGATTAATTGGCGTAGTTGAGTTTGGCCAAGAGAAGAGAATGCGTAATCCTTTCTTGGCCGCCCTCAAAAAAGGTGTCGGTATCTAGTCCCTTCCCATCCATCCAGGAGATTTCCATGTCCCTTGCTGTTTCCCCTGAACTCCTCGCCCGGGCTGAAGTCAACGCGCTCATGCCTGATGATTTCATGAGCTGCATCCAGAGCTCGCTGTCGTGCGCCTGGGCTATCGTGGCCGAGACGATTCAGCTCGCTCTTTCTCACCGTGCGGTCGTCATCTTCGATGATCCCGATCGGGTCGACGATGCCACGCGCGGAGAGATCTTGCGCATGTTCGCCTCCGACGCCATGCGTGACGCGCTTCAGGCGCACGTCCGGAAGCTCTTCGGTGAACCGGAGGCCCGGATTGCCTTCCAGAACTGCCACAAGGTGGGCGTGTTCCCTGGGACCGAGCAGGGGATGGCGGCGTGGCGTGATTTCACTTCGGCTCGTGGCCAACTCCTCGGCCAGCGTCCCGAACTCCTGCACTGCTGATGCTCACCGCGGCAGTGTATCCTGAAGAGGCGAAGGGTTGGCGTTGGAATGTCCTTACGGTCTGCTCCGATTGTCACTCCTTTGACTTCTGGCTGTGTGGTGATGCAGCTCATCCCTGGCACTGTCGCGTTCCGGGTACGACCAAAAGAGGAGAGGGACGAGTAGTAACCCTCTCTCTCGAATTAGCCGGTATGTTCCAGCGCTACTTCGAAAGTGGCGGTAATCCACTGATTCCGTACAAGGAAGTACCACAGCATTTCCCGGAGCTTCGACGGCTTCTTGGTGAGGCGACCGCGCTTGAGTGAACCAACTCAGTGCGGTTTTTTTTGACTTTGCAACTCAGTTGCGATAATATGAATATATGAAAGATCAAGAACTGTTCGAAAAAATCAAGGAAGCGGGTTTGCGGTTGACCGGACCGAGACGTGCTTTGCTTGCGATACTTTCAGAGTCACAAAAGCCCCTATCAGCCAAAGACTTGCTTTTAGCATTGGCCAAGAGCGGGAGAAAAGTGAATAAGACAACAGTCTATCGGGAAATTGATTCATTGGAAAAAATTGGTGTGCTTCGGAACATCCAGCTTGGAGAACGGAGTACATACTATGAGCTCGAAACTCCGGCACATCATCATCATTTGGTATGCCTCAGTTGCGATCGAGTGGAGGATGTAGATATCAATGAACAGGGCATTGTGAAGCAAGAGGCACGAATTGTAGCAGAACGACAGTTTCAGGTGTCGTATCATGCCTTGGAATTTTTCGGTCTGTGTCGGCAGTGTCAGCGGGTGGGTTGCTAAGTATTTAATAACTATTGGTATGAAAGCATTGTTTGGGTTAGTCGTCGTCATTCTCATTTCGGGGTTGGGGTGGTTTTTGCTTCGGCAGCCGGAAACTGCGTCTGATATGGTTCCGAAAGAAGGCGCAAAGGTTTCTGTGGTAGCCACTTTTTATCCACTTGCCGATTTTGCGCGTAATGTCGGAGGATCGTATGTGGATGTCGTTAGTGTGGTACCAGCCGGAGTCGAACCCCATGACTATGAGCCGACCCCACAAGATATTTTGAAGGCATACGAGGCCGATATTTTTCTGATCAATGGTGCTGGCTTTGATGCCTGGGCGGAAAAGATTCGCCCGGAGCTTGAAGCTCGTGGAGTGAAAGTGCTCCAAATGTCTGAACTAGTGACGCTTCTGCCGGGCAGTCATGAAGAACACGAAGAGCACGAAGAACATGAGGAGCATGAAGCAGAACAAGGCATGCACGAAGAGGAACACGAGGAGAGTCAGTATGACCCGCATTTTTGGTTGGATCCTGTTTTGGCTGAGAAGCAGGTTGAGACGATAGCGGCCGCGCTCGGAGAGCGAGATCTACTCCACCAGGCAGAATATATGAAGCAGAGTGGTCTGTACTTGTCCAAGTTACAGGCGCTTGACGCAACGTATCGTTCATCACTTACAGCCTGTCGATTGGATACCGTTGTGACTTCTCATAATGCCTTTGCCTATCTGGCCAAACGATATAACTTCACGACACTGTCTGTGGCAGGCTTGTCGCCAGAAGCCGAGGCGTCATCGCGTCATTTGGCAGAAATAGCGACTCTGGTAAAGCAAAAGGGAATCAAGCATATTTTCTTTGAAACTTTGGTGAGTCCAAAAGTAGCCGAGACCTTGGCCAAAGAGGTCGGGGCGACGACCCTGGTGTTCAATCCTATTGAGGGTATAACCGACGAGGAGAGGTCCGCAGGAATGGATTATCTTGCTATAATGAAGTCAAATCTGGAGAGTCTTAAGATTGCTCGTCAATGTCAGTAACTCCTCCTATTGTTGAGTGCCAGCACGTCAGTTTTCGATACGGAAATACTGACGTGCTTTCTGATATTTCATTTGCGTTGAAACCTGGTGACTATGTTGGTTTGGTAGGGGGGAATGGGAGCGGTAAGACCACCTTACTCAAAATTATTCTCGGTCTGCTGCAACCCAATGATGGGGAGACTCGGCTTTTCGGTGTTTCGACCGGTAATTTTTCTAGTTGGGGGAAAATAGGGTATGTGCCACAAAACGTCTTTCGCGGCGATCTGGGATTTCCGGCTACGGCACGCGAAGTAATCGAGAGTGGTCATATGAGAGGATCTGATTTCTGGTGTCGTTTTGGGTCCAAACGTTGTGATGACGTTAAGGCAGCGGCGGCACGTGCGGAAATCAGTCATCTCTTGGAGAAGCGTATCGGAGAGTTATCCGGTGGCGAGCGACAGCGTGTCTTTATCGCGCGGGCGTTGGTTTCTCATCCAGAATTACTGGTGCTCGATGAGCCGACGACCGGTATTGATGCCGAAACCGAGGAGAAATTTTATGCTTTTTTGGCCGAACTCAATGCGACTGGTATGACTATTATCCTCGTGTCGCATGATTTGGAAGCGATTGCTCGGCAAGTGAAAACGGTCATATGTCTGAACCGACGGCTGGTGTGCTTCGGGAAACCAGAGAGTCTCGAGCAACCAGAAGTCTTGCGAGCGATGTATGGCCTAGAGAAGCATATGCTCCATCACGAACACGATCATACCGTATGACCCTTCTTTCACTCTTTCAATTTGATTTTGTTGTCCGCTCCCTAGAGGCGGGGATACTGCTTTCGATTATTGCTCCGCTTATCGGTATGTTTCTGGTCGTGAGGCGGTACTCACTTTTGGCGGATGCGTTGGCGCATGTTTCGCTTTTGGGCGTGGCCTTGGCTGTATTTTTCAAGATTCCAGTTTTTATCGGTGCACTGACGACATCGCTTATTGCAGCGCTTGGTATCGAGAGACTACGACACGATGGGCGTGTTTTGGGCGAGGCCATCATCGCGCTCTTTCTTTCGAGCAGCCTGGCGCTTTCGGTAGTCATCATGAGTGTGTCGAACGGTCTCAATGTCAATCTCCTTTCCTACCTTTTCGGTAGTCTGACAACTGTGACATCGTTTGATGTCTCTCTTCTTATTTTCCTCGCGCTCTTTGTGATTGTTTTCTTACTTTTTTTCTATCGAGAACTCTTCCTGTTTGCGTTGGATCAAGATTTGGCCAGAGTCAGCGGTGTTCATACCAAGTTTCTTTCCAATGTGTTCATGATACTTTCTGCTCTGACAGTCACGGCTGCGCTTCAAATGGTAGGAGTACTCCTCATTGGAGCCCTGATGGTGGTACCGGTACTGACCGCGATGCAGTGGCAGTATAGCTTTCGTACCAGTCTTTTTCTGGCGGTATTTTTCTCGTTCCTTTCGGTAATTTCAGGATTCTCTCTGGCACTTCTGTTTGATTTACCCAGTGGAGGAGCGATTGTTATCGTTTCTGTCTCTTTCTTTGTACTCGCCTATGGTTTTCGTCACGTCATTCGGTCTGTGGCTAACCTGCGTCATAGCGCTTGACGTCTCATATATTTGTGGTATACTAGTGCCATCCAAGGCTCGGGCGAGCTTTGATATCGTACCTCAAAACACGGAGGATGGTCGTGATACTTCATCGAGACTGTATTTCGGTGGAAAGCCCGTACCACCGCTTGCGGGAGAGCGTCTTCTGGAAGCTTGAGTTGAAGAAGGCATCAACTGATGGCATGGTGCTTCCGCTTATCACCCTGTGCGATGCGTTCGGCTGTGATCAGTGCGTGATCATGATGGAGACTGTTCCATTTCATGAAGTCTGCATTGAGCTTGTACGGATATTTCGTATTCCGATAAAGCAACAACCGGGTTATGTCGGTCAGACTGGTCAACATATTCCATGGTCTTTCCGAACATCAGGTGATCAGGCGCTGATTTGGCTTCATGGCTACTACGATTGCATCCGGGGTCCCAGGCGGGACCGGGTGACTTTCTATGACTTCCTGCTGACGCTCTTGGCACATGTCTCGGCGCTTCATCTCGGATTGTCCATCGTGGGTGAAGATGTCCAGGCCACGCTGTACTTCGGCCTCGTGGATCCAGCGGACCCTGAGATGGAATGTGCGGAGAGCAAGAGGAAGGTCATCACCTCTCGTGGTCACCCTCGTGGGCAGTGCAACTTGCTGGAAGAGGCTCTCTTTCCGCTTTCTGAGACGTCCGATACCTGACCAAGGAACAGCGCTCAAGGCGCCCCGCCGTGACGGGACGCCTTTTTTCTTTTCTTCATGCTCCTTGCTACTTCTTTTCCAGTTTATCAGGACGATGATTCAGGCATTCTTTCTTACTACACCGTTCTGGTATAGTCTTGGTGCCTTCCATCATGAGTGATTGGCACATGGGGCAGATGTTCCCCGTGGGTTTGGCCTTGATAGCATTCCGGCATTTCGGGTAATTGGTACAACTATAGAAGAGACCATAGCGTCCGCGTCTTTCTTGCATCTCACCATCCCCGCACATGGGGCACTTGACCCCGGTGGTCGGATTGAGGCTGGGGTCGTTTTTGATGTGTTTACACTTGGGGTAGTTCGAGCAGGCAATAAAGCGGCCGAAGCGACCATCACGCTCGACGAGCTTGCCGTCTTTACAGTCTGGACAGGCCTCGCCTGTTTCTTTGGGGCCCTCGAGCTCGACGCCATCGATAGTGCGGGCACCGGTGCACTCGGGGAAAGTAGAGCATGACAAAAATTTGCCATTTTTGGCCAGTTTTACCACCATATTCTTGCCACACTTCGGACACACAGTTCCTACGGGAGCATCGCCCATGTTGGTGACTTTGTCTATCTTGTCTTTACTCTTCACTTCTTTGGCAAAGGGGACGTAAAATGCTTTGAGGGTTTTCTCGTACTCGCGATCACCGTTCGCGATATCATCGAGCTTACTCTCCATATCAGCAGTAAAGACATCTGAGACGATTTCGGAAAAGTGTGAGGCCAAGAAGTCATCGACCACCTCACCGGTTTCGGTCGGCTTGAGGGCTTTGCCATCTTTGTCGACATAGCCTCTGTCGATGATAGTCTTGATGATGGCAGCATAGGTACTCGGACGACCGATGCCACGTTTTTCGAGTTCTTTGACGAGGCCTGCTTCTGAGTAGCGGTTGGGGGGAGTGGTCCATTTCTCTTCGCTCGTGAGTGACTGGATGGCGATGGTCTCGCCGACTGTGATCTGGGGGAACTCGCTGTCCTCACCTCGAGCAGCACTGTCGCAGGCGTACCAGCCTGGGAAGAGGACGACTGATCCGGTGGCAGCAAAGTTGGGGACGGCAGTGTCACTCGCCTCGGCGACTACCTTGGTGCGAAGGATTTTGGCCGGGGCCATCTGAGAGGCAATGGTGCGGGTTCGGATGAGAGCGTAGAGTCTCCGTTCACCATCACCGGTGCCGGCTACTTTCACTTCTGGATGAGTAGGACGGATAGCCTCGTGCGCTTCCTGGGCGTTCTTACTCTTGGTCTTGTACTGACGCTCACAGGCATATTCGCCACCATATTCTTTGGTGATGAGCGAACCAATTTTTTTCACCACGTCAGCGTTCAGGTTGACGCTGTCGGTACGCATGTAGGAGATATGTCCGGCTTCGTAGAGCTTTTGAGCGTGGCGCATGGTCATGCTCGGGGAGAGCCCGAGGCGTGAGCTCGCTGCCTGCTGGAGGGTCGAAGTAGTAAAGGGTGGGTAGGGATTCTTTTCGGCCGGGGTTTCTTTGACGCTCTGTATCTTCCAGGAGCTCTTTTGACCGAGTTTTACGATTGTCTCGGCTTCAGCGCGGATGGTTCCTTCTTTACTTTTGGGCTCGGGAGTAGTGGTATAGGTGAGAGTGAGGGGTTTCTTGGTCGCAGACAAAAACTGACCAGTGAAATGAAAGTAGAGGTCCGGGATAAAGGCACGGATTTCTTTTTCGCGTTCGACGAGGATATGGAGTGCGGGTGACTGGACGCGACCGGCCGAGAGACCGTAGCGGACTTTTTTCCAGATGAGACCGGAGAGGTCATAGCCGACCAATCGGTCAAGTACTCGACGGGCTTCTTGGGCACGACGGAGGTTGGTATCGAGGGCACGGGGATGGAGGATGGCTTCTTTCACGGCCTCCGGAGTAATTTCATAGAAGAGGACACGCTGTGGTTTCTTGAGGCCACAGGTCTCAGCGACATGCCAGGCGATGGCCTCACCCTCGCGGTCGGGGTCGGTTGCGAGGAGGACCTCGGTCGCTTTCTTGGCGAGAGAGCGGAGTTCACTTACTACTTTTTCTTTGCCGGGTGAGATCTCGTAGTGTGGGATGAATCCGCCGGGGATATCGATGGCTTTCTTGTTACTCTTGGGCAGATCACGGACGTGACCGACGGAGGCGACCACGCGATACTCACCGTCGAGATATTTTTCGATGGTTTTGGCTTTGGATGGAGATTCGACAATGAGAAGTTTCATAGGGAGCTGATAGCTGATAGAGCTTAGCTTATGGACAATAATTTTTGTGTTCGTAACTAACAGCTATAAGCCATAAGCTAAGAAGCTACTCTCACATAGTGCATGCCTCCGACGTTTTTGGCAAGACCACGGAGTTCGAGGAGTGACAAGAGTGAGCTCGTTTCTGGGGCGGAGAGCTTGGCTCCGCGGATGATCATATCGACGTGGAGTGGCTCGTGGGTGAGGCAGGTGAGTACACGCTTTGCATCGGGTGTGAGGTCATGTGGTACTGACAGCTCTCCTTCGGTGATTTCGGCTACTTTTGGGAAGAGCGAGGCCTGGGCAGGGAATTCGGCGAGGATGTCTGAGATACTTGCGACCAGCTTGGCCCCGCGTTTGATGAGAGCATTGGTGCCGATAGAATAGGGCGAGAGGATAGAGCCGGGGATGGCGAATACCTCGCGGTTGTACTCGAGCGCACACTCCGCGGTGATGAGGCTACCACTTTTCTCCGGTGCTTCGATAACGAGGGTACCGAGGGAGAGTCCAGCGATAATCCGATCGCGCATAGGAAATGAGCCTTGGTTGGCCGAGGTGCCCGGCGGGTATTCGGAGAGGAGTGCGCCCTGGCGCATGATGTCTTGGGCCAGGCGAAAGTGTGAGGCCGGGGAAATCATCCGGTCATCGATACCGCTCCCGAGGACCGCGATGGTCTCACCATGGGCAAGGGCGCCTCGGTGAGCGTGAGAATCGATACCAAATGCCATGCCAGAGACGACGACGTAACCCGAAGAGGTGAGTTCACGTGCCAGCTCTTCGGCCACTTGCTCACCGTAGCTCGAGTGCTTCCGGGAACCGACGATGGAGATCATCGGTCGGTCTTGGCTCCAGTCGTAGCTCCCACGGGTAAAGAGGAGGATGGGATAATCGGGTATTTGCCGGAGAAGTGCTGGGTACGTCGCGTCATCTCTCGTGTGGACGACGATGTCGCCAAGAGCGAGTTTGTCCCAGAGCGCGACCGGGTCAGTGGTTTTCCGTCCAGTGATGAGCGATTCTTTTTTCTCGCGGGCTACTTTGGGTACGGCGAGGATGTCCTCATCGCTCGCCTCCCAAGTTGCCTGGCCACTGCCGAAGTGGACGAGGAGCTGTCTAATGGTCCCATCTCCGATATTCTCGAGAGAACGGAGGGCGTGGATATATTGTGCCTCTGTGATACTCATATGCTCATATAGTAGACAATATTTCTCTTTTCGGCTACACTCATAACTATGTTTGGGCTGTTTCCGCTCAGATAGAATCATTGGGCCGTTAGCTCATCTGGTAGAGCACCGCATTTGCAATGCGGGGGTGGCAGGTTCGAGTCCTGTACGGTCCACACTTCGACTCGCTTTGCTCGCTCAGTGTAAACACCGATTCTAAAACAATTCGTTTTATAGTAAACAAGTGTATTTATTGAGGAGGGAGGCGAAGTACCCTCGTTCGACCATGAGCTCACGATCGAATGGTGAGTTTATCGAAGGGCAGTCATATGAGCTGGTATGTTTATATAGCTAAGGCGAAAACTGGTAGTTACTATACTGGTATTACACCGTCGCCAGACATGCGAATAGAAAAGCATAACTCTGGACATGGTTCGCGTATGGCCAAACAGCAAGGACCATTTGCGTTGGTATATGTCTCGGTGCCATTTCCAAATAAATCTGAGGCCCGGAAAAGAGAAATTCAAATTAAAGGCTGGACGAGAGATAAGAAGGAAAAACAAATACGCGGAGAATGGACATGAGGATTCGACTCGCTTTCGTAAAAGGCGAGTTTTACTTTATAGCCATGAATCTTGACCTTTTCGGGTTTTCTCGATAGCTTGAGGAGGCTTAGATGGCCGGGGTCCCGGCCATATCAGCACTTTCTACCAATCCATACACTCCGAAAGGGGAGCGTCATGACCAATCGTCATTTCACCGAACTGCTCGAGGCGCGTTTTGCCGAGGGCAAGGCTGTCTGTGTCGGTCTCGATACCGATGCTGCCAGGATTCCGACGCATACCTTCCCGCTACCGGTCGAGGGCGAAGCTCTCGATGAGCCGCATCACCGAACTCTCGGCTTCAATGGTGCCATCATCGACGCGACGCGCGACCTCGTTGTGGCCTACAAGCCGAACAGTGCTTTCTACGAGGGCGACCGGACCATGCTCGATCTCGAGCTCACCATTCGGTACGTGCACGAGGCGGCGCCAGAGGTGCCCGTCATCCTCGATGCCAAACGCGGCGACATCGACAGTACCAACCTGGGCTATGTGCGGTCGGCCTTCGACTATCTGCGTGCTGATGCCATCACCGTTCATCCGTACTTTGGCCGGCGGGCGCTCAAGTCGTTCCTCGAGCGCGCTGACAAGGGTGTCTTCATCCTGTGCCGGACGTCGAACGAGGAGGGTGGCGAGTTTCAGGACCGCCTGGTGGTGCTCGATGATCCTGAAGAGATCGAGTTTTTCCGGCAGTTCGACTGGGTGACGCGACATGAGCTTCTCCGTGACGGAGTGTTCTACGTGATTCCGTTCTATCTGCACGTTGCCTACCGGGTCAGTCGGCATTGGAACGAGAATGACAACTGCGCGCTTGTCGTCGGGGCGACCTATCCCGAAGAACTCCGCCTGGTACGCCTTGTGGCACCGGACATCCCGCTGCTCATTACGGGCATCGGGGCTCAGGGCGGTAATCTCGAAGCAACGGTTCGTTACGGCGGCCAGCGCATCCTCGTCAATTCATCCCGGGGCATCATCTACGCCCCAGACCCACGGACGGAGACGACGGGTCTCGATACGCGCATCCGTCAACTTCGCAACGCTACCTGAATCCCAGGCATCACCAAAGGAGAAACGCCATGACGAAATCAACTGAAGCGGGTCGCGAGTTCGTGACCCGCGCTCTCTCCATCGGAGCCATCGAGCTCTTGCCGAACGGCCGGAAGCTCAAGAGCGGTCGAGTGTCACCCTACTTCTTCAATGCCGGCCTCTTCAATACCGGTCAGGCGATTGCCAGCCTGGGTGCTGGTTACGCTCCGTCGTCATGGAGGCCGACCGTGAGGGCGAGTTGATGCCTGAAGTCCTCTATGGTCCGGCCTACAAGGACCAGTACGGCGTCTAGTTTGGGCGCGACGCCAAGAGAGGATGTTTCGTCAGCGGACGAGGCACCCTCTTTTTCTTACCTTCTTGCCCACCAAGCTTTTGCGTAGCAAATGCGGGCGGGGTTGAAATTATTTTCAACTTAAGCTATACTGCGAAAGTTCCAAAAAGAGAGCGCAAATCCCCGAAAAAAGCAAAAAACAACGGGTGCGCTTGTTTTTTGTAACGGTGTTAATTTTGGGTGATTAGCTCAGTTTCCGCCAGAGGCGGACCAGCCTAGGGCTGGGGTTACCCGCCCGAACGTACCGTTCGGTACGGGCGGGGAGCGCGCGCTCTTGTCATGAGAGAAAACCTGGGGTAAAT
>JACCDT011705085.1_pt1 | contig 28232 bp, 21 predicted proteins | sample 7446291 | NCBI WGS metagenome assembly JACCDT01 (sample SAMN15323446, study PRJNA562643) | freshwater metagenome | isolation source: river surface water | place: USA:Blue River Watershed | collected 2017-08-17 | reverse complement strand
GCTGAAGTGATCCGCGCATGCCCTAAATAATGTGGCCGTTACATTACGTCACATGCGCCCTGAAGCACACAGAAAGGCACATGCCGCGCGGGGGATTACTCTCTATTCCAAAATCTTAATTCCTTCCGTCACAATACTTCTCTCGCCGTTCCTGTCCGAAATACTTCCTTTAATAGCCACGAGCATGTCACTTTCAAGTTCTTTCGGAAGAGCCGCAAGCGTTTTCGGAAACACCACCGCTTCTATCGCTCCATCAAAGTCTGCGACGCGGATGAACGCCATTTTTTCATTCTTTTTTGTGAAAATAATTCGCACCGTTTCAATGATGCACGCGAATGTCACCGGCATACCACGCTGGATCTCTTCTTTTATCTTTTTCACATTGATGCCACTTTTTTCAATCTTCTCACGATACGGTTCAAGTGGGTGTCCCGAAACATAAAGACCAAGCAGTTCCTTTTCCCACGCAAGACGCTCTTTCGTAGAAACAGGCGGAGCGTCTTCCATACGTGGCCCAGTATCGATCGGCATATCACCAAAGAGCGACACCTGGTTTTCATTTCCCTTGAGGTTTCGATTGTATTCCAGAAGATATTCAATGTTCGAATGCAGCATACCTCGTTCTCCAAACGCATCCATTGATCCCGATTTCACGAGCGCTTCCAGCGACTTTTTATTTAAATTCCTGTGCTGGATGCGTTTCAAGAAGTCACCCATGTCTTTGAATGGACCGTGTACTTTTCTGTCGTCGATGATCGCATTGGCAATATCAGTTCCCAGGTTTTTGATCGTGTAAAGACCAAAACGGATCGTGCCGCGAGATTCAGCATTTCCTTTTTCGTCAATAACCGTGAAGCCCCCAAAACTTTCGTTGATATCAGGTGGAAGTACCGTTATATTCATCCGCTGACATTCATGGATGATTTCACCGATCTTTTCAGCATCACCTGATTCAGCGGTGAGGATAGCCGTCATGTATTCCACCGGGAAGTTCGCTTTCATGTAGGCTGTTTGGTACGCAACACGTCCGTAGGAGGCCGCGTGAGCTTTGTTGAAACCGTAGGCAGCAAATGGTTCGATCAGTGCCCAGAGTTCATGCGCTTTTTCTTTTGTCATTCCGTGTTCTTCAAAACCTTTCAACAGTTTTTCTTTTTGCGCTTCCATTTCTGCGGGGATTTTCTTTCCCATCGCTTTTCGAAGTTTGTCGGCTTCAAGCCATGAATATCCGCCAAGGTGGATAGCGATAAGCATGACGTCGTCTTGGTAGGTGATAACACCATAGGATTCAGAAAGAATATCTTTCATGCGCGGGTCAAGAAAGCGCACTTTCGAAGGCGTGTGTTTTCGCTGGATATATTCGGGGATCATTTCAATCGGGCCGGGACGATAGAGCGCCACCATAGCGTTGATGTCGTGAATAGTGGAAGGTTTCAGTTCTTTCAAATACTTCGTCATTCCTGAACCGTTGAGCTGAAAGAGTCCCATGGTTTCTCCTTTTGCAAGAATCTCAAATGTTTTTTTGTCATCGAGTGGAATAGTATCGATATTGATATCAATATCTTGAATCGTTTTTACCAAACGCACTGCATCAGCAAGGATGGAAAGGTTGCGGATTCCAAGAAAGTCGAACTTTGGAAGTCCGGCATCTTCCACGGTGTACATATCGTACTGTGTAATGATCGCGTCGCCTTTTGGATCGCGCTGAATCGGTGTGAAATTCCACAGCGGCTCTGGTGCGATAACGACACCAGCAGCATGCACGGAGACGTGACGCACACACCCTTCCATTTTCTTTGCAAGATCGATAATCTTTTTCGTATCTGCTTCTTTTTTGTATGCATCGGCAAGTTCGGGCACGAGCTCCATCGCGTGGTCGATCGTCATCGGAAAACCCTGTGAACCTGTGGGTATGAGGCTGGAAATACGATCACCAACACCATACGGATACCCCAGCGCGCGAGCAACATCGCGAACAGAACCTTTTGCCATCATTGTTCCAAAGGTACCGATCTGCGCGACACGATCTTCACCGTACTTTTGTTTGGCATACGCGATCATTTCATCACGTCGGTTGTCGGCGTAGTCCATATCGATATCGGGAAGGGAAGGACGTTCAGGGTTCAAGAATCGTTCAAAGGGAAGTTTGTACACAAGTGGATCAACATTCGTGATTCCAAGAAGGTATGTAGTCAAAGATCCCGCAACCGATCCTCGAATATTGGTGAGGATTCCATTTTCACGCGCGAAGCGAAGAAGATCGGCAACCACGAGAAAGTATCCCGGGTATCCTTTTGTTTTGATCACTGAAAGTTCGTATTCAAGACGGTCGGTATATGCTTTTGTTTGTTCCAATTCTCGAAAGGCAAATCCGGCATAGGCAAGTTGCTTGAGTTCCGTGTCGGCATCATTGCCGCTTTCGATCTCGTAGGCGGGAAAGTATGCTTTGCCGAGTTCGAGGTCGTAGTCTTCGCAGATATTGGCAACTTTGAGTGTATTTTCAATAGCTTCAGGAATATCAGAAAAGAATCCGCGGGCTTTTTCTTCGCTGTAAAAAGAAAAGTCATCAGCGGCGAATTCAAATTTCCCGTCTGTCTTCCCATCGGCTCCGGTGTTCACCGCAAGGAGTGTCTTGTGCGCTTCGTGGTCGTCGCTGCATGGGTAGTGTGAGTCTTGTGTTGCTACATAGGTGACGCCTTTTTTCTTCGCGATCTCCACGAGCTTTTCGCGAAGTTCGCCATCACGAGGCACACTAGGATGTGCTTGGATTTCTATAAAATAGTTTTCTTTTCCAAAGATATCTTGGTACTCGTCGACAAGAGCTTCAGCTTTTTCTCTATCACCAGAGAGAACCGTTTGCGAAAGTTCTCCGCCCATACAACCTGAAAGACAGACCACTCCTTCGGAATACTCTCGGAGGAGTTCTTTATCCATGCGTGGTTTGTAGTAATAGCCTTCGAGGTAGGAAAGCGACACCAACTTCATGAGGTTTTTGTAACCCGTTTTGTTTTTTGCAAGGAGAATAAGGTGGTGGTAGCGCTTGCCACTAGATGTGGTGTTTTTGTCGAGGCGCGAACCTTGCGCCATGTAGGCTTCCACGCCGATGATAGGCTTGATGCCTTTTTTCTTGCACGCTTGATAGAACTCGATCGCGCCATGCATGTTGCCGTGGTCGGTGAGCGCAATAGCGGGCATTTCATACTCAGAAGCCAGACGCACCATGTCGTCTACTTTAGTGAGGCCATCGAGGAGGGAATAGTGGCTGTGGGTATGGAGGTGGACGAATGAGGAGCTCATGGGTACAGGGATTATAGCAGTTTGAAGGGTAATAAAAAAACCCCGCTTTTTGAGCGAGGTTTTAACGTTGAAAGGCCGTTTTAAGCCGTACCTTTTTTTCGCAAATACCATCTGAGTACTTCTTGTGTGTCGTCAGTGATGAGATGTGGGAACTGTTGGATAGGAAGCCAGACTGGGGCCCCGTATTTTTCGGGCATAAAGTCATTTTTTTTGAATTCAGGCGGTGTGTATACATCATGAAGTCGTAGTGTGGAAGCGTACTTTGTTCGTGTTCGAGAAAACAAATCTTTATGTCCACTTATGATGACTTGTGATGTTGAAAAGTCTACTTCCATACCTGTCTTTTCTAGAGTTGCACTGTGCAGAGCCTCTTTTGTATCTATGGCAGGGAATTCACCTCTATCAAGATTTTCTTTTGCGCCACTGTCGTATTGCACAGGAAGCACGAGAAAATATCGTGTATTTTTATATTTTGTGGTTAAGACCGCAAAGTGTTCATTTTTCCCGTCATCTGTAATCTTTGATGGGAAACAAAATGAATTATATCCGAGGGCGGTGATGTCGTGCAGCACGGCTGTTCCTGGAGTGGGGGTTTTCTTTTTCATTTTTTAATTTCTTGGTTTTCTATACTATACATTTTATTTAGTTTTTGTCAAATAAAAAAGCAGCAACTCAATTTGGTTGCTGCTTAGCGTTTTTTTTACGCTAGTTCTTCTTTGTCTTCATGATCCAGGCTATCGAGAACGCTTGCAAGAGCGTGCGCATATACCGGACCTTTCAGTGCGATAATTTCGCATGCCTGCTTGAACGGTTCACGATGGCCCCAGAAGAGTCCGTCGTATTCTTCCGGTAACACAAGTTTTGAAGCCGCTGTCCAGAAAACGGGAGATGTTTCTCCTTTGTCTGCACCTGTTTTCGTTTTAATCGCAGCTCCGATGGTGTTGGAAAGGAAGAAGCATTTAATGTGGGTCAACTCTCCAGTTTCTCTGTGGAAACAGTGTCTGTTGAAAAAGAAATTCAGCTTTTCGCGTGATGGCCGATGTCCGACTTCTTGTACTGATTCGCGTATCGCAGTTTCATATACATTTTCACCGAATAGACTTGTGCCACCAGGGAATTTGAGCTGTATATCTTCCTCCTTGTCTCCGTTCTCTTGGTACGTAAGTGTCAGAAATTCAACCTCTTTACTTTGGATGTTGTATCTCCAGTAGAGTATTGAACAGAAAAATAAAAACGCGCGTTGGTCTGATCGGTTTTCGTTCTGGCCTACAGCCTGGTCGATAGTGTTAAGAATTTCTTCTCGTGTAAGGTATTTGCGTTCCAACATTTTATTATAAGTTTTAAAGTGAAGAAAAACAGACCAGTATGGCTCGTCGGTTTTTCTTCACTTAAAACACTTTTTCAAGGAATCTGGATGGTATTTTAGCATATAAGTAGCGTTTTGTCAAACAAGAATAGTACTCTATAATTCAAGCTATATGAGCATTCGTGTGGGAATAGACGAAGCAGGAAGAGGGCCTTTGGCTGGGCCGGTTTCTGTTGGTGTTGTGGCTATTGGCGGCTCGTTTCGTATTCCTAAAATGGTAGAAGGTGTACTTCTTGCCGACTCGAAAAAGCTTTCAGAGAACGGTCGAGAGCTGTGGTTTTCGTATATGCAAAAATGGCAGAAGGAAGGGAAGATCAGATTTCATGTTGCGCTTGTTTCTCATAAGGAAATAGATGCAAAAGGAATTTCACCGTCCATAAAAAAAGGAATGGCGAGTGGACTCAAAAAACTTTCTGTTCCGCCGACTGCGAGTATGTTTCTCGATGGTTCACTCACGCTTCCGGAACTCTATAAAAAACAGAAGACAATAATAAAAGGGGATGAGCTCGTGCCAATCATTTCACTTGCGTCCATCGCCGCGAAAGTGACACGCGACAGGTATATGTGCAAGATGGCAAAAAAGCATCCGGAGTATGGATTTGAAATCCATAAAGGGTATGGAACGAAGAAGCATTATGAGGCGCTCAAAAAGAGTGGAATGTGTGGGATCCATCGAAAGAGTTTTTTGAGGGGTATTTGACTTTATTGCTTTCTATAGTAGAATAAAAAGTAATAATAACTTTTAAAACTTTATATTCCTATGAACATTTACAATCCCATTTCGGTTGATTTTGGACCTAATCCTCGTGAGTCTATGCTTAAAATTATCGGAGAGGATACCCATCTTCCTCCTGAAGAAAAAGAGATTGTGTCAAAGATTCTTTCTTCTGATGTGTTTAATGTTTCAAGAGGACTAAGAACATACCGGCCAACACTGAAAGGTCTTACTTCGTTTAGTGATTGGAAAGTCAAACGCGACGGAATGTTTCGCTTTGACAATATTCCTCAACATCCAAAAGAACATACTGAGATTCCTGTAAGTCCTTTTGATTTTCTGGCTCTCATAAAGCACTTAAAAGAAACTCCTTCGTTTAAACAGACGAAGTATGTTGTATCAAGGGGGATTATGCCAGATAAAACTCGTTTTCATTTGGCGTTCAATAATCATGAGCAAAAGTTTTCATTTTTGAAAGTGCCAGATCTTTACGAGGAAACTGAAAAGTTTGCGGTCTTGTTTGATCAAATTGGCGCTCATTGATTTTTTTGGTTTAAACGGTTGAAGCCGGGCAACGCAGTTGCCCGGTTTTTTTGTAGACTTTTATTTCTTTTGGTATAAGATACAAAGTAATAATTACCTTAATACAACTGAATATTATGAAAGAAGAAACAGGAACCATCAATAATTTTACTATTGATGACTATGCGGATCCAGCGGGCCATATAAAGAGTGTTATGCGCAGCGCTACGACATTTGGATCTCCTCCCGAAATACAAGAAAAACTGCGAGATCTTTTTTTGGAAACGATTCCTCCCGGTTTGAAACTCGACAAGGTTATCGGTATTGGAGGAAGCCCCGATGTTTTTGACTTGATTGCTGCGGTGAACGCTTCCGGAAACAACTTTTCAGGCAAATCAAAGCAGTTTGGTCTTAATGGAGACAAATATCAGCTTCTCTTCAAGAAACAAAAACAAAGCCTCTTCTTCTATTTCCTAAAAGTTTAACTTCTTGGTTCCCATAAAGGCTGCACGTTTGTGGCAGCCTTTTCATTTGCCAAAAACCCCTGTATTTGCTACACTCGTTTTGTTATGGTAATCCGAATGCGACATACGCATGGTCACACGGCAAATCGCCGCAGCCACCATGCTCTCAAAGCTGGCACTTTCGCTGTCTGTACTAACTGCGGAGCAAAGCGTCAGCCCCACACAATGTGTGATTCTTGCGGCTTTTATCGAGGACGAAAGGTTGTCGATATGGTAAAAAAAGTAGAAAAGAAACAAGGTAAACAAAAGGCGAAAGCCGCAAAGGGAACCAAGTAAACCACTTATCCACCTACGTTCGTTCTTTACAAAAAAACTATGGCAAACAGACATCTCTCGCGTTCAATCATCCTCCAAACATTGTTCGAATGGGATTTTAAAGATACAACCGACCAAGACATCGGGGAGATTTTGGAGCGCAACACACTCGAATTCGGACCGGGACTCGAAGACACTCCTTTTATGGAAAAAATTCTCGAAGATGTTGTTCGCAAGAAAACCATAGTGGACGAGATCATACAGAAAGCTGCGCCGCAGTGGCCACTTGAGAAGATCAATGCTGTTGATAGAAATATTCTTCGCATGGGCCTTGCTGAGCTTTTGTTTGGAGACAGAAACGAAGTTCCGCCGAAGGTTGCTATTAACGAAGCTATTGAGCTCGCCAAGACATTCGGAGGAGAAAGTTCAGGCCGTTTTGTGAACGGTGTGCTCGGTGCTGTCTACAAAGAAATAGGCGAGCCGGGCAAAGATGACTTGCCAAAGAAGAAATCAACCGAACCGGTGGATATCACGAAACTTCCGATCGAGCGAAAGGCTGGAGCTGTGGTCTACGCAAAACACGAAGGGAAGGTGTATCTTGCCTTTGTACACGACGTTTTCGGATATTGGACTCTTTCAAAGGGTGGTATCGAAGAAGGCGAAAATGCTGAAGAAGGCGCGAAGCGTGAGCTTATGGAAGAGATTGGTCTTACAATCGATATCAAAGAAAAACTTGGTGAAAGCGAATACATCGCATCGCATCCAACTCAGGGTAAAATACGCAAGCAGGTTATGTTCTTTCTTGCAGAGTCGCCATATCAGGAACTCGTGCTTGAAAGCTCAGGAGGTCTTGATGGCGCGAAGTGGTTTTCGCTCGAAGAGGTTCCAGGGCTCAAGATGTATGACGACGTCACCGGTCTTGTCGCAAAGGCGATAGGTATTATTACAAAGTAGATTACAAAATAGTTCGAGGCTGGAGCTTTTAGGTTTCAGGTGTTAGCGAGAATAAAAACACCTTAAACCTAACGACTCGGCCTTTCATCATCATGATAGACCTCACCGCGCTCGAAGAGCGCATAGGCATCCATTTCAAGAATAAAGATCTGCTCATGCAGGCGTTTATTCACCGTTCGTATATTAATGAAAACCCAAAGTTTAAACTCTCACACAATGAGCGTTTAGAATTTCTCGGAGATGCAGTGCTTGAACTTGTCGCGACCGACTATCTCTACAAGAAATTTCCTGAAAGTCCCGAAGGAGAACTCACAGCATTTCGTTCTGCGCTCGTGAACGCTGTTATCATTTCTGAAATCGCAAGTGAAATCGAAATGAACGATTTTCTTTTCCTTTCAAAAGGTGAAAGCCGCGACATGGGAAAGGCGCGCCAGTATATTCTTGCCAACACCTATGAAGCGCTTATCGGTGCGATCTATCTTGATCAAGGATACGATAGCGCTGCGAAGTTCATTACCGACACGCTCCTTCCTCGAACCGACGAAATCGTAAAAAACAAATTGTGGAAAGATCCAAAAAGTTTTGTGCAAGAAAAAGCGCAAGAAGAAGAAGGAGTCACTCCCGCATATAAAGTGCTTCACGAGACAGGTCCCGACCACGACAAGCGATTCACAGTGGGATTATTCCTTCGAGATGGTATGATTTCTGAAGGAAAGGGCAAGTCAAAGCAGGAAGCCGAACAAGATGCAGCAAAAGCGGCTCTCAAGAAAAAAGGCTGGCTCGAATAAAAACAATGCAATTAAAACGAATCGAACTACTTGGCTTTAAATCATTCGCAAAAAAGACGGTGCTTGATTTCACAAGCCCGGTAACGGCTATCGTTGGACCCAACGGTTCTGGAAAGTCCAATGTGGTGGAGGCTATTCGTTTTGTTCTCGGTGAGCAGTCGATGAAGTCACTTCGTGGTAAAGGTGGTGCTGACCTCATTTTCAAAGGCTCAAAATTCCTCCCTGCACAAAGTCGCGCCACTGCTGCTATTACATTCGACAACAGCTCGCGCGCATTCTCATTCACTGGCGGAAATGCAGCCAGCATGAACCTCGATTTTGATGAAGTGGTGATCAAACGTGAAGTGGCCGCAGATGGGGCCAACAGGTATTCGATCAATGGCACAGATGTTCGTTTGAAGGATATTCTCGAACTCGTTGCATCGGTCAACATCGGAAGCTCAGGACACCATATCATTTCACAAGGCGAAGCGGATCGTTTGCTTTCTTCATCTGCCAAAGACCGTCGCGCGATGGTGGAAGACGCGCTCGGACTCAAGGTGTATCAATACCGCATCCGCGAAAGCGAACGAAAACTTGAGAAGACAGGTGAGAACATGAAAGAGGTGAATGCACTTCGAAGAGAAATCATTCCACATCTCACCTTTTTGAAAAAGCAGGTTGAGAAGATAGAGAAAGCAAGGGAACTGCGCGATGAACTTCAGGCGCTCTATCTTTCATACTTTGCAAAAGAAGCCGCGTACATTGCGCGTGAAAGTGAAAGTCTTTCCAAGAACGAAGAATCACACAGACAAGAACTCGCTGCTATCGAAAAACGGATCGAAGAATATGAGAAACCTGTCGGACAGGAAGAAGTCATTTCGTACGACAATGAACGGGCAGCTCTCGATCGTGATTACCATGAAATCCAAAAAGAAAAAGATGAGCTCTCACGAAAGCTTGGCCGCGTGGAAGGCGCACTTGAAGCGATGGAAAAAGAAGTCGCGGCTCCTGCTGCTCGTGTGGATGGGGCCGCTATTCCTCTTGCCGATATTGTTCGTTTCAAAAATGAATGCGATTCGCTTCTTCGAAATGTGCGCGAAAGCAATGACCCCAATACGCTTCGAAGCGCATTGAATGCATTTGAAAAGTCTCTTCAGGATTTTATCGCTTCGTATCAAACAAAAACAGAATCTTCCGCTCCCGAACAAAAAGATGACAGTGCGAAGCAGGAGCTTCTTTCGCTCGTTAAAGAGATTGAAAGCAACCTTCAGTCTCTTCGAAACAAAGAACAAGAAATCTACCAGAAGCGAAGCGACATCCGCGAGCGTGAATCAAAAGCTGAAGAACACAGAAGGGAGTCGGAGCGCGAGTTCTACGAACTTAAATCCAAGAAAGCTGAACTCACTGCGCGAAGTAATGTGCTGACACTTGAACGTGATGCGCTTGCAAAAATAGAAGCTGATTTCACTCAGGAAGTACAGGAGGCAGGAGTGCTCGTCGGTACTGGTGCACTTCGTTTTGATAAAGAATTCAAGATTACAGAAACGAAAGAAACTGTTCGTTTAGCCCAGGAAGAGGCGCGAAGGAAGATCGAGCGCATCAAGATCAAACTTGAAGATTCTGGCGCTATCGGTGGTGGTGATGTCATAAAAGAATACGAAGAAACCACAGCGCGCGATTCATTCCTTGCTCGCGAACTCGATGACCTCGGCAAAAGCCAGGGTGAACTTCGCGCGCTCATTGCTGAACTCAAGACAACGCTCGATCGCGAATTTAAAACTGGTGTCGAGAAGATCAATACAGAATTCCAGAAATTCTTCGCGACTATGTTCGGCGGAGGAACTGCGTTTCTTTCTGTGGTTGTTATTCACAAAACTCCTGATCGCGATGAGGAAGAAGATAGGAAAGGGGACAGCGACGAACTTTCATTCGAACGCGGTCTTGAGATCAACGTTTCTCTTCCGCACAAGAAAGTGCGCGACCTTCACATGCTCTCTGGTGGCGAGCGCTCGCTCACGTCTATTGCGCTTCTCTTCGCAATGAGTCAGGTGAACCCGCCTCCATTCCTCGTGCTCGACGAAACCGACGCTGCGCTCGACGAAGCCAACTCTCGCAAGTACGGTGATATGATCACGACTCTGTCTGCGGCTTCGCAGCTCATACTGGTCACTCACAATCGCGAAACTATGTCCCGCGCCCAGGTGCTCTATGGAGTCACTGTGGCCGCTGATGGAGGCTCAAAACTCCTTTCTATCAAACTCGAAGAAGCAGTACAGATTGCAAAATAAGGCTCTTTTAGGCCTGTAAGCTATTGACATTTTCGTAAAAATAGGATACAATATTTTTTAAGTAACAGTTCCTCGAGAACCAAGCAGGCTTCCCAACATGAAGCTTTTTTGCGTCCCAGAGAACTAAAATTCACAAATAAATAAACTAAAACCAACAACACAATGAAAGTTATTTTTTCTTTTTCACTTTTCGCGGCGCTTATGCTCTGCGTGCCCACCTTACATGCTCAGCGCGTTAAAGCTGACAGTGTCCTAACCACTATCGTTAGACAGGAAAAGGATGGTTGGATATCTGTCGAAACTGTTTCGACAGATATCGACATAAATGAAAAACGCTCCGAAGCTTTAATTGTAATCGATGAGAATGCTGTTTCTCAAAACGATTACATTGAAAAGGGAGATGCCTACATTAAGGACTCCAGAGAAAAGTTTGATTCTACTGCCGCTGTCAAAAAGACAGTTAAGAAAAAAAACACTAAAAAGGAAGAGGCTATGCAACATCCTACTCAGCCTGCGTTTTACAACCTCGATGCGCTCATTGCTTACGTTGCTGCCGGAAATGATATTCCTGCGCTCAACAAGCGTCTGGGTTTAAAGAGCTGGCAAGAATTGCGGGACTACCTCGTGAACAATTGTTCCGAAGATTGGGAACATTGCGGACCGTACCAAAGAGCTGAAGATTGGTATAAGTGCGCAGGTGGCGATTTCAAATGGCTCGATGTTGATTTTAATCACGAACATTGTGTCGTTGATAAAAAAACAGGCGAGGCAGTTTTTTCCCTTTTTCTGGGACAAGTGGTAAGAGAAAAGCCTGTGGATGTGGCTGTTGTGCAAAATCAGCAGCAGCAATCAAGTGTTTTCTCGTGGGATGAGATTCCTTGGACGATTGGTTGTATACCTTTTTTGTTTTGCGTAGCACTTATTCTTTCAATTGTTTTTTTAGGAAAAAAGATTCTCGGACATTAGTTTGAGATCGTAAAAAAAACGTAAAACCGCTTCTTGAAAAAGGAGCGGTTTTTTATTTATTCTTTTTTAGAGGCGTTTGTGGCTGATAGCGGTAGTCGAGGGGGATTGTGTATTCGTCGTAGCGGACGATACTGTCGCCTTCAAGGGATACGATAACACCGAGGCCTTCCATGGTTTCTTTTGAGAAGTATTGATCGAAAATAAAATTACCGAGGCTGTAGATGATAAGGCCACCGTTGTACACTTCCACATCCTGCGCCACGTGCGGATGGTGGCCAGCTACGATGCGCGCCCCAGCATCGATGGCGCGCTTTGCGAGCATTTCTTGGCGCGCGTTGTGCGGTTTGTATTCTTCGCCCCAGTGGAATGAAACCACGAGCGTATCCACTTTCGCTTTTGCATTTTTTATAATCTCTGTGAACCTTGGGTCGCTTGCAAGCAGGATACCCGACTCATTTTCTTTTGCCGACATCCAGTTTGGGCCAACATCGGTGAAGCCGATGTATCCCACGCGAAGGCCATTTTTTTCGATGATTACCGGTTCTTCAGCTGCTGCTTTTGTGTTGCCTGCTCCAGCGTAGGGAAGCGAAGCGGCGGTGAGGCGAGCGCGCGTGTCGTCGAACGCTGCTTTTCCATAGTCACCGACATGGTTATTGGCGAAAGAAACAACATCGAATCCTTCGTCTTTCAAAATCTGGGGAATCGTTTCTGGCATGCGGAATGAATACAGGCTGCCGAGGTCTGCGCCTTTGTCTGAAGCGGGGCCTTCAAGGTTGCCAAAAAGAATATCTGTATTTTGGAACAGTTCGCTGTTGTCAAAAAGTTTTGTGTAGTCGCCAGCGAAATGTTGGTCTACTGTGCGCTTCACTCCGCGCACAAATATCATGTCGCCGACGAATCCAAGTGTCGCGGCTTTTTCATTATGAACAACATCAAATGCGCGCGTGTGTCCCACGAGCGCGCTTTCGGTATAGGCGAGAAGGCGATCGACGTCTGTCTTTCTGTCGTCACTTCGAAGCACCACAACCGCAAGGCGACGTGTATTGAATTCACCCAGACGAACATCGAAGGTTCCCATGAGTGCTCGTTTTGCTTCGGTGGTATTGCCACCCTTGCCTCCTTTATATCGTGAATCACCAAGGAATTGGCTGGTGTTGCTCCACGTGTGACCTTTGGTACTGTGAGTGCGTTTGAGAGAAACAGCATAGAGAAATGGTTTTTCCTTTCGCACGTACTGCGCGAGGATAGAAAGATCGCGAGCACTTGAAACGTTTTTTGCTGAAAGACCGGATGCGTCATCATAGAAAGTGTTGGTCATGCCAAGATCCTGCGCTTTTTTGTTCATGAGTTGCATGAATTCTTCGCGGCCAGTGTGTTCAGCGATTGCTTCCGCAGCATCGTTGGATGAAGAAAGAAGAAGTGCGTAGAGCAGGTCACCGATGGTTATTTTCTCTCCGACGCTGAGTTTGGATGTTCCGTAGGTGCTAATGGCTGTTTTTGAAACGGTTGTCGTATCGTACAGATTGTGAATTTCAAGCGAGACAAGCGCTGTCATCATTTTTGTGACTGATGCGATAGGTACTGCTTTGTCGGGGTTTTTTTCAAGAAGCACTTCTCCTGTGTCGATGTCAGCGACGATATAACTTTCAGCAGAGACGAGTGGTTTTCGTTTGCCGCCTTTTGAAATGTACGTCGAACTTCCGTCGAGAAGTTCGAGTTTTCTTTTTGATGCGCTGTATACAGAAACGACGGTATCACTGGTTGCCCATTGATAGATTTTTTCTGCATCCGTATTTGAAAGGCGAATCGAACCTTTTGTTGTTGAAATGGTTCTGTTTGCTGTGCCGTGCGGAACACCGTGAATGAAATAGTTTCCAAAAAGATGCATGCTGTAGGGGAACCAGACGCCGGCTTGGTCGGAGTAGTAGTCTTCAGCTTTTTCTTCAATGGTGTAACGGCCGCCCGGTGTTTCCCAAATGCTTCCTACTTGGCCTATCGCGAGGATAGGAACTTCATCAAGCGTTACCCCATTTTCATACCGCGTGAGTTTTTTTGTCACAAGATTCGCGCGGATTACTTTTCCTTGTGCGAGGGGAACGAATGATTCGTCGGGAATATTTTCAATAACAATTTGCGGTCGGATATCAACAACCGAATCTTTCGCTTCGATATGTTCAATAGCCGCAGTGGTATTTTTTATGTTGCTCTCACCAAAAAGGCGTCCGTCGTGAATGAAGGAGATAGCAAAAGAAAGGACGGCGATTCCGATAAGGGAAGCGAGCGCAGCGAGCTTCTGTTTTTTATTTACCCTTGGTAGTGCCTTCATATCCAGCTAATGAAAAATCGATCATACCGCGTTCACGGTCTGCTTTTGTGATGATGATAGTGAGTGGGTCTCCGATACGGAATTGCTTTTTCGTTTTTCCTCCACGGAGAGAAAGCGTCTTTTTGTCGTATTTGAAAAGGTCGTTGCCGAGAAGGCGAAGCGGAATGAATCCGTCGGCCTTACTTTTCTTTTCTTCCACGAAGATTCCGTTTTCTGTGACTCCCGTGATGATACCGTCGCGAGTTTCACCGATGTGACGCGCCATGTACGCAACTTGCGCGTATTTCACACTTGCGCGTTCTGCATCAGCGGCGTTCTTTTCACGATCACTTGTGTATGAAGCGGCGTGGATAAGATCGGGGAGCGCTGTCGGTTTCGTGGTATTGATCTCACCAAAAAGAAATCGGTGAACCATGATATCTGGGTAGCGGCGGATCGGAGAAGTGAAGTGTGTGTAGTGGTCGAACGCGAGACCGAAGTGCCCAATGTTTTTCATTGAGTAGATAGCTTTTGCCATAGAGCGGATGATGGTGGTGTTCACAAGGTCGCGCTCAGGAGTGCCTTCAACATCGTTCAGAATATCCTGGAGCATGTGTCCGGTGATCTTCTTGCTCGTAACTCGCGCAGGGTGCCCGATGCCTTTCAAGAAGGCAAGAAGATCAGAAATCTTTTCATGGTTTGGAGCATCGTGCACTCGGTAGATGAAGAATGGCGAACGCTTTTCGTCCGACATGTATTCTGCAATTTTTTTGTTCGCAAGAAGCATCCATTCTTCGATGAGCTTGTGGCTTTCAAGACGGACTTTGCGTTTGATGTCGACAGGATAGCCGCTATCATCGAGGGTGAATTTCACTTCGTCTTGTTCGAAGTTGATAGAGCCTTTTTTGACGCGCTCGGCATTGAGTTTTTTTGCGAGCGCAGCGAGCACTTGGATTTCTTCTTGGAATGGTCCGTCGAGTTCTCCTGTGCGAACCTGTTCGGCTTCTTCATAGGTGAATCTTTTTTTGGAATGGATTATTGTGCGGCCATACCATTCATCAACAATTTCTCCCGTATCACGAATCTGAAAAACAGCACTCGCGGTGAGGCGGGGAACATCGGGCTTCAGAGAACACAGGTCGTTTGAGAGTGCTTCGGGAAGCATGGGTACAGTACGGTCTACGAGGTAGATTGATGTGCTGCGACGAAATGCTTCTTCGTCGAGGCGTGTTCCAGGGCGTACATAGAATGACACGTCGGCAATGTGCACACCAACTTCAACTGTCCGTTCATCTACGACTCGTACAGAAAGTGCATCGTCGAAGTCTTTCGCGTCGGCTGGGTCGATAGTGAATGTTGCGACGTCGCGGAAATCGCGTCGATGCTTCGCTTCATCTTCGATACTCGTGTTTTTGTAGAGTGATTCAGATTCGCGTTCTACCGCTTCAGGAAAGGTTGATGAGAATCCACGCTCAAGCGCGATACCTTCCATTTCTGCATCTTGGGTAAATGGCTGACCGAGTACTTTTACGATTTCTCCTTCAGGAATTTCATTGGCTTCCCACTTTGTAATTTTCACGAATACTTTTTCGCCAGGTTTTGCGTTGTTGATCCCATCGCGGGGGATAGTGATTGGCGTGTACATACGCGAGTCGCTCGGAAGCACGCGGAAACCAGCCTCTGTTTTTTCGAGGATTCCCATGTGGCCGTCTTTTGCGCGGTTTTGGATAGTCGTCACCTGGCCTTCGAGATCGGCTTTGAATGTGCCGGTAATGCGCACAGTGACGAGGTCGCCGTGAAGGGCAGTGTTCAGATAGTCTTTTTGGATAAATACATCGCGCTCACCGTCCTTTTCCTTGACGACACCGAAGCCTTTGCTGGTTATTTTCATGAATCCGGTAAGGGTAGCTCCGGCGGCTTTTTTGGTCTTTTGCACGAGGTGAGTATAGCATATCTGGGCGGTTTATTTGACTTTTCATTGCTTTCTGGTAGGATGACCCCATATATGTTAGTAATACGATTTCAGCGAATTGGACGAAAGAACGACCCGGCATTCCGCGCGGTTGTTACGGACTCAAAAAATGCAACGAAGAGTGGTAAGTTTTTGGAAATTGTCGGCAATTACAACCCGAAGTCTGGCCAGACAGCATTCAATACAGAACGCGTTACACACTGGATCAAACAGGGAGCGCAGGTTTCTCCAACCCTTCATAACTTTCTCGTAAAGGAAAAGATCATCGAAGGTAAGATGAAGAACGTGCTCTCAAAGAAGACTCCAACAAAGTCACGAAAAGAACTCAAAGCAGCATAAAACAAAAAGCACCCGAGAGGGTGTTTTTTGTTGCTTCCCCGCGGCACGAGTGCTCTTTTTGCTTTTTCAAAAGCGCATATCTGGCGGTGCCATTCTCGATCTTCGAAACTGCGCAAATCATTGAAAAAGCAAAAAGAGCACTCGTGCCGCGGGGAAGCTTGCACAACTCCTTGCACCCTTCCGTAGCTGTTGTATACTCTTCTGTAAGGCAGGTGTGTCGAACACTGCACATTTAACGAATAGGCATATACACAATGAGTGACGATAAAGCATTTCTCGAATATCTGGTAAAAGCGCTCGTGGACAATCCAAACGACGTCAAAATCGACCGCACGGTCGACGAGATGGGAGTCCTCGTTTCGCTCACGGTCAATCCGGCTGACATGGGTAAGATTATCGGCCGCCAGGGTAACACCGCAAAGGCGATCCGCACGCTCCTTCGAGTGATCGGAATGAAGAACAACGCCCGCGTGAACCTCAAGATCAACGAGCCGGAAGGTGGAACTCGCTCTGCGAATCCGACCGAAGCCATGGACGAAGCGCTCGCGGACTTGAAGGATATGTAAGCAGTTCGCACATCACAGAAAATAGACAAGTATGACAAACCCCGCAAAATGCGGGGTTTGTCATTTCTATCGAAAGCGTTTAGACTGAAGGCAGGTATGAAAATCCTCACCCTAGCTCTCCTTATGCGCGATGGAAAGATAGTTCTTGCGAAAAAGAAACGCGGTTTTGGCATGAATTTGTGGAATGGATACGGAGGGAAGCTTCAGGAAGGAGAAACCTCCGAAGCTGCGGCGGTGCGTGAAATACAGGAAGAAAGCGGGCTTACCATCCAAGAATCTCAACTGAAAGAAATTGGCGCTATCGATTTTTATTTTGAAGACAAAGAAGAATGGAATCAGCATGTGGTCGTCTATCGAGTGGAACATTTCGAAGGGGAACCGAAGGAGACCGAAGAGATGAGTCCCAAATGGTTTTCAAAATCAGAAATTCCCTATACAGAAATGTGGCCCGGCGACGATTCATGGTTTCCATACGCTGTGGAAGGAATTCCGTTTGAAGGAGAAGTGCGGTTTACAGAGCAGGGGAAGAAGGTGGTGGCAACGAATATTATAAAAAAATAAAAACCGTACAATAAATTGAAGTACGGTTTTTCATATTGCAAGTTGTAGGTCTAGGTTGAGGTTAAAAGTTTAACGATTTCACCCCAGTTTTTAACTGTTGGTTTGTGGTTTTCATGCACCATATGGATGTTTGATACAAAAACTTTCGAGTCACCAATTCGTAGAATTGTATTGTTTGCAGCTCCTAAACAATCAAAAATTCTAGAGTGTGAATCTTCGTGATGATTTTTATCTGTTAACAAGCCAATCATTGGAAATTTTAACATCAAGCCGATAAGAACTATATCTGATCCTATTTTCTCTAAAGATGTTTCATTTGCTACTTTCTCTGAATTAACAGGAAGTTCATTATCAGTTAAAAGTATGTCGTAGTTTTTTAACGGTAAAAGATCATGTTCAGTAACCATTGAAGCAAAGGATATTGAGCGTACATTTGCATCAAATTCTGAAGGCAGTGGTATTCCAAGATCGGTACATCTGTTAGTTAGGGTGTCTGAAATCCAATCTTTAAATTCTTCAAACCTTTTAAATACGGTAAGGTTGTGCTCTTGGAGCTGTTTTCTGGCTGCAATAACGTGTTCACGGTTATCCTCAATGAGAATGATATTTAATTTTTTAATCATGTGAATGATGGTTTAGTGTTTTTTATAAAAATACTATACTTTTACTTTTAGTCAAGCTACTCTTTTAAAAACCTTGATTTAAACCTATTTTCCTATAAGCTATCTGTATCTATGCATTTCCATGTCATCACCATTTTCCCCGAAAGTTTTGATTCGTATTTGAATGAGTCGATTATTGGGCGTGCTATCAAGGAGAAAAAAATAAAAGTCTCATTCGTGAATCCGCGGAAGTTTGTGACAGGGAAGAAGTATAAAAGAGTGTGGCCTGATGGGAATGTGTCGCAGATCGTGGACGATCGGCCGTTTGGCGGCGGGCCGGGGATGGTGATCCGCGCTGAGCCTTTTTTGAAAGCGGTGGAATCGGTGACGAAAAAGATTGCGAAGAAAAAAGGAGCGAAGGTAAAAATCATTCACTTCGCGCCGAAAGGAACAAAGTTCACCACTGAATACGCAAAGAATCTCACAAAGAAAAAATACACAGACATCATTTTCCTCTCAGGACGGTATGAAGGAATCGATGCACGCGTAAAGAATATTCTCAAAGCTGAAGATGTTTCCATCGGCGATTATGTGCTCACCGGAGGAGAACTTCCCGCGATGGTGCTCATCGACTGCATCTCTCGCCAGATTCCCGGCGTGCTCGGCAAGTTCGAATCGCTCGAAGAAGAACGCATCTCATCCAGCGATTTCTACACCCGCCCCGAAATCCTCGAATGGAAAGGCAAGAAGCACCGCGTGCCGAAAGTCTTACTTTCAGGAGATCATAAGAAGATAGAGGAGTGGAAGCAGAATAAAAGCTAAAAAACAAAAAGAAAAACCATACTCACGTTTGAGTATGGCTTTTACGTGTTATTCCTGAATGTTTTAGCGAGAATACTAAAACAGCTTTTTGAACTTTCGTTCAATTTTTTGAAGCGGGTTCCATCAACAGCTCATCGATATCTTCAGCGTATGAGTAATCTAATTCTGAATATATATCGATTAATTTTTCTGCAACATTTCGAAGCACAAGTGGAGTAGCCATAAGAACGATACTCAATTCTGTTTCCTCAGAAACACGTTTTCTGAATTGAGGGATTATGGTCTTCGTCTGTTCCGCATGATCTTTGTGAAAAAGAAAAAAAAATGAATCTTCAACGGTAAGGTTGTAATTGTTTCTTTTCCAGCTTTTTCTGCCAAAGTAAATGCATCGATCGCCGTGGTCTGAAGGTGTGTCTTCCAAAAGTCGCTGCACAGCTTGTTTTTGGATGAGTGCCAAGATCGGATCTTGGAGGCTTAGCATAATAAAAGCAAAATCAGGATTTAAGAGCTTGGTAGCACTGAAAAATTCTTCAATGCGCGCAGGATTTGTAAGATCCTCAAGGGGAATTAGAAGGAGCCGTTTTCTCATTGGATTAGTTTTTAAAGAACATTTAAAAAACGTTTATCAAAAAAACTGTAACATTCATAACACGGTTGTGCAAGCGCCATGCAGGGAATACACCTCTCTCCGGGCGGGGCGCCTCACCATCCACCTTGACAATACAGCCTCTTTCCTATAGGATTACCTTCACGAATGCACGGATGAGTTGTGGATGTTTTGCAATCGACATTAGCAGGTTTTTAGCTTTCAGAAATCGTGCTTATACACAACTGCCGCGCGTACTCTCATACGTCGTTTTAAACAGCCAACCGGTTTTCTTTTGGCTGGTTCTTTTGCGTTATAAGCCACACAATTATTATGTCGACAAAAATAAAACAGAGTGACGCTCCTCGCGAGAAAAAACTTTTCGCAAAGTATAAGGAGCCGTTTATCGAGTTTCCAAGTCTCATCGAGACTCAGCTCCAGTCTTTTGACTGGCTCGTGCGTGAAGGATTGAAGGAAGTCTTCAAAGAATTCTCGCCGATCAACGATTATTCAGGAAAGAAGTTTGAACTCAAGTTCGCTTCTTTCACTTTGGGTGATGCAAAGTATGACGAAAATCATGCAAAAGAAAACAAGCTCACCTACGAAGCTCAGCTCAAGGCACGCGTAATCCTCGAGAACAAAACAATGGGTGGCAGCAAGGAGCAGGAAATCTTCATGGCTGATCTCCCACTTATGACAGCGCACGGCACCTTCATCATCAACGGTGTCGAACGTGTCATCGTGCCGCAGCTCGCGCGCTCATTCGGTATTTTCTTTACCGAAGCAGAAACCAAAGGAAAGCGTACGTTTGGAGCAAAACTCATCCCAGCTCGCGGCGTATGGATCGAAATAGAAACCGATGCCGACGGCTCGCTCGTTGTGCGCATCGACAAAAAGCGCAAATTCCCCGTGTCTGCGCTTCTTCGCGTTCTTGGACTTCCAACTGATGCAGATATCATGAAAGCATTCAAAGGTTCTCCTCATGAAGACCTCATGAAGATCACCGTTGAAAAAGATCCTGCAAAGAATGTTCAGGATGCGTATGTAGAAATCTACAAGCGTCTTCGTGATGGAGACCTCGCTACAGCTGACAACGCTCGCGAATTCATCAACTCAATCTTCAGTAGTGAACGCTACGACCTTTCACCGGTTGGACGCTATCGTTTCAACAAGCGCTTCGAGAAATCGATGGATGCAAAAGAACTCGAACGCCGCACACTTTCAGCTGAAGATCTTGTGTCGGTTGTAAATCACGTTCACGAACTCAACACAACTCCAAACTCAAAGGCAGACGATATCGACCACCTTGGTCAGCGTCGTGTGCGTTATGTCGGCGAACTTCTTCAGCAGAAGATCCGCGTCGGTATGACTCAGATCAAGCGAAATATCCAAGACCGTATGTCGACTATCGACACCACAACGGCTCTTCCTATCGCTATCATCAACCAGCGTCCGCTTCAGGCTCGTATTAAAGAATTCTTTACTACGAACCAGCTTTCGCAGTTCATGAACCAAGAAAACGTGCTTGCCGAAATGGAACACCTCCGCACGCTTTCAGCGCTCGGCCCCGGCGGTCTTACTCGTGAACGTGCAGGTCTTGAAGTGCGCGACGTGCACACCTCTCACTACGGCCGCGTCTGTCCTATCCACACTCCTGAAGGTCCAAACATTGGTCTTATTCTTCACCTTTCAACCTACGCTCGCGTGAACGAATTCGGTATCATCGAAACTCCGTACATCAAAGTGACGAAAGGAAAAGTTACTGGAGAAATAACGTACATGAACGCGCTTGAAGAAGAGCAGTACACTATTGCTCATGCGGGAACAAATGTTGATGCGAAAGGAATGCTTGTCGATGAGTTCATCGAAGCTCGTGTTGAAACAAAACCAGGACGCGTTTCTCGCGATCGCATTCAGTACATCGACGTTGCTACCAACCAGCCATTCTCTCTTGCAACATCGATGATTCCGTTTCTTGAACACGACGAAGCAAACCGATCGCTCATGGGATCAAACATGCAGAAGCAGGCAACACCATGTGTGCTTCCTGAAGCTCCGCTTGTTGCAACCGGTATGGAAGAAAAGATTTCTCGTGACTCAGGTCGTGTGGTGATCGCTCATGAAGCGGGAACGGTTTCTGCTGTTGATGCGCAGAAAGTCATCATCAAGGATTCAAAAGGAAAGGATCACACCTACGCGCTTGTGAACTTCCAGCGAACCAACAACTTCACAACATTCCACCAGCGTCCACTCGTTTCTGTTGGTCAGACTATCAAAAAAGGTGACGTGCTTGCTGACACTACTTCTACGAAAAATGGTCAGGCTGCGCTCGGACAGAATGCACTCGTGGCATTTATGTCATGGAACGGTCATAACTACGAAGACGCTATCATTCTTTCAGAACGTCTTGTGAAGGATTCAAAGTTCACATCTATCTATGTGGAAGAATTCGTCTGTATTGTTCGTGATACCAAGCTTGGTCCCGAAGTGACAACACGCGATATTCCAAACGTCGGTGAAGCAAAACTTAAAGACCTCGATGAAGAAGGTGTTGTCCGCATCGGTGCTGAAGTTCGTGAAAACGATATTCTTGTCGGAAAGATCACACCGAAAGGCGAAACAGAACTCACTCCAGAAGAACGTCTCCTCCGCTCGATCTTTGCTGAAAAGGCGCGCGATGTGAAAGACACATCGCTTCGCATGGAGCACGGAAAGCGTGGTCGCATTATCGGCGTGAAAGTATTCTCACGCGATCAGGGTCACCAACTCGAAAGTGGCATCATCAAGAAGATCGTTGTCGAAGTCGCGCAGGTGCGTAACATCTCGGTGGGTGACAAGCTCGCTGGTAGGCACGGTAACAAGGGTGTTATTTCTATCATCCTTCCTGAAGAAGATATGCCATACATGGCAGACGGTACTCCTATCGATGTTGTGCTCACGCCGCTTGGTATTCCATCTCGTATGAACCTCGGTCAGATTCTTGAAATGCACCTTGGTCTTGCCGCACACACACTCGGCTACCAGGCTATCGTTCCTCCGTTTGCAGCAGCAAAGGAAGAAGAGATCAAAGAAGAGCTCGTAAAAGCAGGCTATCCTGAAAATGGTTGTGTCACTCTCTACGACGGACGCACGGGTGATGCCTTCGAACAAGATATCGCTATTGGATACATGTACATTCTCAAACTGCACCACATGGTGGAAGACAAGATCCACATGCGTTCGATTGGTCCCTACAGTCTCATCACCCAGCAGCCGCTTGGAGGTAAGGCACAAGGTGGAGGTCAGCGATTTGGAGAAATGGAAGTGTGGGCTCTTGAGGGTTACGGCGCAGCTTACACTCTTCGAGAAATGCTCACGATCAAATCCGACGACATCCTCGGCCGCTCAGCAACGTTTGATGCAGTCATTAAGGGTGAGCGTATCAGGACTCCAAATACTCCCGCAACATTCTCTGTGATGCTCAATTATCTCCGTGGTCTTGCGCTCGACATCGAGCTCAAACGAGGAGGGAAGGTCGTGAAAGCTAGCGATGTAGAAAAGAGTTCATAATATGAAAACTATCGACACAAACAGCGATTTTGATGCTATCGGTATCACACTCGCATCACCTGACCGAGTTCGTGAATGGTCATATGGTGAAGTAGCAAAACCTGAAACAATCAACTACCGAACAGGACGCAGTGAACGCGGCGGTCTCTTTGACGAACGCATCTTCGGTCCTGAAAAAGACTACGAATGTTACTGCGGAAAATACCGACGCATCCGCTACAAGGATATTGTCTGTGAAAAATGTGGAGTGGAAGTCACTCGCTCTATCGTTCGTCGTGAACGCATGGGTCACATTGAACTGGCATCACCGGTAGCGCACATCTGGTTCCTTCGCGGTGTTCCATCGAGAATGTCTATTCTTACTGGTATTCCTGTGAATGACCTCGAAAAGGTTATCTACTTTGCCGGCTACATCATTACGAAAGTACATGAAGCTGAAAAAGAAGAAGTAGTGAAGGGTCTTGAATCTGAATTCAAGCAAAAGATGAAAGCGGCAAGCGATGAGGCAACCCGCGACAAACTCAAAGAACTTCTCACTAACATCAAAAAAGAAATCGGTGAAATCTTCGAAGGAAAGGTTCTCAACGAAATCCAGTATCACCACTACAGTCTCAAATACGGTACGTGTTTTGACGCCGCTATCGGTGCTGAAGCTATCTACCAGCTCTTCAAACAGCTCGACCTTGAGAAATTGAAGGGAATCATCGAAGCGCAGCTTGTGAAAGCGAGTGCAGCAGAACGTGAGAAACTCCAGAAGCGTCTTGCGCTTGTACGATCGATGGTGCATGCAAACGTTCGTCCTGAATGGATGTTCCTTACCGTCATCCCTGTTATTCCACCAGCACTTCGCCCGATGGTGGCTCTTGATGGTGGACGTCATGCGACATCTGATATCAACGACCTCTACCGTCGCGTTATCAACCGCAACAACCGTTTGAAGAAGCTCAAAGAAATCGGAGCTCCTGATGTTATTCTTCGAAACGAAAAGCGTATTCTTCAGGAAGCTATTGATGCACTTCTTGACAACTCGATCTCAAGTCAGGGAGAAGCTGCTATGAACCAGACTCAGCGCCGCGCACTTAAGTCGCTTGCTGACAACCTCAAATCAAAACAGGGTCTCTTCCGTCAGAACCTTCTCGGTAAGCGTGTGGACTATTCAGGTCGCTCGGTTATCGTGGTGGGTCCGCAGCTCAAGCTCAACCAGTGCGGTCTTCCAAAGCACATGGCGCTTGAACTTTTCCGTCCGTTTGTTATCTCAAAACTTCTTCTCCGTGAATTCGCATACAACATTCGTGGTGCCAACAAGCTCATCGAAGAAGGTGTGCCAGAAGTATGGGCAATTCTCGAAGAAGTCATTCAAGGCAAGTACGTGCTTCTCAACCGTGCGCCAACGCTTCACCGCCTTGGTATTCAGGCATTCAATCCTATCCTTATCGAAGGAAATGCTATTCAGCTTCACCCACTCGTATGTCCAGCCTTCAACGCTGACTTCGACGGTGACCAGATGGCTGTGTACGTTCCGCTTTCAGAAGAAGCGCAGACAGAAGCTCGCGAGCTCATGGCTGCCAACAAGAACCTTTTGAAGCCTGCGTCCGGTGATCCTATCGTTTCTGCAAAACTTCTCGATATCACACTCGGTTGTTATTGGATGACAAAAAATGTGGAAGGGGAAACAGGTGAAGGAAAATTCTTCGCAAACCCAAACCAAGCTATCACTGCATACGAATTTGGCATGGTGTCACTTCGCGCAAAGATCAAAGTGCTTGGAACTGATACTGTAAAATATGGAATGTCAAAAGATGCTCCGTTTGAAACATCCGTTGGACGTCTTCTCTTCAACTCTGTTCTTCCTGAAGACTTCCCATTCGTTAACGACGAAATGAACCAGAAACGTCTTTCTGCTCTCATCGATGAGCTTATCTTCACCTATGGTATCGACCGCACTCCAGCTATTCTCGATAAGATTAAACTCTTCGGTTACCGCTACGCGACAAAATCTGGTGTGACATGGGGAATCGACAACGTGAAAGTTCCAAAAGATAAACCACTCTACATCGAACGTGGACGAAAAGAAGAAAAAGAAGTGATGGATCAATACGACGAAGGTCTTCTTTCCGATGAAGAACGTTTTCAGAAGACGATTGAAATTTGGGAACGCGTGAAGACTGATATCGAAAAGCTCATGCCCGGAACACTCGACAAAATGGGATCAGTGTTCGACATGGTTACCTCAGGTGCCCGTGGATCGTTCGGAAACATCACACAGATGGCCGGTATGAAAGGTCTCATCGTGAACACACAAGGTGAAATCGTGGACTTCCCGATTATCCCTTCGTACAAGGAAGGTCTTTCTCCGATCGAATACTTCATCACGACTCACGGTTCTCGTAAGGGTCTTGCCGACACTGCTCTTAACACAGCGAAGGCCGGATACCTCACACGTCGTCTTGTGGACGTTGCTCAAGACATGGTTATCACCGAAGAAGATTGTGGTACCAAAGAAGGACGCACAGCCAAGAAAGACAACATCATGGGAATCGAAATCCCACTCTTCAAAGTGCTTCGTGGCCGTGTGCTCGCAGGTGATTTGAAAGACGCAGCAGGAAACGTGATTCACAAGCGCGGTACTCTCATTACAAAAGAACTTGCGCAGGCGATCGACAAATCCGGTATCACTGAAGCATTCGTGCGTTCACCGCTCGTGTGTAAGACAGTGCACGGCCTTTGCCGCCAGTGTTATGGTCTTGATCTTGGACGAAATCACCTCGTGCTTCCTGGTGAAGCGGTTGGTATCATCGCCGCTCAAGCTATCGGTGAACCAGGTACGCAGCTCACACTTCGAACCTTCCACGCCGGAGGTGTCTCGGGTGTTGACATCACGCAGGGTCTTCCTCGTATCGAAGAAATCTTCGAACGCCGCACACCAAAAAATGCATCACCAGTATCTCAGGGAGATGGCCAGGTTATCGAAATCCGTGAAAAAGGAGAACGCGCTATCGTTATCCTTCATGATTCAAAACTTGATGGAAAAGACAACCAGGTAGAATACGATATTCCATTCCGCCGAACTCCGCTTGTGAAAGCAGGGGACAAGGTTGTGAAAGGTCAGGTGCTCACCGATGGTCACGCTGATATCGGCGAAATCTTCAAATACGGAGGTCGTGAAGCTGCTGAAGAATACATCATCCTTGAAATCCTCAAGGTGTATGAACTTCAGGGTGCATCGATCGCGCGCAAGCATATCGAAATCATCATCCGTCAGATGTTCTCACGAAAGAAGATCAAGCAGTCAGGTGATTCTCAGTTTTCTCCAGGTGAGCTTGTGGAAGCTATTGAGCTTATTGATGAAAATACTCGTATCAGTGAAGAAGGAGGTGATGAAGCAAAGGGTGATTCTGTTGTCCTTGGTATTTCTGAAGTATCTCTCACGACGAAATCATGGCTTTCAGCTGCATCCTTCCAGAACACTAACCGTGTGCTTATCAATAATGCCGTTCGTGGCGGTACGGACAAGCTCCGTGGTCTCAAAGAAAACGTCATCATCGGCCGACTCATTCCTGCAGGTACTGGCTTTCGTCATGACATAGATCTTCCTGTAGAAGAAGAGAAAGAAGAAGGCTTTGGACGAAGTGAGAACTAAACTATTTCTAGGTTTAACCACAAACAGTAGCGAAGCCCTCACGTCGCTTCGAGGACCTTACGGAGCGCGACTGGCGCGAGTAGGAGCAATTTTTCAGCAGAAAAATATGCGTGTCCGAGAAGCGACGTGAGGGCGGAGCGGGAACGAAGGAATTGCTCATGCGTACTATGGCAACAAGCGTCGAACAAATCAAAGAACGTCTCTCGATAACCGACCTTGTCGCTTCGTATATTACGCTTGAAAAAAGCGGTGGAAACTTCAAGGCGCGTTGCCCATTTCACAACGAAAAAACACCTTCCTTCTACATATCCCCAGATCGCGGTAGCTACTACTGTTTTGGGTGTGGAGAAAAAGGAGATATTTTTACCTTTGTTGAAAAGTTTGAAGGGCTCGATTTCAAAGGTGCGCTCCGCGTACTCGCGGAGCGCACCGGGGTCGCGCTCGTCTACGACAAAAGAGAGAAAGACGACAAAGACGAACTCTTCCAAGTTCTCGAAGCAGCGACAAGTTATTTTGAAAAAGAACTTGCATCTGACGTAGCTGCGAAAGCGTATGTAGAAAAACGAGGTGTTACGAAAGAGACCATAGAGAAGTTTCGCATCGGCTTTGCAAAAGACGAGTGGCGTGGACTTCGCGATGCTCTCGTGAAAAAAGGATTTAAAGATGATGTCATAGAAAAAGCTGGGCTCACCAAGAAAACCGAAAAAGGATTCTACGACCGTTTCCGCAATCGCATCATTTTTCCCATCACCGATTCGTCGGGTCGCACGATTGCATTTTCAGGTCGCTCGCTTGTGAGTGATGAAAACACACCGAAGTATCTCAATAGTCCTGAAACTCCCGTCTTCAAGAAATCCGCTGCGCTTTTTGGAATCCAATTCGCAAAGGGTGACATCAGGAAACGCAATTACGCGATCTTGGTGGAAGGGCAGTTTGATCTCGTGCTTTTGCATCAGTTTGGGTTTGGCAATGCTGTCGCTTCAAGTGGCACTGCAGTGACCGAAAGCGATGCCGGTGCGCCTTCGCTTCTCTCTACGCTCGGAAGATTCTCCAACAATCTCATGCTCTGTTTTGATGGCGATAAAGCCGGCATCGCAGCATCCGTTCGTACGGCAAAAATAGCTCTTCCGCTTGGTATGGATGTAAAAGTCGCGAAGCTTCCGCTTGGGCTCGACCCTGCAGATGCGCTTACGCAGGATCCAAAACTTGTCACCAGTGCACTCAAGAGTGCGACACACATTGTGTACTTCCTCACCGACTACCTCAAAGAAACCGTTGCTGATGATCGTATCCGCATCCGGCATGTACGGGAACGCGTCTTGCCACTGGTGACTATCGTGAAAAGTGCGATCGAGCGCGAAGAGCTTGTACGTGGTCTCTCGAAGATTCTCGGTGTGAAAGAAAGCGCGCTTCAAGAAGATTTGAGTCACACGGAAAAAAGCATCTCGAGACCTTCAGAGACGTTGCGAGAAACAAAACATCACGAAGCGCTCTCGTCACTCGAGCGGGGGATAGAAAAAGCATTTGGGCTCCTCTCTCTTCTTTCAGAAAAAAGTCCGGAGCGTGTGGGGGAGATGGAACAACGGTTGAAGGATGTTGTGGGGGAGGGTGAATACGAAAAGGCGCGCGCGGCCTT